>Ga0335085_10000415_pt1 | contig 123778 bp, 99 predicted proteins | sample Lox_Sample_45_FD_206712 | JGI IMG/M metagenome (GOLD analysis project Ga0335085, IMG submission 206712) | Soil microbial communities from Loxahatchee National Wildlife Refuge, Florida, United States - Lox_Sample_4.5 | ecosystem: Environmental > Terrestrial > Soil > Wetlands | place: USA...
CGGCGGCGGGCGCCGCCCCCGCGCCCCCCACCCCTCTCAGCTCCTCGATCAGCGAAGCAACCTGCGAGGGTGATCGAAGATTTCTTTTGAATAGTAAGAAGCCGAGAGGACGGTGCGCGGAGAAGAAGGCCCGCTCGTCCGCCTCCAGCGCGGGGCCGCGCAGACCGAACACGAAGCGCGAGGCGCCGTCGTCAGCCACGCCCCTCTTCACCTTCTAAGAAGATTCTCTTCTTCCCGTCATCTTCATCGGACGTCCCACGCACGCTCAGTCCTCCCCCTTCAGGCGGTGCTGCAGGGTGGCCAGAAGCTGAAGAGCGGCCAGGGGAGTCATCCCGTCGACGTCGGCCTTGCCGATCGCGTCCAGGACGAGCTCGCCCTGCCCGCGGAAGAGGTCGAGCTGCGTGTCCCTCGGCGGCGGCGCCCCCTCGTGCTCGGCGAGGCGCGGGCGACCGCCGACGTCGAGCTGCTGCTTTTCGAGGTTGCCGAGGATCTCGCGCGCCCTCGCGAGGACCGGCTCCGGGATCCCCGCGAGGCGCGCCACCTGCACCCCGTAGGAGCGGTCCGCCGTCCCGTCGCTCACCTTGCGCAGGAACACGACTTCGCCGTTCCATTCCTTCGCGGTCATCGTCCGGTTCACGACGTCGGGCTTCACGAGCGCCATCTCGGTCAGCTCGTGGTAGTGCGTCGCGAAGAGGACGCGCCGCGCGCCGCCGTCGTGGAGGTGCTCGGCGATCGCCCACGCGAGGGAAAGCCCGTCGAACGTCGAGGTCCCGCGCCCGATCTCGTCCAGGATCACGAGGCTCCTCTCCGTCGCGTGCCTCAGGATGTGCGCCGTCTCGGCCATCTCGACGAGAAACGTCGACTCGCCGCGCACGAGCGAGTCCGACGCCCCGACGCGCGTGAAGATGCGGTCGCACAGGCCGATCCGCGCGGCGGCCGCCGGGACGAACGAGCCGGCGTGCGCGAGGAGGACGAGGAGCGCGTTCTGTCTCAGGTACGTCGACTTGCCGCCCATGTTCGGCCCCGTCAGGACGACGACGCGCTCTCCGGGCCCCCCGAGAGCGGCGTCGTTCGGGACGAACGGCTCGCGCGGGCGCAGCGCCTCGACGACCGGGTGCCGGCCGCCTTCGACCGCGAGGACGGGCTCCTCCACGAGGCGGGGCCGCGTCCAGCCGGAGCCGCGCGCGACCCGCGCGAGGGAGACGAGCGCGTCCAGGAGGCCGAGCCGCGCGGCCGACCCCAGAATTCGAGGCGACTCCGCGACGACGGACCCGACGAGCTCGACAAACAGCTCGAGCTCGCGCGCCGCGAGTCGCGCGTCGGCCGAGCGCAGCCTCTCGTCCACCTCGACGAGCTCCGGGGTCGCGTAGCGCTCGACGTTCGCGAGGGTCTGGCGCTTGAGCGCTCCGTCCGGGATCCGGGCGCGCGCGGCGCCGGGCACCTCGAAGACGTGGCCGACGACCTGGTTGAACCGGACCCGCAGCGTCGGGACGCCGCGCGCCGCGCGCTCCGCCGCCTCGACGCCCGCGAGGACCGCCGCCGACTCGCGGCGGAGCGCCCGGATCTCGTCGACGACGACGTCGGCCCCGTCGCGGAAGATTCCGCCCTCCTTCGCGGAGAGCGGAGGCTCCGCGACGAGACGCGCGCCCACGGCCTCGCCCAGGCCGTACGGCACGCCGTCCGGAGACGCGTCTCCGCCGGGAGCGAGGAGGGCGCTCGTGGCGCCGTCGAGGATCGCGGCGAAGCGGGCCGCCCGGACGAGACCGCCGCCAAGAGCCGCGAGGTCGCGCGGCGTGCCCGCGCCGACGGCGAGGCGCGAGACGAGACGCGGCAGGTCGGGAATCTCGCGGAACGCCTTCGCGAGGGCCTCGAGCCGCGCCGCGTCGGCCATCAGCTCCTCGACGGCGTCGAGCCGGGACTCGATCTCCGGGATCCGCCCGAGCGGACGCTCGAGAAGGCGGCGGAGGCTGCGGGCCCCGAAGGCGCTTCCCGTCCGGTCGAGGAGGGACGCGAGCGTGCCGTTCGCGCTCCCGTCGCGCGCGGACCGGAAGAGCTCGAGGTGTCCCGCCGTCACGGAGTCGACGACGAGCCCCTCGCCTTCGGCTTCGCGCCGCAGCGAGCGCACGTGGTCGCAGTCGGCGCGCTGGGTCGCGCGGGCGTAGGCGAGGAGCGCGGCGGCCGCGTCGAGGGCCGGGCCGCCCGCCCCGAGGCCGAAGGGCTCGAGCGTCGCCGTCCGGAAATGCCTCTTCAGGAGCTCGGTCGCGCTCGCGCCGCGCGGCGTCTCGGCGGAGAGCACGGAGAGCGCGGGCGCCTCGGAGAGCCCCGACTTCAGAAGCCCGAGGAGCGCCTCCGCCCGCGTGCGGTCGGACGGGAAGACGACGAGCTCCCTCGGCGCGCGCCTGAGGAGCCACTCGGGGAGGCCGGCGGCGTCGGGCAGGGCCGCGACCGAGAAGTCGCCGGTCGAGAGGTCGAGCGTCGAAACGGCCGCGCCTCCCCCGCTCCAGGCGACGGCCGCCATCTCGTTCGGGCGGCGGGCGTCGAGGCGCTCGGGATCGACGACGGTCCCGGGTGTCACGACCCGGACGATCTTCCGCGCGACGAGCGCGCGGCCGCGGCCGGGAGCTTCCGTCTGCTCGGAGATCGCGACCTTCTTCCCCGCCGCGACGAGGCGGGCGAGATAGGGCTCGAGGGCGTGCTGCGGGATCCCGCACATCGGCGCCTCGATGTCGCTGTCCTTGTGGCGCGCCGTCAGGACGAGGCCGAGGAGCGGGGCCGCCGCCTCCGCGTCCTCGAAGAACATCTCGTAGAAGTCCCCGAGGCGGTAGAGGAGGATCGCGTCCGGCGCTTCCCTCTTCAGTGCCCAGTACTGCTCGAGCATGGGCGTTGCGCGCATGAGAGGGCGGGGATGCTAGCATCGTCGCACTCGTCGTTGATGCGCGTCCTCTCGCTCGACTCGGCGTCACCCGCTCCCTCTCTCGCGGTCGCGGACGAGGAAGGACGCGGGCGGGTGAGTCCCCTCCCCGGGGCGGCGGCCGAGGCGTTGCCCCGCGCGGCCGCGGCGGCGCTCGCCGCGGGGGGCCTCGGCGTCCTCGACCTCGACCGGGTGGCGGTCCTGTCCGGCCCCGGCTCCTTCACCGGCCTGAGGGCCGGCATCGCCTTCGCGCGCGGGCTCGCGCGCGCCCGCGGAGTACCGCTCGTCCTCGTCCCGACGTTTCGGGCCGCTTCCGCGGCTCTCGCCGGACCCGGGGACGCGCTCTTCGTCCTCGACGCGGGCCGGGGCGAGGTCCACGCCGCCCGGCGCACGGCGGGCCGCCTCACCGAAGAGCCCGCCCCGCGCGCCCGCGACGCCGTCCTGGCCGGGGCCCGCGCGGCGGGCGTCGCCGTGATCGACCTCGGGAGCGCCGCGCTGCCGCTCGCCGCCGCCGCGGCGCGTCTCGCCGCCGCCGCCGGCCCGGGTTCCGCCGGGCCCATCGTCTACGGCCGGCCGAGCGCCGCGGAGGAAAGGCTCGGAACGCCGTGAGCGCCCTCGCCGAGGCCGTCACGACGCGCGACGCAGAGCTTTCGGACCTCGACGCCGTGGCGGCCCTCGAGCGGGTGTCCTTTCCCGTGCCCTGGAAGCGAGAGTACTTCGAAGTCGAGATCGGCGCTCCCTTCCGCTACAACAGGGTCGCGATCTCTCCGCGCGGCGAGCTCGCGGGCTACGTCTTCTGCGCGCACGCGGCGGGCGAGCTCCACGTCAACAAGATCGCCGTCTCCGACCGGAGCCGGCGCCGCGGCGTCGCCTCGCTCCTCATGGACGAGGTGCTCGCGTTCGCGGCCCGCGCCCGCGTCGAGGAGATCTATCTCGAGGTCCGCGTCTCGAACCGGGCGGCGCGCGCGTTCTACGGCGCGCTCGGATTCCGGGAAGCGGGCCGCCGGAGCCGGTACTACCTCGACGGCGAGGACGCCCTCGTGATGGTGAAGGCCATGGAGAATCCGGCTCCTTGACGGCGAACGGCACGAAATTACAGACTCGCGGCCCCGGGGATTTCCCCGGAGACCTGACCTGAGGAGGTGGCGATGACGTCCTTGACCGACGAAATCAAGAGCGAGCTGGCCAGCCACAACGACGAGTTTCAGTCCCTGCTCCGCAACCACCACGACCACGAGCGGCGACTCGCAGAGCTGGCCTCGAAGACGTTCCTTTCCACGGACGAAGAAGTCGAGGAGAAGAGGCTCAAGAAGGAGAAACTCCACCTGAAGGACCGCATGGAAGAGATCGCGCGCGAACACCGGGCGCGAATCTCCGCCCACTAGGGAACTCTTGGGCGAGCCCCCTACGCCTCCCCCGCGGCGCGGGGTGCGCCGGGGGATCTACGTGCTCCCGGCGCTCTTCACGGCGGGGAACATCCTCGCCGGATATCTCTCCCTGGACGCGTCGGGCCGCGGCGCGTACGAGCTCGCGGCGATCCTCATCTTCGTCGCGGCGTTTCTCGACGGCGTGGACGGGCGCGTCGCCCGGATGACGGGCACGACCTCGGCGTTCGGCGAGCAGCTCGACTCCCTCGCCGACATCGTCTCCTTCGGCGTCGCCCCCGCGTTCCTCGTCTATCACTGGGGCCTGGCGCCCTTCGGGCGCGCCGGGCTCCTCGTCTCCTTCCTCTTCGTCGTCTGCGGCGCGTCGCGCCTCGCCCGGTTCAACGTCCAGATCCACGTCGTCGACAAGCGCTGGTTCGTCGGCCTGCCGATCCCGTCGGCGGCCGGCGCGCTCTGCGGGCTCATCTGGGCCGTGCCGGCGGAGACCCTCACGAACACGCTGCGCGCCGTCTTTCTCGGCGTGACCGCGATGCTCGCGTTCCTCATGGTCTCGACGTTCCGCTATCGGTCCTTCAAGGACCTCGATCTGAAATCGCGGCGCGGCCGGCTCCTCGTGCCTCTCTTCGCTCTCGCGCTCGCGGCGATCGTGTGGCGGCCCGACGTCGCGTTCGCGGCTCTCCTCTCGATCTATGCGGCGTCGGCGCCCGCCGCGCGGCTGGCCGGAGTCGTCCGGGGCCGCACGAAAGACGCCGCGGCGTGACGACCGCGCGCCCGGCGTCCGGGCTGTCCGTCGCCCTCGTCGAGCCCACCACGCTCGCCGGGCGGGACGTCCGCGCCGTGCTGAGAGAGCGCCGCTTCCCCGTCGCACGCCTGCATCTCTTCCACCAGGCCGCAGACGGCGCGGGGCTCCTCACCGGCGACGACGACGAGGCCGCGTTCGTCGCGGCGCTCACTCCCGACGCCCTCGAGACGTGCGCCGTCGCCTTCTTCTGCGGCCGCGCCGGCGACACGGAGCGGTTCCTCGCCTCGCGCACCGACTCCTGCGCCGTGATCGACCTCTCCGGGGCGCGCGGTGCCGGGCCCCTCGCCGTGCCCTCCGAAGACGCAGCGCCCCGGGTGGTCCCGGCGGGGAACGTCCTCGTCCTTCCGCACCCGGTCGCGTTCGTCCTCGCGGAGGCGATCGCCGCGGTCGACGCCCTCGCGCCCGTCGCGGAGGTCACGGCCGCGATCGACCGTCCGGCCAGCGAGCTCGGGACGGCCGCGCTCGACGAGCTGTTCGCCCAGGCCGTGGCGCTCGCCTCCTTCCGGACGGTCCCGAAGGAGATCCTCGGCGCGCAGGGCGCGTTCAACGCGTTCGTGCCCGCCGACACGGACGCCTTCGAGCGTCGCGTCGCCGAGGACGTCGCCGCCCTCCTCGGCCGCCCGCTCCCGCTCGGCCTGCTCTCGGCGCGCACGGGCGTCTTTCACGGCCATCTCCTCAGGCTCGAGCTGCGGCTCTCCGCCGACGCGCCGGCCCCGGCCGCTCTCCTCGCGGCGCTCGGGGCGCGGAAGAGCGCCTTCGACGTCGTCGACCCGGAGAACCTGTCCGGCCCCGTGGAGTCCGCGGGGCGCGACGAGACGCTCGTCCTCTCCGCGGACTCCTCCGGCCGCCGCGTCCGGCTCACGCTCGCGGCCGACCACCTCCGCCGCGCCGGCGCGATCCTCGCCGTCCGGCTCGCGGAAGAACTGCTCAGAGAGGGGCGGTTCGGAGATACGGAGACCTCTTAGAGAGGGGCCGGAGCGGTCGCGGGCACCTGGAGGCCGGATTCAGCGTCTCCTCGAAGGGGCCGGCCGGGACGGCGCCGCGAGGGCCAGCGGCACCTCGAACTCGACCCCGTTGTTGACCTTCCCGTCCGGAGCCGTGAGGTGCCAGCTCGCGAAGAGGCGCGGACGGGCGCCGACGATGCGGATGGGCCCGGAGGAGTCGACCTCGCCCGGCGCGAACAGGTTCTCGAAGAGGCGGCAGACGACGGCGCGGCTGGAGGTCGTGGGCCTCAGGCCTTCGGCTTCGGACGTGAGCTGCTCGTACCGGTCGAAGTCGCCGGGGCGCACGGAGGAAACCGTCCCCCCCTCGACGCGCAGCTGGATCCAGCTGTTGAAGTGAGAGAGGTCCGTCGGCGTCGGCCCCGTGTTCGTCGACTTCACGGCGACCTCGCTCCATCCGCGGCCCGACTCGCCGGGCGCGATCTCGAGGGTGAGGCGCGGCCCGAGCGGCCTTCCCGTCAGGAGGGCGCGCACCGCGGGATACCCGACGAGATAGCCGTCCTTCGGAACGCCGCCTACGAGGAAGACGCGGCCGAGGTACTGCGGGGCCGCCCACCGGCTCGCGGAGGCGAGGAGGCGGAGGCACTCCGTCATCGTGGGAATCTGGAAGCGCGCCCAGCCGCCGTCCGCCGCGAGCGAGGAGCGCCCGCCCGGCTTCGGCTTGAACGTGTAGACCGTGCCCGGCTCGGAGGAAAGGACCTGCTGGCCGAACTCGAAGTCGAGACCGTGGTCCTCCGAGAGGTCGTCGATGCGTCCGTCCTGGAGGATCCGGCCCCCGAAGACCTGTCCGTCGCCCGTGCGGCCGTAGCTGCCGAAGGCGACGAGGAGCCGGAACGGGATCGGAAACGCGCGGGCGGACTCCTCGGGCATGTCGCTCACGATCAGCCCGCCGAGCTCGGGCCGCCGGCCGAACGCGAAGACCAGGGCTTCGTCGGCCGCGCCGGCGAGCGGCTTCCAGACCTCCGGGTCGCCGGACGCCGGCAGCGTCACCGAGACCGGCGCGCCGCCGAGAGCCTTCTTGAGCGTCCCGAGGGCCTCCGCGAGGTCCTTGACCTGCCCGGGCGACGGCCACACGTGAACGTGGACGCCGGCGACGCGCCCCCAGGCCCGGGAGCTCGCGAGGACCTCCTTCACGGCGCGGGCCCACTCGGCGCCCGCCGCGGCGCCGCGGCCCGTGAGGGCGGCCGACGCGTCCTCGCTTCCCATCAGGACGAGGACGATCGGCCTCCGGAACGGAGCGGGCGGCGGCGGGGCCAGCGTCGCGCGGCCGTCCCGCCCGAGCGTCGCCGCCACGGCATAGACCCGCGTGACCCCCATCGCCGTGAGCTCGCCGTCCGCGTCCTCCGGCACGAACGCCGGCGCCTCCGCGAGGAAGAGCGCGTCCCCGCGCGCCGGCCCCGGGGGCGGCGCCGGAGGCGCGCCCGGATCCGCGGCGCGGCGGCAGCCGGACGCGAGGAGAACGAGCGGGACGACGAGGACGGCGAGCCGGCGCGCGGCGCGCCCGACGCGACGTCGGGTCCCGGGATTCACGCCGGCGATGATACCGCCGGCAGCGTGAAGCCGATGACGAGCCCTCGGCCCGGACGCGGGTGGGCGAAAACGGTTCCGCCGTGCCGTTCCGCGGTCCGGCGCACGGCGGCGAGTCCCATTCCGGACCCCCGCGACTTGGTCGAGAACGCGGGCTCGAAGAGGCGCTCCGCGCCCCCTTCGGGCAGGCCCGGCCCGTCGTCGGCGCAGGCGAACCGCACTCCGGGAGATCCGTCCGCCATCGACGCGTTTCCCGCCGAGAGGACGACCGAGCCCTCGCCGCCCCCGACGGCTTCCGCCGCGTTCACGAGGAAGTTCGTGAGGGCGTCGCGCAGGAGAAGGCGATCCACGGCGAGCGGGAAGAGCCCCTCGGCAACCTCCACCGTGACGGCGAGGCGCTCGTGGGAGCGGAAATCGCCCGCGACCTCCTCGAGGAGCGACCGGACTCCCGCGGCGTCGAGAGGCCGGCGCTCGAGAGCCGCGGGGTCTCCGAAGCGCCCGAGCCGGCCGATGCGCTCGGTCAGGATCCCGACCTGCCGGAGGATGTTCGCCGAGATCTCCGCGAACACCGCTTCCCGCTCGGGCGGACGGCGTTCGCCGAGCCTCTGGAGGCGCTCGGCCGCGAGGCGGATCGGCGTCAGGGGGTTCTTGACGTCGTGCGCGATCGCGCGGGCCGCGTCCACCCAGGCCGCGAGCCGGTCCGCGCGCGTGAACTCCGTGAGGTCCTCGAGGAGGAGGATCGCGCGCCCCTCCTCCGGCTCGTCGGGGAGCGTGACGATCGCGACCCGGAAGAGGCGCTCTCCTCCCGCGGAGGCGGCGGCGACGCGCGTCTCGTACGGCGACGGCCGTGAGGCGGCGGTCTCGAGGGCCGCCCGGAGCGTCGACCATTCGGGTCCCGCGAGGCGCTCGGCGAGCGTGCGGCCGGGCAGGATCGCGTCCGCGGCCGCGTTCGAGAGAAGGACGGCGCCGTCCTTGCGGCGAAAGAGGACGACGGCCGCCGTCAGGTTCGCGAGGAGCCCGACCGCCGAGGCGCGCTCGCGGGCGAGGGACTGCGTGCGCTCCTCGACGCGCGCCGACATCTCTCCGAAGGCGTCCACGAGGCGCGCGAGATCGCGGTTCTCGGGGCGCGGGAGCGGCGGGAGCGCGCGTCCCTCGCCGACCTTCGCGGTCGCCTCGAGCAGGTCCTCGAGCGGCTGGCCGAGCGCGAGGGCCGCGCGGCCCCCGAGACCGACCGCCGCGAGCGCCGCGGCGATCGAGAGCAGGACGAGGGCGTCCGCGGCGGCTCTCAGGGCCTCGTCCTCGCCCACGACGACCGCGAGGACGTCCCGTCCGTCCTGCGAGAGGGTCTCGCCGGCCTCCACGACGCGCGGCGCTCCCGGCGTGTTCGTCCGCCGCGCCGAGACCGCCGCCGGCCGCCCCTCCGTCAGGGCCTGCGAGACCGCCGAGGACAGCCTCTCGCGCGCGATCGAGGCGGACACGGGGAGGGCGCGCGACGCGGCAACGAGCGTGCCGTCCCGGTAGCGCAGGAGGTCCGTGCCGATCACGGCCGCGGCCCGGTTCAGCTCGCCCTCCGGAGTCGTCGCGAGCCCCTCCTCGCCGCTCTGGAGGACGCGCCGGCCCTCCGTGACGAGGTCGCGCGCACGCCGGGCCGTCTCGCGCGTCGCGTGGTTCGCGAGCGCGAGACGCACGAGCACGACGCTCGCGGCGAGCGGGAGCGCTCCGAAGACGACGACGAGCGCCACGAGGCGCGCGCGGAACGTCCCGATGAAACGCGGCACGGACCTCCGGCGCCGGCGCGAGGGAGGAAGGGACACGAGGAGCGGCACGAGGACGACGAGCGCGGCCTCTCCGGCGGCGCAGGCCGCCCCGACCGCCGCGAGCGGCGGATCCACCGGGGTCGCGAATCCGGCGAAGCCGCCCGGGCCCGACGTCACGTGGAGACGCAGGAGTCCGTCCACGGTCGGGGCGAGCCCCAGGGCGCTCCCGCGCCCCCGCGCCGCGACCAGGAGCGCGCGCGGCAGCTCGACGCTCTCCCCGCGCGCACCCGTCGGGCGACCCGCGGCGTCCCAGTCGAGCCGCTCGACGGCCACGCGGTCGGGAACGTCGCGGGAGGCGACCCACGAGAGGAGAGGATCGCGGTCCGATGCCCGGGGCCAGGCGACGTGCAGGAACGTGGCGGGAAAACCGGACGGGATCGTCACGGGGAGCACGGCGTCCGGGGCCCGGCTGCCGGGCCGCATGACGCCGAACGACGACGTCGTCGACTCGAGCGGGCTGCGGATCGTGAGCATGTCGCCGAGCTCCGGGAAGTCCTCGTCGGCGCCCCGCACCCAGAGGGCGCGCGCGAGGTCGTCGACGTGGGTCCGCTCGGCCGCCGGGAACCAGGGCTCGAGGGAGGAGTCGTTCACGCGCGCCTCCCACCGCGCCGCGGCCGCCCGGCGCGCCGCGAGGCCGTCTCCGGCCGCGGCGCGCTCGGCCCGAACGAGCGCGCGATCGACGAAGCGGATCCCGCCGTCCGCGAGCCCGACGCCGAGGAGCAACGCGGCCCCCGCAACGACGAACACGCCCGTCGAGACCCGGGCCAGGAGGTCGTCGCGCTCGGACGGGAGAGAACGATGCGCGAGCGCTCCCGCCACGAGGAAAGCCGCCGCGATTCCGAGCACGACCGCGGGCCGCCCTCCGGCCGTGGCGAGCGCGCCGGCCCCCGCCGCGAGCGCGAGGGCGGCGAGGGCCGCGTGGCGGCGGCGCGACAGCAGGGGCGCGAGGAAGGCGCCGGCCGCGAGGAGACCGGCCGCCGCGAGCGCGAGGAGACCGGTCTGCTCCGCGAAAGCGGAGGCCGTGGACGGGACGACGTTCATGCCGTCGAAGAGCCCGGGTCGCGCCGATCCGCTCCAGGAGCCCGCGAGCCAGGGCACCGCCGCGAGCGGGAGGGCGAGAAGGGAGACCGCGCGGCGCCGGGGCTCTCTCGCGGCCCGCCGGGCGAGCGCCCGCGCGGAAGCGGCGGCGAGAAGGCCCGTGAGAAGGACGTCCGCGGGCGTCGCGAGGAGCCCGAGGAGAGGCAGGGCGCGCGGGATCGTCGCGAAGAGGTCCGAGCCGCCGCGCGGCAGAGCGACGAGAAGCGCGAAGCGCGCCGCGGCGAAGCCGGTGAGCGGCGCGCGGACGACGAGGCCGAGGCCCGCCGCGAGGAGCGCGAGGGCCAGCGCCGCCGGGAGGGCGCGCCGGCGCGCGACGTCTTCCGCGGCGGCGGCAGGGGGCGCCGGCTCGACGAAGAACGTGAACGGGCGGTCACCGCTCTCGGAGGCCTTCAGCCTCAGGCGGAGGGGGGACGGGCCGCCGGCGAGACCGAGGTACTCGATGAGGTCGGGGCTGATGATCCCCGTCGGGTAGCGCCGGGTCACGACGAGCGTGCCGCGCGCCCCGCCGACACCGCGAGGCGAGACCCAGCCGACGAAGACGCGCGCCACGTGGTACGAGACCACGAGGCCCGCGCTCCCGGCTCCCCGCTCGGCCTCGAGTCCCGCGGCATCGCCCGCCCAGGCGACGGGCCGGCCGCTCGGATCGAAGAAGACCGCGCCCCAGCCGCGCGAGGACGGGAGTGAGTCGCCGAGGAGCGAAAAAAGGCGGGCGGGGCGCACCTCGGCGCCTCCGCCGTCGACGATCGACGAGAACTCGGGCGAGGCCTGGAGGCTCTCGGCCGTGCGGCGCAGGTCGCCGGCGTCCCGCGCGAGCTCGCGCTCCGCGGCCGCCGCGAACCCGAGGGCCCGCGCGCGGATCGCGGCGGCGTCGACGGGCGCGAGCCGGAGGCCGACCGCCGCGGCGAGCGCGAGGAAGGCGGCGGCGCCCGCGCTGCGCGCGAGGCGGCGCCGCGTCGCCCCTCTCAACGGCGCAACGGGATCGGGATGCCGTTCCTCTCCGCGCAGGCGAGCGCCTCGGGATAGCCCGCGTCCGCGTGGCGGACGACGCCCGTTCCGGGATCCGTCGTGAGGACGCGCTCGAGGCGCGCCGCCGCGGCCGCGGTCCCGTCGGCGACGACGACCATCCCGGCGTGCACGGAGTACCCGATCCCGACGCCGCCGCCGTGGTGGATGGAGACCCACGTCGCGCCGGCCGCCGTGTTGAGCATCGCGTTCAGGAGAGGCCAGTCGGCGATCGCGTCGCTGCCGTCCCTCATGGACTCCGTCTCCCGGTTCGGGGAGGCCACGGAACCGCAGTCGAGGTGGTCGCGGCCGATGACGATCGGCGCCCGGACGCTCCCGCTTCGGACGAGCTCGTTGAACGCGAGCCCCGCCTTCGCGCGCTCGCCGTAGCCGAGCCAGCAGATCCGGGCCGGGAGGCCCTGGAACGCGACGCGCCGGCCCGCGAGCGTGATCCACCGGCGGAGCGCCGCGTCGCCCGGGAAGAGGTCGAGGATCGCGCGGTCGGTCGCCGCGATGTCGGCGGGGTCTCCCGAGAGAGCCGCCCAGCGGAACGGGCCCTTGCCCTCGCAGAAGAGCGGCCGGATGTAGAGGGGCACGAACCCGACGATCTCGAACGCGTCCGCGACGCCCGCCTGGGCGGCGCCCGCGCGGAGGTTGTTGCCGTAGTCGAACGTGACCGCGCCGCGATGCTTGAGCTCGAGCATCGCCCTCACGTGCGCGCCCATGGACGCGATGGCGGCCCTGCGGTAACGCTCGGGGTCCTCCCGCCGCAGGGAGAGCGCCGCTTCGAAGGAAAGAGGGGTTCCCTCGAGCGCGTGCGGCACGTAACCGTTGAGCTCGTCGTGCGCGGACGTCTGGTCCGTCAGGACGTCGGGCACGATTCCCCTCTCCAGGAGCCGCACGAGAAGGTCCACCGCGTTCGCCCGCACGCCGATCGAGACCGCCTCCTTCGCGTCCCGGGCCGCGAGGGCGGCGTCGATCGCGGCGTCGAGATCGTCCATCCTCCGGTCGAGGTAACGCGTCGCGAGGCGCTTGTCGATGCGCGCGGAATCCACCTCGGCGACGAGGGCCGTGCCACCGCACATCGTGACGGCGAGGGGCTGGGCACCGCCCATCCCGCCGAGGCCGGCCGTCACGGCGAGGCGCCCGGAGAGCGAGCCGTCGGCGGACCCGAGGTCGCGGCGCGCGGCCGCGGCGAAGGTCTCGTACGTGCCCTGGAGGATCCCCTGCGTCCCGATGTAGATCCAGGAGCCCGCCGTCATCTGGCCGTACATCGTGAGCCCGAGGGCCTCGAGCCGCCGAAATTCGTCCCAGGTGCCCCATTTCGGCACGAGGTTCGAGTTCGCGATGAGGACGCGCGGCGCGTCGGCGTGAGTCCGGAAGACGCCGACCGGCTTGCCGGACTGGACCAGAAGGGTCTCGTCGCCCCCGAGGCGCTTCAGCTCCCGGAGGATCGCCTCGAGGCACGCCGGGTTCCGGGCGGCCTTTCCCGAGCCGCCGTAGACGACGAGGTCCTCTCGGCGCTCCGCCACCTCCGGGTCGAGGTTGTTGAGCAGCATGCGGTAAGGGGCTTCCGTGAGCCACGACCGGCACGCCAGGTCGGTCCCTCTCGGAAGGGCCGGGGGGGTGTAAGCGGGGGCGGCGGCGGGGGCGGACATCGGCCCGGATGTTAGACCCGGCCCGCCGGATGACGCGGCGCACAATTCCCCTTGACAGTGATTACGCGACGCGTTATCTTGCCCGCATGAGCGACGTGAGACGCATCGTCCGCTACCGTAATCGCAAGCTCTACGAGGCACGCGAGCGCCGGTTCGTCACGCTGGAGGATCTCGCCAAGGCGGTCTCGGCCGGGGGCAGGGTCGAGGTGATCGCCGCGGACACGGGCGAGGACATCACGGCCCGGGTCCTCTCCCGGGCCCTCGCCTCGGGCAAGGCGCCCGTCACGGCCTCCGCCGACACGCTCGCCCGGATCCTCCGGGCCGGCAGCGAGGCCGCCGAGACCGTGGCCGGCGCCGTCGAGCGGGTGGGGGCCACCGCGGTCGCGGCGAGCCTCCGGAAGGCCGCACGCCCGGAGAGGCTCGAGCTGACGCTCGCGCCCCTCACGCGCCGGATCGAGGACGTCCGCCTGGACGTCGAGAAGATCGTCGGCGGCCTCGTCGAGAAGGGCCGGCTGACGTGGGAAGAGGGTGCCCGTCTCCGCGACGACGTCGGGCTCGTCTTCCGCGAGAGCCTCGCCGACCTGACCGGATCGGTCCGCGATCTCGGCGCCCGCCTCGGCACCTCGGGCCAGCCCGAGCTCGCGCGGGACGTTGCCGAGATCAAGACCCGCCTCGCCCAGCTCGAGTCCCTCGCCCGCAAGTCGTTTCCCGCCCATGTCCGCGGGCGCGCGGCCGCTCGGAGCGGCCGTGCCCCCTCCTCCAATGCCGCCAAGAGAAGGAGAACCCGATGAAGACCGTCCGCAAGACCACCACCCCGAAACTCCCGTTCGAGGTCCCGGCTCCCGTCCAGCAGGCCCTGAGGAACGCGGGCACGGAGCTCGACCGCCTCGGCGCCCGCGCCCGGAGCGCCGCCGCGAAGGCGGAGAAGACCGTGCGCGTCGCCGCGCGCGACCTCGCGAAGACCGGCGAGACCATCCGGAAGGACCCCCGTGCGTTCGTCGAGGACGTCGTCGAGTCCGGCAAGGGCCTCGGCGAGAAGCTCGGCAGCGACGTGAAGGCGCGCGTCCAGAAGGCCGGCAAGGCCGCCGCCCGGCGCGCCGAGGACGTCTCGAAGCTCGTCGGCGACAGGGTCGGCACCGTGGTCGAGAAGGGGCTCCATCGCCTCAACGTCCCGACGCGCCACGAGCTCCGGAACCTGGCCGCCAAGGTCGACACCCTCGGCCGGAAGATCGACACGCTCAAGTCCCGGAAGCCGGCCGTGAAGGCGCGGCGCGCCCGCTGATCACGAATCGAGGATCGGATAGACTCGGGGCGCCTCCCAACGGCGCCCTTTTTCTTTCCAGCGCATGAGTGTTCACCGCGAGAGGCCCGGGATGCCGCCCGACCATGCGTCGGGCGAGCGTTTTCGTCCGTTCCCCGCGCCTCTCGTGAAGAAGCTCGGCCTCGTCTGCGCCGGCGGCGGCGTGACGGGGGCGATCTACGAGATCGGCGCCCTCGCCGCGCTCGAGGACCGCCTCGAGAACGCGTCGCTCGCGGACTTCGACGTCTTCGTCGGCGTTTCGGCGGGAGCCTACATCTCGGCGCTCCTCGCCAACGGCGTCACGCCGGCGCTGCTCTTCCGGAACGCGACGCGATCGGCGGAAACCCGGACCGACATCGACGACCTCGCCCTGTTCCGCCTGAACGTCGAGGAGATCGCCACCCGCCTCGCGAAGGCACCCTTCACGCTCCTCGACGCCGCCTGGGACTACTACAAGAACCGCCACGAGACGACCCTCACGGACCTCGTCCAGGCGCTCGGACAGCTCCTCCCCTCCGGCCTCTTCCAGAACGAGGGCCTCGAGGAGTGGATGCGCCGGTGGCTCACGAAAGAGGGGCGCACGGACGACTTCCGGAGGCTCGCCAAGACGCTCCGGATCGTCGCGATCGACCTCGACTCCGGGAACACGACCGCCTTCGGCGGCGCCGGGCACGACGACGTCCCGATCTCGAAGGCCGTCGCGGCGTCCTGCGCGATTCCCGGCCTCTACCGGCCCGTGAGGGTCGGCGGGGTCGACTACGTCGACGGCGGCGTCAAGAAGACGGCCCACATCTCCCTCGCGATCCGCGAGCGCTGCGGCCTCACGATCTGCGTCAACCCGCTCGTGCCGGTCCGTTTCCACCCCGATGAAGGGAACGGCCGGGGTGTCGGCGCTCTCCGGCGGCGCGGACTCCCGACGATCCTCGACCAGGTCTTCCGCGTCACGCTCCACTCGCGCCTCAAGTACGGCCTCGGCCGCTACGACCGCGAGGCCCCCGACGCCGACGTCGTCGTCTTCGAGCCCCGCCCCGAGGACCTCCCCCGCTACATGCGCAACATCATGCGGACGTCGGGCCGCGTCCGCATCGCCGAGTACGCCTACCGCTCGACGATGGCGACCCTCGACGCGGACTTCCGGCGCCTCCAGAAGGTCTTCGCCCGGCACGGGCTCGTCCTGAGGCCGGCCTGCGCGCGGGACCGCGCCCGCGTGAAGAGCCACGCGGAGACCGACACGATCCCCTCCCGCCTCGCCGCCTCGCTCTCGGCCCTCGAGGCCGACCTCGACCGCCGGGCGGCCGCGCGCGGCCGCTGACCGCCGTCAGCGCTGGAAGGCGTACGAGACCTTGAGGAAGAAGTCGCGGCCCGCCTTCACGAGCTGCGCGTTCTCGGTGAGCACGCGGCTGTCGCCGTAGCCGACGTAGACGACCGACTGCCAGTCGAGCTGGTAGCCGAGGAGCGCGGACCCCTGAAAGCCGCCCGTCGTCGCCGGGACCGGCACGGGGTAGAGCGAGGGTTCGTAGTCCGTCCTCACGTACTGGCCGATCGCGCGCAGGAACAGGCGCGAGTCGAAGACGTACGTCGCCTTGAGCCGCTCGACCTGTGACGTGAAGAGGCGCTCCCCCGAGAGGTTCACGTACTGGAACGCCCCGTCGAACTGGAACTGAAGGTGCCGCGTCGGCCTGAGCGCGACCGAGATCGTCGCGTCGCCGCCCCGACCCGCACGGTATCCGATGTAGTCGATCGCGCCCCCGAGATGCCCCAGGAACGAAACGGAGGCGACGAGGCCGCCGGGCGCCGCGTACAGATTGAACGCCCAGTGCGGCGCCGCGAGCAGGTTCGGGCCGGCGCGCTCGAGATCGTGGGGGTAGTAGTCCAGCTCCCCGTTCAGACCGGCCCTGCCCTGGTACGCAATCCCCTGCGCGAGGGTGCTCGTGACCGTCGCGCCCGAGGTGTCCGCGATGTAGTCCCCGAAGACGACCGGGATGATCCGGGAGAAGAAGCCGTTCGTGTAGAAGACGCAGTTCGGATTCGCGGAGACCTCGCGGATCCCGACCTGCGGGACGTATCCGACGTCCGCGCGGAAGCCGTCGCCCAGGTCCCGGGTGATGACGTTCCAGTTCCAGTGCGTGCTCGAGTGGGACCACTGGGCCGTGAGAGCACGCGACGAGAACGTCCGGCCGTCCCAGTCCGGGGAGAGATCCGGCCGGTCGGGCGTCTCGGTCGCCGAGAGGAGGAGCTGTCCCGTGACCTGGTCCTGGTCGTTCGGCGCCCAGAGGAAGTCCGGGCCGAGGACGCGGTTGTGGCCCCCGCCCGAGATCTCCCGGTCCGTCACGAGGAATCCCGCGAACGACCGCCCCGAGAGGTTGTGCTCGGCGCGGCCGATCGCGACGAACGACGAGAAGTCCTGCGGAGCCAGGGAGGACCGGGCGGGCCCCGGGATGATGACCGTGCCGCCGCCGCGGTCCTCGGCCGCGAGGACGGTCCAGGCCGTCCCGTCCGTGTCTCCGGAGGCGCGCGCTCCCCAGCGCGGGGACGTGATCGTCCGCGTGTAGATGGCCTGGACGGGCGAATTGAAGAGCTGCGAGCGCTCCATGAAGAACGGCCGCTTCTCGGGGTAGAAGAGCGCGAAGCGGTTGTTCGCCGAGATCTGCGCGACGTCGGACTCGATCTGCGAGAAGTCGGGGTTGATGGTCCCGTCGAAGGCGGTGCTTTCGCTCGGGATCCACTTCAGGTCGATGCCGCCGTTCCCGCGGACCGGCTCGTTGCGATACGGGCTGCCCGGACCCTCGCGCGGCACGCCCGATTCGGTGAGCGTGCCGTAGGGCGCGACGACGGCGCGGCCGCCGTGCGGAAGGCCGGCGAGACCATCGAGCTTCGTCGCGTGGCAGATGAAGCAGCTCGACTCGCGCGGCGAGCGGTTGCTCGCGATCTGGTAGCGGAAGTCGCGCGTCAGGCTCCGGAAGACGACGATCCCCCACGTCTGGGGATCGCCGCGGCCGTACCTCAGGCTCGAGAACGGGATCCGCATCTCGAGCTGCCAGCCCCCCGCGGTGATCCGGGCGGCCGCGTCCCAGTGGAAGTCCGGGGACGCGTCCTCGTTGCTGCCGTTCACGACCGATTCGTCGCGGACGAAGTCGTCCTGGATCCCGTACGGGTTGACGAAGAACTCGATTCCCGTGCGCCCGTCGTTGCGGGTGTCCAGCATGATGCCCGCGAAGTCCTGGTCGCTGTTGACGTGGTCCCGCTCGACGTACTGGGCCTTGATCTCCCGTGGTCGCGGGTCGTCGCACCGGATCGCGACGTAGAAGAAGCGGTCGTCGTACGTGACCCACGCGGTCGTCTTCACCTTCGGGGGGGTGTTGTCGCCGGGCGAGATCTCGTAGAAATCGCGCAACTCGGCGGCGCCTTTCCAGCCGGAGTCGTCCAGCAAGCCGTCGACCGCGATCGGGCCGGAGGCGCGCGAGACCGGGAACCGGGGGTTTTCGGCGAAGAGCGGAAGGGCGCCGCCGAGGCAGGCCGCAGCCAGGATGCGGGCGGCGCCTCGTCCCCCTCTCATTCTCGGAAGAAATACGACGAACGGGGCCGGAGGTTCCGCTATTCGCCCGTGAAGAGGTTCCCGCGGCGCGAGAGGCGCGAGTCGATCATCGTCTGGAGCGTCGACCGGACGTGGTCCGCGAACTCGTTGACGATCATCGGCCGGTCCGCCACGTCGGGCCCGTGCTTGAACGGGATCGGCTTGCCCACGTCGATCCACCATTTTGTGGGAAGCGGGAGAAAGCCGATCGGACCGAGCGCCGGGAAGAAGGGCGTGATCGGGAAGTACGGGAGGCCGAGCGGGCGGCCGATCACGTCCATGCGGAAGAGGTTCGGGTAGATCTCCTCGGCGCCGACGACCGTCACCGGGATGATCGGCGCGCCGGTCCTGAGCGCGAGGCGCACGAAGCCCCCGCGCCCGAAGCGCGCGAGCCGGTACCGGTCGCGGAAGAGCTTGCCGACGCCCTTCACGCCCTCGGGAAAGACGCCGACGAGCTCGCCGCGGTTCAGGAGCCTCTCGCCGTTCTCGGGGCAGGCGCGCACCTCGCCCTGGTGGCGCAGCCACGGCTGCAGGAACGGCAGCGTCGTGAACATGTCGAGGATGAGCATCCGCGCGTCGCGGCGCGCCGGATGTTCGCGCATGATTCCCCGCTTGACCATCGCGCCGTCCCACGGGAGGACGCCCGAGTGGTTGACGACGAGAAGGGCGGGGCCGCCCGTCGGGATGTTCTCGACTCCCGAGAGCGTGACGCGCCACCAGACCGTGTAGAGGAAGTCGTACAGCTCGTGCCAGGGCTTCGCCGCCGCCTCGTCGTACCCGAAGTCGTCCAGGGCCAGGGAGCGGCTGCGGTGCCGGAACAGGTTCCAGAGGTCCGCCGCCGCGCGGGGCGATTTCCATTCGGGGTGAGAGTCGAGGAAGCGGGCGGCCTCCCCGAGCAGGGCGTGGCGGAGGTCGTCCTCCGTCTTCGGGAGGAGCGACGGCGCGAACCCGCCCGAGGCCGGCGGCTCCTCGCGGGCCGTCGCGAGAGGCTTCGCGAGAGGCGTCCGTCGCGCGCTCACGAGGCGGCCTCCTTCTCCCCGCGCGCGGCGCGGCGGTGTCCGTGCCACGGGTGGACGCGGCGCTCGTACGCGAAATCCGCGGCCCTCGCGGTGTCCGTGAGGAGATCGAAGTCGACGACGCGCCCCTCGCCGAACCGCGCGCGCGCCGTTTCGAGAGCGCAGTCCAGGGTGGTCCGCTTCGGCGAGAAACCGAGGGCGTTCCGGGCCCTCTCGTTCGAGACGACGCAGAGATACCGGAGATAGTGAGCATGGATGCCCGGCATGACGCCGACGCCCGCGAGCCACGCGGCCTCGTAGAGAGCGTAGGCGAGAGGATGCGGAACCGGCACGCCGATGGACCCGAAGAGGAGGCGGATCGTCGAGAGCGGGAGCACCCCTTCGGGGGCCACGTTGAAGACGCCGTTCACGCCCGGGCGGTCCAGCGCCCTCAGGATGGCGTCGACGGCGTCGTCGGGGTGAAGCGCCTGGACGAGCGGGTCGTAGCCCATGAGCGTCCAGGCGACGGGGGACGCGAAGAGCTTCGCGCGATAGTCCCGCACCTCGGGCGAGAGGAGCGGCACGAACCTGAGGATCTGGACGGACGTCTCCGGGTGGCGGCGCACGTGCTCGCGCGCATGGCTCTCGGCCTCGACGAAGTCCCTCACGAACCGGTCCCGGGGGTCGGGCCTCAGGGGATGGTCCTCGGTCAGGAAGTTCGCGTTGTCGCCGCGCGCGCCGTACACGAGCGACGTCGATCCGAGGATCACGCGCGGGACCTTCGCCTCGCCGGCCGCCGCGAAGACGTGGAGGGCTCCGATCGAGTTCAGCTCGTGGGCGTACGTCGCCTGGTGCGACGGACTCCGGAGCTGCGCGAGGTGGACGATCGCGTCCGGGCGCTCCTCGAGGAGGAGCTTGTAGAGGGAGCCGTCCGCGAACGGGAGATTGAGGTCGAGGAAGCGGTGCCGGACGTCCGCCGGCATGTCCGCGGGCGGAACGAGGTCGAAGACGACGACCTCGCGGTCTCCCCGGAGGAGGAGAGCGCGCACGAGCCGGGCGCCGAAAAAGCCCGCGCCGCCCGTGACGACGATCCTCGCCTTCCGGCCGGGCTCCGCGCCGGTCCGGGGAAACCTCACGACGCGCCCGCCGCCGGCGTTCCTGCGCGCCACTATCTTTTCCGCGCGGCCTTCTTCGCGGGCCGGGACCGGAGCGTCTCGATCCGCCTCTCGAGCTCCGCAATCCGCGCCTCGAGAGCGCGGAGGTCCTTCCGCGTGACGACGCTCATCGCGCGCAGGCCCTCGGCGACCTTCCGGTCGACCTCCTCGCGGGCCGCGACGCCCTTCTTGAGGATCTCGAGAAACGCCGGGTTCGCCATGAGGTTGTTCGAGACCTCGGTCAGGAAGCCCTCGCCCCGCGCCCGGATCTGGTCGAAGAGAGACTCGCCCATGTCGCACGCCTTTCGCGGGGCGCCGCCCGCGCCCGCGCCACCTGCTAGAGTGCCGATTATGTCCCTTTTCGGCCGTTCGCTCCCGGTCGGCTGAGCCGCGGCCCGCATGAGCGCGGCGCGGCTCCTCCCCGGCCTCGCCTCCCGGACGCTCCTCGTCGTCTCGGGCAAGGGCGGAGTCGGGAAGACGACCGTCGCGGCGGCGCTCGCCGCCTGCGCCGCGCGATCGAAGCGCACGGTCCTCCTCGTGTCCACGGACGGCCGCGGCGACGCCGCGGCCCTCTTCGGCCGGGACGACCCCGGCTACGCCGAGGTGGCTCTCGCGGACGGCCTTTTCACGATCACGACCGACTTCGAGTCCCTCCTCGCCGACTTCGTGCGCGCCACGACGCCCGTTCGTCTCCTCGGCGACCGGCTGCTCGCCCTCCCCGCGTTCCGCTTCTTCACGCGCGCGACCCCGGGCCTGGCGGACCTCCTCCTCGTCGGAAAGATCCGCGAGGTCCTCAAGCGGACGCGCGGGGCCGCGCGGGAGCCGCGTTACGACCTCGTCGTCCTCGATGCTCCCGCGACGGGCCACGCGGTGTCCCTCCTCGCGCTGCCCCGCACGATCCTCGCGACGGTCCCCGCCGGCCCCCTGCGCAAGCTCGCCCGGGACGCCGACGCGCTCTTCTCCGATCCCGCGAGGACCGCGCTCGTGGCGGTCGCCGAGCCGGCCGAGCTCGCGGCGAAGGAGACCGAAGAGCTCGTCGCGGGGGCGCGAGACGCCGCGGGCGTCGCGACGGCGCTGGTCGTCGTGAACCGGGTCGGGAGAGGGGGAAGAGAAGAGATCCTGCCGAAGAGGGAGACGGGAGTCCCGCTCGTCGAGATTCCGGAGATCGACGTGGAAGAAGAAGATCAAGAAGAGGGAGAGGAGAGGATTTCTTCGAGTGGTCCCGTGCGGACCCCCGCCGGTGAGCACGGGGGCCACGTCACCGCAGCAGCATCGCCGTTCTTCTCGGCCTTTCTCACCACCTTCGAAGAGAATCTCCAATCGTCCGCGCCTTCGCGAGGCGCCCGCACGAAGCGCGCCGGCCGGGCCGCTGCGCGGGACCCTCTAAGCAAGTCTTCCTCTCTTTCTCTCTCTTTCTTCCCTCCGAACCAGCCGCACCTCGAACTCGCCCCCTGGCTCGACGGCGAGAAGCTGATCGTCCTCACGGGCCCCGGCGGCGTCGGAAAGACGACGCTCTCGGCGGCGGTCGGCCTCGCGGCGGCCCGGCGCGGCAGGCGGGCGCTCGTTCTCACGGTGGATCCGGCGCGCCGCCTCGCCCAGACGCTCGGCCTGGGCGCGGCCGGCACGCGGAACGGCGAGCCGGTCGCCGTGAGCGCGGCGGGCCTGCCGAGCGGCGGGAAGCTCCTCGCTCTCCAGATCGATCCGAAGGCGACGTTCGAGCACCTCCTCGCGCGCGTCGCGAGCCCGGACGCCATCGAGCGCATCCACGGCAACCGCCTCTACACGGGACTCGTCGACTCTCTCCCCGGCGTCCTCGAGTACATGGGCGTCGAGGCGCTCCACGAGCACACGGCCGATCCGGACCTCGACCTCGTCGTCCTCGACACGCCGCCCGCCGCGCGCGGCCTCGACTTTCTCGCCGCGCCGGGGCGCCTCGTGGAGCTCCTCGAGAACGACGCTCTGCGCTTCTTCCTGCGCTCGGACAGCCTGCTCGGGAGGGCCCTCTCCGGCGCGTCGCGGGGCGGCGCCGCTCTCCTGCGCGGGGCCGACGGCGCCCTCGGCTTCGGCTTCCTCGCGGACCTCGCCGACTTCTTTCGCGCCTTCGACGGCCTCTACGACGGCTTCCGCGCGCGGAGCGCCGAGGCGGCCCGGCTGCTTTCGAGGGGCCGGTTCCTCGTCGCCTCTTCGTCCGACGCCTCCGCGCTGCGCACGGCGGCCGACGTCGCGGCGAGGCTCGCCGAGCGTGGCGCGCGGCCGGCCCTCCTCGTGAACCGGGTCGCGGGGACGCGGCGCCGCGGCCCCCGGCTGCCGCCGGGGCTCGCGGCGCTGCCCGCCCGCGCGTTCCTCGAGAGCGCCGTCCCCGCGGACGAGCTCCCGTCCGCCCTCGCCGACGCGCTCGTGTCCTGACGGTCAGGCCAGGCCCGCGAGGAGCGGCCCGAGGTCGTTCCGGAGCGCCTCGCGCGCCCCCTCGATCGCCGGGGCCGCCTGCCGGTCGCGCTCCCAGAAGGCGACGCGCGCGCGGAGGAAGCGGTGCAGGTCTTCGAGCGGCGGCGACGAGACGAGCGGGCGCCTGAGGTCGAGCGCCTGCCCCGCCGCCAGCAGCTCGATCGCGAGGACGGTCTCGAGGAGATCGACGTTCCGGGCGAGCTTCCGCGCCGCGATCGGGCCCATCGAGACGTGGTCCTCCTTCCCGGCCGAGGTCGGGATCGAGTCCACCGAGGCCGGAAAGGCGTTCGTCTTGGCCTCCGAGACGAGCGCCGCGGCCGTGACGTGCACCATCATGAGGCCCGAGTTCAGGCCGCCCTCCCTCACGAGGAAGGCCGGCAGGTCGCCCGAGAGGGACCGGTTCACGAGCCGCTCGACCCGCCGCTCCGAGATCGACGCGAGGTCCGCGGAGGCCGCGGCAAGGAGGTCGCAGACGATCGCGACCGGCGCCGCGTGGAAGTTCCCCCCGGACACGAGCTCGCCCTCCTCGGCGAAGACCATCGGGTTGTCCGTCGCGGCGTTCATCTCGATCTCGATCACGCGCCGCGCGTGCGCCGCCGAGTCGCGCGCGGCGCCGTGCACCTGCGGCATGCACCGGAGGGTGTAGGCGTCCTGGACGGCGCCGCAGTTGCGGTGGCTCTCGCGGAGGGGCGAATCGGCGAGGAGCGCGCGCAGGTTCGCGGCCGAGGCGACCTGGCCCGGGTGCGGGCGCGCCGCGTGGATGCGGGCGTCGAACGCCGCGTTCGTGCCCTTCAGGACGTCCAGCGTGAGTGCTCCGACGAGGTCGGCCGCCTTCAGGAGATCGAGGAGGCGCGCGAGGGCGAGGGCCGCGAGCGCCGTCGTGAGCTGCGTCCCGTTGATGAGCGCGAGCCCTTCCTTCGCCCCGAGGACGGCGGGAGCGAGGCCGGCCGCCTTCAGGGCGTCGCCGGCCGGCATGCGCCGGCCCCGGAACTCCGCCTCCCCTTCGCCGACGAGGGCGAGCGCGAGGTGCGCGAGCGGCGCGAGGTCGCCGGACGCGCCGACGGATCCCTGCTCCGGCACGACCGGGTGGACGCCCGCCTCGAGGCACGCGAGGAGGAGCTCGAGCGTCGCGCGGCGGATGCCCGAGAACCCCTTCGCGAGGCAGTTCGCGCGCAGCAGCATGACCGCGCGCACCGCGGGCGCGCCCAGCGCCGAGCCCGTGCCCGCGGCGTGGCTCCGGACGAGGTTGAGCTGGAGCTCGGCGACCTTGTCGTGCGGGATCACGACGTCGGCGAAGTTGCCGAACCCCGTCGTGACGCCGTAGACGACGCGATCCTCCGCGACGGCCTTGTCGATCACGGCCCGCGCCGCGTCGACGCGCGCGGCGGCGCGGGGCGCGAGCGCCGCGGACGCATCGCTGGAGGCGACGCACGAAAGATCTTCGAGCGAGAGAGAGTCCCCGTCGAGAAGGATGGACTGTCGCACGAGGATCGATTTTGCACCGGGGAAGAGATTTCTTTCTGCTTATATGCGGCGGCTGCGAATGCAGCCGCCGATAGCAGAAATCTGGGCGCGGTCCGGCCGGTGTCAAGGGTCTTCGACCGCGAAGCGGCGCGCGGAGCACGCCCTTGACTCCGGCCGGCCGCGACGCAGCCCTCGTTCTCCCCTCTTCAGAAGAAAATCCATCTCTTCCTCCGGTACAATCCAAAAGTGACACACATCAAGGGCTCCGCCCTCGCCATCGTCGGCGGGCAGTGGGGAGACGAGGGCAAGGGCAAGGTCGTCGACCTCATCTCCCCCTCGTTCGACCTCGTCGCCCGCTATCAGGGCGGCCACAACGCCGGCCACACCGTCCGGTTCGGAGACCGCCACTTCGCGCTCCGCCTCATCCCGTCCGGCATTTGCCGCCCCGGCGTCACGAACGTCGTCGGAAACGGCCTCGTGATCGACCCGCGCGCGATGCTCTCGGAGATGGAGAGCCTGCGCGCGGCGGGCGTCCGGATCGAGGAGAACCTCCTCGTCTCCGACCGCGCCCACGTGATCCTCCCGACACACGCCCTCCTCGACGGCGCGCGCGAGAAGGCGCTCGGCGGCGCCCACATCGGCACGACCTCGCGCGGGATCGGCCCCGCCTACGAGACGAAGGCGAACCGGACCGGCCTGCGCATGGCCGACCTCGTCGACCCCGAGCGGTTTCGCGAGCTCGCGCGTCCCGTCCTCCAGCACCACGACGCGGTCCTCTCGCACTTCTACGGCGTCGAGGGAGCGCCCGTCGACGAGACGCTCGACACGTACGTGGCGTGCGGGAAGAACCTCGCGCGCTTCGTCACCGACACGAGCGCCTGGCTGAGCGCGCAGCTCGCCTCCGGACGCACGCTCCTCTGCGAGGGCGCCCAGGGCGTCATGCTCGACGTGGACCACGGGACGTACCCGTTCGTGACCTCCTCCTCCTGCGCGTCGGGCGGCGCGTGCACGGGCCTCGGCATCCCGCCGTCGGCGATCGGCGCGGTCGTCGGCGTCATGAAGGCGTACACGACGCGCGTGGGATCGGGCCCCTTCCCGACCGAGCTTCACGACGAAGTCGGCGAGCGGATCCGCGCGCGCGGGAACGAGTTCGGGACCGTCACGGGCCGCCCGCGGCGCGTCGGCTGGTTCGACGCGGTCGTCGCGCGGACGTCCGTGAGGATCTGCGGCCTCGACGGCATCGCGCTCACGAAGCTGGACGTCCTCGACGACCACGACGAGGTCTGCATCGCGACGGGCTACACGATCGGCGGCCGCGCCGTGAACGAGATTCCGGCGCGCGCGGACCACTACGAGGCGGCGGCGCCCGTCTACCGCACGTTTCCAGGCTGGAAGACCTCCACGGCCGGCATCGAGAGCTGGGAGGCGCTCCCCGCCCGCGCCCGCGATTACGTCACGGCGCTCGAGGAGATCGTCGGCGCGAAGGTCGTCATCCTCTCGACGGGTCCCCGGCGCGAGGAGACGATCATTCGCGGCGGGACGATTCTCGACGCCTGGCTCGGGAGGGTCCCCGTCCCCGAACGCACGGGCTGAGGCCCGCGTCGAAACCCACGCGGGCCGTCGGATACACTCCTCCGCGGCGGGCCGTTAGCTCAGTCGGTTAGAGCACCTGCCTTTTAAGCAGGGGGTCGCTGGTTCGAGTCCAGCACGGCTCACCAGTCTTTTCGCTCGGTCTCCGGCCCCCCGGGGCGAGCCGCTCGGGCTGATCCTTTTCTGATCCGGATTGCGCGTTTGTCGCGTAAAGGCTAGATTGATGCCGTCGAGGGGGGAACATCCGCTGTCCGGGGGGCAATCCATGGGCATTTCGGCGGTGAAACGGAGTCTTCGTCTGAGGGCTTCGGCCGAGGCTTTCGACGTTCTCAGAGCGATCCGCAGCCCGAGGATCTCCAACGCCGAGCTGCTGAAGCACTCCGTGCGGAGCGGCCACGAGCCGCACCCGCGTGTCGTCCGCGAGGTGCATCAGGCGCTCAAGGAAGTCCAGAGCGCGCGGCCGAAGACGGCGTCCTCGGTCCTCAAGAAGATCTCGGGGGTCTTCGCGCGCGAGGCCGTGAAGGCGGAGCCGGACCTCGACGGCATCGTCGCGCGCTTCGAGCAGGCGTTCGTCCTTCCGGACTGACTCAGCGCCCGAAAGCCGCTAGAATCCGCCGTTCCTCGGGTGCCCCCATCGTCTAGCGGCCCAGGACGCCACCCTTTCAAGGTGGAGATCGAGGGTTCGAATCCCTCTGGGGGTACCACGCTTGCCCCGAGGCGTAACCTCGACACGTGCCTGTTTCCGTCCGGATCGACGTCGCGCGGCGGCGCGTTGAGGTCGTGGCCAGCGGCCTTTTGACCGGGGAGGAGATGCTCGCCGCTCAGGGAGAGATCGCGCGGAGCCCCGGCTTCGACCCCGGCTTCGACGCGCTCTTCGACCTCGCGGCCGTCTCGAGCGTGCAGATGTCGGCGGTCAAGGTCCGAATCGTCTCCGACAACACCGTCTTCGCGCCGGGAATCCGTCGGGCGTTCGTGACGAGCAACGACGCGGCCTACGGGCTGATGCGGATGCTCGGGGCGCTCCTCGACGAGCGCGGCGGCGAGATCGAGATGTTCCAGGACCGCGCCGCCGCCGAGCGCTGGCTGGACCGCCGATGAGGGCCCGGGCCCGGACCCGTTGAGTCGCTTGCATCATGGGCGGTCGGCCCGCGATGGCATCTAATGCTCGCCGGGGAGGGGTTCCAATTGGTTCGCGTCCCCGGGGCGCGCGAAGGCGAGGCCGCGTCGGACGATGCCGCGTTCGCCGCGGCCGCCCGGGGCGCTCCCGCCGCCTTCTACCAGTTCCGACTGTCCCCCTCGGGCGCGTACGAGGTTCCATTCGTCTCGCCCGACTTCGTCGCCCGGCTCGGGATCGAGCCCGGAAATCCGGCGGAGACGGCCGCCCGCTTCCTCTCCCGTGTGAATCCCGACGACTTGCTGCGCGTCAACGACGCGATCGCGCGCTCCGCGCGCACGCTCGAGACCTTCCAGGCCGAGATGCGCTACCGCCTGCCGTCCGGGGCGGAGATCTGGATCGAGGCCCGGTCGAACCCGAAGATGATGCCGGATCGAACCCTCGTGTGGAACGGAGTCATCACCGACATCACGGCCCGCAAGCACGCCGAAGCGGCGCTCCGCGAGGCCGAGAGCCGCTATCGGACCCTTTTCGCCGCGAATCCGCAGCCGATGTGGGTGTTCGACACGGGCTCTCTCGCGTTCCTGGAGGTCAACGACGCCGCGGTGGCGCAATACGGCTACAGCCGGGGCGAGTTCCTCGCGATGACGATCGCCGACATCCGGCCTCCCGAGGACGTCCCGCAGATGCGCGCGGCGGTCGGGCGCGTCGGTCCCGGCACGATCGACAGCGCCGGCCTCTTTCGGCATCGGCGAAAGGACGGCTCCATCCTCCTCGTCGAGATCACTTCCCACGCCCTCGACTACGGCGGCCGGCCGGCGGAGCTCGTCCTCGTTCGCGACGTCACGGAGAGAGAACAGGCCGAGGAACAGCTGCGCTCGAGCGAAGAACACTTCCGCGCGATCTTCGAGGCCGCGCCCGTCGGCGTGGCCCAGGCGGACCCCGCGACGGGGCGCTGGGTCGCCGTGAACTCGAGGCTTTCCGTGATCACGGGATACTCCCGGGACGAGCTGCTCGCGATACGGGTTCCCGAGATCACGCATCCGGACGACCGCGGCCGGGACTGGGAGCTGTTCCAGAAGGTCGTGAGCGGCGAGGCTCCCGAGTACCGGATCGAGAAGAGGTACGTCCGCAAGGACGGCTCGATCGCCTGGGTCAACGTGAACATGGTCGTCCTCCGCGACGCCCGCGGAACGCCGGACCGGACCGTCGGGTTCATCGAGGACATCTCGGAGCGTAAGGCGGCGGAGACGCACCTCGCGCGGCTCAACGCGAACCTCGAGGAAGCGCTCGAATGGCAGAGGCAGATCTTCGAGGGCTCGCGGGATGCCGTGTTCCTGAGCGACGAGAGCGGGCGGTTCGTCGCCGTGAACCGCGCGGCGGAAGAGCTGACCGGCTTCTCCCGCGCCGAGCTCCTCGCGATGTCGATCCCCGACCTCCACGAAGAGTCGGATCTCGCGGCGTATCGCGACTTCCACCGTCGCATCTTCGACGGGGAGAGGATCCTCTCGGAGGCGCCCGTCCGGAGGAAGGACGGCGGCAAGGTCGACGTCGAGTTCAACAACAGCCTCGTGGTCATCACAGGCGGGCGCCTCATGCACACCGTGGGACGGGACGTCACGGAGCGCCGGAGGGCCGCCGAGGCGCTGCGCGCGTCGGAATCCCGATACCGCGCCCTCTTCGAGAACGCCGCCGAGGGGATCGTCGCGATCGAGCCGGAGACGGGCCGCCTGCTGTTCTTCAACCCGGCGCTCTGCGCGATGTTCGGGTACACCGCGGAGGAGTTCGGGAAGCTCACGCTCGCCGACATCCACCCGAAGGCCGCGCTCGAGAGGATCCGCGAGGAGATCCGGACGATGGCGAGCGGCCGGCCGCTCGCCTCGTCCGCGCTCCCCTGCGTCCGGAAGGACGGGACGGCCTTCGCCGCCGACGCCCGGGGCAGCCTCATCGAGACCGACGGCCGGAAGGCCGTGTTCGGGTTCTTCACGGACGTCACGGCCCGCGTGAGCCTCGAGGAGCAGCTTCGCCAGGCCCAGAAGATGGAGGCGATCGGGCAGCTCGCCGGCGGCGTCGCACACGACTTCAACAATCTCCTGACCGTCATCTCCGGCAACTGCGACCTTCTCCTCTCGGAGACGCCCGCCGCCGACCCGCGGCGCGCCGCGCTGGCCGACATCCGCGCGGCCGGGGAGCGCGCGGCCAACCTCACGCGGCAGCTCCTCGCGTTCAGCCGGAAGCAGATCCTCGAGCCGAAGCTCGTGGACGTCAACGAGGTCGTGGAAGGCATCGGCAAGATGCTTCGCCGGCTCATCGGCGAGGACGTGACGCTCGCGACGGACCTCGCGGCCGATCCGAGCTGGGCGAAGGTCGACCCGGGCCAGCTCGAGCAGGTCGTCATGAACCTCGCCGTGAACGCCCGCGACGCGATGCCTCGCGGCGGCCGCCTCACGATCCGCACGCGAACGGTCGCGCCGGCCGGCGCGAATCCGGACGACACGGCGAGGACGCGGTCCCGGCCGCGGCTCGCGATCTCGATCTCGGACACGGGAGCTGGAATCCCCGCCGACGTCAGGCCCCACCTCTTCGAGCCGTTCTTCACGACGAAGCCGTCCGGCAAGGGGACGGGCCTCGGTCTCGCGACCGTCTACGGCATCGTGAAGCAGAGCGGCGGCGACGTCGAGGTGGAGAGCGAGCCCGGGAGGGGCGCCACGTTCACGGTCCTCCTGCCCGCGCTCCCGGCGCCCCGGCGCGCGCGCGCCTCGGGCGCGTCTCTCCACGGCGTTCCCCACGGTACCGAGACGGTTCTCGTCGTCGAGGACGAGGACGCCGTCCGGCGGATCGTGAAGATCGCGCTCGAGTCGACGGGCTACCGCGTCATCGAGGCGCGCAACGGAGCCGAGGCGCTCGCCGCGGCCCGCTCCCACCCGCGCCGGATCCAGATGCTCGTCTCGGACGTGGTCATGCCGGAGATGAGCGGCCGCGAGGTGGCGGCACGCGTCGCCGAGGCCCATCCGGGCATCCGCATCCTCTACATGAGCGGCTACACGGACGACGCGGTCGTCCGGCACGGCATCGTCGATTCGGGCGTCGCCTTCCTCCAGAAGCCCTTCTCGCCTCTCGGCCTCGCGCGCAAGGTGCGCGAGGTTCTCGACGCGCCTCCCTGAGGGCCCGCCGGGGTATTCTCCCCGTCACCGGAGGCTAGAGCGTGGGTCTGTTCGGGAAGAGCGGCGGCGCGACCGGCGGCATGAAGCCGGGCTTCCGCGACTTCAAGTGGGGCGACCAGCCCCGCAAGGACATGGAGACGCTCGACGAGCAGGGCGAGGACAAGTTCTGCCATCTCCAGGCCGAGGACCTCACGTGGGGCGACTCGCCGGTCGAGAGGATCGTCTACCAGTACTGGGGCAACCGCTTCTCCGACGTGACGATCGAGATCCCGCCGGCCTCCGCGGACCGGGTTCTGCGCGACCTGCAGGAGGGCTGGGGCCGGCCCGAGCAGCCGAACAAGTTCATCGAGGACTTCACCTGGCGCAACAAGGGCGTCGGGCCGGAGGCGACCGAGGCCGTCTTCAGCCGCAACCCGAACACGCGCGCGGCGACGCTCACGATCCGGAGCAGCTACATCAAGACGAAGAAGGCGCTCGCGAAGGGCAAGCCGCCGGCCCGCTGAGCGCTACTTTCCGCAGTCCTCCGAAGCGCTCGAGACCGACGCGTCGCTGCCTCCGAGGAGCTTCCAGTCGCCGGCCATCGTCGTCGATCCCTCGACGACGTCCCTGCGGTCGGAGCTCGTGCGCGCGCCGCGCACCCCCGGCGGCGCCTGGACGATCGTGTGGAAGCTCACGACCTCGCCCGGCGCGATGATGGCCACGTCGGGAGCCGCCTGGGAGGACGCGAGGTAGTTGCCGTGGTCGTCGAGGATCTTCACCGCGATGACGACGTTGCACGCGCTCTTCCCGCCGGCGTTGCGCACCGTGCCGTTCACCCGAACGCCGCCCACGGCGTCCACCATGCCGTCGTTCGCGACCGTCGTCACGCGCACGCTCGGCGTCGCGGCGGCCGCGTCCGCGTCGGGCGTCGCCTCGGGCGCGGCGGGGGCGTCCGTCGTCGTCGCCGCCGCTCCGGCGGAGGACTTCGGCGCCCCGGAGGCCGTCGACGGACCGACGCTGATCGTCCCGAGGGTGCCCTTCGTCTTCGCCCCCGCGCTCAGGCGGCGCTCGCGCGCGACGTCCTGCAGCGTCCGCGGACCCGCGTAGGCCGGGCGCGGCGTGGGCGTGGGCGTCGGCTCGGCGGACGGAACCGGAGTCGCCGCGGCCGCCTGCAGGAGGACGAGCGAGAGAGCGAAGAGGGTCACCGACAGTCCTCGGAGAACTCGAGGACCTCGCCCTCGACCCGGGCGACGCGCTGCCAGTTCGTCCGGGCCGGCCCCTCGGCGAGGACGTCGGGGGGCCGCTCCTCGGAGCCGCGCACGCCCCGGGGCACGCGCACGCGTCCGCCGAACGACACGGACTCGCCCGGCCCGACGACCTTCAGGTCCGTCGTCGTCTCGCCGCTCGAGAGGAGCACGCCGTGCTCGTCGTACGTGCGCAGGAAGAGGCGGACGCGGCAGGCCGGCGCGCGGCCCGTGTTGCGGACGCTGCCGTAGACGGAGAGAAAGCCGTCGGAGACGGCCCCGTTGTCCTGGACGTTCTCGACGCGGAGCGGGCCCTGCGGCTCGGGCGCCGCGGTCTCGCCGGCGACGTCGGCCTTCAGGGGGACGAGCCGGCGCTCGCGCGCGATGTCCGCGAGCGACCGCGCCCTCGGCGCGCCCGCCGCCGTCGGCGCCGCCGTGGGCGCCGGCGTCGGCAGCGGGGTCGGCGTGGCCGTCGGCGAGGGCGCCGCCGCCGCGGCGGCCATGAGGAGCGGGCCGAGCAAGAGGGGCATTCCCCGGATTATCCGACAACGGCGCGCGCGGCGATCTTGACGCCGAACACGTTCTCGAAGAGCTTCCCCTTCTTCTTCAGGGCCCAGAGCTCGAGGTCGCAGGCCGAACGCGCCCCGGCCGTGAGATGAGCCTTCTTGCCGCGCAGCGTGACCCTCAGGCGCGTGACGAGGCCCCGGTGCGTGCGGTCGAGCGCGTCCGCGACGCGCAGGAGCGCCGAGAGCTTCTCGACGACCGGCTTCTTCCACGGGTCCAGCGCGCGGAAGGCGTCGTGCGACGGGTCGGGCGCCCTCTTGCGGTGGTACCGGGCCACGAGCGCGATGACCTCGACCTCGTCCTGCGTGAAGCCCTTGAGGTCGCCGTGGAGGATCAGGTAGTGCGAGTGATGGTGGTGGCGCGCGTAGGCGACGGAGAGCCCGAGGTCGTGGAGGACGGCCGCGTGCTCGAGCCATTCGCGCTCGAGCGCCGTGAGCTGGTGGAGAGCGTGCGTCTGGTCGAAGAGGGCGAGGGCGAGGTCGCGCACGCGCTCGCCGTGGCGCGGCGGAACGCCGGAGCGCGCGGCGAGGCGCCGGACGGACTCGCGGCGGACGTTGCGCTCGGCGGGGCGGCCCCGCGCGGGCAGCGGCGACTCGAGGACGAGCGCGTCACGCAGCGAGCGCTCGGAGGCGAGGAGGGTCTCGATCCCGAACGCGCGGAACAGCTCCTCGAGGAGGATCGCGCCGGCCGCCGCGATGTCCGCCCGGCCCTCGTCGAGGCCCGCGATCCGGGCCTTCTGCTTGAGCGTCGTCGTCGCGAGGAGGCGCGCGACGCGCTTGAGGTCGCGGCGGGAGAGGGAGCGGTGCCCCGCGCCGCCCCCGGCCCGCCCGTTCAGATTCGCCGCGATCTCGGCCACGGCGAGAATCGTGCCCGACGTCCCGACGGCGGTCTTCACGCGCGCGCGCGCCACGGGCTTCTCGAGCCTCCTGAGGCGCGACCGGGCCGCCTTTCGCAGGGCCTTCTCGTCCTTCGCCGAGAGCGGGTCCGACGAGACGTGGAGGTCCGTGAGCCGGACGGCCCCGAGGTCGAGGCTCTCGGCGAGGAGGATCTTCTCGCCCTTGGCGACGACGACCTCCGTCGAGCCGCCGCCGATGTCGAGGACGAGGAGCGGGTCGCAGGAGGGCGGAAGGTCCGTGCGGACGGCGCGCGTGATGAGGCGAGCCTCCTCCTCCCCCGAGATCACGGAGAGGCGGATGCCCGTCTCGCGCCGCGCCCTCCTCACGAACTCGCCGCCGTTGGACGCCTCGCGCACGGCGCACGTCGCCACGGCCGAGATCGCGTCCGCGCCCGCCGCCCGCGCGAGCGCCGCGTAGCGCGCGAGGCAGTCGAGGCCGTCCTCCATCGCCTCCTCCGACAGCGCGCCCGCGGCGAGCGTCTCCTGCCCGAGCCGCACCATCTCCTTCTCGCGCAGGATCTCGACCGCGTGCCCCGGGTCGGCGGCGTCCCGCCGCGCGACGAGGAGCTTGATCGAGTTCGACCCGACGTCGATCGCCGCGAGGGTCCTGTCCCCTGCCATTCGGCGGGACCTTACCGCAGCGCCTGTTATCTTGCCGCGAAGATGGGTGTCTTTCCGCTGCCGGACCGGCCGCGCCTCTGGGGCGTCGCGGTGTCGCACTATCAGGTCGAGGGCGGCGACGCCTGCGACTGGACGGGCTGGGAGGCCGCCGGCAGGACGAAGGGCGGCGCCTGCGGCCGGGCGGCGGGCTCCTGGGAGCGGTACGAGGAGGACGCCGACCTCGCGGCGGCGGCGGGCGCGAACGCGTTCCGCTTCTCGGTGTCGTGGAGCCGCGTCGAGCCCTCGCGCGGCGAGTACGACGGCGCGGCGCTCGAGAGATACGCACGCCTCGTCGACCGCCTCCTCGCCCTCTCTCTCGAGCCGATCGTCACGCTCCACCACTACACGCATCCCGCCTGGTTCCACCGGGAGACTCCGTGGACGTCCCCGGCCTCCGTCGACTCCTTCGCGCGCTTCGCGCGGCGCGTCGCGGGGGCGCTCGCCCCGCGCGTCCGGGCGTGGGTCACGCTGAACGAGCCGCTCGTCCTCGTTCTCGGCGGGTTTCTCGACGGCCAGATCCCGCCCGGCCTCTCGGACGGCCGGGCCGCCCGCCTCGCCCTCGGCAACCTCTTCGCGGCCCACGCGGCGGCGGCCGCCGCGATCCGCGACGCCGCGCCCCGCGCCGCGGTCGGGATCGCGCACAACATGATGGACTTCGCCCCGGCGAGGCCCGGCTGGCCGCTCGACCGGCTGCTCGCGCGGCACGCGCGGCGCGTCTACAACGGCGCCTTCCTCGAGGCGTTCGCGACCGGGCGCTGGGACCTCTTCATCCCGCCCTTCACCCGGCTCAGCGGCCGGCTCGGATCCGTCGCCGGCTCGCTCGACTTCGTCGGCGTGAACTACTACTCACGCCTCCACGTGTCGTGCCCCGCCGGCACCCGGGTCCTCTCGCGCTTCTCGTACCGCGACCCGCGGGGGCGCGGCCTGACCGACAACGGCTGGGAGGTCGCGCCCGAGTCCTTCGGGCCGCTCCTCTCGGACGCGGCCGCGCTCGGCCTTCCCGTCCTCGTGACGGAGAACGGGCTCGCGGACGAGAACGACGCGCGGCGCGCGGCGTTCCTCTCGTCGCACGTCGAGGCGCTCCTCGAGGCCGAGCGCGCGGGCGTGCCGGTCGCCGGGTACCTCCACTGGTCGCTCCTCGACAACTACGAGTGGCTCGACGGATACGGGCCCAGGTTCGGGCTCTACTCGGTCGACCCGGAGTCCCTCGAGCGCCGCCCGCGCCCGTCCGTGTCCGTTTTCCGCCAGATCGGGAAGTCGTTCCTGGAGGCGGGCTTGCGGGATCGGCGTGCACAGGCTCCTGTGCACATTTAACAGCGTCCGAACAGCCGGTTCACTCGCTTCCCACCTGCCGGTCCCATCTTCCACGGGCAGGAGGGCACCTCGATGCTCCTGGCCGACTTCCACATCCACTCGACCTGGTCGGACGGGCGCCTCCCCATCCCGGAGATCGTCGACGCCTTCGGGCGCACCGGCCACGACGCCATCGCGATCACGGACCACGTCGTCAACGAGGACTCCCTTCTCGGCAGGATCGCCCACTCCTGCGGCCTCTCGATCACGAGGGACAACTGGGACGCCTACCGCTCGGAGATCGACCGCGAAGCGAGAAGGGCCTGGGACGAGTACCGCATGATCGTCCTGCCGGGCGCGGAATTGACGCGCAACGCCCTCACGGGCAAACGCTCGGCGCACGCCCTCGCGCTGAACCTCGACACCTTCGTCTCCGCCGACGGCCCGGTCGAGGACATGCTGACGCGGGCGCGCGACGCGGGCGCCGTCACGGTCGCCTGCCATCCGAACGAGCAGTCCGACTGGTTCGCGAACACGTTCTACCTCTGGAACCGGCGGAACGAGGTCGCCGAGCTCATCGACCTCTGGGAGCTCGCGTGCCGTTGGGACCTCTTTCCCCAGGTCTCCCGCGCGCGGCTGCCGTATCTCGGGAACAGCGACTTTCACGACCGCCCTCACCTCTGGGCCTGGAAGACGCTCATGCAGTGCGAGAAGGATCCCGAGGCCGTCGTCGCCGCCCTCCGCTCCGGCGCGGGTCTCGGGGTGACGCGCCTCCCCGATCCCGTTCCCGCCGCCGCGCGCCGGCCGGGCGAGACGCAGCCGCACAGGCCCTGCCCCGTCGTCCCGGGCTTCGTCGAGCCCGCCACCGCGTGAGGCCGCCGTGACGCTCACGCTGATCCTCCTCGCCGTCGCCGCCCTCGGCGGCCTCGTGACGACGCTTCAGACGGGCCTCGTCCTCGGGTTCCTCGGGAAGAAGCGCCCTTTCGCGCCCGGCCCGCGCGAGCGGGCCGCGAGCTCTTCCCGGCCGGCCGCTTCCACGGGGATGCCGCGGGTCTCGGTCCTCAAGCCCCTCTCCGGGCTTGACGACGGCCTCGAGGAGAACCTCGCGTCCTTCGCCCGCCTTACGGGCGTGACGGCCGAGGTCCTCCTGTCGGTGGACCGCCCGGACGATCCGGCCGTCGCGGTCGCCCGGAGAGTGATGCGGCGTTACCCCGCCGCGCCGTTCCGCCTCGTGGTCGGCGGCGGGACCGGCGTCGCTCTCGCCAACCCGAAGGTCGACCGCCTCGTCGCGGCGGCGCGCGAGGCGCGCGGCGAGATCCTCTTCGTCTCCGATTCGAACGTGCGCGTGGGGTCGGGCGACGTCGCGAGGATCGCCGCCGCCTTCGACGATCCCGCGGTCGGCTGCGTCTCGAGCCTCTTCACGGGAGCGCGCGCCCGCTCGTTCGGGGCCGTCGTCGAGAGCCTCCACCTCCTGACCTTCGTCCTTCCGGGTGCCGTCCTCGCCGAGGCGGTCCGGTTCCCCTGCGTCGTCGGGAAGTCGATGGCGCTCTCCCGCCGCGCGCTCGAGGCGATCGGGGGCTTCGCGGCGTTCGTGGACGTCCTCGCCGAGGACCAGGCGATCGGCTGCGCCGTGCGGGACGCGGGCCTGAGGCTCGTCCTGAGCCCGGTCGTCGTCCGGAACGTCACGACCCACCGGCCGCTCGGCCGCGCCCTCGCGCGCCAGGTGCGATGGGGGAAGATCCGGTTCGCCTTCTCGAAGCTCACCTACACCGGCGAGCTCCTCCTGAACCCGCTCCCGATCGCACTCCTCGCCTGCGCGTCGGCCGCCCTCCTCGCTCCGCGAGCCCTGCCTTCCGCGGCCGCCGTCGCCGGCGTCACCCTCCTCCTCCGCCTCGCGCAGGGCGCCGCCCTCGTGCGGGCGACATGCGCCGACCACCCGGCGTGGCAGCTCCTTCTCCTCCCGGTGAAGGACGTCCTGCAGCTCGCGACGCAGGCCGTTCCCTATCTCTCGCGGGAGGTCGACTGGAACGGCCACCGCGCCCGGCTCGGGCCCGGGACGCTCCTCCTGCCTTCGCGTCACGCCGCCGCGGCCTGAAGCGCGCGGGGCGCGCCATCGAAAAAAAGGCCCCCGGGTTCGGCCCGGGGGTCGAAGAAGGAAGAGCGCCCGCCCCGTCACCGGGCGAGCACGGCTCAGACGACGCGGGTGGGCCCGCGGTTTACGCCGTCCCCGAAAAAAATGCGGCGCTTCGACCCGACTTAACGCCGTTCACCCGGCCCGTTGATCGCCTTCCGGGAGAGTCCGTCCCGAAAAGGAGGACTCTTCATGTCGAAACGGACGGCCGTCGCCGGCGGCGTCGGGCCCGCAATCGCGGCCTGCGCCCTCCTCTGCACCCTCGGCCTTCCCGCCTCGGCCCAGGGTCACGCCCTCCCGGGAAACTACGGCGACGCGCACCTCGGCTTCTACAACGGCGAGGGCTACAACAAGGCCGAGGCGAACGACCAGAAGGGCTTCGAGATTCGCGCCTCGCTCCGGCCCCTCCCGGGCGTCGAGATCGCCAAGGGCTGGCGGGTAACGGGCTTCTACCTCTCCAACAACATTGCAAAGGGCCAGGAAGCTGACCGCTGGCTCGTGGACACGACGTTCGAGCACCCGTACGTCAACGCCGGCTTCACGTACATCGAGGCGACGAACCAGGCCTCGCCCGGCTCGGCCGAGGTCAAGCCGAAGGACTGGTCGATCTGGGTCACCCCGCGGACGTCGTTCGGCCTCGAGGCCCTCATCCGGTACGACGAGCTCAAGCCGAGCCAGCTCACCGACCAGAAACAGAAGCGCACGATCTTCGGCATCGCGTACTGGTTCAACTACGGCCACGGGATCACGGCCGCCATCATGGCGGACTACACCAACGAGACCTTCGACAACTACACCCCCGCCAAGCCCGACAACACGTTCTACGCCCTCCACACGCTCTTCAATTTCTGACAGCAGCTTCACACCGGCTTAACATGAGTCACACATGGTGACCCCGGTGCCCACGTCGGCATCAGACAAGGAGATCACTGTGAAGATGAAGAACGGCCTCGGGTCCCCCCTCCTCGGGCTACTCGCGGCGCTCCTCGCCGGCGCTCCCGCGGTGGCGCAGACGACCCAGATCAACGGCGCGGGAGCCACGTTCCCGTTTCCCATCTACTCCAAGTGGTTCGACGAGTATCACAAGCTGCACCCGGAGGTGGAGATCAACTACGCGTCGATCGGGTCGGGGGGCGGCATCAAGCAGCTCACGAACGAGACGGTCTTCTTCGGCGCCTCGGACGGGCCGATGACGAACGACCAGCTCGCCGCGGCGCCCGGCCACGTTCTCCACTTCCCGACCGTTCTCGGCGCCGTCGTCCCGTCGTACAACATTCCGGGCGTCACGGCGACGCTCAAGTTCACGGGCCCGGTCCTCGCCGAGATCTACCTCGGGAAGATCACGAAGTGGAACGACCCGGCGATCGCGAAGCTCAACCCCGGCGTGAGCCTGCCCGCGACGGACATCGCCGCCGTGCACCGCTCGGACGGCTCGGGCACGAACTACATCTGGTGCGACTATCTCTCGAAGGTCTACCCGGAGTTCAAGCAGAAGGTCGGCGTCGCGACGTCGGTCAACTGGCCGACCGGGGTCGGCGGCAAGGGCAACGAGGGGGTCTCGGGTCTCGTCAAGCAGACGCCCGGCGCCATCGGGTACGTCGAGCTCATCTACGCACTCCAGAACAACATCAGCTTCGGCGACGTGCAGAACCACGACGGGAAGTTCCTGCGCGCCTCTCTCGAGACCACGACCGCGGCGGCCACGGGCGCCGCGAAGGCGATGCCGGCCGACTTCCGGGTCTCGATCACGAACGCGCCCGGCGCCGAGGCCTATCCGATCTCGTCCTTCACGTGGATGCTCTTCTTCGAGAACCCGAAGGACAAGGCGCGCGCGAAGATCATGGTCGACTTCTTCAAGTGGGCGCTCACGGACGGCCAGCAGTACTGCGCCAACCTCGGCTACGCTCCGCTCCCGAAGGAAGTCGTCGCCCTCGAGATGAAGGCCCTCGGGAAGATCAGGCTCTAGGCACCTACGATGTCGAAGAAGACCCTGTCCCCGAGGCGGAAGAGCGGTGACGCCGGATTCCGCGCGGGGACCGGGTTCTTCGCGGCGCTCGTCGTCCTCCTCGTCGCGGGGATCGCGGTCGTCCTCTGGCAGGAGTCGCGGCTCTCGATCGCGAAGTTCGGCTTCGCGTTCTGGAGGACGAAGACCTGGGACCCCGTCTCGGGCGACTTCGGCGCCCTGCCGTTCATCTGGGGAACGCTCTATTCGTCCTTCCTCGCCCTCCTGATCTCGACGCCCGTCGCGCTCGGGATCGCGATCTTCCTGTCCGAGCTCTCGCCGCGTTCCCTGAGGACGCCTCTTGCGTTCCTCACGGAGCTCCTCGCCGCGATCCCCTCGATCGTGTACGGCCTCTGGGGCGTGTTCGTCCTCGTCCCGCTCGTCCGGAAGGTCGAGCTCCTGCTGCCGGAGGCGCTGCGGAAGACGCCGCTCTTCTCCGGCCCTCCCCTCGGCGTCGGGATGCTCTCGGCCGCGCTCGTCCTCGCCGTCATGGTGATCCCGTTCACCTCCTCGGTCGCGCGCGAGGTTCTCCGGGCCGTTCCCGCGACGCAGCGCGAAGCCGCGTACGCCCTCGGCGCGACGCGCTGGGAGGCGATCCAGGTCGCGATGCGCTACGGGCGTACCGGCATCCTCGGGGCGATCATCCTCGGCCTCGGCCGTGCGATCGGCGAAACGATGGCCGTCACGATGGTGATCGGCAACAGTCCGGCCGTCACGTGGTCGCTCGTCGCGCCCCAGTACACCATGGCCGCCGTCATCGCGAACGAGTTCACGGAGGCCGCGAGCGACCTCTATACCTCCGCCCTCATCGAGATCGGCCTCGTGCTCTTCGCGATCACGCTCCTCATCAACGCGGCGTCGCGCTTCCTGATCTGGAGCGTCAACCGCGAGGTCAAGGCCCCGGCTCCGGCGAACGCGGCCGCGGCGGCCGCGCGCGAGGCGACGGCCGCATGACGTCCCGCACGTTCCGCCGCAAGGCTCTTTCCAACCTGGTCGTCGCGCTGTGCGGCGCCTCCGTCCTGATCGCCCTCGTCCCGCTCTTCTTCGTCTTCTTCTACGTCCTCAGGCAGGGCTTCTCCTCGCTGAACTGGGACTTCTTCACGAAGATGCCGAAGCCCGTGGGCGAGTCCGGCGGCGGCATGGCGAACGCGATCGTCGGGACGCTGATCCTGATCGGCCTCGCGTCGCTGATGGCGATCCCGGTCGGCCTCGTCTCGGGCGTCTACCTGTCCGAGTACCCGAAGTCGAGGCTCGCGACGTCCGTGCGCTTCACGGCGGACGTCCTGAACGGGATCCCCTCGATCGTGATCGGGATCTTCGCGTACGCGCTCGTCGTCCTGCCCGTCAAGCACTTCAGCGCGCTCGCGGGCGGCGTCGCGCTCGGGTTCATGATGATCCCGATCATCACGCGGACGACGGAGGAGCTCCTGAACCTCGTGCCGCCGGCGCTCCGGGAGGGCGCGCTCGCCCTCGGCGCGACGCGGTCCCGCGCCACCTTCACGGTCATGCTCCCCGCGGCGCTGCCGGGCATCATCACCGGCATCCTGCTCTCCCTCGCGCGCATCGCGGGCGAGACGGCCCCGCTCCTCTTCACCTCCTTCTCGAACCGCTTCTGGTCGACGACGCTCTCGCAGCCGATCGCGTCCCTCACCGTGCAGGTCTACACGTACGCGATCTCCCCGTACGACGACTGGCACCGGCAGGCGTGGGCCGGCGCGCTCGTCCTCGTTTCGCTCATCTTCCTCTTCTCGGTCCTCGCCCGCGTCGTCACGAAGCGCCTCGAGAGGATGCACCGGACATGATGGAGACCGCCGTGACCGAAAGAGCCGTCGACACGCCCTCGAAAGCCTCCACGGACGCGACCCCGGCCGCCGCGGGTTCCGCCCTGCCCGTACGGATGGAGGCGCGGAGCCTGAACTTCTTCTACGGCGCGAGCCAGGCGCTGCACGACATCTCGATCCGCATGCGCGAACGGGCCGTGACGGCGTTCATCGGGCCGTCGGGCTGCGGCAAGTCGACGTTCCTGAGGTGCCTGAACCGGATGAACGACATCATTCCGGGCACCCGCGTCGAAGGCGACGTCCTCCTCGACGGGACGGACATCTACGACTCGAGCGTCGACGTCGTCGACCTCCGCCGCCGGGTCGGAATGGTCTTCCAGAAATCCAACCCGTTCCCGAAGTCGATCTTCGACAACGTCGCCTACGGCCTGAACATCAACAGCAACCTCGGTGGCTCGGCGCTCACGGAGCGCGTGGAGTCCGCGCTCGTGCGCGCGGCGCTCTGGGACGAGGTCAAGGACCGGCTCAAGAGCTCCGCGCTCGGCCTCTCCGGAGGCCAGCAGCAGCGCCTCTGCATCGCGCGGGCCCTTGCCGTCGAGCCCGAGGTCCTCCTGATGGACGAGCCCTGCTCGGCGCTCGACCCGATCGCGACCGGCAAGGTCGAGGAGCTCATCTTCGCGCTCAAGGAGCGCTTCACGATCGTGATCGTGACGCACAACATGCAGCAGGCTGCGCGCGTCTCGGACGAGACGGCGTTCTTCATGCTCGGCAAGCTGATCGAGTTCGACAAGACCGAGACGATCTTCACGAAGCCGAGCGTCAAGACGACGGAGGACTACATCACGGGGAGATTCGGATGACGGCCCGGCCTCCGCGCGCCGCCGCCGGGCTCGATGCCGTCCCGGGGACGACCCCGGGCTCGGCGCGCCACCGCATCGCGGTCGTCGAGGACGACGAGGACCTCGCGTTCACGCTCACCTACAACCTCAAGAAAGACGGGCGTTACGAGGTCGAGCGCTACGCGGGCGGGCTCGTCGCCATGGACGAGCTCCTCGTCCGTCCGCCCGACCTCGTCGTCCTCGACCTGAACCTCCCGGACGTGGACGGCCTGACGATCTGCCGGGAGCTCAAGAAGCACGAGGAGACGCGCCGCGTCCCGATCCTCATGCTCACGGCGAGGGCCGAGGAGCGCGACAAGCTGCTCGGCTTCGAGCTCGGCGCCGACGACTACGTCACGAAGCCCTTCTCGATGAAGGAGCTGCTCGCCCGCATCGCGGCGCACCTGCGCCGCGCCGCCTCGCCCGAGGCGCCCGACGACGTCTACGAGGACGCGCGCCTGAGGATCGACCGCTCGCGCCACACCGTCGCGGCGCGCGGCGAGGAGATCCATCTCACGAAGAAGGAGTTCGACCTCCTCTGGCTCCTGATCCGGAGCGGCGGCCGCGTCGTCTCGCGCGAGACGATCCTCTCGCGCCTCTGGGACTACGCCGCGGACATCGAGACGCGCACGGTGGACGTCCACATCCGCTCGCTGCGCAAGAAGATCGGCGAAGACGTCATTGAAACCGTCGTCGGCGTCGGCTACAAGTTCGCCCGATGAGCCGGATCTTCCGCCGCGCGGCGCTCGCCGCTCTCGCCGGCCTCCTCCTCGGGTTCCTCTTCGCCTTCGTCCTCGGACGCGTTCTCGACGCCGCGGTGACCGAGCGCGGGCGGCGCGACCTCGTCCTCAGGCTCGAGCGGCTCGCGCCCGAGTTCGAGTCCGATCTCCGGGCCGGGTCGGCCGCGCCCGACCGCGTCGGCCTCGCGGCGCGCCAGGCCGGCGCCCGCCTCACGCTCGTCGCCGCGGACGGGAGGGTGATCGCCGACAGCGAGGTCCCGCCGGACCGCCTCGAGCGCGTCGAGAACCACGGGTCGCGCCCGGAGATCCTCGCGGCGAAGAGCCGCGGAGTGGGTTTCGGCGCGCGCGAGTCCGCGACGATCCGGGAACCCTTCGTCTACGTCGCGCGCCGCGTGGGGGACGAGTCGAGCCCGATCGGCTACGTGCGTCTCGCGATCAGCCAGAACGAGCTCGACGCCCTCGAGGCGCCGTTCCGGCAGACGCTCCTGCAGATCTCCGTCCTCGCCGGCCTCATGGTGGCCGTCGTCGTCACGCTCATCCGGCAGCGCCACGCCCGGGACCTCGAGCGCGTGCGCGCCGGCGTGGCGGATGCCGCGGCCGGCCGGCATCCCGAGCCTCCCGCACGCGGGTCGGACGAGACGCAGGAGGTCTTCGTCGCGCTCGCGCGCTTCGCGCGCCTCGTCTCCAAGGAGCGCGAGGGCAGCGAGAAGGCCCGGCTCCTCGCCCGCACCGTCTTCGAGCAGGTCCCCGTGGGCCTCCTCGTCGTGGACCGCGGCCTCGCGCTCCTCGACGTGAACCCCGTCGCCCTCTCGCTCCTCCACGTGCCTCCGGGGGCGCCCCGCGCGGCCCTCGTCGATCTCGTGAGGCACCCCGACGCCCTCCGGCTCTTCGAAGCGGGCGTCGCGACGACGGACGCCGGTGCGGCGCCCTCCTCGGCGGTCCTGCGGTTCGGCGGCGAGCTCACGCCCGAGAAGGTCCTCGAGGTCACCGTCCGTGCCGTCCCCCACCACCGCGACACGCCCGGAGAGCCGGCCGCGATCGGCGTCGTCCGCGACGTCACCGAGCGCGAGCACATGGAGACGATGCGCCGCCGCTTCGTCTCGGACGTCTCGCACGAGCTCCGGACGCCGATCGCCGCGATCCGCGCCGCCGTCGAGACGCTGGCGGGAGAGGACGCCCTCCCGCCCGACATCGCGCGCCTCCTCGGCATCCTCGAGAGGCAGTCCTCCGAGATGGAAGCGCTCGTCTCCGACCTGACGGACCTCTCGCAGATCGAGTCGGGCGCCGTCACGCTCGCTCCCGAGCGCGTCTCGATCAAGCCGCTCCTGACGTCCGTCGTGAAGGACCTCCAGGCCGCCGCGGACGCGCGCGGCGTCGCGATCGCCGTCGAGGCGCCCGAGGGGCTCGCCGTCTCGGGCGACCGGCGCCGGCTCGCGCAGGTCTTCCGGAACCTCGTCGACAACGCCGTGAAGTTCTCGCCCGCGGGGGCGCGGGTGGACGTCCTCGCCGAGGGCGGAGCCCCGGGCGCCGACGGACTCTCGAGCTGCCTCGTCCACGTCGTCGACCGCGGGATCGGCGTCCCCCGATCCGAGCAGGCCCGGATCTTCCAGCGCTTCTACCGCGTGGACCCCTCCCGCGCGAAGTCCGTTCCGGGCACCGGCCTGGGCCTCGCGATCGTCAAGCATCTCCTGATCCTCCACGGCGGCTCCATCCGCGTGGAGTCCGAGCCCGGCAAGGGCAGCCGCTTCACCGTATCGCTGCCGGCGACGACGCCGCGCGAGGTTCCCGCCGCGAAGGCCGAGGAGACGACATGAAAGAGCATTTTTCCGAGCGCCTCGAGTCCCTGCGCCGCGAACTGATCGCGATGGGCGCCCAGGCCGAGAGCCAGATCGCGTCCGCGATCGAGGCCCTTGTCACGGGCGACGCCGCGCGGGCGCGTGCCGTCATCGCGGGCGACAAGGTCATCGACCAGATGGAGGTGAAGATCGACGAGGACGCGATCGACCTCCTCGCGACGCAGCAGCCCGTGGCGGGAGACCTCCGGCTCCTCGTCTCGGCCCTGAAGATCAACGCGGACCTCGAGCGCATCGGCGACCACGCCGTCAACATCGCCGAGTCCGCCGAGCGGATGGCGAACAAGCGGCCCTTCAAGCCCTGGGTCGACATCCCCTACATGGCCGAGATCGCGCGCGGGATGCTCCAGGACTCCCTCGACGCGTTCGTGCGGCGCGACGCGGAGCTCGCGCTCGCCGTGTGCAAGCGCGACGACATTCTCGACGAGCGGAACAAGTCGATCATCCGCGAGCTCCTGACGTACATGGCCGAGAACCCGTCCCTCATCACGGCGTGCCTCGAGATCATCGGCGTCTCCAAGAACCTCGAGCGGGTCGGCGACCTCGCGACGAACATCGGCGAGGAGACGATCTACATCGCGCAGGGCGACATCATCAAGCACCACATGGGCCCCCGCCCGCCCGAGGAGGCATCGGGCGGCTGATCCGCGGCCCGGAGATGCGTCCGGCGCGGTCCGGACCTAACATGGCGGCGATGCAGGGCGCCGGCCGGAAATTCTCCATGGTCCCGGGCACCTACGCCGTCTGCCGCCTGCCGGCGAACTCCGCCGTGCCCGAGTGGGCGAGCCGGGGATTCGTGTCGATCACGCGCACGGCCGACGAGCTTTCGATCGTCTGCGAGGAGCGCCGGCTGCCCCGGGACCCCGGCGGCATCGAGCTTCAGGCCGAGCGCGGCTGGCTGCTGCTGAAGCTCCAGGGGCCCTTTCCCCTCGACGCGGTCGGCGTCCTCGCCTCCGTCGCGAGGCCCCTCGCCGAGGCGGCGATCAGCTTCTTCGCCCTTTCGACGTTCGACACGGACTACATCCTCGTGAGGCGAACGCGCGCCAAGGAGGCGATCGCCGCGCTGACTCTCGCCGGCCACAAGCTGGTCGAGCCGACGTCGGGAGCCTTCCGGCGCTCCTGACCTCCTCGAGCGCGGTAACGTCCGCGGAGAAGGAGGCTCCCATGCCGTTCGTCCGCATCTCCCTCCGCGAAGGCAAGCCGCCCGCGTACCGCAAGGCCGTCGCCGACGGCGTCTACGAGGCCATGCTCGCCACGATCAACGTCCCCGCCGGCGACCGCTTCCAGGTGATCAGCGAATATCCGGCGGACGGGCTCCTGTACGACGCGGGCTATCTCGGGATCCGGAGGACCGACGACGTCGTCTTCATCCAGGTCACCCTGAACCACGGCCGGAGCCTCGAGCTCAAGAAGGCGTTCTACGCGCGCATCGCGGAGAACCTCGCGAGGAACCCCGGAGTGCGGAAGGAAGACGTCCTCGTCAACCTCGTCGAGGTGCCGAAGGAGAACTGGTCGTTCGGAAACGGCGTCGCGCAGTACGCGGGGTGATCCGGAGAATCGCCCCCCGAAGACACCAAATCGCGCGTCCAGACGCGCGAAAACACCCGTCACTAGGCCGGGTCAGCCGGACAATTTGGGCGAAAGGTGGTTAGCTAATCAGCCGACGACAGGCGTCGAACCGATATCCTCTGGAGACTCGGATGCGAAATGATCGAAGAACAGGCGCGCAAAATGTACGAAGAATTCCACTGTGTCCTCCTAGCCGCCCGATCCCATTCGGGAGGCCAACATTTGGTTGAAGCTGGGCTCTTCTAACCGTGGGCTATATATACGGACAGAGGGGGGCACACCTTTGACCCCCCTCGCGAAAGATTTTTTTTGAGGTACCCGAATCATGGCACCCCGCCCCCTGATCAATGAACGTTGTCTAGAGAAAGATCAGTTGCCGTTCGCCACCAGCCTGAACGGCTTGTACCCCTTTTGAACGCCGCCATCGCGGGCCTCGAGGTACTCGACAACGTGAGCGACCAGCTCGCTGGAGAGGTCGGCCTCGTCGGCCTGGGTGAAGAGCTCGCGCAGCGGTGCTTCGAACTCGACGGAAACGTCAGGGATTTCGCGACGAAGCGCCCGCACGCGCGTGAGCATCTCCTCGCGCTTGCCGAGACGTCCGAGGCACTCGGCGACACGAAGTTCCGCCGAGAGGAGACGCTGCGCGAGGTTAGCCGCCCGCGCATCCGTCGCGATCTTTTCGAAGGCGTGGAACGCCTTGAACGTCTGGCCCTTGAGGAGGTCGATCGTCGCAAGGCCGTACCGGATGGAGAAGAGCACGGTCGTCATTTCGAGCCGGCGCGCGAAGCCGAGCGCCTTGGCGTACGTCGCCTTTGCCCGGTCGAGCTGCCGGAGCAGCAGGAGCGAGAAAGCCCTGTTCGACAGGGTGATCGCATATACGACTTCGTCCTGCGCAGGATGAAGGTCCGCGAGCGCCGCGTCGAAGAATGCCAAGGCCGACTCGTTACGATTCCGGTTCAGGAGCAGCGTTCCGAGGGAGGCCTCGGTTCGACCCGACCAGTTCTGCTGGCCATAGAGCTGGAATTCGCCGAGCGCGCGCCGGAGGGTCTTCCAGGCCCCCGCGTAGTTGCCGCGGTAGCTTTCGGCGGAGCCCTCGAAGTAGTCGGCGAGAGCGAGCGCAAAGCTGTCCTCTCCGGCTTCCACGAAGCTCGTCCGGGCCCGTTGCGCGACCTCGACAGCTTCCGCGCAACGGCCGAGCATGTTGAGCGAGCCCGACTCCAGGAGCTGCGCTTCGCCCATGACCTGCTCGCGGCAAACCGGCTGCGCGGGGCCCTTGTCCTTCAGGAACGGGAGGCTGCGCGAGGCGGATTCGAGCGCTTTCGCGAGCTCGACGTACATCGCCGGGTCGCTCGAGACCTTCGGCATCGCGAGCTGGGCCGCGTAAAGCAGCGCGTAGCCGCGGGCCGGGTCGCTCTCGGCGGCCTGGATGCGCGCCCTCGCGGCCTCGATCCCCTGCTCTCCCGCGAGCTTCACGATCTCCTGGGCCATCTGCCGACCGTCGAACGACAGCCGCCCGAGGCGGTCGGCGGGGCGGGTCGTGCGCTTGAACTGCGCGAGGAACTTCTCGCGCTCCTCGGCGGGCGCGTCGTCGCGCGGCAGCTCCTCGAAGAACGCGTCGAACTCGTCCTTCATGACGCGCGCGCGCTCGAGCGTCTGGATGTCGGAGAGCTTCCCGTTGCAGCTCGTGCAGCCCGTCTCGACGTGCGCCTTGACGTGCGCGTTCAGCTCCGTGGACCCCTCGGTCACGAGCTCGAAGAGCTGCCAGTGCTCGGGGCAGGCGGCCGTCGTCGGGTTCGCGCTCACGCGAGCACTCTCCGCATCTTCTCGAGGCAGCCCCAGATCCTCTTCCACACGGTCTTCTGCGAGTAGCCCGTCGCCTTCGTCATCTCGGCGAGGCTGTACTCCTGGCCGAAGTAGAGGCGGACGATCTTCTTGCACTTCGGGCCCGCGCTGCGGATCGCCTTGTTGACCATGCGCACGGCCTCGAGGCGCGCCGTGACCTTCTCGCACGCGGGATCGGCGACGTCCATCTCCTCGGGGATCTGCTCCGTGCGCCGCTCGCGCGAGGTCGCGATGTTCAGGCAGGTGTTCAGGAACGCGATCTTCACGTAGCCGATCGGGTCCTTCACGCGCGGGTCACGCGCGAGGACGCGCATGTAGACGGTCTGCACCGCGTCTTCCGCTTCCTCGCGGCTGAAGCGGTACTTCCGCATCGCGAGGGAGACGAGCTTCGGGCGCAGCACGTTGTTGAGCGCGTTCCAGTCCCACTCGCCCGGCGTCGTGCCCGCGGCCTCGGAGGCGACGTCGTCGTTCGCCGGGAGCTCGTCGGAGAGGACGGCGCGCAGCACGGCGGCTTCCGCGAGGCTTCCGCCTCCCGCGAGCGCGGGCTGCATGCCGTCGGTCGGATCCCAAGCCGCCATGGGACCTCTCCAAGAGGAGCCTCACCCGCTACACCGCAGGTGCTCCAGACTGAACCTGGCGGAATTCTGTCACAAATCAGCGCCTGTCAAGAGGAAAATCGTCGCCCGCGCCTTGAAGGAAAAGGAAAATCAAGGAGGGGAGAAGAAGCTAGAGACTTTCTTAGAATGTATAGAACACAGATATACATTAGTCAGGTTGTCGCTGCTTCAGGTTTCGTACGCGCCCCTGGGTGTTGATTCATTCTAAGATATTAAGACTAAAAGATTTAATACTCGATGATCCAGCCAATTGCGCTCCTGCCGCTCCTCGTGGCTCTCTCCCCGTGGACTTTCCTAGTCCCGAAGGAGGCGCCTCCCCCGACGCCGCCGACTGCCGCCGACCCCGCCCGGGTCGCCCGGGTGCGAGACGCGATGCGCCCCCTCGGGCGCGAGGCGCGTCTCGGGCCGTGGCGGGTCCTGACGGACGTGGCGGCGCCCGAGCTCGCGGGAATCGAGGCGGTCGCGCCGCATCTCGCCGAAGCGTACACGGCCCGATACGGCCTCGCGGCCTCGCCCGGCGGCGGGCAGATCGTCGCGATCTTCTCGACCGACACGCGCTACCGGGCGTTCGCCAAGACGGACGGCGTCTCCTTACCCGGGTCGAACGGGCTCGCGAGCGCCGGCCTCGCCGCCTTCGCCGCGGGCCGCGATCCGCTCGAGACGCGCGTCCTTTTCGTCCGCGAGGCGACCCGCCTCCTCTCGCGGGGCGCTCTCGGAGAGGGCCTCCCGCCCTGGTTGGACGAAGGCCTCGCCGCGGATCTCGCCTCGTGCCGCGTGGACCGGGATGGCCGCCTCGTGCCCGGCACGCTCGACGGCCGCGAGGACGCGGCGCCCTCGGCGCACGGCGCGCCGAGTCCCCGCGCGAACGTGGAGGCCTGGCTGGCGCGTGCCCGCTCGGGCCGCGCGCTCCCTCTCGCGGCGATCCTCGCCCGCGGTTCGCGCCTGTTCGAGAACCCCGGCGCCCGGACCGACGCGGTGATCGAGAGCGCCATGCTCGTCCGATGGTGTCTCGCGGAGCCGGCGAGGGCGGAGACGTTCAGGGAGTTTCTGAGAGCGGTGTCTCTTCGGGGCGCGGCCGACGATCGGGCGCTTGCCGCCGCGCTCGGCCTCGACGAAGCGACCCTCTCGAAGAAATTCTTCGAATGGCTGAAGACCCTGTGAGAACGGGCGGAGCCCGGATTCACTGAGACCGGGTCTCCACGGCATAGAATGCCCGCCTCCCCGAGGAGGTGCCCGATGGCCCCGGAAGTCTCGACCGCCCCGGACCGAATCGCCCCCGGCGGCTCTGCATCCGCCGCTCCCCTCCTCCGCGATTTCGTGGGCGGCAAATGGGTCGAGTCGCGCGCGACGTCCCACGTGGACGTCTTCAACCCCGCGACGGGCGCCGTCATCGCGAAGACGCCCCTCGGGACGCGGGCCGACGTGGACGCCGCCGTCGCCGCCGCGAAGGCGGCCTTCCCCGCCTGGAAGGCGACGCCCGTCGCGGAGCGCGCGCGGGCGATGTTCGCGTTCAAGAGCCGGCTCGAGGAGCACTTCGACGAGCTCGCGCGGATCGTGACGACGGAGCACGGCAAGACGCTGGACGAGTCGCGCGGCTCCGTGCGCCGCGGGATCGAGGCCGTCGAGGTCGCCTGCGGGATGCCCTCGATGATGATGGGCTACGGCCTCGAGGACATCTCGCGCGGGATCGACTGCGACGTCCACCGCCAGCCGATGGGCGTCTTCGGGGCGATCGCGCCGTTCAACTTCCCCGCGATGGTCCCGCTCTGGTTCCTGCCCTTCGCGGTCGCGACCGGCAACACGTTCGTCGTGAAGCCCTCCGAGCTCGTCCCGCTCTCGCAGAAGCGCATCCACGAGCTGCTCCAGGACTGCGTCCCGCCCGGCGTCGTGAACGTCGTCAACGGCGGCGCCGACGTCGTGAACGGCCTCTGCGAGCATCCCGACGTCAAGGGCGTGTCGTTCGTGGGCTCGACGCCCGTCGCCAAGCACGTCTACCGGACCGCCTCGCAGGCCGGCAAGCGCGTCCAGGCCCTCGGCGGCGCGAAGAACTTCATCGTCGTGATGGCCGACGCCGACCTCGAGAAGTCCATCGGGATCGTCTCGGAGTCGTGCTACGGGTGCGCGGGCGAGCGTTGCCTCGCGGGCTCCGTCGTCGTGACGGTCGGCGGCGCGAGCCACCACGCGGCCGTGCGCGAGCGCCTCGTCGCGGCGGCGCGGGCGATCAAGGTCGGGGACGGCCTCGAGCCGGGCGTCACGATGGGGCCGGTGATCCGCGAAACGGCGCGCCGGCGCATCCTCGACTACGTCGAGAGAGGGCTCGCCGAGGGCGCCGAGCTCGTCCTCGACGGCCGCGGCCACGCCGTGCCGGAGCGCCCCGGCGGCTTCTTCGTCGGGCCGACGGTCTTCGACCGGGTCCCGCCGAGGTCCGCGATCGGGCGCGAGGAGATCTTCGGACCGATCCTCTCCCTGATGAACGTGCCCGACCTCGCCTCGGCGCTCGCGCTCCTCCACGGCCACCCGCAGGCGAACGCGACGTCGATCTTCACGGCGAGCGGCAAGTCCGCGCGCGCGTTCGCGTCGCAGGCCCCCCCGACGATGGTCGGCGTGAACGTGGGCGTCGCCGCGCCGATGGCGTTCTTCCCCTTCGGCGGCTCCAAGGAGAGCTTCTTCGGCGACGTGAAGGCGCACGGCCGCGACGGGATCGCCTTCTACACCGACCAGAAGGTCGTGATCGAGCGCTGGTTCTAGCGACTCTGTCAGACTCGCGCGCATGATCTTCCTGACCGGAGTCACCGGCTACGTCGGTCGTCGTGTCGCCCGCCTTCTCGCGGCCTCGGGGCGGCGCGTCCGCGGCCTCGTTCCCCCCGGCGAGGGCCTTCCCGCGGACCTCCCCGGAGTCGAGCTCGTGCGCGGGGACATCCTCTCTCCCGCGACGCTCGAGCCGCACGGCACGGGCGTCACCGCCGTCGTCCACGCGGCCGCCGCGATGCTGCCGAACCCGGCCGAGACGATCCGCTCCGTGAACGTCGACGGCACGCGGCACGTCCTCGCGGCCGCGCGCTCGTGGGCCGTCCGGAGGTTCGTTTACGTCTCCGCGGTCTCCGCGGCCTATCCCCGGAAGAACAGCTACGGCCAGTCGAAGATCGACGCCGAGGCTCTCGTCGCCGCGTCCGGCCTGCCGTGGGTCGTCCTCCGCCCCACGATGGTCTACGGCGAGGGCGGCGGGCTGCACTTCGCGCGCCTCGTCGCGCTCGTGAGAAACGCGCCGGGCGTGTTCCCCGTGTTCGGTCCGGGCACCGCGAGGCTCCAGCCCGTGCACGTCGCCGACGTCGCGAGCGCCGTGAGGATCGCCCTCGAGAGCACGTCGGCTCCGGGCGGCACGTGGGGCGTCTCGGGCGCGACCGTCGTCACGTTCGACGAGCTCGTGACCCGGATCGCGGCCTCGCTCGGCGTGCGCCGCCGGCTCGTCCACGTCCCGCTCCCCCTCGCGATGGCCGCGGCCAGGCTCGCCGCGAGAATCTCGCCGTCGTTCTTCCTGACGCCCGAGGCGCTCCTCGGGCTGAACCAGGACGCGGATCTCGACTACGCGCCGTTCGCCGCCGCGTGCGGGTACGAGCCGAGGTCCCTCGACGCGGGCCTCGCGGACGTGTCCGGCGTCAGCGCGCGCGAGGGAGAGTGGTCGGCGGCGTGAGCTCGAGGACGCGGTAGCTCCCGAATCGCGCCGCCTCGCGTCCGTGGCCCGCGAGCCACTCGTCGAGGACGAGGACGCCCGAGGACATCGAGCTCTGGTTCGGCTCGACCGGCGGCGGCCCGTCCCAGAGGACCGCCCAGCGCGTCCCGCGCGCCTCGAGGCTCCGGACGATCTCCTCCTGCACCGGCCGCGTCGTCGCGACGCCGGGGTGAAGGTTGTCGTAGCGCGTCGCGCCCGTCCGTCCCGAGAGAAAGTAGAGGAGCGGCGCCGAGTAGGCGAGGCGGTCGTGCCGGGCGTTCCCGACGAAGATGCGCTCGCCCGGGGCCGAGTTCGCCGCGACGAATCGCGCGGTCTCGAGGAGGTCCGGGGGGACCGTGACGCCCCGCGCCCCGGGCCACGAGGCGAAAGAGACGAGGGCGACGGCCGCCATCCCCATGGCGGGAGCCGGGAGGGCGGGGAGAACGACGAGAGCGAGGGCCGTCGCGGCGTTCAGGTGCTCGAGGTCGGCTCTTTGGAAAGGAGCCGCGAGGAGCAGGAGACACGCCATCGAAGACGCGAAAAGCGCGGGCAGAGAGTCCGACTCGCGGCCCGCGCCCTCGGATCTCCTCCAGACGAGCCATCCGCCCCTCCCGATCGCGACGAACGCCGCCGTACAGGCCACGAGGAAGAGGACCGGCACGGCTCCCGCGTCCAGAACCCCTTTCGAAGAAATCCCCGGTCCGAAGGCCGCGCCGAGCTGCTCGAAACGCAGGGACAGGGGCAGCGAGCGGAAGCGCCCGAACGAGGTCGCGGGAAAGAGAATCGCCTGCCGGAGGAATTCTGCGAAGGTTCCGTGCGCGGCGAGCGTCGCGGCCAGCAAGGCGGGGCCTGCGACGAGCCCCGCGGCGAACGGAAGAAGGCCTTCTTCGAAGATGGTCTTCCATCCGTCGCCGGTCCGTGCGCGTCGACCCGGGGACGCGCGCGTCGCGGCGGCGAGCGCGACGGCAACAGCTCCTCCCAGCGCCGCCGCGAGGACGAAATCCTGCTTGAAGAAGACCGTGAATCCCGCGAGGAGGCCGGCGACGAGCGCCCGCCGCCGCGGACTCGCCGAGGGCCGGCACGCCGCGAGGAGCGTCGCGAGGACGAGGACGAGGCCCGTGTCGCGCGACCTCAGCGAGAGCGTCTGCGTCGGAAGGACGACGAAGAGAAGAGCCGCCGCGGCCGCCGCGAGCGGACGCGCGGCGCGACGCGCGAGGAGGAACACCAGCGCCGCCGTGAGCGCGACGACGACGACCTTCACGGCGCGCTCGACTCCGAGCGTGGCGCCGAAGACGCGGAACGCCCCGGCGAGGAGCCAGGTCGTGCCGGGAGGGTGGAGCAGCCAGAAATCGCGGTACGGGGTCTCGCCCGCGAGGACACGCGTCGCGGCGCAGAGCGTGTTGCCCTCGTCGTAGGGTCCCTCGTAGCCCGCCGTCAGGCCGGACCAGCCGAACGCGAGGGCGGCGGCGACGACCGTGCCGGCGAGGAGTCGATCGAAGCGCGACATCCGGCCATGATCTCCTACGGACAGGATTCTCCCCGGCGCACAATGCGAGAATCGTTCCCGGCGGGAGGTCCCCGAATGCCGCGCAAAGTCACCGTCGGCCTGATCCAGACGCACAATCCCGTCTCGGATCCGAAGGCTCCCCTCGCGAGAGTGCAGAAAGCCGCGCTGGACCTGCACCTCAAGCTCCTCAACGAGGCCGGGAAGAAGGGCGTCCAGATCCTCGGGCTGCAGGAGATCTTCAACGGGCCGTACTTCTGCCCGTCCCAGGACGCGAAGTGGTACGACGCCGCCGAGCCCGTGCCCGGGCCGACGACCGAGGCGATCGCGAAGGCGGCGAAGAAGTACCGGATGGCCGTCGTCGTGCCCGTCTACGAGCGCGAGGACGCGGGGGTCTACTACAACACGGCCGCCGTCTACGACTCGGACGGGTCCTATCTCGGGAAGTACCGCAAGAACCACATCCCGCACACGTCGGGGTTCTGGGAAAAGTACTTCTTCAAGCCGGGGAACATGGGATATCCCGTGTTCCAGACGCGCTACGCGAAGGTCGGCGTCTACATCTGCTACGACCGCCACTTCCCCGAGGGCGCGCGGGCCCTCGGCCTGAACGGCGCCGAGATCGTCTTCAACCCGTCCGCGACGGTCGCCGGCCTTTCGCAGTACCTCTGGAAGCTCGAGCAGCCGGCTCACGCGGTCGCGAACGGCTACTTCGTGGCCGCGTCGAACCGCGTGGGGACGGAAGCGCCCTGGAACATCGGCCGCTTCTACGGGTCGTCGTACGTCGTCGACCCGCGCGGAAACTTCCTCGCGACGGCGAGCGAGGACAGGGACGAGGTCGTCGTCGCGACGTGCGATCTCGACATGATCGAGGAGGTCCGGCGGACCTGGCAGTTCTTCCGCGACCGCCGGCCCGAGACCTACGAGGCGCTGACGGCGCTCTGAGGCAGGTAGACGCGGACGCGCGTGCCGGTGCCGGGAGCCGTGTCCACGAGCACGGCTCCCCCGCATCTCGCCACGAGGCCGTGGACGACCGAGAGGCCGAGCCCGCGGCCCTCGTGGCAGGGCCGGCTCGAGTAGAAGGGCTCGAAAATGTGCGGGAGGTCGGCCTGCTCGACGCCCGGCCCGTCGTCCTCGACCTCGAGGATCGAGAAGCGACCCGGGCGCACGCCCGACGGAGCTCCCGCGGGCGGGGCCTCGAGCGTCTCGTCGCGGACCCGGATCGTGATGCGGCCGTGCGGCGCCGTCGCATCCACGGCGTTCGAGACGAGCTCGAGGAGCACCGTTTCGAGGTCCGAAGGCGGCACGAGCGCGTCGCCCTCCGCGAGGTCCCAGCCCAGCGCGCGGTCCGGCCCGGCCGTGCGCCTCACGGCCTCGCGCTGGCCCAGGACGACGTCGACGACCCGCATCTGGCGTCCGTCCCGGATCCGGCGTCCGCTGGCGCTCAGGAGGCGCTCCGCGAGTCCCGACGCGCGGCGGGCCGCCTCGGTGACGGCCTCGAGGTCCTCGCGGAGGGCGGACGTCCTCGGGGTGGCGTCCAGCGCGAGCTCGGCGCGCCCCAGCACGACCGTCATCAGGTTGTTGATGATGTGGGCGGTCCCCCCGGCCAGCCGGCCCATGAGCTCCATCTTCTCGGCGTGCCGGCGGCCCTCCTCGGCGGCCTCTTCGCGCAGGAGACGCAGGTTCTCCACCGAGGCCGCGGCGACTCGCCCGAGGAGGAGCAGCGCGAGGACGACGATCCCCGCGGCGAGGGGAAGGAGCGCCGGGTCGGACGGACGAAGCGCCGCGAGGATCAGCAGGACGCCCACCCCGAGGACGGCCGCCACCGTGAGCGGGTTGAACGACCGGAGGCTCTCCGGCAGCAGGGGGACGTCGCGCGCGGGCTGGGGGTCGAGGAGGAAGGACGCGCCCGCGTAGAGGTACGCGAGGTAATCGAGGAAGAACAGGCTGTTGCTGAGCCTGAAGTCGTGCGCCTGGCGGCCGAGGGCGTACTCGAGAGCGACGAGGTACACCGTCTCGATCACGATCGTCGCCGACAGCCAGAAGATCGCCCGCCGGATCGGCCGCGAAGGGCCCCTGACGAGGATGAGGTTCAGGACCACGAGGTTGGCCGCCTCCATCGCGTTGTAGACGAGCAGCCTGACCTGCGCCGCCGGCGGCGCGAGGCGCAGGCCCGGCAGCGTCCAGATCGCGACGACGGCGAGCGACATCCCGAGGACCGCGATCGTCACGTCCGTCGCGATCCGCCATCCCGCTCCCGGCGCGAGAGGAGCGAGCGGGATGAGAACGAGCGCCGCGAGCCCGAGCGCCCAGATCGCGAGGGTCGTCGCGATGTCGAGGCCGGGGACGGACGGCAGGGAGACGCCGAGAGCGCCGACGAAACGCAGCAGGTTGCCGGCCGCCGTGAGCAGCATCGAGACCGCGAGCAGGGTCAGCGCCTTGCGGAGCCCTCCGAGGAGTTCCGGCCGGCGCGACGCGAAGAGCATCAGGAAGCCGGGAACGGCCGTCACGGCGAGGGCGGCCCCCGTTCCCGCCGCGCCGCCCGTCAGGGGCCCGAACGGCTTCACCCACGGGAGAACGGCGAGGACGGCGAAGACGGCGGTCACGGCCGCAAGCCACGGCCGTCGGGAGCCTGCGCGGAGCGCGTCGGACGACGACATTCGCGTTCGGTCTCGGGGTGAGGAGCCGGGTGGCGTCCGGAGCCTGTGCCATCATAGGTCAGGCGCGTACATGAGTCGTCTTCTCATCAGGGGGGGCCGCATCGTCACGGCGGTCGACGATTACGCCGGCGACGTGCTCGTCGAGGGCTCGACGATCTCCGCCGTCTTCGCGCACGGCGCGACGCCCGCCATCGACGCGCCCGTCCTCGACGCCACCGGCAGGCTCGTCCTCCCCGGCGGCATCGACGTCCACACGCACCTCGACATGCCGTTCGGCGGGACGACGTCGGCGGACGACTTCGAGTCCGGGACGGTCGCGGCCGCGCACGGCGGGACCACGTCCCTCGTGGACTTCGCGATCCAGTACAAGGGCCAGACGCTGCGCGAGGCGCGCGACGCGTGGGCGAAGAAGGCCGAGGGGAAGGCCGCGATCGACTACGGCTTCCACATGATCATCACGGACCTTCCCGACGCCGTCGAGAAGGAGATGGACGTCATGGTCCGCGAGGGCGTCACGTCCTTCAAGCTCTTCATGGCGTATCGCGGCGTCCTCATGCTGGACGACGGGTCGATCTTCCGCGCGCTCCTGAGGACCGGCGAGAACGGCGGGACGATCTGCATGCACGCCGAGAACGGCGACGTCATCGACGTCCTCGTGAGGCGCGCGCTCGCCGCGGGACATACGGCCCCGAAGTGGCACGCTCTGACGAGGCCGCCCCGCGCCGAAGCCGAGGCCACGTACCGCGCGATCTGCCTCGCGGAGATGGCGAACGTCCCGCTCTACGTCGTGCACCTCTCGGCCGCCGAAGCGCTCGAGAAGATCGCCGAGGCGCGCGACCGCGGCCTCCCGATGCACGCCGAGACCTGCCCGCAGTACCTGTTCCTCTCGTACGAGAACTACGAAGAGCCCGGATTCGAAGGGGCGAAGTACGTCATGTCGCCGCCGCTCCGCGCGAAGGGGAACGAGGAGGCGCTCTGGCGCGGCCTGAAGATGAACGACCTTCAGGCCGTGTCGACGGACCACTGCCCGTTCTGCATGAAGGAGCAGAAGGAGCTCGGCAAGGGCGACTTCTCGAAGATCCCGAACGGCGCGCCCGGCATCGAGACGCGGATGTCGCTCCTCTGGGACGGGGGCGTCGCGAAGGGCCGGATCTCCCCGAACCGATTCGTCGAGCTCACGTCCACGTCGCCCGCGAAGATCTTCGGCCTCTTCCCGAAGAAGGGGACGATCGCGCCGGGCTCGGACGCGGACCTCGTCGTCTTCGACCCGAACCGCAAGGTCACGCTGTCCGCGAAAACCCTCCACCAGCGCGTGGACTACACGCCGTACGAAGGGCGCGTCGTCCAGGGCGCCGCGGACGTCGTGATCTCGCGGGGCGAGGTCATCGTGAAGGACGGAAGATTTCTGGGGAGAGTCGGCCGAGGTGAGTTCCTCAGGAGGAAGCCTCGCTCCTGAAGGCATCCGCACATTCACCTTCTAAGAAAAGCGCCCGGACGACCTGCATCGGAGCCGACATCCTGGAGGAAGGCCCATCATGAGCACGATTTCCGAAGCAAAGAAATCCTCCCCGGTCTCCTCGTCGGACGTGCGGGAGAAGCACAAGGAGTACCTCTTCCCCTCCGTCACGAACTACTACAAGGAGCCCGTCGTCCTCGAGTCGGGCAAGGGGATGCATCTCAGGGACGCCGACGGGAAGAGCTACCTCGACTTCTTCGGCGGCATCCTGACGGTGTCCGTCGGGCACGCGAACGACACCGTGAACGCGGCGGTGAAGGCCCAGATCGACCGGCTCGGGCATGTCTCGACGCTCTATCCGACGCTTCCGATCGTCCAGCTCGCCGAAACGCTCGCGCGCCTCACGCCGGGCCGACTGAAGAAGTCGTACTTCACGAGCTCCGGCACCGAGGCCGACGAGACGGCCGTCGTCCTCGCGCAGGTCTACACGGGCCGGCTCGAGATCATCGCGCTGCGCCACGGCTACTCGGGCCGCTCGATCCTCGCCCAGTCCCTCACGGCGCAGGCCCCGTGGCGCGCCGTGCCGACCCAGGTCGCGGGGATCAAGCACGCGCCGTCCCCGTACTGCTACCGCTGCCCGCTCAAGCTGACGTATCCCTCCTGCGGCGTCGCCTGCGCGAAGGACCTCGAGGAGCTCATCCGGACGACGACGACGGGCCAGGTCGCGGGCTTCCTCGCCGAGCCGATCCAGGGCGTCGGCGGTTTCGTGACGCCGCCGAAGGAGTATTTCGAGATCGCGGTCGAGATCGTGAGGCGGTACGGCGGCGTCTTCATCTGCGACGAGGTCCAGACGGGATTCGGCCGGACGGGAACCCACTGGTTCGGCATCTCGCACTGGAACGTCGAGCCCGAGATCATGACGATGGCCAAGGGCGTCGCGAACGGGATGCCGATGGGCGTGACGGTCGCGACTCCGGAGATCGCGGACTCCTTCAAGGCCTCGACGATCTCGACGTTCGGCGGAAACCCCGTCTCCTCGGCCGCCGCGAACGCGACGATCGCCGTGATGGAGGAGATCGACGCCCCGAAGCGCGCCGCCGAGACGGGGGCGCGCCTGAGGGCCGGCCTCGACGGCCTGAGGAAGAAGTATCCGAAGTCGATCGGCGACGTCCGGGGCATGGGGTTGATGCAGGGAGTCGAGCTCGTCGCCGACGAGACCGTGCAGGACCGCACGCCGGCTCCGGAGAAGGCCGTCCGCCTCTTCGAGGAGACGAAGAGACGGGGCCTCCTGATCGGCAAGGGCGGCCTCTACGGCAACGTCATCCGGATCTCGCCGCCCCTCGTCGTCTCGGCTTCCGAGGTCGACGACGCCCTCCGGATCCTCGACGAGTCGCTGGCCGGCTGGGCCTGATTCCGGCCGTGTAAACCCCGGGGATGGAGACCGCGTCTCACGGGTGCCGTCCGCCCGGAAGGGAGCCGCCGTGATCTCGAAGAAGGCCACGAACATCCTCAAGGTCGCGTTCCGGGCCCTTTCCCGGAACAAGCTCCGCTCCCTCCTGACGGCCCTCGGCATCATCATCGGCGTCGCGTGCGTCGTCGCGGTGGTCGGGATCGGCGAGGGCGCCCGCATCCAGAGCGAGGACCGGCTCAAGTCTCTCGGGACGAACTTCCTCATGGTGCTCCCCGGCAGCGTGACCTCCGGGGGGGCCCGGGCCGGATTCGGCGCCAGCTCCAAGCTCTCCGAGGACGACGTCGAGGCGATCCGCCGGGAGGTCTCGACGGTCTCGTACGTCTCGGCCTCGATCCGGACCGTCGCGCAGGTGATCTACGGGAACCAGAACTGGTCGACGTCGATCCAGGGCGCTCAGGTCGACTGGCCGCTCGTGCGCTCGTGGAACGTCGAGAAGGGAATGTTCTTCACGGAGCAGGACGACAAGGCGGCCGCGAAGGTCTGCGTCCTCGGGCAGACCGTCGCGACGAACCTCTTCGAGGACGAGGACCCGATCGGCAAGACGATCCGCATCAAGAACCTCCCGTTCCGGGTCGTCGGCGTCCTCGAGTCCAAGGGCGGGTCGATGATGGGCCAGGACCAGGACGACCTCGTCGTGGCGCCCTACGAGACGGTCCAGAAGAAGCTCATCGGGACGACGGCGGTCGGGATGATCCTCGTCTCGGCCGCGACGAACGACCTCGTGGACGCCGCCCAGAACGAGATCACGGCGCTCCTCCGGCAGCGGCACCGGATCACGAAGCCGTCGGACGACGACTTCATCATCCGGTCCCAGACCGAAATGCTCGAGCAGGCCGCGGCGCAGAACCGGACGATGAGCGCCCTTTTGTGGTCGATCGCGGGCGTCTCGCTCCTCGTCGGCGGGATCGGGATCATGAACATCATGCTCGTCTCCGTGACCGAGCGGACGCGCGAGATCGGCGTGAGGATGGCCATCGGCGCCAAGGGGCGCGACATCCAGGCGCAGTTCCTCGTCGAGGCGGTGGCCCTCGCCGTGACGGGCGGAGCGATCGGCGTCGGCGTGGGTCTCGGCATCCAGCGCCTCGTCGCGCGGCTCGCGGGGTGGCCGGTCGCGACGCAGCCGCAGGCGATCCTCATGGCCGTCGCGTTCTCGGCGCTGGTCGGCGTGGGGTTCGGCTTCTACCCCGCGCTCAAGGCGAGCCGCCTCGACCCGATCGAGGCGCTGCGGTACGAATAAAGAGCACAGAAGACGGAGAAAGAGAGGATTTCGCAGAAAGTGTTCGACGCGGCGGCGGCGGTGCGCGCGTGCCGGGCCCGGGGAGCCTCGAGGCCCGCTCTTCTTCCTTTCAGAAGAAAAATCCCTCTCTTCCCTCCTCTTCGTCCCCTCTCCGGTTAATATCCTGCGCATCAGTCTCAAGCAGATGAAGAGCGTCGTCCCGACATGATCGGCACGAAGCTCGCCGACCGCTACGAGATCCTCTCCGAGCTGGGGCGCGGAGGGATGGGAGTCGTCTACCGCGCGAGGGACCCCGTCCTGAACCGGGACGTCGCCGTCAAGCTGATCCCGCCCGGGAACCTCACGCGGGACGCCGAGGAGAGATTCCAGCGCGAAGCGCAGATCGTCGCGCAGATGGACCACCCCGCCATCGTCCCGATCTACGACCTCGGCCGGCACGAGGGCTCGCTCTTCTTCGTGATGCCGGTGCTCGCGAACACGAACCTCAGGCAGCTCCTGCGCGAGGGGTCGCTGCGCCTCGGAGACGTCCTCGACGTCGGGACGCAGGTCGCCGACGCGCTCGACTACAGCCACGCCCGCGGCATCGTCCACCGCGACATCAAGCCCGAGAACATCATGACGTCGCGCGACGACACGGGCCACGTGCGCGCGCGGGTCATGGACTTCGGGCTCGCGCTCGCGACGAGCGAGGACCGCCTCACGAAGACGGGCACGCTCGTCGGAACGGTCGTGTACTTCAGCCCGGAGCAGGTCACGTCTCGCTCGTTCGACGGGCGCTCGGACGTCTACGCCCTCGGGACGGTCCTCTACGAGTGCCTCGCGGGCGAGCCTCCCTTCACGGGCGAGGTCCAGTCCGTCCTCTACCGCGTCGTCCACGAGCTCCCGCAGTCGATGCGCTCCCTCGGCGCCGACGTGAGCGAGGAGCTCGAGGCCGCCGTCTTGCAGTGCCTCGCGAAGGACCCCGAGAAGCGGCCGAAGCGCGCCGGCCACCTCGCGGAGGCGCTTCGTCGCTACCGGTCGAAGCTCCGCGAGGAGGACTTCGGGAAGTCCGTCGTCTTCACGGCGAGCCGCATGCTCCCGCGGCCCGCGGCGACGGCGCCGTTCATCGGGCGCGAGAAGGAGATGGCCGAGCTCCAGCGCCGGCTGCATGCCGCCGTCGCGGGCGAGTGCGAGTTCGTCGTCCTCGCGGGCGAGCCGGGCATCGGCAAGAGCCGGCTCGTGGACGAGCTCAAGAACCTCGCGCGCGCGCGGAAGATCCGGGTGCTCTCGGGGCGGTTCGTCGAGCACGACCGCGCCTTCGCGCACCAGGGCTTCTGCGAGCTCATCCAGGACTACTTCCGGACGAAGGACGCGCACGCCTCGGAGACCTCGCGTCCGGACTTCTCCGACCTCGCGGGAGACCTCCTCGCGCTCTTCCCCGTGCTCTCGGAGATCGGCGAGCTGCGCGCCGCGGCGAGCAGCGACTCGGGCGCCGTGAAGTCGGGCGACGCCCGCAAGGCCGAGGACAAGATCGCGATCTTCGAGCTCATCGCCCGCACGCTCACGCGCATCGCCGGCGGCAAGCCGCTCGTCCTGGCGCTCGAGGAGCTCCACGGGGCGCAGCTCTCGATCGAGGCGCTCCAGTACGTCGCGCGCCGCCTCGGCCCGACGCCCACCCTCATCGTCGGGACGTACCGGCAGACCGAGGTCGACAAGCGTCACCCGCTCGGGAAGATGCTCGAGTCCTTCCGGGGCGATCCCCGCTTCGCGGCGCTGACGCTCGGCCCCCTCACGCCTTCCGAGCACCGGGCCCTCGTGGAGCTCGCGGCGGGCGGCGGGAGGCTCTCGGACGACCTCGCCGGGCGGCTCCTCGCCGCCACGGAGGGAAACCCGCTCTTCACGAAGGAGCTCGTCCGCTCTCTCCTCGACTCGGGCGGGATCGCGCGGGACGATGCCGGTGCGCTGAACCTCTCCGGCGCCACGGGCATTTCCTCGGACGCCCTGCCGGAGACGATCCAGCAGGCCGTCGAGGCCCGCATCGAGCGCCTCCCCGAGGAGCTCCGCGACGTCCTCCAGATCGCGTCCGTCCTCGGCAAGAGCTTCGAGTTCCGGGACCTCGAGTCGGTCGCGGAGGGCGCGAAGGGCCTCGACGAGGCGATCGACCGGCTCGTGAAGGAAGGGCTTCTCGAGGAGGAGCGCGAGTCGCGCGGCGACCGGCTCGCGTTCGCGAGCGGCATCGTGCGCGACGTCCTCTACGGAGCCCTCTCGCGGAGGAAACGCCGCTCGCTCCACCGCGCCTACGCGGACCTCCTCGAAAAGCGTCACCAGGGCCGGCTCGACCGCGTCTACCCCGAGCTCGTCCATCACTTCTCGGAGGGCGACGTGCCCGAGAAGGCCGTGGACTACGGCCTGAAGCTCGCGAAGAAGTCCCTCGACGCGTTCAGCCCCGAGGAGGCGGCACGCGTCGCGAAGACCGCGCTCGACTACCTCGGGGACGAGGAGTGGGAGGGCGAGAAGGCCCTCGAGGGAGACGCGCGCCTCCTGCTCGCGCAGGCCTCGCGCATGTCGGGGCACGCCGACGCCGCCCTTCGCGAGGCCGAGGCCGCCGGGAAGATCTTCGAGCGCGAAAAGCAGCCCGCCCGGGCCGTCGAGGCGGTGCTGTTCGCCGCCGAGACGGCCTGGAACGCCCGAAAGGTGGACGAGGCGCGGCGCTTCGTGGAGCGGGGGATCGAGGCGGCCGCCGCCGCCCACGACGCGGACCACCTGCCCCGGCTCCTGTCCCTCGCGGCGACGGTCGCGAACCTCCGCGGGGACTACGCCCGCGCGGCCGCCTACGGCGCGCAGCTCGAGCGGCTCGGGGGGGAGACGAAGAAGGGCGCGGAGGTCGTCGCGTCGGGCGGCCGGCTCGTCGTCGCGATGACGAACCCGGTTTCCGCGGCCGAGCCCGCGATGCGGCACATCGTGGAGGAGACGGAGATCCTCTCGACGGTCTTCGAGACGCTCCTGACGACGGACGCGGACGGCCAGCTCGTGCCCGCCCTTTCGGACGAGTGGTCCCTCGCGGACGGCGGGCGTTCGGCCCGCCTGAGGCTCCGGAAGGGCGTGCGCTTCTCCGACGGCGAGCCGCTCACGGCCGCGGCCGCCAAGGCGTCGCTCGAGCGGGCGATCCGCGTCCGCCCCGACGGCATTCCGGCCGCTCTCGCGGCGATCCGCGGCGCGGCGGCGCATCGGCGGAAGGAGGCGCCCGAGGTCGCGGGGATCCGCGCGGTCGCGGACGACCGGCTCGAGATCGACTTCGTCGAGCCCCTTCCCATCTTCCCCGCTCTCCTGCCGGACGTCCTCACGGCCATCGTCCGCGTCGTGCCGGGCGAGGAGGGCGAGCGGGCGATCGGCACCGGCCCGTTCGTCGTCGCGCGCCGCACGGCCGACCGCATCGTCCTCGAGCGCAACGCGCACCACTGGAAGGAGCCGGCGCGACTCGACGGGATCGAGTTCCGGACCGGCATGAGCGCCTCGGCGATCGGCTCGGGGCTGCGCACCGGGGACATCGAGCTCGCGCGCGACCTCTCGCCGCAGGACCTCGACGCGATCCTCCGGGAGCCGCGCCTGCGCGCGGGGCTCGTCGAGACGCCGAAGAAGGGCGCCTACTTCGCGCTCTTCAACACGAGGAGCGACCTCGGCGGCAATGCGGCTCTCAGGCGCGCGCTCGCGGGCGTGACCCGCTCCCAGGACTTCGTCTGGGCTGCGCTCGGGCGCTTCGCCGTTCCGGCGACGGGCATCCTCCCGCCGGGCATCCTCGGGCACGACGCGGGCCGGCGCCGGCCGCTCCTGCCCCGGGGCGAGGCTCTCGCTCTCCTCGAGGAGGGCGGCCTCGCGGCGCCCGTCCGCCTCACGGCCGCCGTCCATCCCATCCTTCAGGACCGTCACAAGGCGCTCACCGCGGCGCTCTTCGCGATCTGGAGGGAGCTCGGCGTCGAGGTCGCGGTCGCCACCGCCGACATGAAGGCCTACCTCGACGCGCAGGCGCGCGGGACCGCGGACCTTCTGATCGGCCGCTGGATGGCGGACTACGAGGACCCGGACGACTTCACGTTCGCGCTGTTCCATTCGGCGGGCGGCCATATGCGGACGTTCTTCTCGTCGCCGGAAACGGACCGTCTCGCCGAGGACGCCCGGATGGAGAGCCGCCCCGCGGTCCGCGAGGGCCTCTACCGGAGGTACGAGAGCCTTCTCCTCGACGACGGCGTCCTCATCCCGCTGTTCCACGAGGTGGACTACCGGATCGCCGCCGCGGGCGTGCGCGGGGTCGCCCTGCGCAGCAGCCCGCCGTTCCTCAACTACCCCGAGATCGGGAAGACGGAGGCTCCGTCACCCCACGCGGCGCACGAGTGGGGCGGCGGCAGCCTCAGCGTGCCGATCGGCGGCGTCGTGAACAACTTCGATCCGGCCCTCATGGGCACCTTCGAGCAGGCCGAGACGATTCCGCTCGTCTTCGAGACGCTGACGCGGGACGTCGAGGGCGGCCGGGCCGTGCCGTGGCTCGCGTCGGAGGTGATTCCCGAGGACGGCGGCGCGCGCTTCCGCTTCCGCCTGCGCCGCGGTGTCCGCTTCCACGACGGCCGGGCGCTCTCCGCGCGGGACGTCCGCTTCTCGTTCGAGCGGCTCCTCCAGAAGGGGATCAGCGGCCGGTTTCTCCTCGCTCCGATCCGGGGCGCCCAGAGACTCATCGAGGGCAAGGCCACCGACCTCGAGGGCTTCCACATCGTCTCGCCCTCGGAGTTCGTCATCGACCTCGAGAAGCCGCTGTCCTTCTTCCCCGTTCTCGTCTGCTGGCCGGGCGCCGGCATCGTGCCCGAGGGCACCGAGACGGTCGGGGAGAGCTGGAGGAAGGGCTGCATCGGGACGGGGGCCTACCGCGTCACGGGCTTCGAATCCGGCAAGAGGCTCGATCTCGAGCGGAACCCCGCCTACTGGCGCGAGGGGTTCCCGAAGAACGACGGCCTCGTCTTCCGTTTCGGCGTGCCGCCGGAGGAGATCCGCAGCGAGTTCCTCGCCGGCCGCTTCTCGATCGCGTCGGACCTCCTCCCCGCCGACGCCGAGGCGCTGCGGCAGGATCCCCGCTTCCGCGCGACGTACCGCGAAAGCCCGAGCCTCGTGACGTATTTCGTCGCCTTCAACGTCCACCGGGGCGCCTTCGCGGACGCGCGGGTGCGCCAGGCCGTCGCCGCCGGCCTCGAGGTGGCCCCGATCGTCCGCCGGACCCTCGGTCGCCACGCGATCCCCGCCAACGGCCTCATCCCGCCCGGTCTCCTCGGCTACGTCTCGAAGCCGCGGAGCCGCGAGAAGGCGAGTCCCGCCTCGGGCGCGCACACCGTCTCCCGTGAGACGGTCGAGGTCACGGCGGTCGCGAACCCGATCATGTTCGGGGAGTTCGGCTCGCTCACGAAGGAGATCACGCAGGCCTTCCGCGAGATGGGCTACTCCATCCGCGTCGTGAACAAGACGATGCAGGAGTTCATGGACGCCCAGAAGTCCGCTCCGACCGATATCGCGATCGGGCGGTGGATCGGCGACTATCCGGACGCCGACACGTTCGCGCAGGGCGTCCTCCACTCGCGGGAGGGCGTCTACGGCCGTTACTGCGGAATTCCCTCCGTCGACGCCCTCGCCGAGCGCGGCCGCGGCGAGATCGACCCGAGGGCGCGCGAGTCGATCTATCGGGAGGTCGAGGAGATCGTGGCGAAGGAGGCGCTCATGATTCCCCTCTTCCACGAGCAGGTGTATCGCTTCGCGCGGCCTGAGGTCGACGGTCTCGCCCTGGGCTTCGGCCAGCCGCTCGTCCAGTACGAGGGGATGTCGATCCGGGGGTAGCGGCCGGACCCGCTACTCCGCCGGAGCTCCCGCGGGCGCCGGCTCCGCCGCCGCGTAGCCCTCCGACTCGTGGCCGCCGTGGTATTCGCCCGGGTTCGGGCGGCGAATCTGCGACTGCGGGACGACGCGGTCGCGCCGGAGGCCCCGGAAGTCCTCGAGCGACCTCCACCCGCGGTGCGCGTTCTTCTCGAGGAACGCGGCCAGGCCGTCCTTCAGCGTCCGGATCACGTTCGGGCCGATCGCGTGGTCGAGCATCGCGGCCGTGCAGACCTGCACCGTCCCGCAGCCGAGCAGGAAGTAGTTGAGGGCGTGCGAGAAGTCGGAGACGCCGCCGATCCCGGAGAAGGACCGGTCCGGGAACGCGTGGGTCATCTGGGACATCTTCGCGAGGGCGAGCGGGAGGATCGCCGGCCCGCCGAGGCCGCCCGAGGACGTGAAGCCGTCCACGTTCATCTCGAAGTCGAGCGTGTCGGGGTCGACGAGCGGGATCGACGGGAACGTGTTCGAGGACGAGATCGCGTCCGCGCCGCCCCGGAAGGCGGCCCCCGCTTCCACCGCGATGTCCGTCGTGGACGGCGTCAGCTTGCACCACACGGGGACCTTGGAGACCTCCTTGACGGCCTTCGTGACGGTGGAGGTCAGGACGCTGCTCTTCCCGATGTTCGAGCCCATGTCCTCGCGGTCCATGTGCGGGCACGAGAAGTTCAGCTCGAGGGCGTCCACGCCCTCGGCCTGGCACGTCTTCGCGAGGAGCTGCCAGTTCGCGAGCTCCTTGTCGTTGCCCGAGCCCGCCATGATCGACGCGACGAGGACGCTCTTCGGGAAGGCCTTCTTGATCCTCGAGAGCCTCCCGACCCACCAGTCGAGCGGTTTGTCGGAGATGAGCTCCCAGTTCCACGACGAGTGGAGGACCGAGTCGGGGCGCGCCTTCATCGAGATGCGCGGCGAGCGGGCGTCCGCCCTCAGGAACTTCGTCTTCGGCCCGGCGACGTTCGCGACGGGGTGGAGGCCGATCGTCTTCGTGACGACCCCGCCCCAGCCGGCCTCGAAGGCCCGGAGGATGTTCGTGTCGGACTCGGTCGGCGGCGCCGACGCGAGCAGGAAGGGATTCTCGAAGCGGATGCCCGTGAAGACGGCGGAAAGGTCGGCGGCCATCGCGTCCCCCCTGAAATGCCCGAAGGAGGTGAAGACCCAGCATAGGACGAATGAGTCTCGAATGCGAACGGCTGGTACGATCGGGTCCTCGCGATGGCCGGAAACGAAGGCGAAATCGTCCACGCCGACGGGCGCGTGGAGCTCGCGGACGCGTCGTCCCTCGCGTCGAGCCTGCTCTGGAACGAGGACCTCGCCCCGGTCCCCGTCTCGCGGCGCACCTGGACGACGTACAACTACGCCGCGCTCTGGATCTCGATGGCGCACTGCATCCCGACGTACATGCTGGCCTCGGGCCTCATGAACTCGGGGATGGACTGGAAGCAGGCGCTCTTCACGATCCTCCTCGGGAACGTCATCGTCCTCGTCCCGATCCTCCTGAACTCGCACCCGGGCACGAAGTACGGCATCCCGTTTCCCGTGTTCGCGCGCGCCGCCTACGGGACGGCCGGCTCGAACCTGCCGGCGCTCATGCGCGCCCTCGTCGCCTGCGGCTGGTTCGGGATCCAGGCGTGGATCGGCGGCGAGGCCCTCCACACGTTCTTCACGGCCGTGATCCCGGGCTGGCCGGCGCTCCTCGGCGCCGGCTGGTCGGGCCACACGACGACGGAGTGGCTCTCGTTCCTCCTCTTCTGGGGCTTGAACGTCTTCGTGATCTACCGCGGGATGGACCTCCTCCGGAAGGTCGAGAACTGGGCGGCGCCGTACGTCCTCGTCGTCACACTCGTCCTCCTCGTCTGGGCCGTCCGGGAGGCGAAAGGGCTCGGGCCGCTCCTCGCGCAACCGGGAAAGTTCCGAACCTACGCGGAGTTCTTCCCCGTCTTCGTCCCGTCCCTCACGGCGATGATCGGCTTCTGGGCGACGCTCTCCCTGAACATGCCGGACTTCACGCGCTTCGGCCGGAGCCAGAGGGAGCAGGTCGTCGGCCAGGTCGTCGCGCTCCCGACGACGATGTTCGCGTTCGCGGCGATGGGCGTCCTCATCACGAGCGCGACCGCGATCATCTACGGCGAGGCGATCTGGGACCCCGTCAAGCTCGTCGGGAAGTTCTCGCACCCTCTCGTCGTCGCGGTCGCGATGTTCTCCGTCGTCGTCGCGACGCTCGCCGTCAACATCGCCGCGAACGTCGTCTCCCCGGCGAACGACTTCGCGAACGCGGTCCCGAGGCTCGTCAGCTTCAGGACCGGCGGCCTCGTCACGGGGCTCATCGGCATCGCGATGCAGCCCTGGCGCCTCCTCGCGGATCCGAAGGGCTACATCTTCACCTGGCTCCTCGGGTACTCCGGAGGTCTCGGCTCCATCGCGGGCGTCCTCGTCGCGGACTATTGGATCGTCCGGCAGAGAACGCTCGACCTGCGCGCGCTCTACCTGAAGGACGGCGCGTACGGCGGCTGGAACCCCGCCGCGGTCGTCGCGACGTTCGGAGGCTGCTTCCTCGCGTGGGGCGGGCTCGTGATCCCGCCGCTCCGCCCGCTCTACGACTACGCGTGGTTCGTCGGCTTCTTCGCAGCCGGAGGCCTCTACGCGCTCCTCATGCGGGTGAAGCCGCTCCCCCCGACCTGACGGCGGGCTTCTTGCTTTCCCGCCCCGAACGCGTCAGAGCGGCGCGGTCGCGGCGCCGGGAGAGGGCGTATGAAGATTTCCTTGAATGGTAAGAGGAGCGGGCTGCGACGCTCGCGCCCTTCCCGCAGCGCCTCGGTTCGTGTGACCCCGGCCGCCGCGACGGCGTTCGCGCTGCCCCTCTCCCTCTTCCTCTTCTTATTCACCTTCAAGGAAGATCTTCTCTTCGCGTCGTCACCCGAAGAGGGCCCGAGCCGCCTCGCCGCGCTGCTCGCCTCGAACGCATCCGAAATCGCCCGGATGAAAGCCGGCCTCGCGGCCGGCGAGACCCGGCCCGAATGGACGCGGCTGCGCGCCGAGATCGACGCGGCCGCTCACCAGCGCGACGCCGCGTGGTCCGGGCTCTACTGGTACACGAGCCTGCCGGAGGCTCTTGCCGCCGCCGCGCGCGAGGGCAAGCCGGTTCTGTCGCTGCGCCTCCTCGGCCGGCTCGACGAGGAGCTCAGCTGCGCGAACAGCCGCTTCTTCCGGACCGCGCTCTACGCGAACGCGGCGGTCTCGGACGAGCTCCGGCGAAACTGGATCCTCCACTGGGAGTCCGTCCGCCCCGCACCGAAAGTCACGATCGACTTCGGCGACGGCCGCGTCCTCCACCGCACGATCACGGGCAACAGCCTCCACTACGTCCTCGACGCGGCCGGCGTGCCGCGCGACGTGATGCCGGGGCTCTGGGGACCGGGGGACTTTCTTAGAAGGTTGATGGAGGCAAGGGCAGAGGCGCCGTCGAGTCGCGCGACCGAAGGCGGCGCGAAGGCCGCGTCGCTGCTCGACGCACCGCACCGCGCGGGGGCGCCCTCCGAGCCATTCAAAGAATCTTCTCTCGCTCCCTCTTCCTCGTTCTCTCTCGACGCCAACTCCCGTCTCCTCATGCGCGCGAAAGCGCCGCGCATGGACGACGCGGCGTTCGCGCGGCTCGTCGCCGCGTTCGAGCGGACGCTCGCGGAAGACACGGCTCGGGGCGAGCAGATGCGGCTCAACATCCTGCCCTGGCTGGCCTCTTCGCCCTCGCTTCCCGCCCTCACGGAGCGCATCTACCGCGAGGCGTTCCTGACACCCGGCTCGGATCCGTGGCTCGGCCTCGTTGCGCCGGACGCGTACTCCGCGATCGAAGGCGATCCGGCCCCGGGCGCCGGCGGGCCGGACGCGCGAAGGGCCGGGGCCCTGACGGCGTCGAAAATCGCTCTGGAGCGGCCGCTTCTCGCGAGGGTCACGCCGGGCGGCGCGCCCGCGGCGGCCGTCACCGGTTCATCTTCGCGATGAGACGCAGGCCCTCGAGCGTGAGCCAGGGGGCGACCTCCGGGAGGACCTTCGTCTCTTTCGCGACGAGCTCGGCGTAGCCGCCCGTCGCGACGACCTTCATCCTCGCGCCGAGCTCCGCGCGGAAGCGCGCGACCATTCCCTCGACGAGCCCGACGTAGCCGAAAAGAAGCCCGGACTGCATCGCGTGCTCCGTGTTGCGGCCGATCGCGGCGGGCGGACGCACGAGGTCGACCCGAGGGAGCTTCGCGGCGCGCGCGTGGAGCGCCTCGGCGGCGATCCCGATGCCCGGCGCGATCGCGCCGCCGACGTACTCGCCCTTCGCGGACAGCGCGTCGAACGTCGTGCCCGTCCCGAAGTCCACGACGCACGCCGGGCCGCCGTAGAGCTCCTTGACGGCGACCGCGTTCACGATGCGGTCGGCTCCCACGGCCCGGGGGTCGTCGTAGAGGACGCGCACGCCCGTCTTGACGCCCGCACCGACGATGAGAGGCTCGAGGCGCAGCGTCCGGCGGCAGACCTCCGCCCACGTGCCCGTGAGCGGCGGGACGACGGACGACAACGCCGCGCGGCTCACGTCCGCGGGCGTGAGGCCGAACGTCGCGAGAAGCGACGAGAGCGCGAGGCCGTACTCGTCCGCGAGACGCGTCCGCACGGTCTCGAGCCGCCAGCGCGGGCCCGGCGTCTCGCCGTCGAAGAGACCGAGGGTGATCGTCGTGTTGCCGATGTCGATCGCGAGAAGCATCCGTCCTCCGCTCAGAGCCCCGCGCCCGGGGGCAGGATCACGTTGTCGAGGAGCCGCGTGGAGCCGAAGCGCACGGCCACGCTCAAGAGGAGGCGATCCGCCTCGCCGTCCGCCTCCTCGAGAGTCCCGGCGTCGGCCGCGGAGACGTAATCGGGCCTCGCGAGCGGCTCGGTCGCGAGGACCGCGAGGGCGACGCGCCTCAGGGCCGCGCCCTGCCGCTCTCCCGCCTCCCACGCGGCCGCGGCCGCCGCGAGCGCGCGCGCGAGCACCGGGGCGGCGCGGCGCTCATCGGTCGAGAGACGCACGTTGCGGCTCGACATCGCGAGCCCGTCTTCCTCCCGGACGATCGGACAGACGACGACCTCGGCCCGCAGGTCGAGATCCCGGACCATCCGACGGACCAGGATCGCCTGCTGCGCGTCCTTCTGGCCGAAGTACGCGCGATCCGGCTCGACGGCGTTGAGGAGCTTCGCGACCACGGTGAGGACGCCGCGGAAGTGACCCGAGCGCCGCTCGCCCTCGAGCCGGGCGGCGAGCGGGCCCGGCTCGATCCAGGTCTGGAAGCCCGGCGGATACATCGCCTCGGGCGCCGGGACGAGAGCGAGAGCGACGCCCTCCTTCTCGAGGCGCTCGAGGTCGCGTTCGAGCGTCCGGGGGTAGGACGCGAAGTCCTCGCGCGGGCCGAACTGAGCGGGGTTCACGAAGATGCTCGCCGCGGCCGCGTCGCTCTCCTCGACCGCGCGCCGCACGAGCGAGAGGTGACCTTCGTGGAGAGCGCCCATCGTCGGGACGAAGCCGACGCTCCCGCCGATCGCGCGCCGGATCGACCGGGCCTCGGCCGGGCTCTCGGCGACCTTCATGCGAGGGCCGGCGCCCGCCGCCCGCCCGCGAGACCGGCCTCGAGCCGCTCCCACTCGGCGTCGGCGATCGCGTACGTGTGCTCGGCCGCCGGGAAACGGCGGGCGCGGACGTCCGCCGCGAACGTCCCGAGCGCCTCCCGCGCCTCGGCCGCCATCGCGGCGTAGCGCTTCACGAAGCGGGGCGCGAGGCGGTCTTCCCAGCCGAGAAGGTCGTGCCAGACGAGGACCTGCCCGTCGCACGCGGGCCCTGCCCCGATCCCGATCGTCGGGATCGCGAGCCGCCGCGTCACGAGAGAGGCGACACGGTCCGGAATCGCCTCGAGAACGAGCGCGAAGCAGCCCGCGTCCTCGAGCGAGAGCGCGTCGTCGTGGACGCGTCGCGCGGCCTCCGCGCTCGCGCCCTGGACCCGGTATCCGCCGAGGGCGCGGACGGACTGGGGCGTGAGGCCGAGGTGCCCGACGACGGGGATGCCCGCCTCGACGATCGCGCGGATCGTGGCCGCGCGCTCGCGCCCTCCCTCGAGCTTCACGGCGTCCATGCCGCCGTCCGCGAGGAACCGGCCGGCGTTGCGGACGGCCTCGGCGACGTCGGCCTGGTAGGAGAGGAACGGCATGTCTCCGACGCGAAGCGCCGCCGTCCGGGCGCGGGCCACGGCGCGCGCGTGGTGAAGCATCTCGTCCATCGTGACGCGCAACGTGTCGTCGTAGCCGAGGACGACCATGCCCACCGAGTCGCCGACGAGGATCGAGTCGACGCCGGCCGCGTCCGCGGCCCTCGCGGACGGGTAGTCGTACGCCGTGACCATGACGACGGGCTCGCCGCGGGATTTCTTCGCGAGGAGGGCGCGCGGCGTGACGCGCGGGACGGAGGCGGGGGCCGTGCTCATCGCTGTCTCCTTCCGTGGAAGTGAGAGGCGCTTGGGGGGGACGGGCAACCGTGAACGACGCGTGCCCGCCGGAGCCGGTCGGGCCGCGAACGAGATTCTATCTCGCGCGGGCGGGCGCCGCGACGGGTTCGAAGATCGAGTCGGGCAGGTGCGCCTTCTCGTAGTCGAGGTACTCGACGACGGTCTTCCCGGGCCTCAGCTCGTCCACGATCGTCATCTTCGAGAGAGAGAGCGCGCCGCGAACGACGCGATACTCGTCGAACGTGGTCTCCTTCGCGGTCTTGCCCGAGGCGACGAGGAACACGGCCTTCCGGTAGAGGCCCTCCTTGCGGTCGATCCACACGCGCGCGACCGGGTACGTCGGCGTCCGCCCCTTGCGCGCCGTCAGGCGCAGCACCGAGCAGTCCCGGCCGTCGAGGACGTCCGTGCGCTCGAGGACGGCGTCGTAGTCCTCGGCGAAGCGCGTCTTCGACATGTCGGCCGCCGAGAAGCCGCCCGTCAGGCGCTGGCTCCTCGGGATCCGGATCGGGTTCCGCGTGCCCGGGAGGATCAGCCACGAGTCGTCGCCCTTCGAGACCACGGCCTTGCCGGCGTCGGCCGGATCCTCGAACGTGACGCGGGAGTCCCTCCCCTTCTCCTCGACCCGGAACGTCCCGACGGACGGCGGCGCCCCCGGCTTCGTCGTCGTGACGCGCAGCGTGATGACGGCCTCCGGCCACGCGTCCTTCACGCGGTCGGCGCGGCGCAGCAGCGCCGCGGGGTCGTCCGCGGCGCGCAGCGCCGCCGACGACCCCAAAGACAGAAGACAAGAAGAAAACAAGAAGAGAAAAAAGGAAGAAAAAGATCTTCTTAGAGAGTGAAGAGGGGAAGCCGCGCGGCGCGGGGCAGCACCGCATCGCGTGCCGGGGCCGCCCGGCGCGCCGACGCCCCCTCTTACCCTTCTGAGAATCTCCTCGTCTCTTTCTCCTCTTTCCTCAAACATGCGCCAGCGCCTCCACCGGGTTCAGCCGCGACGCCCGCCGCGCGGGCCACCAGGCCGCGACGAGGAGGGTCGCGGACATGACGGCGAATCCGATGCCGTAGGCGAGCGGGATGAAGTCCACGTGCAGGACGTTGCCGCGCGTCGCGCCGGGAGGAGGCGGCAGCATGATCCCGGACGCGTTCAGCGCGGCGCGCAGGAGGAGCGAGAGGACGGCGCCGATCCCGGAGCCCGCGAGGCCGAGGAGGACTCCCTCGAGGAGGAAGAGCGTCCGGACGTCCGACCGCTCCATCCCGATCGCGAGGAGCGTGCCGATCTCGCGCGTGCGCTCGAAGACCGACATCGTCATCGTGTTCGCGGTCGCGAGGACGACGACGACCGCGAGGACGAGGCCCATGAAGAAGAAGATCGCCGTGTAGAGGAGCTTCACCTGCTTGTAGAACGCGGCGGTGTCGAGCCACGTCTTCACGACGACGGGCCGGCCCGCGGCCGCCAGGGACTTCGAGAGCTCCCGGGCCACCCGCTCGGCGTCGTGGTCGTCCCGGAGGAGCACGACGACGGAGTTCGCCCGGCCCTCCGCCTTCAGGAGCCGCGCCGCCGCGCCGTACGGCATGAAGAGGACCCGGTCGTCCAGCTCCTTGATCGGGTAGCCGAGGACCGCCGTGACCGTCGCGTCGACCGCGTTGAGGCCGCCGTCGGGCGTCGTCGTCATGACCGTCACGAGGTCTCCGACGCGCGCCCCGACGGCGCGCGCGAGGCCGCCGCCGAGCATGACCTCGTTCGCGTCCGGGTCCGAGAGGAACCTGCCGGACTGCACGGAGTCCGCGGCGAGCGAGGCCTGCTTCTCGAGCGCCGGGATCGTGCCCGTGCCGAGGTAGGCGGCGCTCCGGTCGCCCTTCACGACGAGGCCGAAGAACGAGAGCTTCGGCATCGCCTGCACGACGTGGGGGTCCCGGGAGAGGAGGGCGGCGAGCCCCGGCCAGTCGTCGAGGAGGATCGTCGAGGCCTCGTCGTCGGTCTTCCCCGCCGCGCGCGGATCGAGGATGCGCAGGTGTCCGCCCACGCTCCGGATCGTCGCGCTCCGCAGGGAGCGGAACGTCTGGGAGACGAAGCCCGCCGTCATCGTCACGGCGACGAACCCGACGACGACGATGGCGCCCGTCAGGAGCGTGCGCCGGCCGTGGCGCCGGAGGTTGCGGGCCGCGAGCGACGCCCAGCGGCTCACGCGCGCGCCCCCGCGGCGACGCGCTCGTCGGCCACGACCCGTCCGTCCGACAGGCGGATGCGGCGATCCGCGCGCTCGACGATGCGCGGGTCGTGGCTCGAGAAGAGGAACGCGACGCCGCGCTCCTCGTGGAGGCGCGCGAAGAGGTCGAGCAGGCGGCCCGCCGTCTCAGAGTCGAGGGACGCCGTCGGCTCGTCGGCCAGGACGAGGACGGGATCGCCCACGATCGCGCGGGCCACCGCGACGCGCTGGCGCTGGCCGCCCGAGAGGGAGTCGGGCCGGCGCCCCTCGAGGCCGCCGAGCCCGACGGCGGCGAGCGCCGCCCGCGCGCGGGTGCGGCACTCCGCCTCGGGAACCTTCCGGATCCAGAGCGCGAGCGCGACGTTCTCCTCGGCCGAGAGGACGGGGACGAGCTGGTGGGCCTGGAAGACGAAGCCGAGCCTCTCGCGCCGGAGGCGGGCGCGGGCGCGCTCGTCGAGCGGGCCGACGTCCGCGCCCTCGAGGCGGAGCGACCCGGAGTCCGCCGTGTCGAGGAGACCGAGGAGGTTGAGGAGCGTCGTCTTGCCGCTGCCCGAGGGCCCCGCGATCACGGCGAACGCGCCCGCATCGAGCGAGAGGGAGGCTTCCGCGACGCCGACGACCCTCTCCGCGCCGAGGCGGTAGGTCTTCGTCAGAGAGCGAGCCTCCAGGATCGGCACGGGGCCGAGTATAGGGAAGCGTCCCGTCAGCGCGCCGCGGCCCTCGCGTCCGCCACGAGCCTCTTCATGTCGATTCCGGCTCCGTAGTAGCGGGCGACGATCGTCCCCTCGCGATCGATCACGGCGGTCTGGAAGCCGTGGAAAAGGGCGCCGTTCTCGTCGCGCCCGACGTTGACCTGCCAGTCGTGGAGGACCAGATCGACGGCGGTCCTGCCCCCGGTCAGGAACGCGATCTCCGAAGCCTTCAGCCCGTTCTCCTTCATGTGCGCGCGCAGGTGCTTCGGCGTGTCGACGCCCGGGTCGAACGACACGGCGACGACGAACGGGCGGTCCTCGGCGGGTCGCCCCTTTCCGGCCGCACGCGCCGCCTGGAGGCATTCCTCGACGACGTACGGGCACGCACCGGGACAGCTCGTGTAGACGAACGTGAGCAGAAGCGGCCGGCCCCGCCCGTCCTTCGAGAGCGTGAAGACCCGGTCGTCCTGCGTGACGAGCGTGAAGTCGGGCGCCTTCTCTCCCCGGCCTTCCGTGCGCGTCGCCGGCGTGACCGACTGTCCCTTCGCCGCGCCGGCGACGAGGACGAGGGCGAGGACGAGAGGTTTCGCGGTCACGGCGTGGGGACCCTCGGCGCCTCGCCGGCGGCGGCCTTCCGGAGATCGCCGATGACGTCCGGCGGCTCCCAGTCGTTCCCGCGCCGGATCGAGAAGAGCTTCCCGTCCGGCGCCACGACGGCCGTCGCGAGGCTGTGGACGAACTGTTCGCCGGTCTTGAGGACCGTGAGCCCGAAGAACGTCGCGAAGTCCCGGACGTTCCCGGGCGTCCCCGTCGCGAACTTCCAGTGGGAGGGCGCGACGCCCTTCACGCTCCGGAGGAACCGCTCGCGGTACTCCCGGAGGACGACGGGGGTGTCATGCTCGGGATCGAAGCTGACCGAGAGAAGCTGTGTTTTCGCGTAGAGGGCCGGCTCCTTGGCGAGGGCCGCCTCCATCTCGGCGAACTGCGCGTTCATGCGCGGGCAGAAGTCCGGGAGCGGGCAGCGCGTGTAGATGAACGTGAGGGCGACGGCCTTGCCCTTGAAATCCGCGAGCGAGAGCGGCGCCCCGTCCTGTCCCACGAGGGCCGTCAGGGGCGCCTTGTCCCCGGGCCTGCCGTACGGCCCCTGCTCCGGGATCGTCTGCTCCCTCGGCGCCGGACCGTGCCGCGAGACGACGATCCCCTCCAGGCGCGAGGCCTTCTCCCCGACGAGGAGCTTCGCTTCGATCTCGTCGCCAGGCCGGAGCTCCTCGAGCATCTTCGGCTCGGCGACGTTGAACGGCATCGTCATCGCGTCCATGTAGCCCGGGATCTCCTCGTGGCGGACGACGACCTTCTTCGCGGCCGCGTCCACGGAGACGACCACGCCCTTGAGCGGGTAGGGCTTCTCGGCCGCGGCCGCCGAGGGCTTCGGAGGCTCGGGCTTGGCGCAGCCGGCGGCGTTCAGGAGCGCGGCGAGCGCGAGCGCCGCTCCCGGAAAGGCGAGGCGCCTCACCATCCGAGGACCACCGCGAAGACGAGAGGCGCCACGATCGCGGCGTCCGACTCGATGATGAACTTCGGCGTCTCTCCCGCGAGCTTGCCCCACGTGATCTTCTCGTTCGGGACGGCGCCCGAGTAGCTCCCGTAGCTCGTCGTCGAGTCGCTGATCTGGCAGAAGTAGGCCCAGAGAGGGACCCCCTCGCGCCGCAGGTCCTGATGGAGCATCGGGACGACGCAGATGGGGAAGTCGCCCGCGATGCCGCCGCCGATCTGGAAGAACCCGACCGGGCTCTTCGGGGCGGTCTTCGTGTACCAGTCGGCGAGGGACTGCATGTACTCGATCCCCGTCCTGACCGTGTGCACGTTCTTCACGTCCCTTTCGATGCAGTGCGCCGCGAAGATGTTCCCGAGCGTCGAGTCTTCCCAGCCCGGCACGAACATCGGGAGGTCCTTCCGGGCGGCCGCGAGGAGCCAGGAGTCCTCCGGGTCGATCTGGTACGAGGACTCGAGCCTCCCCGAGAGGAGGATGCGGTACAGGAACTCGTGCGGGAAGCGGCGCTCGCCGGCGCGGTCCGCCGCCTGCCATTCCTCGAGAACGGCCTTCTCGATCCGCCGGATCGCCTCCTCCTCGGGGATGCAGGTGTCCGTCACGCGGTTCAGGTGCCGGTCGTGCAGGGCGGACTCCTCGGAGGGCGAAAGCTGGCGGTAGTGGGGAATCCGGACGTAGTGGCCGTGGGCGACGAGGTTGAAGACGTCCTCCTCGAGGTTCGCGCCCGTGCACGTGATCGCGTGGACCTTGTCCCGCCGGATCATCTCGGCGAGCGAGAGGCCGATCTCGGCCGTCGACATCGCGCCGGCCATCGTCAGGAACATCTTCCCGCCGCCCTTCAGGAGGCCGTTCCAGGCCTCGGCCGCGTCCACGACGGTCGCGGCGTTGAAGTGACGGAAGTGGTGCTTCACGAAGCCCGTGATCGTCGCTGAGGTCATAGGCAGGGAGCATAGGAAGAAGGAACGAAGATGCCAAGCGAGATCCCGTAGGATCGGGGTCGTGACTTCCGACACGCTTCTCGTGACCGGGGCCGCCGGCTTCATCGGCGCCCGCTTCGTAGACTCCTGCAACGCCCGCGGCATTCCCGTCGTGAGCGTCGACCGAAAGGAAGCGTTCGAGTCCCGGCCCGAGCACCGGCTTCTCGACTTCGGGAGGATCCTCGACATCGAGGAGCTTCCCGGCTGGCTCGAAGACGGCCGCCCGGGCGTCGCCGGCATCGTCCACATGGGCGCCGTCTCGGCCACGACGGAGCTCGACGAAGGCGTCCTGAAGCGGCTCAACGTCGACTACTCGAAGAACCTGTGGAACGAAGCGCGGCGGCTCGGGATCCCGTTCGTCTACGCCTCGAGCGCGGCCGTATACGGGGACGGCTCGCTCGGCTTCGACGACGACGACGCCCTCGTCCCGCGCCTCAGGCCGCTGAACCCCTACGGCGAGTCCAAGCGGCGCTTCGACCTCTGGGCGCTCGAGGAGGCCGCGGCGGGCCGCACGCCGCCCGCGTGGGCCGGCTTCCGATTCTTCAACGTCTACGGGTTCGGCGAGAGGCACAAGGGACCCCAGGCGAGCGTCGTCCTCCACGGGTACGACCAGGTCAAGGCGAAGGGCGAGATCCGGCTCTTCCGCTCGCACCGGGCGGGCGTCGCGGACGGGCACCAGGCCCGCGATTTCGTGGACGTCTCGGACACGCTCGAGGCGACGTGGTTCGCTCTCAAACGGCCGATCGCCGGCGGCATCTACAACGTCGGCGCCGGGAAGGCGCGGACGTTCCTCGACCTCGCGAAGGCCGTCTTCGCGTCGCTCAGAGTCGAGGAGCGGATCGTCTTCGTGGACACGCCCGCGGGCATCCGCGAGCGCTACCAGTACTTCACGGAGGCGAGGATGGACCGGCTGCGAAGGCAGGGCTTCGCCCGGAAGCCCGTCGCCCTCGAGGACGGCGTCGACTGGTACGTCCGCCGGCTCGAGAGCGAGAGGGCCTGAGCGCGGCGGGACCCGCCCTCCTCACGCCTTCGGCAGATTCTTCGCCGCGAAGTCCCAGTTCAGGAGGTTGTCGACGACGGCGGAGACGTAATCCTTCCGCCGGTTCTGGTAGTCGAGGTAGTAGGCGTGCTCCCACACGTCGAGCGTCAGGAGCGGCGTCGCCGGCGTCGTGAGCGGGTTCTCCGCGTTCGGCGTCTTGACCACCTTCAGCTTGCCGCCCTCGGCGACGAGCCACGCCCAGCCGCTGCCGAACTGCCCCATCGCGGCGGCCGAGAACTGCTTCGCGAACTCCTCGTGGCTCCCGAAAGACGCGCCGATCATGTCGGCGATTTCCTTCGGGACTTTCGCGTCGCTCTTCGGGCGCATGCTGTTCCAGTAGAACGTGTGGTTCCAGACCTGCGCGGCGTTGTTGAAGACCGCCGTCTGGTCGGCCTTGCCCGCCGAGGCCTTCACGACGGCCTCGAGCGGCAGGTCCGCCTCGGGCCTGCCGGCCAGGAGGGCGTTGAGGTTGTCGACGTAGGCCTTGTGATGCTTGCCGTAGTGAAAGCCGATCGTGTTCTTCGAGATGAAGGGCTCGAGCGCGTTCTCGGCCCAGGGAAGCGCCGGAAGCGCGATCGGCGCGGCGCCCTTCGCGACGGCCGGCGCGACGGCGTCCTTCAGCGCGAACCCGGCCGCGGCGACGGCGGCCGTCTTGACGAAGTCCCGGCGATCGTTCTTCTGGTCGGTCATGGATCCCTCCGGACCCATTCTGCTCCTGCTACCCTCTCCGCGGTGTGCGCGTGCCGCGCGCGCTGAAGGAGGACGGACGCCGTGGAGATCCTCGTCAAGGGTCTTTGCGACGAGTGCCTGGCGAAAAGGGACCGAAGAGAAGATTTCTTGGAAGGGTTCGAAGAAATTCTTCGTATTCTTCCCCCATGAAAAGAGCCTCCGCCGCAACGGCACTCGCGGTCCTCGCCGCCCTCCTCGCCCTCTCCTCCCCCGCCCCCGCCCAGAGCTTCGCCGTCGAAAAGTACAGGCTCGCGAACGGCATGACGGTGATCCTCTACCCGGACCACACGCTGCCTGTCGCGGCGATCAACATCTGGTACCGCGTGGGGAGCAGGGACGATCCCTCCCGCCGCAGCGGGTTCGCGCACCTGTTCGAGCACCTCATGTTCATGGGGACCGAGCGCGTGCCGAACGGCGAGTTCGACCGGATCATGGAGGCCTCGGGAGGCTCGAACAACGCCTCGACCGGCCCCGACCACACGACGTACTACTCGTCGGGCCCCGCCTCGCTGCTCCCGACGCTCCTGTGGCTCGACGCCGACCGGCTCGAGGACCTGCCGCGCGCGATGGACCAGAAGAAGGTCGATCTGCAGCGCGACGTCGTCCTCAACGAGCTGCGCCAGTCCTACGAGAACCAGCCCTACGGCCGGGCGGACCTCGCGATCCAGCGGCTCCTCTACCCTCCGTCGCACCCGTACCACTATGCGACGATCGGGACCGCCGAGGACCTGAAGGCCGCCGTCGCGACGGACGTCAAGGACTTCTTCGCCACGTACTACGTCCCGAACAACGCGAGCCTCGTCGTCGCGGGCGACTTCGACCCGGCCGTGATCCGCCCGCTCGTCGAGAAGTTGTTCGGAACGATCGCCCGGGGGGCGGAGCCGCCGCGCAAGCCGGTCCCGCCCGCGAAGCTCGACGGCGTCAAGCGCGGCGCGATGTACGACAAGGTCCAGCTTCCGCTCGTCTCCTTCGCGTACCACACGCCGCCCGCGATGACCGAAGGGGACGCCGAGTGCGACCTCCTCGCGTCGGTCCTCGCGGACGGCAAGAGCAGCCGCCTCTACAAGCGCCTCGTGGTCGACGACAAGCTCGCCTCCTCCGTCTCGGCCTCCAACGCGAGCCAGGCGCTCGGCTCGATCCTCCGCATCGACGTGCAGACCCGCCCGGACGCGGACCTCTCCCGCGTGGAGCGCGCCGTCGACGAGGAGATCGCGCGCCTCCTGAAGGACGGCATCAACGCGGACGAGCTCGCGCAGCGCGAGGCGACGACCGAGCTTTCCAAGGTCTCCGAGCTCCAGCGCCTCGAGGCCCGCGCCGACGCGCTGAACCTCTACGAGGACGCCTGGGGCGACCCGAGCGGCTTCAAGCGGGATCTCGACCGCTACCGGACCGCGACGCCCGCGTCCGTCCTCGCGACGGCGCGGCGCGTCCTCACGCAGGACGCGCGGGTCGTCTTCCACGTGCTGCCCGAGCAGCCGAAGCGCACGCCCTCGGCGCGCGACACGCGGCCCGCCGATCTCCCGGCGACGCCGTTCCATCCGGCCCCGCCCGACAGGTTCGCGCTCGCGAACGGGATCCCCGTCGAGCTCTGGAGGACGCCGGAGCTCCCCCTGACTCGCGTCGCCCTCGTCTTCCGTCAGGACGGCTCCCTCGACGAATCGGGCGCGGACGCGGGCCTCGCGTCGATGATGGCCGGGATGCTGGACGAGGGCGCGGGAACGCGCGACGCCTTCGCGTTCGGCGAGGCCGTCGCGACGCTCGGCGGCAGCTTCTCCTCGGACGCGACGCGCCGCTCCGTCCATGCGAGCCTGACCATCCTCTCGCGCAATTTCCAGGCCGGTCTCCCGCTCCTCGCGGATGCGGTGCGCCGGCCGCGCCTCTCGCCTTCGGACTTCGAGCGCGCCAAGCGCCTCACGCTCGACGCGATCGCACAGTCCGACGAGGAAGCTTCCGCCGTGGCCGACCGCGTCGCCGCGCGCGAGCTGTTCGGCGCCTCCCACCCGTACGCGTGGCCGGCGGACGGCACGCCGCAATCCGCCGGGGCGATCACGCTCGAGCGCCTGAAGGCGGATTACGCCGCGCTCGTGAGGCCCGACGCGGCGACCGTGGTCGTCGCGAGCAGCCTGCCGGCTGCGGAGGTGAAGGCGGCCCTCGAGGCCGCGTTCGGGGACTGGAAGGCGCCCGGACCCGCTCCGAAGCGCCCGCCCATCCCGCCGGAGTACGCGCCTGCCGGCAAAGGGCTTCGCGTCTATCTCGTCGACCGGACGGACGCGCCGCAGACGAGCGTGCGGTTTCTCGCGCCGGCGCCGCGCTTCGCGGACCCGTCGCGCGTTCCGCTGCGGCTCCTCGGCACCGTGCTCGGCGGGAGCTTCACGAGCCGCCTGAACCAGAACCTCCGGGAGAAGCACGGATACACCTACGGCGCCGGGGCGCGCTTTTCGCCCGGTCCGGTCCTCGGCACCTTCGCCGCCGGAGCCGAGGTCACCGCCAAAGAGACGGGGCCGGCCGTCCGCGAGTTCCTCGCGGAGTTCCGGCGGATCTCCTCCGGCGACGTGACGGACGAGGAGGTCGGGAAGGCCCGCGGGCTCGTGAAGAACGGCGCGGTCGGCTCCTTCTCCGGCCTCTCGGGCATCGTCGGGACCGCGACGAGCTACGTCGAGCTCGGCGTGCCCTTCGAGACCCTCGGCGAGGACCTCGCCGTGATGCAGAGGACGACGGCCGCCGCCGTGAACGCGGAGGCGAAGGTCGCGCTCCCGCTCGACCGCGCCGTCCTCGTCCTCGTGGGCGACAAGGCGACGATCCTGCCGCAGCTCAAGGAGGCTGGAGTTCCCGCGCCGGTGGAGGTCGACAGCTGGGGGGAGAAGACAGGAAATTAGGAGGGACAGGGAGTAAGACGCGCCGGCACCCGTCGGGTCACCGCTTCAACGAAGAGGGCGCCGGTCTCCCGGCGCCCTCTCACCTTGCAAGAAAATCCGATTGCGAACGATCTCTTCGGACCCGGCTCCTAGATCTTCGACTCCTTGAACGGGACGTGCTTGCGGACCCTCGGGTCGTACTTCTTGACCTCGAGCTTGTCCTGGTGCGTCTTCTTGTTCTTCGTGACCGTGTAGAAGTACCCCGTGTTCGCCGTCGAGACGAGCTTGATCTTCTCGCGCATGGCCTAGATCCTCTTTCCCTCGCGGCGCATCCCGGCGACGACGGCGTCGATGCCCTTCTTGTCGATCGTGCGCAGGGCGGCCGTCGACACGCGAAGGCGCACCCACCGGCCCTCGCTCTCCACCCAGAAGCGCTGCGTGCGGAGGTTCGGCCTGAAGAGGCGCTTCGTCTTGTTGTTCGCGTGCGACACCCGGTTTCCCGACTTCGCCCGCTTCCCCGTGACCTGACAGATTCCGGACATGACGGCTCCTTCGACCCAGAGCCGGCGATCGTAGCAGAACCGCACGCTTCCGGCAACCCGCTGAGAACGTGGCGGTTGCAGGCGAACTCAGCGGGGCGCCACCACGAGGAGCTCGAACGACTCCGGCACCATCGGCGGCCGCGGCCGGGGAGCCTCGGCGGTCGGCGAGGGAGGCGGGCCGAACTGCGCGGCCGGAAGGAAAAGGCGGTGCGTGGAGAGATCCAGCGCCATCGTCCGCGCGCCCTTCTTCGTCGCCACGGTCTCCACGGCCGCGTACACTCCCGGCGCCGTCTCCCTGACGACCGTGAGCGTCCCGTCGCCCGCGGACGCGAAAACGAGGCCGGTCGCCGGGTCGAACGCCGCGGCATCGCAAAACGCGCCGATCGGAACGGTTCCGGCGGGCCTGCCGCCGACTGCGCTCAGGATCGAGAGCGTCTTGTTGCCGCTGCAGCCCGCGAACAGCCTCCCGGACTTCGCGTCGAGCGCGAGGCCCGTCGGCTCCTCGCAGGAGGAGAGCTTCCAGCGTCCCTTCACGGAGAGCGTCCGGGCGTCGAACGCGAGGACCTCGGCCGTGTCCTCCACGTTCACGTAGACGATGCCCGCGGCGTCCGACACCGCGAACTCGGGCTTTCCTCCGACCGCCAGCGTGCCGACGACGTCCCCGCTCGCCGCGTCGAAGGCCGTCACGTTCCGGCCGCGTCCGTTGAACGTCAGGAGCCGCTTCGAGACGGGCTCGTACAGGATCGCGTCCGGGTTTTCCCCCGTCGTCTTCCACGTCGCGGCCACCGCGAGCGACGGCAGCTCGAAGACGGTGACCGTGCCCGCCCGCCCGTTGCTCGTGAAGCCCCTCCTGAGCTCGGGCGCGAGGGCGATGCCGTGGACCCCGTCGGTGCCGTGAACGTCGCCGACGACCTTGCCGGAATCCATGTCGACGACCATGACGTGCGTCCCGCGAGAGACGTAGAGGCGGCGCGCGGCCGCGTCGGCCGTGACGTAGTCCCAGCCGCCCTCGCCGCCGACGGCGTAGGAGCCCGTGACGCGATAAGACGGGCCGGACGCCGGGTCGGCGGCGCGCAAATCCGCGGAGGCGAGGAGAACCGAGAGAGCGGCGGCAGCGATCTTCATGGCGCGTCCTTTCGTCCCGAGGTCAGTTGCAGTCCCAGGTAGAGAAACACGTGCCGGGGGCCCGCACCGTCCGAAACGCTCCAGCCTCCGGAGAACAGCAGGGTCGACGTCGCGGCCAGGGCCGCCCTTCCGCCGAGGTTCACGACGACCTGGCGGCTTTCCGGCTCATCGCCGTAGTTCCCGAACATTTCGGCGAGCACCTCGAAAGACGCGAAGGCGCGGCCGAGCGCGACGCCCCAGATCCAGGCGCCTTCCCCCTCGCCCTCGAGGTTCCGGCCGGCCTCGACGTTGACTTCCACGCCCGCGACGGACTTCGCCGCCGAGATCGGCAGGAGGAGTCTCGTCTCCTTGTCGACGAGTCCGCGGTCGGCCGACGACGGCACGAGGTCGAAGCCGAATTGCGGGTAGGTCGAGACCGCGATCCCGGCACGGTCCTCGTCGAGGAAGCGCCACTTGACGCCGAGGAGCGGGTTGCCGATCCCGCCGCGCGTCCCGACATCGTCCGAGACGATCACCCAGGGCATCTCGAGCTTGAGCTGGACGCGTTCGCCCCAGCCGTAGTTCGCGTCGACGAGCGGCGTCCCCCACGCGGACGCAAGCGACGTGCGGTCGAGCGTCATCGCGACGTTGACTTCCCAGTTGCCGGACCCCGGCGTCCCCGGGTCGTCCGTGACGAGCGGCGGACCTCCCTGCGCGTGGGCGCCTCCCGCGGCGACGAGGGCGCACGAGCAGCCGAGGACCCGGAGCCACCGTCGCACCCTCCAACCTTAGCAGTCCCCGCGAGTGTCGCGCCTCCTGGCGCCCCTGGCCAAACGATTCGCGCCCCGGGACCATCACTCCGCCTTGTCGCGGGTCGTTCGCCGGCTCACATTGGGCCGGGGAGGACCCTATGAGAGCGAGAACGAGTCCCCTCGCCGCCGTCGCCGTCGTGGCCCTTCTGGCCGGCGCGCTCCCGGCGCCCGCGCAGACCGGCTCCGTTCGCGTGAACGCGCCGCCGACGCCCGCGCCGCCGGCGGGCCGCATCACGTCCGTCACGCTCGCGGCGACGACGCCGACGACGTTTCGCGGCGTCTGTTCCCCCTCGACGAGCTCGGTCCGGCTGCAGGGCACGTTCCAGACGGACATCTCCCAGCCGGCCGACAAGCGTTTCGGGAACCCGGCCCAGTTCATCTGGAGCGACTGGAAGGTCGACCCGAGCCACGTGGACGCGCGGTCCGACGACCGCAAGACGACGTCGGTGGACGAGCTCAGGTACTTCGACAAGAGCTTCGACGGCTGGGTGAAGCTCCAGGTCGACCCGTGGAAGACGGGACGCCCGCGCGAGTCCGCGCAGGTCGCCGTGAAGATCACGTGCGAGCCGACGGTCTCCAACCAGCTGCAGCACGCGCCGGCGGGCGCGTCGAAGGCTCCGCCTCCGTCCACGCCGGGTCACTGACCGCGGCCGCGACTACGCCTTCGCCTGCCTCGCGACGGCCTCGGCGGCTTTCTTCGCCGCGTCGGGGTCGCCGAGGTAGCGGCTCTCGACCTTCCGGAAGGAGGCGTCGAGCGTGTAGACGAGCGGGATTCCCGTCGGGACGTTCAACTCCGGGATGTCCTCGTCGGAGATCCCGTCGAGGTGCTTCACGAGCGCGCGCAGGCTGTTGCCGTGCGCCGCGACGAGCAGCTGCTCGCCGCGGGCGAGTCGCGGCACGATCGCGTCGTACCAGTACGGGAGGAAGCGCGCCACGACGAGCGCGAGGCTCTCGGTGGCGGGGAGGATCTCGGGCGGGAGGCCGGCGTATCGGGGATCGAACCTCGGGTGGGACGCGTCGTCGGGGGACAGGGGCGGCGGCTCGACGGCGTAGCCGCGGCGCCACGCGAAGAGCTGCTCGTCGCCGTACTTCCGCGCCGTCTCTTTCTTGTTCAGGCCCTGGAGCGCGCCGTAGTGCCGCTCGTTCAGCCGCCACGAGCGCTCGACGGGCAGCCAGAGCTGGTCCAGCTCCTCGAGGACGATCTGGAGCGTGAGGATCGCCCGCTTCAGGAGGGACGTGTAGCAGCGATCGAACGCGAGGCCCTCGGCCTTGAGGAGCCTTCCCGCGGCGCGCGCCTCCTCGACGCCCTTCGGCGAGAGCCCGACGTCCACCCAGCCCGTGAAGCGGTTCTCGAGGTTCCAGGCGCTCTCGCCGTGACGGACGAGGACGAGCTTGTTCTTCAGGGTCGGCGTGCCCATGGAGGGAGGATAAACCGCAGGCCTCCCACGACCGACACGAGCGCGACCGCGATCAAGAGGAGATCTTCTTGGAGGGTGAATAGGGAGGGGCGCCGTTCGGTCTCCTAGGGCCGTGCCGTCGCGAGCCGTTGCCGCGCCGGCTCCCGACCCTCCTCATCTTCTCTCGTCGAAGATCCGCGCGATGTGGAGGCGCAGCGGCCGCTCGAACGTCCACGCCGTCGTCTTCTGGAGGCCGTGCTCCGTCGCGGCCGAGGCGTTCCACGCGTCGAGGGCGCGCAGGCGCTCCTTGAACCAGGCCTCGGTGACGCCGCCGTTCTCCCACAGGCGTTGCAGGCGCTCGCGCTGGAGCCCGACGTCGCCGATCTCCGGGTGGTGATTGACCCCCCACACGCGCGGGAGCGCGCTCCCGCGGACGCGGGCGAACTCGAGCATCGTGACCGCCTCGCCGGGCCGCGTGCACCCCGGCTCGCACTCGAAGGCGAGCGGGCGCGCGAAGCCGTTCCCCGTCGGGAGGAGGTCGTAGAGGCGCGAGTCGAGGACCTTGACCTGGCGCCCGCCGTTCTCCGCGAGGTAGTCGCCGAAGAACGGGTGCCCCCACGTCTCGTCCGTCAGGACGTTCGTGACGATGCCCGCGCTCTTGCCCCCCTTGCGCTCCGGGCGCAGCTCCGACCGGGCCGCGCCGGACCAGCGCGAGAGGACCCCGAAGGAGTGGCAGATCCCGAGGAGCGCGGTGCCCTCCTCGCGGACGGCGGCGTCGAAGAAACGGAAGAGAGGCGCCTCCCATGCGGGGTCCTCGCGCACGCCCTGCGATCCCGCCGAGACGCCGTCGTTGTCGCGCGGGTCGAGCGCCCCCGGTCCGCCGGTCCCGACGACGAGCGGGAACCGCGCGGCGGAGGACGGGATCGCGTGGCCCGCGCGCACGTCGTAGCTCAGGACGCGCACGCCGGGAGCGCTCCCGTTCCGCCTCACGCGCTCGTCGTGCGCGTAGTTCAGGAGGCTCTCGACGATGGAGGCGTGGCCGAGGTTCGCGTACCCGTGATGCATGTCGAGCACGGCGAAATCGACGACGCCCGGCTCCGGCGGCGGCTCCTCGGCCGGCGTCGCGACGCGCACGTACGCGAGCGACAGCCCCTCGGGCACGACGATCTGCGTGCCCGGCGCGGGCGGCCGTTCCGGCGGAAGCGTCGTCTCGCTCAGACCTTCTCCTCCTTCAGCGCGCGCGTCATGAGCCGGCGGATCGCGTCCGTCGGCGCCGTCTCGCCCGCGAGGATGCCACGCACCGTCTCCGAGATCGGCATCTCGACGCCGGCCCCGGCCGCGAGCTCGAGGAGGGCCGGCGCCGTCGCGACGCCCTCGGCGACCTCCCCCGCGAGAGTCTCGACGGCCTCGGGCAGCGTCCGGCCCGTCGCGAGGGCGAGGCCGACGCGGCGGTTGCGCGAGAGGTCGCCGGTCGCCGTCAGGATGAGGTCGCCGGCGCCCGCGAGGCCGTAGAACGTCTCGGGCTCGCCGCCCAGCTGCGTTCCGAGGCGCCGGATCTCGGCGAGGGCGCGCGTGAGCATCGCGGCGCGCGTGTTGTGGCCCAGCTCCAGGCCGTCCAGGATCCCGGCGGCGATCGCGATGACGTTCTTCGCCGCGCCCGCGACCTCGACGCCGAGGACGTCCCGCGAGCGGTAGAGCCTGAGGGTCGGCGAGGACAGGAGGCCCTGCAGGAAGCGCGAGACGTCCGGCTCGGACGAAGCGACGACGGCCGCGGCGGGCAGCGAGCGGGCCACCTCGGCCGCGAAGGTCGGTCCCGAGAGCGCGGCGAGGCCCTTCGTCCGGCCCGTCACGAACGTCATGATCTCGGTCGTCCTCCGGTGCGTCCCGATCTCGATCCCCTTCGACGTCGCGACGAGGGGCACGGGCGGGATCCGGTCCTTCAGGCGCGCGAGCTCGCCGGCCGTCGCCTGGACCGAAACGGACCACAGGACGGCCGCGGCGCCCGAGAGCGCCTCCGCGGCGTCGGAGGTGACGGTGACGCGCTCCGGGATCGGAGGCGCCCCTTTCAAGGCGGGGTGCCGGCGCGTCTCCCGCAGCCTCTCGACGAAGTCCCGGCGGCGCCCGAGGAGCCTGACGTCGTGTCCGGCCCGGGCCGCGTGCGCGGCGAGAGCGGTTCCCCACGCTCCGGCCCCCACGATGGCGAGCTGCGTCACGGTTCCCTCCGTCCGAGGCGGCGTTCGGTGCCCGCGAGGAGCCGCCTGATGTTGGCGCGATGCGAGACGAGGAGAAGAACCGTCGCCGCCGCGGCGGCCGCGACCTCGGCGTCGGGCGCACCGAGCAGGAGACGCATCGCGAGAGGCAGGAGGCAGGCGGCGGTGATCGACGCGAGCGAGACGAAGCGCGTCGCCGCCACGACGAGGGCGAACACGCCCACGACGGCGAGCACCGCTCCCGGCGCGAGCAGCGCGAAGCCTCCGATCGCCGTCGCGACCCCCTTGCCTCCCCGGAAGCGGAACCAGACCGGGAAGACGTGGCCGAGGATCGCCGCCACGGCTGCCGCTCCGAGCCAGCGGGGGTCGTGCGTCACGGCCTTCATGAGGAGCACCGCGGCGGCCCCTTTGCCGACGTCGAGAACCATCGTCGCGGCCGCGAGGCCCTTCCCCGCCGTCCTGAGGACGTTCGTCGCGCCCGCGTTCCCGGAGCCCTGGGTCCTGACGTCGACGCCGCGGAACGCGCCCACGAGGACGATCGCGAAGGGGACCGAGCCCAGCAGGTACGCGCCCCCGAGCGCGAGGAGCTCCCGCGTCATGCCCGCCACCCCGTCGTGCCGAGCAGGTGGTGGCGCAGCATCGAGAGCCCGGCCGACGTGCTCCACCGCCGGACCAGCGCGCGGTCGCCGGGCACGAGGAGCTTCCGGTGAAGCCGGGTCCCGTCGGCGTCGTCGAGCGCGAGGTGCACCGTGCCGACCGGCTTCTCCGGCGTGCCTCCGCCCGGGCCCGCGATCCCGGTGACGGAGAGTCCGATGGAGGCCCCGAAGCGCCGGCGGGCGCCGAGGGCCATCGCGCGGGCCGTCTCCTCGGAGACGGCGCCGAAGCGCTCGAGCGTCGCGGACGACACGCTCACGAGCTCGGCCTTCGCCCCGTTCGCGTACGTGACGGCCGAGCCGAGGAAGTAGTCGGACGATCCGGCGACGTCCGTGAGGCGTCCCGCGAGGAGGCCTCCCGTGCAGGATTCGGCGAGCGCGACCGTCTTCTGCCTGAGGCGCAGGAGGTCTCCGACGACGCCCTCGAGCGTCGCGTCGTCGCGGCCGAAGATCTCGCCGGCGAGGGCCTTGTGGAAGTCGGCCTCGATGCGGTCGAGCATCTCCCGGGCCTCGCCCTCCGTCCCACGCGCCGCGAAGTGGAGCTGCACCTCGCCGGGCGCCGCGAGGATCGTGACCGGGACCTCGGGATACGCCGCGTACACGGGCTCGACGAGCGTCTCGACGACGCTCTCGGGGATCGCCGCGACCTTGAGGACTCGGCGGTGGAGGCCCCCCGAGGCCGTTCGCGCGAGGAGGGGCGCGACCGCGTCGTCCCACATCGCCCGGAGCTCGTGGGGAACGCCGGGCAGGAGCACGACGGTCCGGCCGGCCTGCTCGACGAGGAACCCCGGCGCGCTCCCCTTCCGGTTCGCGAGGACGACGGCCCCCTCGATGACGTCGGCCTGCTTCGCGTTCACCTCGGGCATCTCGTACCCGCGCCTCAGAAACCGCTCCTTCAGCCTGCGGAGGATCTCCTCGTCGCGCACGAGAGGACGGCGAAGAACCTTCGCGACGGCTTCCTTCGTCCGGTCGTCGCCGGTCGGCCCGAGGCCGCCGGACGTCACGAGGAGCGGGGCCCGCTCGAGCGCCACGGAGATCTCGGCGACGAGATCGTCCCAGCCGTCGCCGACGCAGGCCTTGCGGACGGTCGAGATGCCGAGCGCTTCCATCCGCCCCGTGAGAAAGAGGGAGTTCGTGTCGAGCCGCGTCGTCCCGAGCAGCTCGCTTCCCACGGCGAGGATCGACGCCGTGCGCGGGTCCGGCTCCGGCGCCGTCATGCGGGCACGACCTCGCCCGTCTCGAGCTTGCGCGACGTCTCCTCCCAGTCCCACAGCTTCGCCTCGAGCGTCCTCTTCGCCGTCTCGCGGGCCGCCTTCACGCCCCGGACCTTCTCCCCGTCCCGGTAGACGTCGGGATCGGCGAGCGAGATGTCGAGCGTCCGGATCTCCTCCTCGAGGCGGGAGATCGCTTCTTCGAGGTCGGAGAGGATCCTCTGGTTTCGGAGGCGCCGCCTCTCGGCGGCGCGGTCGGGGCGGCGGGCGCCGCCGGCTACAGATGAGAGGTCCGAAGAAAGCGGAACTTTCTTAGAAGGTGAAGAGGGGGATGCTCCGGCGCCGGGAGAGGCAGCCGCGGCGCAAGCGCGGCGCCCTTTGTCACCCTTCGAAGAGAACGCGCCCTTCGCCGCGCCCCACTGTAGGTTGTCCCGCTCCGCCGAAGCGGCCTGAGAGGGAGCCAGTCTCTCCTTCTTCCTCTTCACCATCTCCGAATAGTTTCCGTCGTGCACCTCGACGACGCCTCCCGGCGCGATCTCGAGGATCTGCGTCGCGATGCGGTCGACGAACCAGCGGTCGTGGGAGACGAAGACGATCGCCCCCTCGAACTCCAGGAGCGCGTCCTCGAGCGCCTCGCGCGCGTCGAGGTCGAGGTGGTTCGTGGGCTCGTCGAGGAGGAGGAAGTTCGCCCCGCCGAACACGATGCGCGCGAGCGACAGCCTCCCCTTCTCGCCGCCCGAGAGCGTCGCGATCCTCTGGTACACGTCGTCGCCGCGAAAGTCGAAGAGCGCGAGGAAGTCGCGCGCCTCGCCCTCCTTCATCGTCGGGTCGAGGTCCATGACGACGTCGAGCGCCGACGCGCGAGGCGAGAGGTCCGCCATCTCCTGGTCGTAGTACCCGACGAGCACGCCGACGCCGGGCGCCGCGGAGCCCGAGAGCGGGGGCAGGACGCGCGCGAGGTTCTTGAGGAGCGTCGTCTTGCCGCAGCCGTTCGGCCCCCAGAGCGCCATGCGGTCCCCGCGGCGCAGGAGGAACGAGACGGGCTGCATGAGCGGGCCCGTCTCGCGATATCCCGGGACGATCTCCTTCGCCTCGAGGACGCGCCCCCCCGAGACGCGCGCCTCCTCGAACCGGATCGAGACGTCGTTCGCGTCCTCCTCGGGCGCCTCGACCCTCTCGAGCTTCGCGAGCATCTTCCGGCGCCCCTGGGCCTGTTTCGTCTTCTGGCCCGCGATGTTGCGCCGGATGAACTCCTCCGTCCGCTCGATCATCTGGCGCTGCTTCTCGGCCTCCTTCGCGCGGACACGGTCCCGCTCGCCCTTGAGCCTGCGGTACGTCGCGTAGTCGCCGGGGTATTCCTCGAGGCGCCCGTTCGCGACCTCGACGATGCGGTCCGCGACCGCGTTCAGGAAGCGGCGGTCGTGCGAGACGACGAGGGCGGAGAGCCCGGCCGAGGCTTTGCGCTCGACGAGCCAGGCCTCGAGAAACTCCATTCCCGCCACGTCGAGGTGGTTCGTGGGCTCGTCGAGAAGGAGGACGGAGGCGTCCGTCAGGAGGAGGCGCGCGATCTGCGCGCGGTGCTTCTGGCCGCCGGACAGCTCGCCGACGGGCCGGCCCCAGAGGGAGCTCGCGAGTCCCACTCCGGCGAGGACGCGGTCGATCCTCGAGTCGGCCTCGTAGCCGCCCGCCCTTTCGAAGCTCTCGCGGGCCTCGTCGTGCTCGCCGAGGAGGTCCTGGAGCTCGTCCCCGTCTCCGGAGGCGCCGTGCGCCGCGATCGCCTCCTCGAGGCGGCGCATCGTGCGCTCGAGGTCGAGGAGCGGCTCCTGCGCCTTTGCGACGAACGCGCGGAGCGGCTCGTCGCCCTCGGGCTCGACGGCCTGCTCGAGCGATGCGAAGGTCGTCCCGCCCGCGAGGTAACGCTTCCCGCCGTCCGGCTCGAGGAGCCCCTGGACGATCTTGAGGACCGTCGACTTCCCCGCCCCGTTCCGCCCCACGAGGCCGACGATCCGGCCGGGATCGTGCTGCCACGTGGCGTCCACGAGGACGTCCTTCGTCCCGAAGCTCTTGCGGACGCTCTCCAGCCGGTACAGCACCGCCGGAGGATAAACGAGCGGCGGCGGCCAGGCGGGGTGCCGGGGGGTCCGGCGGCGTTGACTTGAACCGGCGTGTCCGCAAGACTGCCGCGAATCGTGAAGGCGAAATCGGGACCGTTTGCCGCGCTTCTCGTGCTGGCGTTCGCGCGGCCCGCCTCGGGGGCGCCGGTCGTCACCGCGCCGGCCGCGGGCGAGGTGCTGCGCGCGGGGCAGCTCGTCGAGGTGAGTTGGCGCGGCGTTCCGGCCGGCACCGAAGAGCTGGAGATCCTGTTGTCGCTGGACGACGGCGAGACCTTTCCCGTTCGCCTGACGGAGAAGCTTGACGGGGACGAGAAGTCGATCCTCTGGCGCGTCCCGAACCTGGCCGCCGGCCGCGCGAGGCTCCTGATCCGCTACGAATCGGACGGAGCCGAGACGCCGGGAGAGAAAGGGCCGGCGTTCCGCATCGAGGGAGATCCCGCGCTGCGTCTCGACTCCCCGAGGCGCCGCGCGGGCGAGCTCTGGCTCGATGCCTCCTTCCCCGGAGCGCCCAACGTCGGTACGCTCGAGGACTCCCGCGAGCCGGCGCTGCACGGCGCGTCCCGGGACGAGGACCTCCTCTTTACCAGCCGGGAACGGGTCTCGCCGCCGGGCCCGAGCCGGGAGTTCGCCGGAAACGCGATCCCGGCGAAGCCTCAGCGGACGACTCCCGGGTCTCCCCTGCTGGATCTTGCCGGCGGCATCCCTCAGCGGAAATGAGACGCCGCGGCCCGAGGGTCGCGCCCTTTTCCGCCTGAAGCCGGGGCCGCATCCGCGGCCTCCCCCTGGATCGCTTTTCGAAACCGAAAGGATCGATCGGCATGTATTCGTGCGCCAGGACTTCTCCAGCCACCCGGCGTCTCCTCGCGCGGAGGGGCGTGCTTCTGACCCTCGCCGCCGTCCTCTCGGCCGCCCGGCTCGCGACGGCGCAGTCGCCGAACACCGCGGCGATGACGGTGGCCGTGAGCGACCCGTCGGACGCCGCCGTCCCCGGCGCCACCGTCACGGTCACGAACACCGCCACCGGCGCCGTGCGTCAGGCCACGACCGGCCCCGACGGCACCGTCACGATGACCGCCCTCCCCCTCAACGGCGCGTACCGCGTCGCGGTCGTCCTCTCGGGCTTCACCGCGAGGGACGTCACGGGCCTCTTCCTCCGGGCGGGCGAGAAGGCCACCATCAAGGTCCGGCTCGAGGTCGCCGGGAGCCGGAGCGACGTCACCGTGTACGGCACGACCCAGGGCGTGCGCGCGGACGCCCAGATCGGCACCCGCCTCGTCGCCACGCGGATCGACGAGACCCCGATCCTGGGCCGCAAGGTGACGACGCTGCCCCTCCTCGCGTCCGCGTTCCGGCCGGCGAAGGGCACCGGCGACCTCTTCGTCAACGCGACCTTCTTCGTCACCGGCGTCGGCTCGCGCCGCGCCACGACGTTCACGCTGGACGGCGCGAGCGACGACGAGGGATGGGGCCGCCAGGCGGCCGTCGCGACGGTGCCCCTCGGCGCCGTCCAGGAGGTCACCGCGCTCTCGAACGCGTTCTCGCCGGAATACGGCTGGACCTCCGGCCCCGCGCTGAACATGGTCACGAAATCCGGCACGAACGACGTCCACGCCGAGGCGCTGCTCCTGGCGCGTCCGGGCGGCATGCAGGCCCGGTCGTTCTCGACGAAAGGCTTCTGCCCCGGCTCGACGCCGGGCTGCGTCACGCCCGCCACACTCCAGTCCATCAGCCCGGCGGACGTGCCGGACTCGCTCCTCCAGGCTTCCACCGCGGTCGGCGGTCCGATCGCCCGGGACAAGACCTTCTTCTTTCTCGCGGCCGACTACACGAGCCAGGACCGGACGACGCTGCTCTCGAGCACGCTGCCCTCCTTCGTCCTCCCGCCGGACGGCGATCTCGAATACACGGGGCACTACCGCCAGCTCCTCGTCGATGGGCGGCTGGACCAGAACCTCACACAGAGCCAGACGCTCATGCTCCGCTTCAATCTCGACGGCTTCACCGACGACAACCCCGCCGACGCCGTGGGCGGCACGAACGCGCCGACCGTCGCGCGCGAGTACTCGCGGCGGGCCCTGACCGCCCAGGCCAACCACACGGCCGTGCTGTCCCCGGTCCTCGTCAACGAGGCTCGCGTCGGCTGGCTCGACGGCGATCCGGTCACGCTCTGGGAAGCCCAGAACCTCTCGACGACCTACACGCGCGCCGGGACCGTGCCGTTCACGTTCGGCCAGTCGCGGCTCTCGGACCTCTTCAGCCGGCAGGCACAGTTCTCGGACACGCTGTCGTGGTCGTCCGGAGTCCACTCCTTCCGCGTCGGCGTGAGCGCGGCCCGCCACAACTCGGGGGGCACGGGCAGCGAGCCGGGCACCGCGACCCTCGGCACGTTCACGTTCAAGTCCACGACGACGGCTCCGCTCGACCAGCTGACGCTCGCCGACGTTCAGAACTACACGCAGCCGATCAACTTCGGGATCAGCAGCTACGACCTGACGCAGTGGCTCCTCGCGGCGTTCGTCGAGGACAGCATCCGCCCGCGCCCCGATCTCACGATCGACCTCGGGCTTCGGTACGACCGGCAGACCCTGACCGACGCGAAGACGAACTTCGCGCCGCGGGTCGGGTTCGGCTGGCACCCCGGCGGCGACGAGCGGACGGCCGTCCGCGGCGGCTACGGCATGTACTACACGCAGATCCAGTCCAACCTGGCGGCGAGCTACCTCGTGAACGGGCTGGACGGCCTGACGACCTACACCGCGGTCGCCGGGCAGACCGGCTTCCCGACCTGTCTCACGGGGCCGTGTCTCCCCGTTCCGGTCGATCCGAACACGCTGCCGCCTTCCCAGCTGCCGGCGCGCGACATCGTGATCCAGGCGGGCCAGCGCGACTTCTACAGGGCCCAGTTCGCGAGGTACGGACTGAACTTCGACCTTCTCCCGTACTACCCCGATAAGCTCGTGAACCCCCGCAGCCAGGTCATCACGATCGGCGCCGAGCGCGAGCTCGCGAAGGGACTCTTCCTCGGGGCCGACTACGTCCATCAGCACCTGAGCGACATCGCGCGAACCGTCGACCTGAACGCGCCGGCGCCCTTCGATCGCACGGCGCCCGGGCAGGTGCGGTCCGTGGCCGAGGCGAACGCCACCCGTCCGATCCTGCCGGTCAACGGCGGCGTACGCGAGGTCAACGTGCTCATGAACCTCGGCGTCGCCGACTACGACGGTCTGCAGACCCAGCTGAGGTACCACGGGGAAAAGCTGGATGCGACCATCAGCTACACGCTCTCGAGGGCGACCAACACGACCGAACCGGACGGCAACGGCGTCGCTCCAAGCGACGGCAACATCGCGACCCTGGGAGAGGCCGAGCGCGGACCGAGCGTGCTCGACCAGCGCCACCGGGCAGTCATCTCTCTCGCCTATCGGCTGCCGTACGAGGTCACGGTCGGCACCCTGATCAACCTCGCGTCGGCGCGCCCGTTCAACGCCACGACGGGCGTCGACAACAACGGCGACGGCCTGAACAACGACCGGCCCGTCGTCGACGGGCAGGTGGTCTCCAAGTCGGCGTTCCGCGGGACCAGCACCGCCGACGTCGCGGCCTTCATCGAGGGCAGGATCCGGCTCGGAGCGTCGATCGTCGTCCTCAGGGTGGAAGGGTTCAACCTCTTCAACCAGGGCAACTACCTCGGCCGCGCCCAGACGATCTACGGGAACGCGGCCGCGCCGGCCAGCACGTTCGGCCAGCTCGTCGCGGTGGGAACCTCCTCCACGGCGCTGCCCGCGCTCGCCAACGTCGACCCGCCCCGGATGTTCCAGCTTTCCGCGAGGTTCGCGTTCTGAGCGGCCGCGCGGACGTCCCTCCGGGAACGGCATGACGGCGCCTCTCGCGGTGCGGAACGTCTCGAAGCGCTTCGGTGGAAGCCCGGCGCTTCACGACGTCGGATTCGACGCCGAACCGGGCGAGGTGCTCGGGCTCATCGGACCGAACGGCTCCGGGAAGACGACGCTATTCGAGTGCCTCGCCGGGCTCCTTTCGGCCGATTCGGGTGACGTCCGCTTTCACGGCCGCGCGCTGCCGCCCGGACGCCGGAAGGAGGCGCTCTTCTACGTGCCGGACGGCATCGCTCCGTGGCCGGACCAGCCGCTCGGGGCGGCGCTCTCCTTCTTTTCGGCCCTGAACTCGTCGCGCCGGCTCGTGGGCGATCTCGTCGACGCGCTGGGTCTCGCGGCGCACGTCGGGCAGCGCATGGGCGCCCTGTCGAAGGGCCAGACGAAGCGCGCGCTCCTCGCCCTCGGCCTCCTGACGCCCCAGCCCGTCCTCCTCGTGGACGAGCCGTTCGACGGGCTGGACCTCCGCCAGGCGCGCGAGGTCATGTCGCTGCTCCGCGAGGAGAAGACGCGCCGGGGGCGGACGCTCGTCCTCTCGATCCACCAGCTCGCGGACGCCGCGCGCGTCTGCGACCGGTTCGTCCTTCTCTCGAACGGCCGCGTCGCGGGCGAAGGCGATCTCGTGGCGCTCCGCGGGACGGCCGGGGCGCTTTCGGATTCCCTCGAGGAGATCTTCCTTGCGCTCACGTGAGCTTTTCGCCTGCGCCGGGCACGAGATCCGGGAGCTCGGCGCCTCGCGTTCGTTCCTTCTGCTTCTCCTGCTCGCCGGGCCGCTCGTCGGCCAGGCGTTCGTCACCGCGGTCGGCCTGTACGGCGAGGCCAGCGGCGCGGGCGGCGGCCCGCGGGCCCTTCCGCAGGCGCTCACGCCGCTGGACGGCGTGATCGTCCCCGCCTTCGGCGCCTACGACCTCCTCGCCACGCTCCTCCTGCCGTTCGTCGCGATCCGCGTCCTCTCCTCGGACCGCCAGAGCGGGGCGCTGAAGCTCCTCCTGCAGTCGCCGGCGCGTCTCCCGGCCGTGCTTTTCGCGAAGCTCCTCGCGCTCGCCCTCGGATGGGCCGTCGCGCTCGTTCCGGGCCTTCTCTCGATCGCCCTCTGGATCTCGTACGGCGGCCACGCGGCGGCCCCCGAGACGATCAACCTCCTCGCCGGCCACGCGCTCCGCGCCCTCGTGGCCGTGTCGGTGGCCTGGGCCGCCGCGGCGATCGCCGACGGCCCGGCGAGCGCCGCCATCGCCGCCCTCGCCTTCACGGTCGGCACGTGGGCGCTGGACTTCGTCGCCGCGGGCCGGGGCGGGCTTCTCCAGCGCGCGGCCGCCTTTACGCCCACGGCCGTCCTCCGGGTGTTCGAGCAGGGAGAGCTCCGTCTTTCGCTCGTCGCCGCGTCCCTCGCCTTGTCCGGAGCGGCCGTCGCGCTCGCCGCGCTCTGGCTCCCGCCGGGCCGGAGCGCGAGGACGCTCGCGGCGGGCTCGCTGTGCGCCGGGGCCGGGCTCGCGGCCGCCCTCGTTCTCGCGGGGAGCCTCCACGCGAGCCGGGATCTCAGCGAGAACCGGCGAAACTCCTTCTCCCGTGCGGACGAATCCGCCCTCGCCCGCCTGCCCGGCCCGATCTCCGTCACCGTCCGCCTCTCGGCGGAGGATCCCCGCCTGATGGACCTTCAGCGCGGCGTCCTGACGAAGCTCGCCCGCGTCCGGCCCGACCTCGCCGTCACGTTCGCCGCGACGAGCCGGAGCGGGCTCTTCGAAGGGCCGGACGAGCGTTACGGCGAGGTGTGGTACGAGGTGGGCGGCCGGAAAGGCATGACGCGCTCGACGACCGAGCCCGTCGTCCTGCGCTTTCTCTACGACCTCGCGGGGAGCGCGTCGCCCGCTCCCGCCGCCGAACCCGAGTTTCCCGGATACCCACTCGCGGCGCCGCCCCGGGCCGCCGCCCTCGTCTTCTACGCGCTCTGGCCGGGAGCCATCCTCGCGGCGTGGGGGCTGCTCCGCCGCCGCCCGCGCCCCGGACGCTTCGAATGGAGAAAGGAAACCCCGTGAAGAAGCCGACGCTCACCTCCGCCGCGCTCGTCGTCTCGTTCGCAGCCCTCGCGCAGCCCAAGCCGGTCCCCGTGGACATCTCCGGGGAAAAGGCCGGACAGGAGTCCGGGACGTTCCTCTCGGCGGTCGGGAACTGGGTCGTCGCCGAGGACGGGGGACGGAAGGTGCTCCTCGTGGACGGGCGGGAGTGGAAGCGCGGACAGCCCTCGGTGGGGCTCGCCGAGACGGCCCGCGCTCTCTACGGGGCCCGCCACGAGGAGTTCCTCGACCGGGTGAAGGCGTTCGCGTACTTCCCGATCACCGTCGCGAAAGGGTTCGGCGATTTCCGCGAAGGCGAAATCGCGATGCGCTTCAAGCTTCTCGACGGGCAGCTCGACCAGTGCGCGGGGATCCTCTTCGACCTCAAGCCGAACGGCGACTACCTGACCGTGCGTTACAACCGGAAGGACGTCAACGTCGTCCTCTGGACGTTCAACGAGGGCAAGCGCAAGTTCGTGAAGAAGGGCCCCGAGGAGGTCACGCTGCCGATGAAGGAGTGGCACGCGCTGAGGATCGTCGTCAAGGGCACGAGCCTCACGGCGTTCCTCGACGACAAGCTCTCCCTCGAGTACACGCTGCCGCAGCCGGTCTCCGGGAAGGTCGGGCTGTGGTCCAAGACGGACAGCGTCACGGAGTTCGACGGCTTCACGGTGACGCCGAAGGGGCCCTAGGTCCGCTGCGCTCGGTTCGCGTGCGGGGGCTCGCTCCGGCAGGCTAATTCCCGACGGCCACCGGCCAGTTCACGACGACGCTCAGCGGAGCCTTGTCGGCGACGAACTCCGGAACGACGGCCAGAAGGCGTTTCCCGTCCGCCGACACATCGAAGTCCTGCCAGCGCTGATCGCCCCTGAGGACGAACAGGACCTTCGGTTCGCCCAGACGAAGGGGTGGGCCCGGACGGACGGGCACCGACATGAATCGGCCGTCCGGCGCGAGATACAGGAGCTCCCGTCCGTCGCGGCTCCATCGGCCGACTCTGGCGCCTCCGGTGGAGACGCGCGTCTTCTCGCCTGGCCCCGGGAACGGCATCACGTAGACTTCGGGCTGGCCCGACTCGCCGGACACGAGCGCGAGGTAGCGGCCGTCCGGCGAAAATCGGGCATCGTCGTCCAGGAACGGCCCTTCGAGAAGCCGGCGAGGCTTCCCGTTCCCCGAGAGAGGCAGCGCCCACAGATCGAAGGAACCCCGGTCGGGCCTCTCGAAGTACGCGAGCGTCCGGCCATCCGGCGAGACGTCCGCGGCCTCCTGGAATCCGGCCGACGAAAGCACCTCCTCCTCCTGGCCGGTCGCAAGGTCCCGGCGGACGAGCCGCGGATTCCGGCCCCGGACGGTCGAATAGACGATGCTCCTCCCGCCCGGCAGCCACCGCGCCGCGAACTCGCTGTCGGGAGCCGACGTGATCCGCGTCTCGACGTTGCGGTCGGCGTCGTACGACCACACGTCGTACGTCCCGAGATCGGATCGCGCGCGGGCGAAGAGAACGGGGCGCCCGTCCGGTGGAATGAAGACGCCCAGGAGGCTCGACGGCTGTCCGACCGTGCCGATCTCCCGTCCGGCCCGGTCGAACCAGACAAATCGATCGGCGTCGTCATGCGGCTGGAACACGAGCGTGCCCCCGGACGAGGTGGCGAAGACCGCCACCCCCGTCGACATGAAGTAGCTCACGTGCTCCGCCAGCGAGAACGGTCGGCCCGAGAGCCGCCCGGCTCGCGCGTCGAATCTCTGCGCGAGGAGGACGCCCTCGTTGACGAAGACGACGTAGCCGGGATCGGAATACTGGACCATCGACGCGGCCTTCAGCAGGAGACGCGGCTGCCGCCCGGGCTCGGCCAGCATCACGCGCCCGCCGTCGGCCGTACGCGCATAGAACAGGAACCTCTCGCCGTCGGGAAGAAACCACGGCCAGACCACACGGCTCTCGCCTTCTGCCGCGTTCGGCTTCAGGATCGCCTCCGCCGCGCCGCCGGACGCCGGGACCCGGTAGATCGCATCGCCCTGGACGCTCGAAAACAGAATGTCGCCACGGCGTCCCCAGGTCCCGGACTTGCCGCCGCCTCCGGTGTCCTCGCAGACGATGACCGGCGCGCCCCCGGGAAGATCGAGGCGCTTCAGCTTCTTGTCGACGAAAAAGCCGAGCGACGCCCCCTCCGGCGACCAGAACACCGAGACGGCCCCCTCGGTGCCGGCCAGAGGCTGTGCCTCCTGGCTCGAAACGGGCCGGAGCCAGACGCGCAAGCCCCCTTTCGGATCCGAGGCGACATAGGCGATCCGCGACCCGTCGGGAGACACGGCAATGGTGGCCGATTCGACCATGTGGAAGAAAGAGCCGCCTTCCGGGGGCTCGATCGTGAATCGAATCACCCTCGCGGGAATCGGCCGCGGTGCGCCTCTGAAGAGGAGCACGGCCGCGGCGCCCAGAACGAGCCCGGCCGCGCAGGCCGCCACCAGCGCGACGGGGGTCCGCCGTTTCCGAGGAGCCCCGGGTGCGGAGACGACCGGCGCCCGAGTCGATCCGGAGGAGCTCTCCAAAGCGAACGCGAGATCCTCCGCCGACTGAAAGCGCTTCTCCGGCCGCTTGTCGAGGCAACGGGCGACGATCAGCGACAGCGAGGAGCCGACCGACGGCACGGCCTCCGCGAGGGCGGCCGTCTCGCTCCGGAGGATCGCGGCCATCGTCTCGGCGGGAGTCCCCGCCCGGAACGGGTTCCTCCCCGACAGAAGCTCGTAGATCATCGTCCCGAAGCTGAAGATGTCGGACCGCGCATCGACGGGTTCTCCCCGCACCTGTTCGGGCGACATGTAGCCCACCGTCCCGAACACGGAGCCGGCTTCGGTGAGGAGCGACCGCGTCCCGGCTGATGTGAGGTCCTCACGGGCACCGGCCTGCGGCGAAAGCTTCGCGAGGCCGAAGTCGAGGATCTTGACGCGGTCGTCCCTGGACACGACGACGTTCTCGGGCTTGAGGTCCCGGTGGACGATTCCCTTCTCGTGGGCCGCGGCGAGGCCGCGCGCGATCTGGGCCGAAATGTCGACGGCCTTGCGCACGGGCAGCGGCCCGCCCCGGAGCTTCTCGCGCAGCGTCTCGCCCGCGACGAGCTCCATGACGATGATGTGCCGGGAAGACGAAGACGCGGACGAAGAGGGGATTTCTTCGAATGAGTAGATGGCGGCGATTCCGGGATGGTTGAGCGCTGCGAGCAGACGCGCCTCCCTCTCGAACCGCTGCCTCCTCTCTTCACCTTCAAAGAACTCTTCCGGCAGGACCTTGAGCGCGACCTCTCTCGCGAGGCGCGGGTCCTTCGCCCGGTAGACCTCCCCCATCCCGCCCGCCCCGAGCGGACCGACGACCTCGTAGGCCCCGAGGCGGGTTCCGGCGGCGAGACTCAATCTGCGAAGAGTCTAGCCGGTCGAACCGCCGGCGGCGTCGAGGCCCCGCCGCGCGGGGACGTTGCGTCCGTCAGAGCGTCGCGACGACGAACGGCAGCGACTCGACGGGCGTCCCCGCGGGCGCGATCGTGAAGCACGCCGCAAGACGGTCGAAGAAGTCCGGCTTCGGCCTCGCGGCCGCGCCGAGCTCGACGACGAGGAGAGGCTCCCCCGCCGCTACGGCGTCGCCCGGTTTCTTTTTCACGCGGAAGCCCGAGGCCGGGTCGATCGCGTCGTCCCTCTTCGCGCGGCCGCAGCCGAGCTCGATCGCGAGGAGGCCGATCTCGCGTGTCGCGATCCGCGCCACGACTCCGGCCTCGGGCGCGGGCACTGCGCGCGTCGAGACGGGCTGCGGCAGGCGCTTCACGTCGTCGCAGACGGTCGCGTCGCCGCCCTGGGCCGCGATGAGCCTCGCGAAGGTGTCGAGCGCCCGGCCGTCCGAGAGCGCCGCGTTCAGGCGCCGGCGCGCGTCCTTCGGGTTCCTCTCGAGCCCGGCCGCGATCAGGAGGTCGGCTCCCAGGAGCAGGATGTTCTCGCGCAGGTCGGCCGGCCCCTCGCCCGCGAGCATCCGGATCGACTCCTCAACCTCGTTTGCGTTCCCGACGGCCTCGCCGATCGGGCGGTCCATCGCCGTGAGGTAGCCCGAGGCCTTCCGACCCGTGGCGCGCGTCGTGTCGACGAGCGCGCGGCCGAGCTTCTCGGCGTCCTTCGGGTCGGACATGAACGCCCCGTTCCCCGTCTTGACGTCGAAGACCACGGCGGAAGCGCCCGTCGCGAGCTTCTTCGAGAGGATCGAGGCCGTGATGAGCGGGATCGACTCCACGGTTCCCGTCACGTCGCGCAGCGCGTAGAGGCGGCGGTCCGCCGGGGCGATGGAGTCGGTCTGGCCGATGAGCGCGCAGCCGACGGTGTCGAGGAGGCGGTCAAACTCCGCCTTCGGGAGGCCGGTCCGGAATCCGGGGATCGCCTCCAGCTTGTCCAGCGTCCCCCCGGTGTGTCCGAGTCCGCGGCCCGACATCATCCCGGCCTTGACGCCGACCGCGGCGAGGAGCGGGGCGAGGACGAGGGTGGCCTTGTCCCCGACGCCGCCCGTCGAGTGCTTGTCGGCGACGAAGCCGTGGGCCGAGAGGTCCCACGTGTCGCCGGACCGCATCATCGCGAACGTGAGGGCGGCGGTCTCGGCCGTCGTCATCCCGCGGCAGCAGACGGCCATCAGCAACGCCGCCGCCTGCTCGTCCGTGATCGTCCCGTCCGTGACGCCCGACACGAAGTCCGCGATTTCCCCTTCGGTCAGCTCGGCGCCGTCGCGCTTCCTGACGATCGTCCGGACGAAGAGGCTCATTTCGGGGCGGCGGGCGCGGCGAGCGACGCCGCGACCTTCGCGCGCCACGCCCCGGCGTCCCGGATGACCTTCGCCTCGTCGAGCGACGTGACGCGCCTGCCGTCCCACAGAACCCGGCCTTCGACCATCGTGAGCGAGACGTCGCTCTCCTTCACGACGTAGACGAGCGTCGAGTAGAGGTCCCACACCGGTTGCGTCCCCGCCCGCACGAGGTCCACGGCGACGAGGTCCGCGCGCTTCCCCATCTCCAGCGAGCCGATCCGGTCGTCCAGCTTCATCGCCCTCGCGCCCTCGATCGTCGCCATCCGGACGAGGTCCTTCGCGGGCAGCACCGTGGGGTCGCCGGAGGAGACCTTCGCGAGCTTCCCCGCGAAGTCCATCGACTCCCACATGTCGAGGTCGTTGTTCGAGGCGGCGCCGTCCGTCCCGAGGCCGACCGCGATGCCGACGCGCCGGGCCGCGACGACCGGCGCGACGCCGTCCCCGAGCTTCATGTTCGACTCCGGGTTGTGGGCGAGCCCGACGTGACGCTCGGACAGGATCCGGAGGTCGTCCGCGTTGCACCAGACGCAGTGCGCCGCGAGGACGTTCGGGCCGAGGAAGCCGATCGACTCGAGCCAGCTCGTGGGCGTCGTCCCGTACTTCTCGGCGAGCTGCCGCTGCTCGTCCCGCGTCTCGGACAGGTGGATGAGGAGCGGGGCGTGAAATTCGTCCGCCAGCGCCTTCGCGGCCTGAAGCGACTCCTTGCTGTTCGTGTACGGCGCGTGCGGGGCCACGGCCGCGATGATGCGCGGGTGGTTCCTCCACTTTTCGAGAAAGGCGCGCGTCACCGCGATCGATTCGGCGAGGTCCTTGTGGTCGGGAACCGGGAAGTCGAGCCACGTCTCGCCGAGGACGCCGCGCATCCCGCACTGATCGACCGCCGACGCGACGTCCGATTCGTAGTAGTACATGTCCGCGAAGGTCGTCGTCCCTCCGCGAACCATCTCCGCGCACGCAAGGAGCGTCCCGGCCTTCACGAACGCCGGCGAGACGTTCCGGGCCTCCGCCGGGAAGATGAACTTCTTGAGCCAGTCCATGAGGGGCAGGTCGTCCGCGATGCCGCGCAGGAGGTCCATCGCGGCGTGCGTGTGCGTGTTGATCAGGCCCGGCATGACCACGGAATGGGGACGGGAAATTCTTTGCTTCGGAGAATAAAGAGACGAAAGAGAAGATGGCGGCCCGACCGCGACGATGGCGCCGTTCCGGATCGCCACGGCGCCCGGCGAAAAGACGCGGTCCGTCGCGTCCATCGTGAGGACGTGCGCGGCGGTCACGAGGGTGTCGACCGGGGAGAGAGAAGACGAAGAGGCGGATTTCTTTGAAGGCGCGTGAGAGGCGTCGGCGGCGGCCAGAGGCGGTGCCGCGAGGCAGGCGATCGTCGCGACCAGGAGGGAAGCCAATACGTTCTTCACCTTCGAAGAAAGGTCCTCTTCGAACGCCTCCCGGCGCGAGCTGTCCGAGGCGTTGACGGCCGCCCGCCCCGCCCTATTCACCTTCAAGAAAGTCTTCTCTTTTCTTTCTCTGTCTCTTGCCTGCACGTCTCCCCCCTAGAACTCGAACGCCATCGGAAGCAGCGCCGCGAGGCGCGTACGCGTCGCGACGCCGCGCGGCGTCGCGATCACGACGTCGATGTCGTGGCACTGGTCCCAGAGCACCTGCCGGCAGGCCCCGCACGGCGACGCCGGGGGCTCGGCGTCCGTCACGACCGCGACCGCGCGGAAGGACCTCGCGCCCTCCGAGATCGCCTTGAACACGGCGTTGCGCTCGGCGCAGACCGTGAGGCCGTACGACGCGGACTCGACGTTGCAGCCCGTGAAGGTCCGTCCGTCCGCGGCGAGAAGCGCGGCGCCGACCTTGAACCTCGAGTACGGGGCCGCCGCGTTCTCGCGCACGGCCGCCGCCGCGGCGACGAGCCGCGCCTCCTCGTCCGCCGTCAGGGTCGGGGCCGTCATCCGCGGGTCTTCCTCTTCCTCGCGGGTTCCTTCGCGGTCGGGCTTCGCGGCGTCTTCTCCGGCGCGAGCGCGTCCTCGGTGGCGCCGGAGCGGCCCTCGCCGAGCGCCTGCACGAGCGCCGTCAGGAGCCTCACGAACTCCCCCTTGACGCGCTGCGTCGTTTCGAGCACCTCGCTGTGGACGAGCGGCTTCTTCAGGACGCCCGCCGCCATGTTCGTGATGCACGAAATGCCGATGACGCCGACGCCCATCTGGTTGAGCGCGATGACCTCGGGCACCGTCGACATGCCGACGGCATGCGCCCCCCAGCGCCGGAATGCCCGGATCTCGGCGGGCGTCTCGTAGGACGGGCCGTGGACGCCGACGTAGACGCCCTTCTTCAGCCGGATCCGCTCCCTCTTCGCGATCGAGAGCGCGACGGCGCGCAGGTCCCTGCGGTACGCGTCGGACATGTCCGGGAAGCGCGGCCCGAGGTCCTCGTCGTTCGCCCCGACGAGCGGATTCGTCCCGAACGCGTTGATGTGGTCCTCGATCAGCATGAGGTTTCCGGAGCGGAGCGACGTGTCGATGCCGCCGGCCGCGTTCGTCACGATCACGGTCCGGCAGCCGAGCAGCCCGAGAACGCGCGCCGGGAAGACGACGGACGCCATCGAGTGGCCCTCGTAGTAGTGGACGCGGCCCGAGAGGACGACCGCCGGCACCCGCCGCACCGTGCCCGCGACGAGCGTCCCCGCGTGGCCGGCGACCGCCGAGGCCGGAAAGCCGGGGATGTCCGCGTAGGGAATCGACACCGCCGCCTCCACCTCCGCGGCGAAGTCGCCGAGGCCCGAGCCGAGGATGACGCCGACGAGCGGCGGGTGAGTGAGACGCTCGCGAAGCCATTCCGCGGACGCCGTCAGGTTCGGGTCCATGCGCGCCCCTTTCCTAGCTCATCAGGATGCCGGCGAGCGCGGCCGTCATGAAGCTGACGAGCGAGCCGGCGAGGAGGGCCCGGAATCCGAGCCGGGCGAGGTCGGACTTCCGCGTCGGCGCGAGGCCGCCGATGCCGCCGATCTGGATGCCGATGGACGAGAAATTCGCGAAGCCGCAGAGCGCGAACGTCGCGATGATCTTGCCCTTCTCGGTGAGGCCGCCCACGACGTCCTTGAACATGGAGAACGCGAAGAACTCGTTGATGACCGTCTTGTTCGCGATGAGGTTCCCCACGGTCGCCATGTCCTGCTTCGGGGCGCCCAGACTCCAGGCGAGCGGCCCGAGGACCCACCCGAAGACGGTCTGGAGCGTGAACGACGGGTAGCCGAAGAGGCCGCCGGCCCAGCCGAGGAACCCGTTGATCATCGCGATGAGCGCGACGAACGCGATGAGCATCGCCGCGATGTTCAGGACGAGCGTCATGCCCTGCGAGGCGCCCGTCGCCGCCGCGTCGATGAAGTTCGCGTCGCGCTTCTCGACCTGCATCCGGACGGTCCCCATGGTCACCGGGCTCTCCGTCTCGGGCCACATGATCTTCGTGATGAGGAACGTGCCCGGCGCCGCCATGACGGACGCCGTGATCAGGTACTTCAGCGGCGCGCCCATGAGCACGTACGCGAGCATGACGGCGCCCGAGACGTGCGCCATGCCGCCGACCATCATCGTGAAGAGCTCGGACATCGTCATGGGCCCGATGTACGGCGCGATGAGGACCGGCGCCTCCGTCTGGCCGATGAAGACGTTCGCGGCAACGCAGAGCGCCTCGGCGCCGGAAACGCGCATCGTCTTCTGCATGACCCACGCCATGCCCTTGACGATGACCTGGATGATCCCGAAGAAATAGAGGACCGAGAAGAACGAGCAGATGAAGATGATGATCGGGAGGACCTTGAAGGCGAAGATGATCCCGCGGAAGCCGAGGCCCGTCTTCTCGCCGAGAGGGTCCATCGGGCCCGCCAGCCAGCCGAACAGGAACGACGACCCCTGGTCCGCGTAGCCGATCGCGTGCGAGACGCCGTTCGAGAAGGATTCGAGGGCCTGCTTGCCGGGCTCCCAGTAGAGGACGACGAGCCCGAAGGCCATCTGCAGGGCGAATGCCCAGCCGATCGTCCGCCAGCGGATGGCCTTCCGGTTCCTCGAAAGCGCAAGTGCGACGCCCCACACCACCGCGAGGCCGATCAGTCCGGTGAATCGCTCCACGAATCCTCCATGTGCCGGGGACGAGCCCGGAAGGATACTCCGCGAGCTCGCCCGCAGCGCTCAGCGGGCCCGGAGAGCCCGGTCCCAGTTCGAGATGACGACGACGCCGTCCGGCTCGACACCCTGCGCACGGCGGATCACGAGGAAGCGCTGCCCGTCGGGCGAGACGTCGTAAGGCTGGCGTCCCCATGGCAGCTCGCCGCTGAGGTCGTAGCGCAGGGGGAACAGCGGCAGAGGCTCGCCCAGCTCCACGCGAGCCCTTTCGAGGCGGGCGAAGACCGACATCAGCGTCCCGTCTCGCGAGACGTAGAAGATCTCGCGGCCGTTGCGGGCGAACACGGGCATTTGCCCTCCCCCGACCGACACCTGGCGCTTCGGCCCGTCGGGGACGGGCTGCAGGTAGACCTCGCGCTGGCCCGACTCGACCGAGTCCCAGGCGCTCCAGAGCCCGTCGGGCGAGATCGTGGCGTGCTCCTGCGAGAAGGCCTGGTCCATCCCGAGGAGGACCGGGCGCTCGGCCGAGCCGAGATCGAAGATCTCACGGGCATAGCGGCCGCTCGACGAGACGCTCAGGAGGACACGCCGGCCGTCGCGAAGGATCACCGGGGAGATCTTGTCCATCTCGCTCCTCACGAGAAGCTTCGAGGGTCCGCCTCCCGCTGGCCGCTCGAAGAGGTCGTACGCACCGAGCGTGTCGGAGACGTACGCGACCCGCTCCCCGTCCGGGAACCACGCCGGGTTGAACTCGTCGGCGGGGTCGGACGTCAGACGCACGCCCGTGCCCCGCGCGGCGTCGAGCACCCAGACGTCGTCGTTGCGGCTGTGCGCGAGGTCCCGAATGCAGACGGCCACCTTCCGTCCGTCGGGCGAGATCCGGACGTCTCCGTACCCGCCGATGTCGCCGAGCGTTCCGGCCTCGCGGCCCTTGCGGTCCACCCAGACGAGCTGACGCTTGAGTTCCCACGAGACATACGCGAGCCGATTCGCCGCCGCCGAGAGAGACAGGAAGTCATCCGAACTCGACCAGTGGACGTTCGAGAGCGCGGGGACCGCCTCACCCTCCAGGTGGAGCGTCTTCGGATCGAATCGCCACGCGAAAACCGCGTCGTCGCGCCCGAACAGGAGGTAGCCCGGGCTCGCGTAGGCGGCGGAAGAGTCCGACCGGAAGAGGGCCTTCGTCTCCGTCGTCCCGAGCGACCCGAGCCGAATGGACTTCTTCGAAAAGTCCGCGTTGCCGGATAGGTAGACGAAATGGCGGCCATCAGGCAGGAACGCCGGCTGGTTCTGGTTCACGTCCTCCGCGTCCGGCGCGGTAGCCTGCCGGGGCTCGCCGCCGGCCGCCGGGATCGCCGAGAGCCGGCCGTAGAAGTCCCTCGAGAAGAGGATCGTGCCCTCGGGGCTCCACGCGCCCCACACCGCGCCCCCGCTGTCGCAGATCGCCTGCGCGGGCCCGCCCTCCGCGCTCATTCTCTTGAGCCTCCCGTCCGCGAAGAACGCGATCTCCTTCGAGTCTGGCGACCAGAACACGCCCCGCGCGTTCTCGGTGCCGGGCAGGAAACGGATCTCGAGGTTGTCGAGAGTCCGGACGGCGAGGCGGTTCGTCCCCCCGGCGTCCCGGAGGAGAAGGAGGATGCTTCTGGCGTCCGGAGAGAGGACGGCGAAGGACAGGAGACTCTCCCCCGGGGGCGCGAGGATCTTGAAGCGCGTCAGCTCCGCGGATCCCTGTGGTCGTCGGCCCAGGAGCGAAAGGGCGCCGACGAGAACGGCCAGTGCGGCGACGCCCCAGGCGAGCCGCTCTCTGCCGCGCGGGCGCACGCCGCGCGAGGCCGCGCTCGCGACGGTCTCCGCGGCGACCCACTGGAGCCCCCGGGCGACGTCCGCCGCGCTCTGCCAGCGGTCGTCGGGGTCCTTTGCGAGGCACGTCCTCACGACGCGCTCCAAAGCCGGCCGCACCTCCGGCCGGACCGACGTGATCGGCGCGGGCTCGGAGGCGAGGATCGACGCCGCGAGGCTCGCGGCGTTCGCGCCGTGAAACGGCCGGCGTCCCGCCGCCATTTCGTAAAGTGTCGCCCCGAGGGCGAAGATGTCGGTTCGCGCGTCGACCGGCCGGCCTTCGACCTGCTCGGGGGCCATGTACGGCAAGGTTCCGACCACACCTCCGTCGACGGTCAGGGGTCTGTCCTGCGTCGTGAGTCCCGACGGCACGCCGTCCGCCGGATCTGCGGCGATCGCCCGCGCAAGGCCGAAGTCGAGGAGCTTCACCCCGGTCTTCGTGAGCATGACGTTTGCCGGCTTCAGGTCGCGGTGGACGATGCCTTTGCGGTGCGCCGCGTCCAGGGCACGGGCGATCTCCGCGCCGTAATGCAGCGTCCGCTCGAGCGGCAGCGGCCCCTTCGCGAGCCGCGCCGAGAGGGTCTCCCCTTCGACGAGCTCCATCACGAGGAGGTGGCGCGACGAAGAAGAGGAAGAAGAAGGGATTTCTTCGAATGAATAGAGAACGGCAATTCCCGGGTGATTCAGGCTCGCGAGCATGCGAGCCTCGCGCTCGAACCGCACCCTCCTCTCTTCACTTTCGAAGAACTCTTGCGGCAGTATCTTCAGCGCCACCACCCGGTCGACGCGCGTGTCCCTCGCCCGGTACACCTCTCCCATGCCGCCCTTGCCCAGCGGCCCGAGGACCTCGTACGAGCCGAGGCGTGTGCCGGGGTTCACCGGCCGTTAGCATACCGACCCGTGTCACGGCCCGCAGCGGGCGCCGGCACGACCCGTGATCCGAACGTCAGGTCTTCAGGCCCCGCGCGTCGCGCACCCGGCCCCGCCACTCGTTGCGGTGCAGGACGCCGTTGATCCAGGTTGATCTCGCGAAGATCCACGTGAGCGCCGCGACCCACAGGGGATGCAGCGCGGCGGAGAGGATCCCGAGGCGGAGGCGAAGGTCGAGGACGCCACGCACGAGAAGCGTCGCGAGAAGCACCAGGGAAGAAAGGAGGATTTCTTCGAAGGTGAACAGGGCACGCGCGGCATCCGGGCCCGCGACCGACGCCGCAGCCGCCGCACCGCCGCTCCCCCCCGCCGCCATGTGGCCGAGCGCCCGCTCGAGCGCACCGCCGAGGAGGACGGCGTAAGCCAATTCACCTTCAAGGAAAAACAGCAGAAGGACGAGAGCGGCCGCCGGGAGACTGCCGAGCAGCCCGAAAAAGCCGTTCTTCTCCAGCCCTTTCGAGATCTCCGCGAAGCCGTGGTACATGCGCAGCGAGATCGAGTCGAGCGCGAGCGCGATTCCCGTCCGGCCGCCGGCCTTCCGCGCGTTGCGGCCGAGCTGGATGTCGTCGACGACGGAGATCTTCAACGCCTCGTGCCCGCCGATGCGGTCGAAGAGGTCGCGGCGGATCAGATTGAAGACGCCTCCGCCGCCGCCGAACGAGCGCGCCGACGGGACGTTCATGAGCCAGCCGGGCAGGTAGCAGAACGCGGCGGCCGGGATCGTCGGCACCATGAGGCGCTCGCCGAACCCGTGCGCCTGCATCTGCGGCAGGAGCGACAGGAAGTCGAGACGGTTTCGTTCCGCATGCGCGAGCGCCCGCGCGAGGAGGTCCGGCGCGAACACGACGTCCGCGTCCGAGAAAACGAGCCAGTCGCCGGGCGCGGTCGCCTTCGCGGTCCGAGCCCCTTCGTCGAGCGCATGCGGCTTCCCGAGCCAGTCGGGAGGCGGCTCGACGCCGTCCACGACGCGGAGCGTTCGCGGGAATTCCGCCTCGAGGCGGCGGAGAAGGACGCGCGTCGCGTCCGACGAGCGGTCGTCCACGACGACGACCTCGAAGGCCGGATCGTCCTCGAGGCACTTGCTCCGCGTCGCGGACTCGATCGCGCGCTCCTCGTCGCGGGCCGGGACGACGATCGAGACGAACGGCGCGCCGCCCTTCCGGCGCGGCGCGGGTGCGAGCGCCGGCACGAGCCGGAGCGAGAGGACCGCGTTCACGGCCCGCAGGATCCACGCGACGAGGATGACCCTCAGGAGAAGGACGAGCACCGGGCCGCGGGCTCAGGGGCGGCGGATCACGAGGCCGTCCTTCATGACGAAACGCACGTTTCGAGCGGCCGAGATGTCCTTGGTCGGATCGCCCTCGACGGCCACGAGATCGGCGAGGGCGCCCGCGCGAATCTCCCCCAGGCGATCCTGCCAACCCAGAACGCGGGCATTGGTCGCCGTGGCCGCGACGAGCGCCTGAACGGGAGTCATCCCGTCGCGCACCATCCAGGCGAGCTCCCGCCAGTTGTCCCCGTGGCGGAAGACGCCCACGTCGCTGCCGCATCCGATCGTCACGCCCGCAGCGAGCGCCGCGCCGAACGCGCGACGCGCCGTATTCATTTCCTCCGTCGGTGCCGACTGGCCCGGCACGTAACGAGAGAAGTACTCCGCGTAGGCCTCGACGGCGGTCAAGGTCGGGAAGTACGCCACGCCGCGCCTGGCCATGAGCTGGAAGACTTCCGGGGTGCCGGAAAATCCGTGCTCGATCGTGTCGACTCCCGCCTCCACGGCGCGACGCATCCCTTCCGCGGTCGTGGCGTGGGCGGAGACCTTTCGCCCGAGCGAGTGCGCCGCCTCGACGAGGACCTGCAGCTCCCCCTCGGTGAAGGTCGGGACCTGGGATCCGTCCGGTCCGCAGCGGTAGTCGGCGTACACCTTGATCCAGTCCGCTCCGCGGCCCGCCTGCTCGCGAACGGCGGCCAGGATCTCCGGCGCGCCGCTGACGGCCTGTCCTCCCTGGGGCAGCTCGAGATCCGGCCGGAATCCGCGAGGACCCGGGCCATAGCATCCGGTCGCGACGATGGCGAGAGTCGCGACGACGAGCCGCGGCCCGGGAATGAGGTTTTCCCGGATCGCGCGCTGGATGGAAACATCGGAGTAGCCCGCTCCCTCCGTCCCGAGGTCGCGCAGCGTCGTGAAGCCGGCTTCCACGGTCGCCTTCGCGTGGGCGGCGGCTTCGAGCGTCCGGTATGCGACCGGCTCCTTGAGGACCTGGTCGTTCCAGGGCGTCTCGTTGTACGGATGAAGAAAGAGATGCGAATGGAGATCCATCAGGCCCGGCAGGAGCGTCGTGCCCGGCAGGTCGATCGTCTGGGCGCCGGCGGGAGCGTGAATCGCGGAAGCAGGGCCGGCCGCCTCGATGCGGTTACCGACGACGAGGACCTCCCAGCCCTCGTGCGTGCGCCCGTCCGCGGACGTGAAGACCCGGTCCGGCCTGAGGAGGATCGCGGGACTCGCCGCCCGGGCGTCGCCCGCCGCCACGGCCAGCGCCGCGGCCAGGAAGATCGGAGCCACCCGACGATCGATCATGGAACCTCCTCTTGCCGCCGTCACCGTCCCAGGTCCGCGTTCCAGTTCAGGACGACCGTCGTCGGCGTCATCGCCTCGCGCCCGAGAGGCGCGACGACGAGAAAACGCTTCCCGTCTCGAGCCGGGATGTAGTGCTCGCGCGCGACGGCCGAGTCGAAGCGGCCCTGGAAGAGCGGTTGCGGCGCCCCGGCGGTCACGGTCGTGCCGGCCTGGACGTCGACCGCCATCAGCTTCCCGTCGGGTGCGCGGTAGTACAGCTCCTTCCCGTCCCCGCGCCAGTGCGGCTCGATGCCGCCGGACGTCGAGATCTGCCACTTGCCGCCCGGTCCCGGAAAGCTCTGCAGGTAGATCTCGGAGCGGCCGGACTCGTTCGACTGGTAGGCGAGGTACCGGCCGTCCGGGGAGAAGACGGGCCTGAGCTCCGCGAACTGCGTCTTCAGGAACGGGACCGGCTTGCGGTCGCCGAACATGGGAAGCACCCAGACGTCGAACCCCGTCTCCTTCCCCTGGCTCGAGTACGCGAGGTACTTCCCGTCGCGCGACCAGTCGCAGGCGAACTTCAGCTCGTCGGACTTGACGAGGAGCTTCTCCTCGCCGAGGCCTTCCGACGCTTTTTCGAAGAGGTCGGCCCCGACGGTGTAGACGATCCGCCTGCCGTCCGGAGACCACAAAGGCGCGAACGCGTCGTCCGTATCGAACGTGAAACGGGAGCTGACGCCGCGCTTGAGGTCGCGGACCCAGATGTCCGTCTTGCCGCGCTGCGGATCGGCCCGGTCGTACGCGAGCCGCTCGCCGTCGGGCGAGAACGCCGGATTGCGGCTGTCGCCCGGATCGCCCACGGCGTCGCCTTCCTTGCCCGACCGGTCCACCCACATGAGACGGTTCCCCGTCTCGCCGGTGCGGTAGACGAGGGTGCCGTCCCGCGAGACCGAGAATCGCGCGAGCCCGACGCTGTCGGTTCCGACGTGCTCGGCCAGCGGAACGGGCTCCCCCGTCGTCCTGAGGGTCTTCGCGTCGAAGGGCTGGGCGACGAGCGTGCGGTCGCGGACGAAGAGCAGGTATCCGGGCCGCGCGTACGAGACGAGCGTCTGCGCGGGCGCGAGGACCTTCGATTCCTGCGAATCGAGGGAGCCGATCCGGTACACGCTGTCCTCGGGCTTTTCGCCGGTCGCCATGTAGAGGAAATGCCGCCCGTCCGGGAGAAACTCCGGCCAGGCCACGGTTCTCTCCTTCCGCGACGCGTCCTGCTTGACGGCGTCGACCGCCGTTCCCCCCGCCGCCGCGACACGCCGGATCGGCTGGGGGCCCGTGCCGTCGAACAGGATCACGCCTCGCTCGCTCCACGTCCCGTCGGAGCCTCCGGGCGCGTCACAGATCTTCTGGGGCGGGCCGCCGGCGACGTCGACCTTGAGGAGCTTTCCTCCCGCGACGAAGCCGAGGAACCGGCTGTCGGGGGACCAGAAAGGCCGCGTCGTCCCGTCCGTCCCGTCGAGCGGGTGCGCCTTCAGCGCGTCGAGCGGTCGGATCCAGATGCGGGTCTTGCCCGTCGCGTCCGTCGCGTCGAAGGCGAGGGTGCGTCCGTCCGGGGAGATGCGCGGCGCGTCGATCGACGCGATGTCGGGGGGCGTCGCGATCTCGAACCGGACCATGCGCGGCCGCACGGGCGCCCTGCGGACGAAGCCGATCGCGAGGGCGACCGCGGCGAGCGCAGCGGCCGCCGCGAGCGACCACGCGAGCCTCTCGCGGCTCTTCCGCCTCTGGGCGACCGGCGCGGGGAGCCCGACCTGCGATCCGCCCTCGGCGATCCACTGGAGTTGGAGCTTGACGTCGTGCGCGGTCTGGAGGCGGTCTTCCGGGTCCTTCGCGAGACACGTCGCGATGACCCGGTCGAGGGCCGGAGGCGTCATCGGCGAGACCGACGACGCGGGCGGCGGGCTTTCCTTGAGGATCGCCCCGATGAGGCTGGCCTGGCTCTTCCCCTCGAAGGCCTTCCGGCCCGTCGCCATCTCGAAGAGGACCGCGCCGAGCGCGAAGATGTCGCTCCGGGCGTCGGCGTCCCCTCCCTCGAGCTGCTCGGGCGCCATGTAATGGAACGTCCCGAGGATCGTGCCCTGCTGCGTGAGGTGCTGCGGCGACGCCATCGTCGGCAGCGACGTGGCGCCGGAGGTGGGGCCGGCGGGCGCGAGGACCTTCGCGAGGCCGAAGTCCAGCAGCTTCGCGCCGCCCTTCGTCAGCATGACGTTCCCCGGCTTGAGGTCCCGATGCACGATCCCCTGCCGGTGCGCCTTGTCGAGCGCGTCGGCGATCTGCATCCCGATCGGCAGGAGCTGGTCGAGAGCCATCGGCCCCTTCGCGAGCCGGGCCGCGAGCGTCTCGCCCTCGATCAGCTCCATGACGAGGACGTGCCGCGTCGCCGGCGGCGAAGAAGAGGAAGAAGAAGAACCGGGGATTTCTTCGAATGAGTAGATGGCCGCGATTCCGGGATGGTTGAGCGCTGCGAGGAGCCGCGCCTCCCTCTCGAAGCGCTGTTTGTTCTCTTCACCTTCCAAGAAATTCTCGGGCAGCACCTTTACCGCGACGTCGCGTCCAAGGCGAGGGTCATGGGCCCGATAGACTTCCCCCATCCCTCCCGCCCCCAGAAGCGAAACGATCTCGTATGGGCCGAGGTGTGTGCCTGGCGTGAGCGTCACGTCTCCTCCTCGATCTCGATCCTGTCCCCGTCCATCGATTCGATCCTCACGAGCGACTCGATCGGGACACCGAGCGGGCCGACCGCGAAGCGGCCGCCCTCGAAGGCCTTCTCGACGAGCGCGCCGACCCCGACGATGCGCGCGCCCGCCGCGCTCGCGAGGCGCGCGAGCCCGAGGATCGTCGCGCCCGAGGCGAGGAAGTCGTCCACGATGAGGACGCGCTCGGAAGCGCCGAGGTATTCCGGCGAGACGATGAGCTCCACCGTCCGTCCCTTCGTGTGGGACGGCGCCAGGGTCAGGAGGACCTCGTCCGGCATCGTGATCGGCTTCGTCTTCCTCGCGTACACGACGGGGACTCCGAGATGCAGGGCCGTCGCGACGGCCGGCGCGATCCCCGAGATCTCGGCGGTGAGGACCTTGGTCGCGCCCTCCGGCGCGAAGCGGCGGGCCAGCTCCCGTCCGCACGCGTCCATGAGCCGAGGGTCCACCTGGTGGTTGATGAAACCGTCCACCTTGAGGATCCCGCCTCCGAGGTTGCGCCCGTCGCGGCGGATGCGGTCCGCGAGGAGCGCGTGCGCGTCGGTCACCTCCGGTGCCGCCCTTCGTAGTTCGCGCAGAGGTAGTGGATCCCGACCATCATGACGTCCTCCCACGCGGTCTCCACCTCCGGGAAGCACTCCGGATCGCAGATGCGCACGGTGTCGATCAGGCTGTCCAGCCAGAGATCGTAGAGGTGGGCGCCGATCGCGAGGTGGCCGGCCCCGTGGTGGACGGCGACGTCCTCGAGGTACGGGTCGGGCCCCTGCTTGGCGTCGCGCGCGGCGAGGAGCAGGTGGTGGAACGACGTGCGGAGCAGCTCCTTTTGGCGGGCGAAGTCGGTGTGCGCGAACTTCCCGGCCACCTCCGGAGAGGAGGCGAGGAACTTCTCGTAGAAGATGTCGAGGAAGTCCGGGCGCGCCTCGCAGCGCTTCAGGCTGGCCTCGAAGACGGCGAGCGCGATCGGGCTCATTTTTGATCGCATTCTATCCGCGAAGGAGTCGCAGGTGCGCGAGTCCCGCCGGATGCGAGATGATCCGGCCGATCCCGGAGGAGAACCACCATGCCGATCCCGATCTCCCGCCGCGCTTTCGCCGGAACGCTCGGCGCCGCCGCCGGTGTTGCCTTTCTCGACACCCCGCTCGTCGGCCGCGTGGCCGAGGCCGCCGCAAGGCGCACGCGGCCGGCGGACGCCGTCATCCTCAGCTCGAACGAGAACCCGTACGGGCCGTCTCCGAAGGCCCTCGAGGCGGCCGCGCACGCGGCGGCGAACCGCTATCCCGACGCCCTCGAGGAGGAGGCCCGCGCGGCGATCGCGCGGCTCCACGGGGTCCCGGTCGAGCAGGTGCTCCTCGGCTGCGGCTCCTCGGAGATCCTGCAGATGGCGGATCAGGCGTTCAGCGGCCCGGGAAAGGGCGTCGTCGCCGCCGAGCCCACGTTCGAGGCCGTCCTCGCGTACGCGAAGGTCGCGCGAGCGGACGGCGTGAAGGTGCCGCTCACGGCCGACTTTCGCCACGACCTGCCCGCCATGGCGGCGGCCTGCGACGCGTCGACCGGGCTCGTCTACGTGTGCAACCCGAACAACCCGACGGCGACGATCGTCACGGGAGACGAGATGGCGGCGTTCGCGGCGAAGGTCCCGCCGTCCGCGGCGATCCTCGTGGACGAGGCCTACCACCATTTCGTCGAGGACACTCGGTATCGCTCGAGCGTCGAGCTCATCGGGCGGCACCCGAACGTCGTCGTCGCGCGGACGTTCTCGAAGATCTACGGGATGGCGGGAATGCGGCTCGGCTACGCCGTCTCGTCGAAGGAGACGATTGCCGCGATGCAGCCGCTCGCCTCGTGGGCCGACACGAACGCGGCCGTCCTCGCGGCCGCGATCGCGAGCCTCGCCGACGCCGAGCTCGTCCCGCGGCAGAGGAAGGCCCTGAACGACACGAGGCGCTGGCTCGTCTCCGAGCTCGCGAAGCGGGGTTACCGGACGATGCCGTCCGAAGCGAACTTCGTGATGGTGGACGTGGGAGGAGACGTCGCGCCGGTCATCCACGCGTTCCGTGAGCGCAAGATCCTCGTCGGCCGGAAATTCCCCTCGCTTCCGAACTGGCTGCGCGTGACGGTCGGAAGGCACGAAGAGGTCGCCGCGTTCCTCGCGGCGCTGCCGGAGGTCGTCGCGGCGCCCGTTCGCGCGGCCTGATCGCCCGCCCTCGACCCGCCCTCGCGCAGGGAGGCGGCGAGTCGCCGGCGCGCTACTTCACGTGCTCCCGCAGGAAGGCGATCGTCGCGGGCCAGGCCTTTTCGGCCGCGCGGCGGTTGGCGCCGTCGCGGCCCGCCAGCTGACGCAGGAAGCCGTGGCCTGCGCCCTCGTAGACGTTCGGCGTGAAGCGCTTGCCGAGCTTCTTCATCGCCTCCTCGGCGCGCGGGATCGTCGCGTCCACGCGCGCGTCGTCGCCGCCGTAGAACGCCAGGACCGGCGCCCCGATCCTCGCGTAGTCGTCCGCGGCCTCCGGCGAGGTCCCGTAGTAGACGACCGCCGCGTCCAGCTTCGGCTGCGCGACGGCGTACGCGAAGCTCGTCGTCCCGCCCCAGCAGAACCCCACGCTCGCGACCCTTCCGTTCGCCGCCGGCAGCTTCAGGGCGTAGGCGCGGACGGCGTCGAGCCGCGCGGCGGCGTCGGCCGGGGTCAGGTTGCGGATGACCTTCGTCGCGTCCGCGCCGAGAGAGTCCGTTCCTCCCCCGTTCGGGCCCATGCCCGAGAGGAGGTCCGGCGCGAGAGCGATGAACCCATCCTTCGCGAGCTGGTCCGCGACGCCGCGCGCCCAATCCGTCAGGCCGAAGATCTCGTGGATCACGATCACGGCGCCGGCCTTCTCCTTCGTCTCGGGGTAGACGACCCACGTCAGGAGCTTGCCGCCGCCCGGGAGCGCGACGTCCACCCACTCGCCGTGGCGCGGCGACTTCGCGAGGGCGTCCTTCGCCTGCCCCTCGTCCGGAGGAAGCTGGGCGAGAAGCGAAGGGGCCGCCGCGAGGCAGCCCGCGAGAACGGCAACGCAGGCGTTCTTCATCGGATTCCCTCCACGAGGAAGAGGTCGGAGAGGATGCGGTGGTAGCTGTACGCGTAGGACGACACGTCGGGCGTGAGGGCGACGGACACGACCTCGACGACTCCCGCCGGGTCCGCCGGCATCAGCTCGTGCGAGACCCTCTTCTCGCCCGTCTCGAGGTCGAGGCGGATGACGCGCGCGGGGAGTTCGCCCCTGCGGTACGCGTAGAGAGTGCCGCCGTCGGGCGAAAAGCGGATCGGCCGGTCCTCCGCGACGAGGCCGGGAACGAACTCGGGATCCCCGCCTTCGATCGGGAAGCCGTAGAAGAGGCGGTCCGCGCCCTGCCCGACGACGATGCGCCCGTCCGGCGAGACCGGAAAGAACCCGAGCGCGATTCCCGGGGGCGTGATCGGCCGCGGCGGCTCGTCGGCGAGCCCCTGCACGAAGAGACGAAGGCCCTCTCCGGGCGTGTTCGCGGCCACGAGGATGCGCTTGCCGTCGGGCAGCCACCACGTTCGGTGGATCGCGAGGTCGCTCCGGGACAGCGTCCTCGGCTCCCCCGCCTTCACGGGGAGAAGCACGATCTCGCGGCCTCCCGGCGCGTGCGTCGTCGACGCGACCCAGCGGCCGTCCGGCGAGAAGCTGCCCGCCCAGCCCGACCCGAGCTGGACGGCCGGCGAGCCGTCGGTGTTTCGCATGTAGAGAGCGTGACGCGCCCCGCCTCCCTCGCCCGTCTCGTCGAAAAGGAGCATCTTCCCGTCCGGCGAGAGGTCCCTCACGAGCGACCAGTCGAGGAGGGACAGATCGCGGTCGCGGTCCGAGCCGGGCGGCCGGCCGATGATGCCGACCTTGCCGTTGTCGCTCGTCATGAGGATCCGGCCGTCGGAGGTGACGTCCTGGATCGTCAGCTCGCCCGGCGTCCGCACGAGAAGGCGTTCCTTGCCCGCGAGCGAGACGGCCCAGACGGAGCGCGCGACGCCCACGCGCGTCGCCGTGAACCAGATCTCGCCGCCGTCGCCCGACCAGGCGAGGCCGTAGGCGCTGATCCACTCCCTCGAGAGGACGGTGCTCTTTCCGGCACGGTCCACGACGACGACCGATCCCTCGTCGTCCCCGAGCGCCGGATGATCGAGGAACGCGACGAGGTCGCCCTTCGGCGAGACGCGCGGATGGCTGACCCAGCCGCCCGTCTCGTAGAGGACTTTCCCGATCGGGTACTCGAGGCGCGTCTTCCCGGCGACGGACCGGACGACCGCGAGGTGGGCGCCGTCCGGCCCCCAGTCCGCCCAGTGCACGTCCTCGAGGAGCTCGCGTGGCGCGCCGCCCGCGAACGGGACCTGCGCGAGCGTCCCGCTCCAGACGAACCGCCCCGCCCAGTGGCGCTCGAGCGACACCGCGAGCTGACCCGCCCGCGAGATGGAGAGGATCTCGGCGTCGGGAAGCATGAGGGGGCTCGACTCCGGGCTCTCGGGCCGCGTCGAGAAGAGCCGGCACGGCGCGCCCTCCCACGCCGCGCCGTAGATCACGGTGCGCCCGTCCGGAGCGAAACGGGCCGAGAGGATCGTGCCGCGCCGGAAGCTCAGGCGCTGGAACGTCGGATGCGGCGGCGCCGGCTCCGCGGCGGCCGACGCGGATTCGCCCGAGAGCTCGGCGACACGGTCGCGCAGGCTCGCGAGATCGCGCGCGAGGTCCCGCGTCGACGCGTAGCGCTGGTCGGGATCCTTCGCGAGGCAGCGCTCGACGACCCAGCGCAGCGGGGCCGGCACGCGCGGGTTCACCCTCCCGAGCGGCTCGGGCTCCTCGCGGATGACCGCGACGAGCGTCTCGGCGCTCGTGTCGCGCTGAAAGGCGCGGCGGCCCGACGCGAGCTCGTAGAGGATCGTGCCGAGCGAGAACTGGTCGGACCGGAAGTCGACGGGGCGTCCTCCCGCCTGCTCCGGCGACATGTATCCGACGGTCCCCATCACCATCCCCGGCACGGTTCCCGAGGCGGTGGCCGCCGACGAGAGCTCCTGCGACCGCGCTTCCGTCAGCTTCGCGAGGCCGAAGTCGAGGATCTTGACCCAGCCCTCGCTGGAGACCATGACGTTCTCGGGCTTGAGGTCGCGGTGGACGATGCCCGACGCGTGCGCCTTCGCGAGGCCGTCCGCGATCTGGGCGCCGACCTCGAGGATCTTCTTCGTCGGAAGAGGCTCCGGAGGGAACGCGTGGCGCAGAGTCTCGCCCTCGATGAGCTCCATGACGAGGATGTGCCGGGACGACGAAGGAGGCGACGCGGGAGACGAAGAGGGGGAACGGGGGATTTCTTCGAAGGAATAGATGGCGGCGATCGCCGGGTGGTTGAGGCTCGCGAGAATGCGCGCCTCGCGCTCAAACCGCGCCTTCCTCTCTTCGCCTTCCAAGAAGTCCTCCGGCAGGACCTTCACCGCGACGTCGCGATTGAGGCGCGGGTCTCTCGCCCGGTAGACCTCTCCCATCCCTCCCGCCCCGAGGGGCGCGAGGATCTCGTAGGGTCCGAGGGTCGCGCCGATCGCGAGCGTCAAGGCGACGCTCCGACGATCGACTGGTAGACGAGGGTGCGGAACCGCTTGTGGAGGTCGTAGTCGCCGGCGGGGACGAGCTGCGCGAGGAAGAACGCGACGAGCTTCTCCTCGGGGTCGACGAAGTAGCGCGGGTAGTAGGCGCTCCCCCAGCCGAAGGCGCCCGGACTGTCGAGCCGGCCGGCGGGGCCGACCTTCTCCGTCACCTCGAACCCGAGGCCGAAGCCGAGGCGGCCGTCGTCGTAGAGCGTTCCGACGAGGTTCGACGTCGCGAGCTCGACGGTCTTCGGCGCGAGGACGCGGACGCCGTCCAGCTCGCCGCCGTTCAGCAGCATCTGGAGCAGCCGGGCGTAGTCGGTGGCCGTCGACAGGAGGCCCGCGCCGCCGGAGAAACATTTGCGCGGCCCGTCGACGTACGCGCCCTGCCCCGTCGAGCCGCTCTCGGGCGCGCGCACGAGCGCTCCCGTCTCCGCGAGGCCGTAGACCGTCGCGAGACGACCGCGCTTGCCGGGCGGCAGGAAGAAGCTCGTGTCGGGCATCCTCAGGGGCCGGAAGATTCGCTCGTCGAAAAACGCCTCGAGGCTCCGCCCCGAGACCACCTCCACGACGCGTCCGAGGACGTCCGTCGAGAAGCCGTAGACGAAGCGCGCGCCCGGCTGCGCCTCGAAGGGCAGCGTCGCGAGCCGGTCCACGAACGACGCCAGCGTCTCGTCCTTGTCGGCGAGGTACCACCCGTACGCGTGCGCGGCCTTGTAGCGGTCCTCGAGCGCGCCCGAGCCGTACGAGATGCCGGACGTGTGCGTCATGAGATCCCGGATCGTGATCGGCCGCTTGGCCGGTTCGACCCGCGCGGGCGTGCCGGCGGGCGCGTCCTTCGGGGCCGGAACGAGGACGGACGTCCTCGCGAACGCCGGGATGTACCGCGAGACGGGCGCGTCGAGCGCGAGCCGGCCCTCCTCGACGAGGATCAGGGCCGCGACGGTCGTGACCGCCTTCGACATCGACGCGATCCGGAAGATCGTGTCCCTCCGCATCGGGACTCTGTTCTCGGCGTCCTGCCACCCGACGGCGTCGAAGTCGACGACGCGGCCTCCGCGCGCGACGTAGACGACGGCGCCCGCGATCTTCCCTTCGGCGACGGCGTCGCGAAAGGCGGCGTCGACGCGCGCGAGCCGGTCCGGGGCGAGGCCCGAGGCCGCGGGAGCGCCGGAGGGCGGGCCCTGCGCGGCGAGGGCCCCGGCGAGGGCGCAGGCGGCCAGCAGCGGCACGGCGCGGGCGAGGCGTCGACGGACCATCTGCTTCACGGTGAGACGCATTCTAAGCGCGGACCGCGCGGGAGCCGGTCAGTCCCGGAGGATCGCGGGAAGGAAGCTCGCGCCGCCCAGAGGCGGGACGCCGAGGTGCTGGGCGACGGTCGCCCCGAGATCCGCGAACGTCGCGCGCGTTCCGACGTCGGCGCCGGCCCGAACCCTGGGGCCGGCGGCGACCATCGGCACGAACTCCCGCGTGTGGTCCGTCGAGACGTCCGAGGGATCGCCGCCGTGGTCGGCGGTCAGCATCAGGAGGTCTCCCTCGCGCAAGCCCCCGAGCAGAGCCGGCACGAACGAATCGAGCTCCTCGAGCGCGCGCGCGTAGCCGCCCGGATCGTTGCGGTGTCCGTATTTCGTGTCGAAGTCGACGAGGTTCGTGAAGACGAAGTCGTCGTCGCGCGCCGAGAGCGCCGCGACCGTCTTCTCGATTCCGTCCCGGTTCGACTCCGTGTGCACGGCCCCCGAAAGCCCGCGCCCCGAGAAGAGGTCCTCGATCTTGCCGATTCCGAAGACGCTCCGTCCGGCCTCTTTCAGCTCGTCGAGGAGCGTCGGCCCGTCGGGCGGGACGGCAAAGTCGCGCCGGCGGTGCGTCCGCGTGAACGAGCCCGGCGCGCCCACGAAGGGCCGCGCGATGACCCGGCCGACGCGGTGCTCGCCGACGAGGATCCCGCGGGCGATCTCGCACCAGCGGTAGAGCGTCTCGACCGGGACGATCTCCTCGTGGGCCGCGATCTGGAAGACGGAGTCGCCCGAGGTATAGAGGATCGGGCGGCCCGTCCGCACGTGCTCCTCGCCGTACTGCCGGATCACCTCGGTCCCCGAGGCCGGCCGGTTGACGAGGACCTTCCTCCCGACGGCCTTCTCGAAGGGCTCGACGACCTCGGGGGGAAATCCGTCCGGATAGAGCGGGAACGCGACGGGAACGGTCAGCCCCATGAGCTCCCAGTGGCCCGTCGTCGAGTCCTTCCCCGCCGAGGCCTCGGCGAGACGTCCGAAGGCGCCCGAGGGGGCCGGGAGGCCGGCGGGCGCCTCCCGGTACATCGTATGGAGGAGCCCGAGCTTCGCGAGGTGCGGCACGGCGGGTCGCCCGTCGCGCACGATGTGCTGGAGCGTCCGCGCCCCGGCGTCGCCGAACGCCGCGGCGTCCGGGGCCTCGCCGACGCCCAGCCCGTCGCAGACGATGACGATCGCCCGTCGCTTCACGCTTCTTTCCTCATGTCCTCATGTCCGGCGCGGAGAGGGTCGGGGAGAACCCGATCCCCGGTTCTCCCCGGACACAACAACCCCGCCACCATCTGCAGCGCCACCGTCCTCAGCGGCGAGTCCCGGAAAACCGAGACGAGGCGCTGGTAGAAGCA
>Ga0335085_10000416_pt1 | contig 123419 bp, 83 predicted proteins | sample Lox_Sample_45_FD_206712 | JGI IMG/M metagenome (GOLD analysis project Ga0335085, IMG submission 206712) | Soil microbial communities from Loxahatchee National Wildlife Refuge, Florida, United States - Lox_Sample_4.5 | ecosystem: Environmental > Terrestrial > Soil > Wetlands | place: USA...
TTGAACAACCGAAGCCAACAGTCCAATTTCTTACGGATAAATCATGCGGTAGAACACGCTGCCGTTGGTGGTGCTAACCGGGATGTTAACCACGTTCGTCTGATTGGCACCCACCACATCCACCCAAGTATTGCCATTAAGGCCGATGCTCAAGGCGTTGGTCTCCGCCTGTAACCGCCAGCCGGTGTGGTCCGCCGGCCAGCTGAGAGTCAATGTTCCATTGGTCACGCCAAAGGTGATGTTGGTGGGGCTGCTGTTCACCGGGAGAGCTCCGCCGCTGATTAACGTAATACTGCCGGACGACGCCAGGTTGGTCTGCCAGGTGTAAGTCTTGGTATTACTCGGGTCACTTGTCGGCAAGGTAATGGAGCTGAATCCGGTCACAGGCTGACTGAACAGCTTGAACGTACTGCCATTATAAATATCCGGCCCCACGTTGGTGACGATCAGCGTGCCGCCAGTGGCGTTAATCGTCCCGGTGACAACCAACAGATCGTTGGTCGCGGGCGAATTGGCCCGGTTCAACTCCATCAGCACGGTGCCACCCAGGGTGGCATTGTTACTGACTGTGAACGTGCCAATGGACGCGCCTGGTGACAATGTCCCATTCGGAGTGATCGTCAACGCACTCGCCAGACTGCCCGTGCCGCCCAGGACACCGTTGCTGATGGTCATGCCGCCGCTAAAGGTATTGGGACCATCGAGCAGCAACGCCCCACTGCCGACCTTGACGACCGACACCGTCGAGGCAGCATCAACGCCATTGACAATCTTCCCAGAGAATGTCGTGCTGTTGCCGTTGGCGCCAATCCGATAGATCGTGGTCGCGTTCGTCGTGACGTTGTTGGTGGCGCGGCCCGCGAGGATGGTGTTGGGACCACCGGCGAGCGCACCCAAGTCATAAGTGATCCCGGCGCCGTTCAGGTTGCTCACCGTAGCCGAACCTGTGCCCAGATCGAACGTGGCCAACGGACTGCCCGTGCACGGGTTACTGTTGGTTGAATTGTTGATCTGGAAGTAGCCCGAACTGGTCCCGAACGAGAGCATCCCGCTGAAGTTCGTGAGCGGGCCATTGAAGGTGAACTGGTTCGGGTTGCTGATAGTGACCGTCCCTGCACCGGCCAACAGGCCGTCGTAACGAACAGAAGTTTTTAGCAGCAGGTTCATCGCGACCGCCCCGCTGGGCACATTTATGCCGTTGGTAAGCGTAAAGCCCGCACTATTGGTCAACTCCAGCGTGGTGCCGTCGGCGAGATCAATATTGCCGGAGCCCGCGCACGCGCCGCCTTCCAACCGCAGCGTTCCGGCGGTGATAATGTCATCGCCGGCAAATACGTTGCCCGTGGACTTAAGCGTTAAGATGCCCGGTCCGGTCTTGGTAATTCCTCCGGAACCGACAATGGCGCCTTTCATCGGCAACATGGTGTTGTTGCTGGAAACTTCGATTGTCGCCCCGCCCACTCCGATGGTCATGAGCGCGCTGAAATCCTGATTGGTCGTGCCGAAATCCTTCAATGTCGCGTTGTTGTTGATGATGACCTGGGCATAGGCACATCTCTGGCCCGGAGGTGAAGGGTTGCCCAGCGCCGAGATATTCGTGTAGGCGAGCGTGCCCTGGTCAATAATGATGCCACCGGTGAAGTCATTGGACAGCGTCAGCAGCATCAGCGTGCCGGGACCTGTCTTGTAAATACCGGTCATGCCGGTGATTTTGTTGGTCGGGGCGGTTTGGACAAAGGTGTAATTTAGCCCGGCGTTGCTGACAATGATGCCGGGCATGAACGAAGGAGTATTGGTCACCGGCTGGAAAATGTTCGTGGTAATCGTCATATCCAAATTAGTGACATAATTGGTATACAAAAGGGTGACATTGATCCCCGCCGGGGCCACCGGCGAGTTCAAAGTAACGGTGGTTGAACCAGAAGCGCTGTCGTCGAAAATTGCGCCCTGGTTGTCGTGGTAAACGCCGGGCTTCCAGCTCGCGCTGGCGCCGTTCGTGTCCCAACTGGTGCTGCTCACGCCATCCCAAACCATCGTGCTGTTGGTGATCATGACGCTGCCCCAGACCTGAATCGCACTGAGGTTCCATTGCAGACCGGGAGCCGGCATTGTCGGCTGCATTAACGGGAAGATACTCGGCGTATCAACGAAATTGGGGAAGTTATCGCCGTTATTGTTCCGGAACACACGAATCTGCTGGCCACTCACGAAGGAACCGCCATTCAAATTCGTCATCACGAAGATGCAGCCAATATTGTTCCACTTGTCGGCGTAGATCGTGTCGTTGGTGCTCGTCCCGCCCGGGCCGCCGGTGGGATCCACTTCAATGAGCAATCGGCCGGCTGTATTCTGCGGACTGCTCTCATGCAAGTCCAGGCGGGCTGAAACATTCATGCTGCCGATTGAATTGCTTGGTGCGGCGCCTGGGGAGACAAGCGCATTGATGCCCGTGCTGTTGCCCCCGTTGCCGGCCATATTTAACCGACCGGACGTACCGGCGAGACCACCAGCATCATCATTGAAATTCCCGGTCCCATAGTAAATACCGCGAACGAAAAGCCGTGCCGAGTTATTAAGGCCGAGGGTATGGATCGTGCCGAAGTTGGCCATGGTGCTGCCGTCCCACAGTTGGGAACTCGCATTTCCCAGGGTTATGGTACCATAGTTCGTAACCACCGCAGTGGCGGCAAATCCTTGTGCGCCTATGGTTATCGTGCCGCCGCTAAGCGGACAGTTGACATTGCCTGAATTCACAAACCAGCCGCCCTGGATGGAGACGCTGCCGTTAATGACACCGCCCGATGCAATCGTCACCATCCCGGTGGAAGTCAAACCACCGTTAATGGTGCCGGAGAAGTTAACGACGGAGTTGGAAGTAACAGTCAAAGCACCAATACCCTGGCTGCTGGCGCCATCCAGCTCACCCGCCAGGAGGGTGATCGCGCAGGTATCATGCGCATTGAACACCAGGCTGTTCGTCCCGGTCTTGACAATTTGAGCCGTGCCAATAATCGCGCCGCCGTTGTCCGCGAACGTATAAACGTGGGTGTTGTTGGAGATGGTTACGCCGATATTCGCAGCATTTTGATTGGGCACAACAAAATCGGTTACATTGACGTTCGTATAACTGGAACTGTCGTTGAAAGTGGCAATGTCGCCCACGCCGAATTTGGTCGGGGCACCGCCGCCCGCGGGCACCCAGTTGGTGGTGCTGAGATCCCAACTGTTGGGGGCGGTGGCATCACCGCCGGACCAAATCAAATTCCTGGGCGCGTTGGTAGCGAGATAGAGGGTAATCAGACCGTTGACCGTGTCGTTCAAAATAGATCCCTGGACCGGGAGGCCGTTGACGAGCGGTACGGCGCTCACATCGGCTGCGAGCAATGGTGTGGTGACCGTTTGGTAAGCGATAATCGGAATGTTCGTAGGATATACGGTGACGCCGCTCAGGGACGCGATTTTGATGACGCTCGGGACGGTACCCTGGCAGGTCAGGTTTCTGGTAAAGATATTGGTCTTGCCCGCGGTGACGAACAGCACATTGGTGCCCTGATTCAGAGTCAGCGTGTCCAACGGCAAGCCAGCGGGATCCCACGCGGCCACGGACCCGACGCCGAAGCCGGCAGAACCAATCGTGTTGCTGACGACCAAAGTGCTTTGAACCACCAGGAGATTGTTTGCCCGGGTATGGTTATTGTCCGTGTAATTCAAACCGCCGTCGCAGATGATGTTGCTTACGGTCACCGTGCTGTTGGAAATAACGACCTGCCCGAAAGTACTGGATTGGTTGGCGGACGCCCACGGGTTCGGGTCCGCGGTGTAACCGAGCGTCAACGTCTTGTTGATTCTGATCGTTGCGCCGTTGGTTACCAAGATTCTGCCCTGGCAATAGTTGAGATACGCCTGGGCATTGTAAGGAGCGCTTGTCCAATCAATCTTGTTGCTGTGTTCCTGGTATCCCAGGATGGCCGTATTGACGTCCACGATGCCCTTGCCAATAATCAAATCGCCTTGAACGTTGGGATTCTCGTTAGAGCTGATCAAGGTCCGGTCCCGCGAAATGTAAAGGCGATCGGCTAATATATCCACATATCCGTTGTTTCCGCCGAAGTTTATCGCGGCTTTGATGTTGCCGCCGGCCATGTTGGTCCCGCCATCGTCCGAAACGGTGAACACGCTCATTCTGCTGGTTCCGTTGGTATTACGGAAGACGGCCCCGCTGTTTTGGGCGGCAAACCCGAAAATGCCGGTGTTACCGATAGCCGCGGACGTGCGCACGAAACAAACACCGTCGGCATTGATTTTGTTGGTCTGCCCCAAGAAGAAGAAATTGTTGTCACTGCTGCCGTTGCCCGATTGTTCATTGTCCAGGAAGGTCACGCCATAACTGCGGGTGAATTCGTTGCTGTAGTTGTTCGGGTCCTGGTACCATGCAGTGATGATATTGGTCTTGGCCAGATAGACGTTGGCCGTAAACCTTCGGGGCATGGCGGAGTAGTCGTTAGTGGTATCATCGGCCTGGTTGAAGGCGTTATTCAACTCCCGGTAGTTGGGATAGAGCTGATATTCGGCCAACCCCATCTGGTTCACATAGGACACAAACACATTCAAATTCGACATGTTCAGCGTCGGATGGATCAGACCCGAGCCGAAACCCCCGGACCCTCCGACACTGCCAACCAAGATGCTGAAATTCGCGTTGGCATTGCTCACAATCAATGCCCCGCCACCGGAGAAATTGACGCCCATTGTCCGGTTATCGATTCCGGGGTCAGCCAGTTCATCCAAGTAATCCCGCAGGATGCTGAAACCATTGGTGCCGCTAACGGTTAAAGACGTGCTCGGCGCGATTCGAATCGTGTGATAAAGCGAGTTCGTGGTATTGGCATTGTAATACACGGACTGTGCAAAACGCAGGGACGCAATAGTCACACTGCTGTCAATGCTGGCATTGGTGAAGGAGATCCCGGTTGTAAACGTGGTGTTGGTCTGCGCGCCAACATCGCCGAAGACTACATCATCATTTGCGCCAGGAACACCACCCAGCCAACTGGACGCGTTCGCCCAGTTGTTACTGACGTTGAAACTTGCCTCCATGGAGCCGGAGCCATTCCAGATATGCGCCACTTGCAGAACGAAAGGAAGTTTGTTAGCCGGAAGAGTATTTGTCCCTGTCGAGTTAGTCAGAACCAGGTAAAAGGTATATATCCCTTGCGCGACATTGTTCAGAGTGAGGTTGATGACCAGATTCGTCCTTATGTTGTTGGTGTCGCCATCAATAATCGTCTTGGGATTACCGAATAAGTCAGAAACGCTGAAGGTCGCGCCGGCTGGCAGATTCGTCACGGTCACGGCCACCGGATCAATGTGGTAGAAACCATCACCCCCCACGGTCATGTTGTTGGTATAAATCCTTATCAGGTTCGTCAGCTCAACGACGCCGCTGTAATTCAGGGGCACGGTCACCCGGATCCGTTCCACAGTGTTGGTGATCTGATTGTTGATGGCCATCACCTGGGCCTGGGCGCGTGGAACCATCGCGAGACAAATCAAGATCCCCAGGGCCGCGCCAAAACATTTCAGGATGACTGCATGCGCTTGCGTCCTGAGCGAGTGACCAAAACGACGGTTGGTCGAGTTGACGGACAAGTTTGACACGTTGTCCATTATTGCGATAGGCGGATTTTTCATGGCTCGGTTGGGGTTGGGTTCAGGTTGTACTATTTTTACTATTCGTTCTCCAAATCAGTTCTGCATTTAATGCAGATAGCGCTCCCTTATGGGATCAATATCAACTCTTGAAATCTCGTTTACTTGTACGGCATGCCCTGGTTCATCCACCAATAGTCCTCGCTTTTGGAGGCCTTGAACGTACCGGCGACCGGTTGCCACCATTTGAACAGTCTCTTGACCTGCAGCTTGGTCCTCCCATCCATCCATTTGTGGATTTCCGAATGACCATCGGCAAAGGAGAAGCAGCACGCTCCGTTATGCAAACTGGCAGGCATATCCTGCCACTGGTAGGACGTGGGGGGCCATCCCGGCTGAAATTGAAAAACTGAGTCACTGATGCTGTCCGGATGCTCATCCAATAGGACCCAGACTTTGGCGGGGCCCGGATGATTTAATATCGACATCTTTTGTCTTTTAGTGTTCGCGATGTAAGTCCGGTCAATGCCCCCGGTGTCGGGGTTGAAGTTTTGTTGACTGGGATCATACGTCCCCACCGATCCGCCGACAGCGGCATTCATGGAATAATCACGAACATGCGGCTCTTTGCTGTCAGGTGCCAAGATCGTGTCCGAGGGACACTTGAACACAAACGGGTTCTTTACACAACCGACGCTGGAGATCAAGGATGCCGCCGGGTCTACCAGTACGGTCGTATCGCCAGTTGGGGGCGGGGGCGTAATCCAAGGTTGTCCCGGCGCAGTTTGGGCGTCCACGCTTCCTCCCACCCAGGCTGGAGTGGGGCCATCCACCCCGACCGACATTAATACGTCATCATTATCGGTGGAATAGATGAGCCAACACAGCATCAGTTGTCGGGTATTGCTCAGGCACCCGGCCGCTCGCGCCCGTTCCCTGGCCGATGCCAGCGCTGGCAACAGGATCGCTGCCAGAACGGCGATAATGGCGATCACCACCAACAATTCGATCAGAGTAAAACCTTGCGAACGGGAATTTTTCCCACGATTCTTGTCCGCTCCGGGTGTAGTGCACGCCGGACGTAATGACCCGCTTCGGGACCAATGCATATCTTTGTCGCTGGATTCAGCAGACAATAGCACGTTCCACCATGAATGCAGAATGTAAAAATTGTCAAATCATTTGCTAAAAATGATAAGGGACCGGGCGAGACGTCGACCGGAAATCACGCTCCTCACCCGGTCAAAGTTTTCCCTGCCGCGGAACCAGCTGCAAGGTTCGCCGGCCGTTTCGGGCGTGCGCGAAATGAACCGGAACCGCCGTGTGTCTGGATTACCACCGGACGGGATAACTTCGCATCCAATTTGTCTCCGCAAGCGCCCCGCCGGTCATTGCCGGAGGTCGGCACGCGCGCGCCATCCCGCGCCGGATAAGCCCCATTGTGATTATCATTTCGGCCAGATGCCGCCCGCCATGGGCCGCAACTCAAGCTTCTGCGGGTCCAGGACGACGTGTTTGATGCGTTTACGTTCCCAGGTATACGTGACGTGAACCAGTCCATCGCGCGTCTGAATCACCGCCGGATAAGCAAATCCGTTTGGCGCATTCGGATCGTCCTCCAACACCAGCGCGGCGAACCACGTTTTGCCGTCCCGGGACACAGCGACGTTGAGCGGACTGCGTCCCTTGTTTCCGGTCTTGTCGCGCGTGTTGTGGTTGTAAACGAGGAGTTGACGCCCATCATTGAGCGTCACCGCATCAATGCCCGAATCCGGATTCGGTAACGAGGTCAAGGTTATCCTGCTCCAGGTCTTGCCGTCATCCCTGGACCAGGTTTCAAAAATCTTTCCCACCTTCGTCCGGCCCAGTGCCTGCAGTTGGCCGCCCGGATGAAAAAGAATGCTCGGCTGAATCGGCCCGATGTCAGAGTCACTAACCACGGGCGGCATGGCCTGCCAGGTTTTTCCCAGATCGCCGGAACGCTCGAAATGCACCGTGCGCCCGCTGGATTCATCGCTGCTGCCGGACAGGATGTCGCCGTTGGCCAATTGTACCGGTTTGTCCTTGATCGGACCCAGGATGCCTTCCGGCAGGCGCCGTGGTTTCGACCAGGTTTCGCCGCAGTCCTCGGAAGTCGTCATCATGCCCCACCAGGTCGCAGGGCTTGGACCCACTTTGTAGAACAGCATCAACGGCCCCGTCCGCGGTTGAAACAGCACCGGATTCCAAGTGGCATAACGTTTCGTCGATGACTCGACGCCGGCGGCGACTTTCGCCGGCGCGGTCCATCTGGTGCCGACGTTGCGGGACAACCAGATGCAGACGTCCGGGTTGCGTTCAGCCGTTCCACCGAACCACGCGGCAACCAAGCCCGCTTTCGTCTCGGCGATCGTCGAAGCATGGCAGGACGGGAACGGCGCGGTTTCAAAAATGAACTCCGATTTCACCAGACCCGGTTCGGCGGAAAGACCGACGACAGCACTCAACACGAGTGAAAAAAATGCAATGGCCAATTGGGTGTTCCTGGTTCTGTTCATCCGTGAAATTTCATCATTGGCGTTGCAACCAGACGCTCATCTCGGATTTGCCACGGTTGTCCCAGACGCTGTACGGAATCAATTGCGTTTTGACCGGCCGGGCCTGCATATCCGCCGCGTCGCGGTAAAGTCGACCGGCCCAATCGCCCGTTGATTGCGCGAGCAGTGAGCAGTCCAACGCCACCACGCCTCCGAGCAGCCGGCGATCGTAGCGCGCCACAAACTTGACATCCGCCGGCACGCGGAGTTGCATGACGCCAACACCGCGCGGTAAATCGGTGGATTCCAGACAATAGACCACGGGGCCGCGCTTGACGGCAACCTGGTTCAAATCATCTTCGACCAGCGGGTTCGCCTCGATCAGCTGCGCTGGCATTGGCATGTCCAGGTCAACGAAGTCACCCGGCTTCCACGCCCGGCGAAGTCCAAAGAACGTTCCGGGCACGGGCGTATCGTCCGCCGGACCATCGTCGATGCGGATGGAGGCACTCCTGGCCCAGCCGGGGATGCGCAATTTCAACGCCCAGGGCGCGCCATCGCATTCATTTATGATAATGCGCACGCGGCCGTTCCAAGGATATTCAGTTTCCTGGGTCAACTTGATATTCCGTCTGTCGCCAATCGCCGTTTCGAGCACGCTGCCGCCGTAGAGGTTCACCCGGATCGCATCGTCAGATTTGGCGTAGGCATAATCTGCCGATTCCGCAATTGTGCGGACGAGGTTGGGCGGGCAGCAAAATGAGTTCAGAAATGGCACGCGCGTCCGCGGCCATCGCAATTCCGTCGGCATCGGGTCGGGTTGCCGGAGCGGGTTCACATAAAAATAATTTGTCCCGTCGAGCCCGCCGCCCGACAAAACGCTGTTATAAAGCGCCAGTTCCACGACGTCCATGAAACGCGCCTGGCCGGTCGCCAGAAACATCCGCCAATTCCAGAGCACGTTGCCGATGTTCGCGCAGGTCTCACAGTAAGCGGTGGCATTGGGCAATTGATAATTCCGTCCGTACGCCTGGTGCACACGGGTGATGGTCCTCTGGTCTTTTGCGCCATCCGGCGAAGCGCCGTCCCACAACGCGCCGCAGCCGCCGGTCAGGTACATTTTTTTCTCCACCACATTCGTCCAGATCAATTCGAGCGGTTTTTTCAACGCCGCGTCGCCGGTTTCCAGGAATAAATCCGCCGCGCCCGCGTAAAGATAATTGGCGCGCACCGCGTGCCCCACCGCCTCGTCCTGCTCGCGAAAGGAAACGCGGTCCTGGTTGTCATCGCCGCCATCGGTCACCAGGTCGCGCAAGGCGAAGAGCCGTTCAACAAGCGCCAGATAGCGCGGGTTGCGCGTCGTGCGATACAATTCGACGATGCCCATGTAGTGCGAAGGACAAACCAGGTTCCGCGCCAGTTCCGGAGTGGGTTGTTGGAAGGTCCGGTCGAGAAAGTCCGCCGCTTTGCAAGCGATGGCCAGCAGGTTGGTTTGCCCGGTAACCCGATAATTCACGCACGCCGCCGTCATCAAATGTCCCAGGTTGTACATCTCGAAATCGTTCGGATCTCGAAAGGGCAGCGCGTTCGTGTCACCGTCGCGCTCGCGAATCAGCGTGGCGGTCTGGAGATAACCATCGGCGCGCTGGGCTTTGCCGATGACCCGGATGATTTCCTCGAGGTTCTTTTCCAGTTCAGGATCGTGCGTCACGGCCAGGGTGGCGGAGGCGCCTTCGAGCCATTTGTAGAAATCACCGTCATTGAACGGCGCGCCCCGGTGCCGTCCGGTATCCAGACCGGCGGCGACTCGAAAGTTTTGATAGAACTGGCTGTAATTGGTGCCCGCCATCAACCGCCACATGGCGGGAACCATTTGCTGACGGCAAAGCGCGAACCGGTCAGCCCAGAAACCGTCGGTCCAGCGAACTTCATCCAGGCCCACCGACCGGACCTGCGCATACGGACTGGCATTGTCATCCACCAGGCCGGATTCATTTGCGGCGACGCGAAACGCGGACAGTAGTGCGACCGTCACGACGGCCTGCAAAACTATGTCGGGTGGATGGCGCATAAAATTGTGACCGGGCGACTTTAAACCATTGGGCAACAGCTTACAATCCATCGCTACGCCGGAAAGATTGTAGCGGCGGTCTGTGACCGCCGGGAACGACGCTCACAGCGCCGCTAAAATTTAGATCATCGCCTCCACAGTTGCGGTTGGTGCGCTCAAAGATATAATCGCACAAACATTCCGCATGAACTTATGAAACGAGTTTGCCGCTCCGCCCGGGTCCTTTCACAACTGGCCGTTTTGCTCTTCTGTTTGGCGACCGTCGCGACAAGCTTTGCCAAAACAACCATCACAGATCTGCGCTGTGAAGAACTGGTCAATCCGCTCGGCATTGATGCGATCCACCCGCGGTTGAGCTGGATTATAATTTCCAACCAACGCGGCCAGCGACAGACCGCTTACCAGGTTCTCGTCGCCAGTAGCCGGGAAAATCTTAAGGCCGACCGGGGCGATTTGTGGGATGGCGGCAGGATTGAATCGGCGCAATCCATCCAACTGCCCTACGCAGGCGAACCACTTGCATCGTATACGCAATGCTTCTGGAAAGTCCGCGTCTGGGACAGGGATGGCAAAGTGTCGGCGTGGAGCAAACCGGCGTCCTGGACAATGGGAATTCTCGCTGCCTCCGGCTGGCAGGCACGCTGGATCGGGCTGGATGGCGAGGACGCAACGAACTGGCTGGCCGACACTTCGTGGATCTGGTTTCCCGTCGGCGAACCAGAGAAGTCCGCGCCGCCGGCCACGATTTATTTTCGCCGCACTTTTGTGCTGCCTGCCAACCACGAAATCAGACGCGCCCGCATTCTGGTGACAGGAGACAATCTGGCCAAGGCGTATATCAACGGCCGTGATGTCGGTGGCCGCGACAATCCTCACTACGTCCGCGATCAGGACATTACGTTCCGACTGCACCCGGGTACGAACCTCGTGGCTATCCTCGGCCTCAACCGCGGCGACGTCCCGAAACCGGCGGGCGTCATTGCGCGTCTGGAAGTTGAATTTGAAAACGGCGACACTTTCGTCCTCCCCACCGGCGAGCAATGGAAAGTTGCCGACCGGGAGATGCCCGGTTGGAATGAGCTGGACTTCGACGATTCAAATTGGGTTGCCGCCAAAAATCTCGGCCCCGTCGGCATGCCACCGTGGGGTAACGTCCGCGCCTCGGAGTCACGCCGGCAACCCGCGCGCTGGTTGCGCAAGGAATTCACCGTCGCCAAGAAAGTCGAGCGCGCGACGGTTTCCTGCTCCGGCTTGGGCTGGTCGGAGCTTTATCTCAACGGGAGCAAAGTCGGCGACCACGTGCTGTCCCCGGCGTTTGCCCAATACAACAAACGTGTGTTTTATGTCACGTACGACGTTACGCGCCAGTTGCGGCGCGGCCCGAACACGCTGGGCGCGGTGCTCGGCAACGGACGTTATTACGCCGACCGCAGCAAGGATTACTCCGGGACGGTCACGTTCGGCTGGCCCAAGCTGCTGCTGCAACTGCGCGTCGAATACGCTGACGGCTCGGTGTCGAACATCGTCAGCGACGAATCCTGGAAACTGACGACGAACGGGCCGATTCTGGCCAACAACGATTACGACGGCGAAGAATACGATGCTCGTAAGGAATTCCCCGGCTGGAGTCGCCCGGGCTTCGACGATGCCGCCTGGCAGCCGGCGCAATTCGTCGAAGCGCCCTCGAGCGCGATCTCGGCGGAAATGATTGAACCCATCCGCGTCACCGCCACGCTCAAGCCGGTGGCAATGATCCAACCCAAACCGGGCATATACATATTCGACATGGGCCAGAACATGGTTGGGTGGGCCCGGCTGCACGTTTCCGGTCCAGCGGGGTCGAAAGTCTCGCTCCGATTTGCCGAAACTCTCAAGCCGGACGGCACACTTTATCTGGCCAACCTGCGCAGCGCGCTGGTGACTGACATTTACACGCTTAAAGGCCACGGCACCGAAGTGTGGGAACCGCGCTTCACCTCGCATGGTTTCCGGTATGTCGAGATAACCGGCTATCCCGGCAAACCACACCTCGACTCCATTGAAGGCCGCATTGTAAACGACGATTTGCCGACCGTTGGTGAATTCGAATGTTCCAATCCCCTGCTCAACCGGATTTACCAGGCCGTTGTCTGGGGCGTACGCGGCAATTACCACAGCATTCCGACCGATTGCCCGCAACGCGATGAACGGCAGGGCTGGCTCGGCGACCGCTCCGCGGAATCGAAGGGCGAAACGTTTCTGTTCGACAACTCGGCGCTTTACGCCAAGTGGCTGCAGGACATCGCGGACGCCCAGCGGTCCAGTGGCAGCGTGCCCGACGTTGCCCCAACCTACTGGTCCATCTACTCGGACAACGTCGTCTGGCCCAGCAGCGGCGTTATCATCCCGGAAATGTTGCGCGAACAATTCGGCGACACCCAAACCATCGCGCGCCATTACGTCGGCGCCAAAAAATGGATCGATTTCATGGGCCATTTCATCAACAACGGCCTCATCTCGAAGGATAGTTATGGTGACTGGTGCGTGCCGCCGGAAGATCCGACGCTGATTCATTCCCGCGACCCGAAGCGGCAGACGGACAAGACATTGCTGGCGACCGCGTATTTTTACCACGACCTCCGCCTGATGGAAGCATACGCGCAGATGCTCGGGAAAGCCGAGGACGCCCGACAGTTCCATGACTTGGCCGAAAAAATGATGGTTGCGTTCAACGACCGGTTTCTCAACCGCGATTTGGGTCAATACGATAATGGTTCACAAACTTCCTGCGTGCTGCCGCTGGCATTTGGCCTGGTGCCGGATGATATGCGCCAGCGCATTTTCAACCACCTGGTGGACAAGATTGCGAACGAAAGCCACGGCCACATCGGCACCGGCCTCGTGGGTGGCCAGTATTTAATGCGGGTGCTGACCGACAACGGGCGGCCGGACCTGGCTTATACCATCGCCACGCAGATGGATTATCCGAGTTGGGGTTACATGATTGAGCACGGCGCGACGACGATTTGGGAACTGTGGAACGGCGACACCGCCGACCCGGAGATGAATTCCGGCAACCACGTCATGCTTGTCGGCGACCTCGTCATCTGGTTCTACGAAGACCTCGCCGGGATCAAATCCGACCCGGCGCAGCCTGGGTTTAAACACATCATCATGCAACCACATCCCGTAGGCGATTTGCGATTCGTCAAAGCGACCCATGACTCGCCTTACGGCTTGATTGTCAGCGACTGGAAAAGGGAAGGTGGAACTTTCAACTGGCAAATCACGGTTCCCGCCAACACCACTGCGACGATCTATCTACCTGCGAAAGATCCGGAGCGCGTCTCTGAAAACGGAAAGCCGGCGAGCCGGGTTGCAGACGTGAAATTTCAGCGAATGGAAAATGGTTGCGCCGTATTCAAAATCGGCAGCGGCCAATATCACTTCGTCAGCGAATAATTTTCACCGTGGCATGTCCGTTAGCGGTTTGCTGGTAATCAATCCGATGCCGCGGCCCTCGGTGACGGCGCCTTTCTTGCCCGGCGTGGCGCAGTAAAACAAATAAAACGTGTCGTTTGCGGGATTGTAAACCAGCGACGTTTTGTGGGCGTAACGCTTGTCCAGTCCGCTCGGATTGCCACCGGCTTTGTAGAGCGGCTCCGGGTCGGCCGTCCAGTGCATCAGATCGCGCGAAAACGCAATCATGATGTGCGCCCCACCATGACCGACGCCAAAGTAAAACATCGTCCAATGATCACCATCCCGATAAACCTTCGGGTCGGAGGCAAAGCCCGCGTCGTAGCCGCCGGGCCGATTGCGAATGATCGGGTTCGCCGGGTAATGAATCCAATGTGTCAGATCGGTTGAAAACGCGACGCCCGTTTGCTCGTGGCTTTTGTATGCCGCGTTGTAAAAGTCGAAGAACCGGCCGCGATATTCCATGAGCCACGGCATGTAAATGCGATTGCTCTCCCAATCGCCGCAGTCAGGATCGTGGATGGAAAGCACCAGCCCGTCCTGCGCCCGACGCCAGGTCAAACCGTCGTCACTGACGGCCAAGCCTTGCCCGTCGGGATGAAGTTCGTAGCCGCCTTGCTGAGCATACGCGCTGTAAAGCGACCAGAATTTCCCGTCGCGTCTCTCGAGCACGCGCGGCGCTTTCAAATCGTAAGACTCAAGTAAAAATCCGCCGATAGTCCGGCCGCCGTGATCGAATTCACCTTCCGGACCGTACCCCATTGCGAGCCGGTAATTGCCCCAGTCCACAAGATTGGTACTTTCGGCCACGTAAGATTGATAGCCTTTGCCATCGAACGCCACGAAACTCATATACCATTTGCTGTCGCCGGGAATCTGATAAACCGTCGGAATATCTGTCCCAAGAATGTTGGTCGCGCCCGGCAAAGCCGGACTGGAGGGGATGACGTGCGTGGGCCAATAATGCCAGTTGCGAAATGGCGCCGACCATTGGGCCAGTGTCTCCGCGTCTACGGATTGGCACGGATTTGGCGTTGCATTGGTGAGGTCCGCTCCAAAGCCACTTTGTCCCGTCATTGTTGCTGAAATTGCGACCAACCAGATTACGCAGCCGGTTAAATGAATTTTAATGAGCAGTCGCGCGATTCGGTTTCCTCGACATTTTGAGTGGAATGAGTGTTTGCCCCCGCCCTCACCTTTTTTCCTCTCCCCCGGGAGAGGAAACAGCTTTCGATTGTTTCTGGTTTTGCGGATGAGCTTCCAGCCAATGCAGTCGTATAAATTTTCAAAGGGGCGCCGAACGATTCTCCCTCTCCCGGGGGAGAGGGCCGGGGTGAGGGAGGATGTTATATTTGCATCCATGATTTGATTTCGGATGGGTTGAAAATATTCTGACTAATCCAGCTCACGGTTCAACCGGCGCGATGGTGTCGGCCCTGCCCGCCGCCCCATCCGCGTAGGTGATGCGTAACGCCATGTATGGTTTGCCCGGCAACTTCACTGCCCGGCCGTCGCGGTCCACAAACGAGTAGCGGTCCTTCGCCTTCAAATTGAAAACGCCGTCCACCGGCGTGATGGTCATGTTCCACGTGTCAATCACATCCACATGGAAATCCATGCCATCGTCGAGGCCGTCATGGGGGAGCTCAAACGTCCATGACCCGGGCGCAGCGTGGCCGAAATATTTCAGGTAGTATTTGCCCGGCGTGCCGCCCATGTCCCAATCCTGATATTTGTCAATCGGGTCGAGTCCGTAGCCCGGCGCGGCTTCGAGGATTTTGCGCAGGAACGCGATGCGCGGCGGACTTTCACCGCGCAACACGCCGCCGTAGGAAAGCCAGGTGTCGTTCGTATTGAGATAACATTCGCCGTGCTCCACGTAAGTGCCGGCCACCGTGCCCGCCCAGATGCGATGGACCATCTCTTGCGGCGTGAGCTGGCCCCAGCGGTAGTTCTCGTTCCCCTCGTACTTCACTTCGTCAAACACCACCGGCTTGCGCCAGACATCACGGTACAGCACCGCCCGGCCCGGTTCTTCCACCGCCGAACCGTTCTGGACGCTGGCATGCGTCACCCATGGCTTGCTGTTGTCGTAAATGAAATAGCCGTTATGAATCGAGCGCAGGTGATTATAGGGATCGGCCTGTTGCACAATTTGGAAGAAACGGTCCCAGTCCGCCTCTGTTTTGGTGCGGAGAAAATCGAATTCGTTGGCCATGGACCACCAGACATTGCGATAGGCCGAGAGCCGGGCGACGAGGTAACGCAGGTAACGTTCATCGGTCGCGCTGTCCATCGTGTCGAAACCCCACGATTTGCCGTAGGGATTGAACAGGATGATGTCCGCCTCGACGCCGATGTCCCGGAGCTGGCCGACGCGTTGCTCCATTTTTTGAAAAAACGCCGGGCTGAACCGCGTGTAATCCCAGTCTTTTCGGGGCTTGCCTTCGAACGGGAAAAACGGCGGCGGCGCCGATTGCTTGAAATCTTTGTCCTGAGGAAACACAAGGAAGCGGACTTTATTGAAAGGCGAACCCGCCAATGTCTTGAGTGTGAGTTCCTGCCAATCGTCAGGTGCCTGGAGCCAGTTGTAGCACGTCGTCCCGAACGGATAATACGGCGTGCCGTCGGCATAGGCGAAGTGATAGGTATCGCGGACACGCACCGGCCCGTGATTGCTGCCGGTGGCTGGCGTGACGGTGAATGCGCCAAGATGTTTGGTCAACGGCCAGCGGTTGGCGCGCGTCTCATAATGCCAGACGCCCGGTGTGTCGGGCATGAATCGCACGCGATACACGCCGTCGCCGTCGTAAAAGCCCGGCACTTCGATGCTTTTCGAGCCATTGCCGAACACCGCGGAAAATCGCACATCCAGAAAAGGATCGCCATTCGTTGGGCCATTCAACGCGATTTCGTAAATGCCCCATTGCTCGACGGTTTCGGCCGCAAAGGACCATGTAATGGCAAAAGCTGAAATCAACAGTACAAGAAAGGCTGGCCAAATCCGAATTTCGAAACCCGAAATCCGAAGGCCGAAGGTTGAAAGACCGCTATACTGCCGGCGTCCTCGATATTCGGAATTCGGTCTTCTTTCGGATTGCGGATTTCGGATTTCGGAATTCTTTTTCATATGATCAATCCTGCCAGTTGGTGCCAAAGGTGTAAATCCCCGACCCTGCCTCGCAAATCAGGAACTTTCCCTCACGACCGATCACCCGCAAACCTTCGACCACTTCGACGGGCGCGCCGTTCTCGGTCACTCTGCTTCCCGGTTCACTTGGCACAAAAACGCGGGCTGTGGTGCTCGCCGGAATCCGGATTGACCATTTCAATTTTCCCCCAGCGTGCTTCCAGTCGCTGAGAATTTCCCCCTGCATCGTGCAGTAACTTGCGCGGGCGAAACTGAGACCCGGCCGGATGAACGGCCGCAACACTATCCGTCGGAAGCCGGGCACATCAGGATCAAGTTCGATGCCGGCAACGTGTCGGAACAACCATTCGCCGACCGAGCCGAGCGAGTAATGATTGAACGAATTCATCTGCGGATTGAAGAATCCTTCCTTTTCCGTCCAACCGTTCCAGCGCTCCCAGATGGTCGTCGCTCCATGCTTCACTGGATACAACCACGACGGATAATCGTCGCGCAGCAGCAACCGGTAGGCAACGTCGGCATAGCCGGCGAGCGTAAGTTGCGGATTGAGCAGGCTGACACCGATGAACCCGGTGCTCAGATGCCAGTCGAGCGACTTGATGTTTTCCACGAGACGTTCGGCAGCACGGGCGCGCGCATTTTCCGGCAACAGATTGAACGCGAGCGCGAGCAGGTAAGCGGTCTGCGTTTCGACGGTTAACCGGCCATCTGCACGGAGAAATTCCTTTTGAAAAGCCACCCGGACCTTGTCGAACATTGTCTGGAAACGCTTTTCGTCAGCTTTAAGCCCGAGTTCGCGCGCCATGCGGGCCATCTTCGCCGCGTCGTCCGCCCAATACGCCGTTGCCAGCAGATTTTTCATCGGCGAATGAGTGCGGAAGGTCGTGTCACTCGGAATGCACAGCCAGTCGCCGTAGTTGTTGCCCAGTTCGCGCGTGCGCAAGCCGTCCGGATTGTGCCGTTCAATCCAGTCGAGCCATTTGGTCATCGCCTGCCAGTGCCGCTCGATGATCCGTTTGTCGCCGTAAACGCGCCAGATCGTCCAAGGCACGATAATGCCCGCATCCGCCCAACCGGCGGCGCCACCCAAGCCATCCAAGCCGACAAAATTCTTTCCCTCACGCAATCGTGGCGCCGTGTCGGGAAAAATGCCATCGGCGGTTTGTGCGTCCTCGATGTCCTGCATCCACTTGGTAAAGAATGCAGCAACATCCACGTTGTAACTGGCGGTGCGGAGGAAGACCTGTCCATCTCCCATCCAACCAAGGCGTTCGTCACGTTGCGGACAATCGGTTGGCACACTGAGAAAATTATCGCGTTGCGACCAGAGACCATTCAACCAAAGCCGGTTCACTCCGGGATGGGAACATTCAAAACAGCCGGCTGGTGACATCGCGGAGCGAATGACGCAACCGGTGATCGCGATCCTGGGAGCGCCGGCATCTTGCCGGCGCGATGGAGGCGAAACTCGCCGGCTGGAAGCCAGCGCTCCCAGAGGCGGCAACACCGTGAGTTCTACAAATTGAAACCCGTGGAACGTGAAATGTGGTTCCCAGATTTCAGTGCTGCCGCCCTTGCAGATGTAAACATCGGTCGCCTTCGCTCGGCGCAGGTTCTCGGTGTAGAGCGTTCCATCGGGTTTGAGGCGCTCGCCGTGCCGAAGCTGGATACGTGTGCCGGCCGGCGCCTTGACCCGCAGGCGCATCCAGCCGGTGATGTTCTGGCCGAGGTCGTAAATGAAAACGCCGGGCCGAATTTGTTTCACCGAAACGGGGTCGATGGTTTCCGTGATCCGCACCGGTTCGGAACGTTGGGCGACAAGCGGTGCAACGGGCGCTTTCACCTCACGCGCGGATAACCACGCCAGAAACGTAGCAGCCGACGTGAGGAGGCTTTGTTCAATTTTGATCTTATTAGATGGAGCCTCCTTACGTCGGCTGCTACCAAAATCAGGCATGTCCCACCCGGTCCGTTCACGTTGCGCAACGTAAATTTCGCCTATCATGAAATCCGAACTCCGAATCGGCCCGGTGTTGCAGGTCCAGGATTTGTTAGTCCCCAGCGTCAGGCGTTTGCCGTTCGCAAGTTCGATTTCGAGCTGGACCAACAAACTGTTCTCCAAGCTGCCGTAACGGGCACGGGTTTCCTGCCAGCCGACGTAGCCGCTCCACCAGCCGTCGCCGAGAATCGCGCCGATGACATTATTGCCGCGAGAAATCAAGCCGGTGACATCATAAGTGCGGTAATGAATGCGTTCGTGGTAGTCGGTCCATTCAGGTGCGAAGATGTCTTCGCCGACGCGCCTGCCATTGATGCGCAATTCGAACAAACCGCGCGCGCTGGCATAAAGCGTGGCGCGTTTGACCGCGCCGGCGATTTTGAACTCTTTGCGGAAATAGGCCGGCGTGCCGGGCGAAGTCAGCGTGGGCGTAATCGCTTCCTTGTCGCGTTTGATGATTGCGGGATTTGCGGCAATCCAGCGCGCGCGCCAATCGGATTTTTTCAATAATCCCATCGTCCAGAACGAGGGTTTTGAGCGCGCGGCTTTGCCGGTTTCGTCCCAGACCTCGACGCGCCAGTGGCACCCATCGCGCGAACGCAATGGCCGTCCGGAATAGACAACGTGCGTCGTCTGATTGCTTTCGACACGACTGCTGTCCCAGACATCGCCTTTGTCGGCGGCAAGTTTCTCCGGGGTGCTGGCAACCAGCAAGCGATACGCGATCTGCCGCGTGCCGCGGCGATTGGATTCAATTACCCAACTCAAACGCGGCGCGGTTTCATCAATTCCCAGTGGCGTCTCAAGGTACTCGCAACGCAAGTGGGTGACATGGTGAGCGCGAACTTTTTTTCCGATTCCGGCTTTCTCGATTTCCGCTTTTGCTTTCACTATTCCGAGTGGTGCAGGCGGCGTTTCATCCAGAACGGCACCGTGGCGAACCACATCACCGTCCCGATCAGAGCCAGAATCAGGTAAGTCTTCCGGCCCAACGCGTCGTTGAACACCAGAATCGCCGAGGCGAACATGAGCAACAGTCCAGCGAACGAGATGAGTTTGAGCAGGGTTTTCATATCAGGCAGTTGCGTTGATGATTTGAGGCGGACGGAAAATTTTCTGTTGGATGAAACTGAGGATGATGTAAAGCACCACCGCCGCCAGCCATTCGGGTAGCACCAGGAAAATCGGGTCGGAGGTGAAATTGGCAATCCAACCGGGCAGCCGGCCGGCCAGATGATCGTGCAGCCAGGGAATATTTCCTTTGCCGAAATTGAACAGGGAAAATAGCGCGGCGCCCAACCAGGCCAGGGCCGCCGGCCAACTGATCAGAGCGCCGGTCCGCCCGGCCAGATTTGATTCCAGACCGAGCTTTGGAAACAGCCAGATATCAATAAAAATGAATGCGCCCAACGGCAGAATAACCAACGCATTGGTGGTCACCATCATGTCCAGATGTTTGATGAGCGCCGGAATACACGCGCAAATAATCATCACTCCGCCGACGGCCAACGTCACCGCCCAGCGCCGCCAGTTGGGAGTGGCGACTTGCAGCGCCAGTCCCGCGCGATAGAGTGTCGGGCTGGCCACATTCCACCCCGCCACCACCACGCAGAGCGCGCCAACAATACCCGCGCCCAGAAAAGCGATCGGACCGGGATCGGTCGGAATGCCGATCGAGATGGCCGCCGCGCACATGATTCCGGAGCAGATCCAGGCGCAGTAATGACCCAGATACATGCCGGCGCAGGAGCAGAAACCCATCTGCCATTTCCGGGCGAAACGCAGAATCGTCATGTCGCCCATGCCGAAGTGTTGTGGCATGTTGCAGAGCCAGGCGAACCCGATGACGTGCCAGATGGTGAATTGGGTGTAGCCGCCCGCGACGTGGCCGGTCCAGATTTTTTCGTTCGCCACCCGCCAAAAATCACTGACTGAATGGCAGCCGAGCATCGGCAGGGTGGTTATAGCCGCGATGATGAACACCACCACCATCCACGGCGCTGACATCTTCGAGAAAATCGCCATTCCTTCAAATCCCAGGATTGCCAGCACGGCGATGACCGAGCCGACGACTACCGCCAGCAATATCCACGACCAGCCCGGCAACGTGCCCAGTTCCATGCCCGGCGGCGCAACAAGCTTCTCGAACGGCAGCGCAATCGAAGTCATGGACACACGCACCATCGCGCCGGCCAGCACACACATGATGATGCCAAAGGCAAAACTGTATAAGACCGTCAACCACGGCCCGCCGAGTTTGCGGAGCTGCCAATATTGGGTCAGGCGCGTCTTGACGGCGATAGGCGCGCAGATGAATGCCCAACTGAGCACCGCCAGGAAATCACCGATCAACAAACCGAGCAGAACTGCCGTGGCCGTGCAACCATGCAGGACGAAGAGCGGTCCGATGACAAATTCCGTCCCGGCGATGTGTTCACCGGCGAACGTGGCCCAGAAGATTTTCCAGCCGTGCAGGTCTTTTTCCTTGATCGGTTCGCGTTCGTATTCGTAGAGCGCGTCCAGCCGCTCGACCAGGGATGTCGGTTTCGAGATTTCAGGCATAAAATCAACGCGTTCTTTGGTGGTTCAGAGGCGCGTGTGCCGGCAACGTTAATCGCAGGTCGTTCATGGTTTCAAGACGCAATTGCTCCGCCGGCTTGCCGGGCCGCAGTGTCAGCGAACGCTGATCGCTTGCGCCAGTAGTTCGCCAACACCGAACCGGAGATGTTCATCCACGGACTGAAAATCGCCGCTGCCAGACCCACCGTGCCCAGTTTGCCCATCGTGCCGGCCAGGCCGGACGCCATGCCGCCGTTTTGCAGGCCCACTTCAAACGCCACCGAGCGCGCGGAATTTTTATCCAGGCCGGTCGCGCGGCCCAGCCAATAGCCGAAAAAGTAGCCCGCGGTGTTATGCAGTACCGCCACGACGAACAGGAGTGCGCCGACCTGGAGCAGATTGTCCCGGCCGACAGCCGTCGTCACCGCCGTGAAATACACGATGCCCGCCATCGAGACTGATGGCATCCACCGGTCAAAGGCAAAACGGCGCGTCAGACTGTGATAAACCACGCCGATGACAACGGCGCTCAGCAGAAAGCCCCCAACCGCAACCAATTGCAGCGATGTGTCTGACAGATTTAACTTCAAAAGTCGCCAGCCACCAGCAGGCAGAAATGCCAGCCACATTGCGCCCAAGGCTGCGATAACCTGGACTGTTTTCCGGCCCCTTGCCGAGGCGCGCTTGAGATAATCGTGAAGCAGCGCCGCGCCGATTGGCACCAACACAATTTTGATGATGTCCATCATCATTTTAAAAGCGCTGACCTCGACCAGCGTGCCGGCCAGCAGTTTCATCCAGAACGGCGTCATCACCGGCGCCAACATCGTGGTGACCGCCGTTATGGTGACCGACAATGCCAGATTGGCGCGGGCCAGATACGCCATTACGTTCGACGCCAGCCCGCTGGAACAGGAACCGATCAGGATGACGCCTGCGGCAATTTCATCGGGGAAATGAAATAATTTGATCAATGCCCAGCCTGCCAACGGCATTATGATGAAGCGGCCGAGCGTCCCCACCAGCACGCCGCGCGGTGACCGGACAACGCCGGCAAAATCGCGCAGGCTCATCTGCGTGCCCATCCCGAACATTACCATTTGTACCACCAGCAGAATGACCCATTTGTTATTCAGGTTGAAGTTGCCCCATTTCAGAAATGCCGCCGGATTAACCATCGCAGCCACCACCGCTGCGATAATCCAAGCAGTGAACTGGTAACCGCGCAACCGCGAGACGAAGCGCAAGGCGATCGGCAACAAAACGGCAGCGGCAACCAGGAAAAATTTCCACGGAACGATCATCGCGGCTGAAATTCGAAATCCGAAATCCGATTCTCGAATGGAGAACCCGTGGCGGGACGGCGCCGATTCGGCTTTCGGAATTCGGCCTTCTTTCGGTTTTCGAGTTTCGGGTTTCGGATTTGGTTCATGTTTCTGCTCACATCACCGTCGCCAAATAATCCACCGCGATCGCCGGGCTGGCCAGAATCGGCACGCGTTTGTCTGCCGCCGCCAAGCCGTCCACCACGCGCGCCATCGACGCCTGTGCCAGCACAATCACACCCACCTGCTGTGACATTTCCTTTAATGCGGCGGCCACCACCGCGTCGTGTTTCGCCGCATCCCCGCTCATCAATGCATCGAATGCACCTTCGCAGAGACGCGACGTAAGTTCGATTTTCTTTCCGGCCCTTTCCGCGCGCCGTTGAATCAAATCGGCCGTGGTTTCGAGCGTTGTCCGCAACGTGGCGATGACGCCGATTTTTCTTCCAGTTTGAACTGCTTGGTCAGCCATTGGCTGGTCCACCCGCAATACCGGCACGCCAATCAATTTCGATGCCGCTTCCACCGCCGGCCCGATGGAGGAGCAAGTCACCAGAATTTGATCCGCGCCCGCGGACTCTGCGGATTTCAGGTAGTTTGCCACGCGTGCGGATATTTCCGGCGTGATGCGGCCCGCGGCCATAATGCCTTTCACGAGACTGTCGTCCACGATGTTGAAGGTCTCCGCACCAGGCAGCTTTTCTTTGCACAACTGCGCGAACACCGGCACCAGCGTGGCCGAAGTGTGAACCAGTCCGAGTTTCTTTCTTCTCATAATTTGCACAGGCGGAGCAGCAGCTCCGCGCTACCATTGTCGCTAGGGCTGCGCTGCCGCGCAGCCACATTTACAGTTTTCCGCGTTTTACGATTTCAAAATAATTTTCGCCACCCACCTGGCCGCCCTTGAACACAATCTCGCACCCGTCCGCCGCCGAATTTGGCGCAAACACCCGGCACAACGGCGCGCCCGGCGTGAGCGGGGCAACCATTTCCAGCGCCTCGATTCCCAGGGCCCGGGCCGCATAACTGGACGTGTCGCCACCGGCGATGCAGAGGCGCTGCACCCGGTTCTTCCCCAGCGCACCGCGCAGAATTTTGCCAAGCGCCGTGCCGAGCAGTGGTGCGGTCCGACCCTTGAAATTCACCATGAACTGCTTGTTCGGGCCGTGACGGCCGGTGTGAACGATGACACTGCGACCTTTCTGCAAAAGTCTTCCGGCGAGGCCAGCCGCGCGTTGTATTTCCGCTCCGGATTTTTTGTCCGACGCCAGAGCGGCAACGTCGAGCGGAACTTCGGCAAAACCATGCTTTAGCGCCAGGGCAATTTGCTGCCGGGTTACCGGCGAACAACTGCCGGAACCAACTAAAATCTGTTTTCTAGGAGCCGACGTGAGAAGGCTCAAATCAATTTCCGATTTGCGATTTCCGATTTCCGATTTCTTGGCCAGAGCCTCCTGACGTCGGCTGCTACAGAGATAGAAAAAGGCGCCCAGCGCCGCTTCAATTCCCGATGAACCAACCGAAAACAGCGGGCGCTTTGCACTGGCGAAGCCGTCAATCAATCTGCCGATGCGTTGCAAGTGTGCATCGGTGAGCGCGTCGAACAAAACCACTTCGGGCTTCTCCGCGAGAAGTTTCTTGAATGCGGTGCGGGCTTCGGCTTCCGGCAGCGCCACTGTCAAAATATCGAACAGCGCGATTTTCTTCTTCGTCTGTTTCGCCAGATGCAAGCGCAAGTCTGCCTCGGTCATGGGCGTGACCGGATGCCGGCTCACTGACGGATGCCGGTCGAGCCGGTGGATCGAACCGCCGCTGCCGATGCCGAACCGGGCGAAGTGAGTTCCGAAAATCGTGTAGCGTCCCAACGAGGGCGCGGCGGCGAGCAACGGCACGAACGGAGCGCGGAAAATTTCCGTGCCGACATTAATCGCGCGTCCAATGCTGCCGATTTTCGGTGACGAATCAAACGTGGAGCAAACCTTGTAATGCACGTGCCGCGTACCCAGGGCTTTGAGCTTCTTGAACGCCGGCCGTAATTCCTTTTCCATTGCGTTCGGCGGGAGCGAACGTGTCTTGCCGGCCACGCCGACGGCCTGCAAGTTGGGAAATTTTCTTAAGTGCGTCGGCGACGGCGGCTCGATGAACAAAGCCGCGCGGATGCCGGCCAGCGTGAGTTGCTCCAGCGCATCGGTCGAGCCGGTGAAATCGTCGCCGTAGAAGGTAAGAAGAAGTTTGCTCATTTCCCTTTCGTCCCGAACTTTTCGAGCGACTGCTTCAACTCCGGATATCTTGCGGCAGCCTGCTCCATCGTCAGGCCTTCGACCGCGGCTTCCCACCATTTATGCAACGAGCGCACGCCGGCGGCCGCGCCGTCGGGATGCGCCATGATGCCGCCACCCGCCAGGTAAAGCAGGTCAATGGTTTTCGTCCGGCGATAAGTCTCCGGCGCCTGGCCGCCCCATTGGCCGGAGGAAACGACGGGCAGAATCGGAGCGCCGGTCTCCGACCCGGCACGAACCGACAGAGCATCATGACTTACCGAGCCTGTGCTCGGCGCTCCGAACAACGGTTTCAGGCACGCTTCAATCGAGCGGACCACCGAATCATCGTTCTCCCAGAATTTGTTGGCGATGCCGTTGACGTGAATCTGGTCCACGCCCGCCAGCCGCCAGATTTTCTGGTAGGCCGCAAATTCGATGCCGAGCAGCGGATGCCGGTTCAACATGCCCCAGCCATTGCGATGACCATGAATTGCCAGGATGCCCAGGTCACAGATCTTTTTCGCTCCGGCCAGACCGACGCTGTTTAACGAAATCATGGCGCACGTGCCGCCGGCGGAAACAACTTTTTCGTAGTGCCGCAGCATCGCGTCCAGTTCGTCGCTGACGTTGAAGGCGTACATCACTTTTTTGCCGGTGCGGTCGGCGTGGACATTGATGACACGCATCACGGCGTCCACACGTTTGTCGAATGGCGAATGCGGTGGATTCGCCATCAACTCGTCGTCCTTGATGAAATCTATCCCGGCTTCTACCAGCGTTTTTACCAGCTCCGCCGTTTCTTCTGGCGTCAGGCCGATGCTGGGTTTAACGATGGTGCCGATGAGTGGACGATCAGTGACACCGGTCAACCGACGCGTTCCGGCCACACCGAATTTCGGTCCGCGAAGATGTTTCGCGAACGACGGCGGCAATCCCAAATCCATTAACTTCAAGCCGGAGAACTGCGAAAGCTCGTAAAGATTGCCTTGAACGGTCGAGACCAGTGTCGGCAGATTCCAGCCCATGTTTTCCATCGACCACGAAATCACCACTTCGGCGCGCTGGAATCTGAAGTTTGGAGTTCCGCGTTTACGCGGCTCCGGACCGCCTGAAGGCGGAACTCCAAACGGATGTCGGCTGCCGGGCAAGCTGGATGTATCCACCACATCCAGCGGCCTAATTTTTTCGACCCGCGCGGCAAATCGCCGCTTCAATTCCTCGGTTTCGCCCGGGACCGCGACGAACGTACCGGACGATTGTTCGCCGGCCAGACTGGCCGCCGCTCTTTCCACCGACAACGGCGTTTCGATCAGGTAAGTGGCAGAGATGCGATCCATTTGTGCGTATTGTCAGCGTAAATTTTAGACGGATTCGGGCACAATGGTAAAACTGATTTCCGATTTGTTTTTTTTGCCGAAATACTTGCGAGTTATGGCCGGAAGCCGATGGCGGCTTGATCTTTATACCCGCCCCAACAACACTCGGACCCGGCCATCCAATGAAGCCGTCAATCCTTCGCATGATTGTCGCCGTGCTCGCGCTCGTCTGCGGACGAAGCTTGCTTACCGCGGCCGGGACCGAAACCGATCGGCTTTATCTTTCCGGCCACGACAAGGACGACGCCGTGCCGTGGAAATTTTTCTGCACTTCCGGTACGCAATCCGGTTACTGGACCAAGCTGCCGGTGCCGTCGAACTGGGAATTTCACGGCTTCGGCACGCTGACGTATCACCGCGATTCCACCAACCCGCCGCCTGAGGAAGGGCTTTACGAACACGATTTCAAAGTGCCCGCGAAGTGGTCGGCCAAACGCGTGTTCCTGGTGTTCGAAGGCGCGATGACCGACACCAGCGCGAAGCTGAACGGCCAGTCGGTCGGGCCGATGCACCAAGGCGGTTATTACCGGTTTAAATACGAGGTGACGCAGATCGTGAAATTCGGCAAAACGAACCGGCTCGAAGTCACCGTGGCCAAGCATTCCGCCAATAAATCGGTCAACGGTGCCGAACGCACCGGCGATTACTGGATGTACGGCGGCATTTACCGCCCGGTGTACCTGGAAGCTGTTCCGCGACAATTCATCGAACACATCGCCATTGATGCGCGGGCCGACGGATCTTTTGCCATGACCGTTTTCACCGAAGGCGCGACCAAAACTGACACGATCGAAGCGCAAATTCAGACCTTCGACGGGAAAAATGTCGGCAAATCATTCGGAGTTCCGGCTTCAGCCGGTCTTGACTGCCTGAAGGCAGAACTCCGAACCCAAATCCTTACCCCCAAACTATGGACCGCCGAAACGCCAAATCTTTATCGGGTCGCAGTCCGGCTCAAACACGGCCGTCAGGTTCTCCATCAGGTCGAACAGCAATTCGGCTTTCGCACATTTGAAGTCCGCGACGGGGACGGCCTTTACCTCAACGGTCAACGAATTGTCCTGAAAGGCTGCTGCCGGCATTCGTTCTGGCCCGATTCCGGCCGTTGCCTCAGCGAAGCAATCCACCGGCTGGATATCGAAACGATGAAGGATATGAACTTGAACGCCGTTCGCATGTCGCATTATCCGCCCGACGCGGAATTTCTGGATTTGTGCGACCAACTCGGCTTGTACGTGCTCGACGAACTCGCCGGCTGGCACAAGGCGTACGACACGGAAACCGGCACCAACCTCGTCCGCGAGATGGTCACGCGCGACGTGAACCATCCAAGCATTCTGTTCTGGGACAACGGCAACGAAGGCGGCTTCAACACGAACCTCGACCAGGTTTTCGGCGAATACGACCCGCAACAGCGCCGCGTACTGCACCCGTGGATTCCCTTCAACGGCGTGGATACGATCCATTATCCGACTTACGACTTTGTCAAATTCGCCTGCGCGGGCTATCCGCTTTATTTCCATCGCAACGCCTACTTTGCCAACACAAACGACCCCGCCAAATACATCTTAATGCCGACGGAATTTCTGCACGGTCTTTATGACGGCGGCGCGGGCGCCGGGCTGGAAGACGTCTGGAACCTGATGCAGAGCAGCAAATATCTCGGCGGCGGTTTCATCTGGGCGTTCCTGGATGAAGGCGTGCATCGCGTGGACAACGGGCAGATTGACGTGGCGGGCAACGAGGCGCCGGACGGCATCGTCGGCCCCTATCGCCAGCGCGAAGCGAGCTTTTACACCATCAAGCAAATCTGGTCGCCTATTGTCATCATCGAAACCAATCTGCCGGAAAACTTCGACGGCACGTTGACCGTGGAAAACCATTTCAGTTTTACGGACGCGCGCCAGTGCAAATTCACCTGGCAACTGCGCCGGTTCATTCCTCCTGCTCGCGCAGGCTCCAACGACGAAAGTGTCAGCGCGGATGGCGTGGCGGAGTCGCCGTCGATTCCGCCCGGCGGCCGGGGCCAACTACATTTGAACCTGCCGGAGAATTTCCGGCATACGTCGGACATTACTGAGGGCGATTTCCTGGCCGTAAAGGTCGATGGTCCCGACGGACGCGAACTTTGGACGCATGTCTGGCCGTTGCGCCAGCGCAAAGTGTTATCGGACGATGCTCGCATCGTTGCTCAAGCAGACAATTTCGGCGCTACGAACGGGGTGGTTGAGTTAAGAGACAAGGACACCGAAGCCCGTATTGATGGCCCCACCGGTTCGTTGGTTGATGTTGAACGCGGTGGGAAAAAGTTCTCCCTGAATAACGGCCCGCGGCTGGTAATGACCAATGCCACGCTCAAGAAAATTGCCTGGCGACTGCGCGACGACGGCTGGCTGCAATGCGACTACACCTATGCCGCCGAGGGCACGAACGATTATTTCGGGGTTGTGTTCGATTACCCCGAAAATCTGGTGAAAGCCAAACGCTGGCTCGGCGACGGCCCATATCGCGTCTGGAAAAATCGGCTGGCCGGCGTCACTTTGGGCGTATGGCAGAACGACTATAACAATACCATCACCGGCTGGCGCGACTGGATTTACCCCGAATTCAAGGGTTGTTTTGCCAACTTGCGTTGGCTGCAACTTCAAACGACGGAGGGAGAAATTACGGTCGTCCCGCAGAATGTTCCCTTCGTGCAAGTGCTCACGCCGGAATTCCCGCCGGCGCATCTGGCCGGGAACACGATCGCGCCGTTGCCGCACTGCGGTCTGGGATTTTTGAACGCGATCCCGCCCATCGGCAGCAAGTTCCAGGCGGCGGATGCCGTGGCGCCTTCCGGCGAACGCGCCGTTGCACATGGCGAATATTCCGGCACGGTGAGCTTTTATTTCGGCAATTTGCCATGAATTTGCCCCCCCGCATTTTCAGATGGCCGAAAGACGCTTTTTTATGGACACAGCGTTCAACTTTGATAGACTGTGTGACACCATGACCAAGCCAATTTACACTCTCAGTGCGGTGATGGCGTTGGGTCTAGTTTTCTGTCTTTCAGCGTCGGCCCAGTATCGCACGCCGCCGGTTTCTGCTGAGGAAAAAGAGGCGGTGTATAACGCTACCATCAATGATCGAACGGCGGACATCCTCAAGCAGCTGGCGTTGACCGATCCCGCCAAGTCCAACCGGGTGTATCAGGCCATCGTTGACCAGTATCACGCGTTGCGCGCGCGCGACGAAGCCATTGACGATGAGCTTGGCAATCTGACCCGGGATTCCGCAGAATGGTCGGCGGCGCGGATTGCCATGTTTCCACATATGTCGAAACCGCTGCACGACCGGTTTGTCGCCAAGCTTTCTGCGGACCTGACACCCGAGCAGTTTGAACTGGTCAAGGACAAGATGACTTATGGAAAAGTGCAATTCACTTACGCCGCTTACTGCGCCATCGTGCCGAATCTGACGGATGAGGAAAAAGCTCATGTCCTGGATCTCCTCAAACAGGCCCGCGATGAAGCCATGGATGGCGGCAGTTCCACCGAGAAGTCGGCCATCTTCCAGAAATTCAAAGACGACATAAATGCCTACCTCGATAGTCGTGGCCACGATGTTGCCAAGGCCACCAGGGAATGGCAGGCAAAGCAGGAGTTGGCAAAGAAACAGGGAGAAGGATCCGGTTCATCCACGAATTCTGCATCGCAATAATCGAACCGTCGTTCTGCGCTGCGCGTCCAGAAGTCTCAATCGGGTTCCGAAAACGAAACTGCAGACCGTGGCCTTGACCAGTGGGGCCGGTCCTTTAGTATGGCTGCATGGCGCCAACGTGTTTATCCGTTGTTATTCTTCTCCTGACTGGTTTCATTTCGGCCGTCGCTTCCGGGGAACCAGGAAAAGCGCCACTGCTTCCGGTCATTCCGCGCGCGACCTTTGATGTCACCCATTACGGCGCGGTCGGCGACGGTCAGACCGCGAACACCACTGCCGTCCAGAAAACCATCGACGCCGCAGCGGCAGCCGGCGGTGGCATCGTGCGAGTGCCGGCAGGAAAGTTTCTCACCGGCCCCTTCACGCTCGCCAGCCGCATCAACCTTCACCTGGAACGCGGAGCAGTAATTCTGATTACCGACGACCTGGCGCATTATCCGGTCACAGCCAACCGCTATCAGGACACCGTCACCGTGTCGGACGCGCAGGACGTTGAAATCAGCGGACCGGGTACCATTGACGGCCAGGGCGCGCCCTGGTGGACCGCCTTCCGGGCCAATCCGGCGATGACGCACCGGCCTTACCTGATCAAGATCTCCAATTGCACGCGCGTGCTCGTCACGGGTGTGACACTGAAAAACTCGCCCATGTTTCATCTGGTCCCACAAAACTGCACGGACGTAACCATCCACGATGTCCACATCTTCGCACCACCCAATTCACCCAACACTGACGGCATTGATCCGTCGGGTTGGAATTTTCTCATCAGCGATTGCGCGATAGACACGGGCGACGACAACATCGCCATCAAGCCCACCAACACGCGCTCGCCGGGCAATAAAAATTATCTGATCGAAGATTGCGCTTTCGGGCACGGGCACGGCTGTTCCATCGGCTCGGGCACGGTGGGCGGAATTGAAGACCTGACGGTGCGCCACTGCACTTTTGACCAGACTGATTCGGGCATCCGCATCAAGTCCGGGCGCGACCGCGGCGGATTGCTTCAAAACGTCACCTACGAGAATCTGAAGATGGCGGCGGTCAAAAATCCGATTTACATCATTGGTTTCTACCCCGAACGGACCGCCCCCAAGGATCCGGCCACCGAAAAGCCTGAACCCGTCACCCCGCGAACGCCCATCAACAAAAACATCGTGATCCGCAACGTCACCGCGACGGATTGTCCGACCGCCGGCACGATCCGCGGCTTGCCGGAAATGCCGATTGACGGCGTGACGCTCGTGAACGTAAAAATTACGGCGGAAACGGGCCTGAAAATTTATCATGCGCGCGGTGTCCGATTTGAGAAATCAAAAATCAAGGTCAAGGAGGGCGAGCCGTTGATTACCTATGACGCACAGGTGACGGGTCTGGAATAGCCGCCTGCCAAAGCTTTCCAACTGCCGGCTCAAAACTTTGATTCAAATTCGTACCGGCCCGACTCCACCTCGAGCACCGCGCAACCATTTTCCACTCGCAGGAACTTCACGCCCTTGCTGTGTGACGCGGGCCGGCTGTTCTCCGTGACTACCTCTGCCGATTCCGCCGGGACAAAAACGGTCGCCGTGGTATTCGGTGGAATCGCTACACTCAGAGTGAATTTGTACCGGGTGGGGCGAGCGTCTTCGCGAGCCGATGTCCCTCGCCCGCGGGAGCGGGAAAGGGTGGCCGAAGGCCGGGTGAGGGTTAAAGGGGATGAACCAACCGTCGTCGGCTCGTCGGGAGCCTCGCCCCACCGGTTCGGGGTGAGCTTCCAGTCGCTGACAATTTCCCCGCGAATGGACTTGTAGCCGGCCTTGACCCACGTCAAGTCACCGACCGGCTGCGGATGGATGATGATTCTTTTGAAGCCCGGCCCGGCAGGATCACAGCCGATGCCGGCGAGATCATGATAAAACCATTCCTGAATCTGGCCGAGCATGAAATGGTCCTGCGACGAACCGCCGTCCCACGCTTCGGTTAAACTCGTTTTGCCTTTCGCCACTTGCATGCCGTAGCCCGGATTATTGGTCTGGTTGTTCATTTCAAAAATCACGTCGCTGCGCCCCGCATCGGCCAACGCGCGAAGCAAATAGCGGTAGCCGACGTCGCCCGCAGTAAGCCCCTTCGCGTGAACGTCGCGGACGATGGCGTCAACCACCGCGGCGCGATTGGACGCTTCGCAAAGGCCGAAAACCAGCGGGATGGCGTTGGCGCATTGCGAGCCGGTCGCGTAAAAACATCGTGGACGCGACGCCTCGTCGCGTTGGGCGACGAGGGCGTCGCCACCATTAAAAAACGTTTCGTTGAACGTCGCGCGGATGTTTTTGGCGAGTGCGGAAAAATTCTTGGCGTCATCGTTTCGGCCGAGCAATGCCGCCGCGTGCGAAAGAATTATTGCGTCTTCGAAATAAAACGCGGTGGCCGTCAGCGCGACCGGGGTCAGTTGCGCGAGGCCGGGTCTGTTCGGGCCGAGGTCATACCAATCACCCAGGCCGAAATTCAGAATGTAATTGTTGGCGCGGCTGCCGAGATAGGCGAGGTAATTTGTCATCGCGCCGTAATGCCGCCGGAACAGTTCCAGGTCGCCGTCGAATTCGTACTGCTGCCAGGGAATGAGGATGAACGACGCGCTCCATTCGGGCGAGTCGCCGTAGCGGTTCCGCAAATGCTCGGCGTCGGTCCTGTCGCGGAAGATGGTGTATTCCGGCGCGGTGGTCGGCACGAGGCCGTTGGTTAATTGCGAATCCGCGATGTCGTTGACGGTTTTCGTGAACAGTTGCGCGAGATCAAAATCATAGCGCAGCGCCGGGCCGTTCAAATGGTCCTGCTCGAGCCAGCCCAGACGCTCGCGGTGCGGGCAATCGGTGAGCACGCTCACCATGTTGTTTTCCTGCGCCCAGCGGACGAGCGAAAAAATGCGATTGAACAAATCATTCGAGCATTCAAATTCGCCCGCCGGCTCGGAAGCGGAATGCACCACGATGCCCTCCAGCGATTTGATGGTAGGGCGCATCACTCCGTGCGCGCCGGCGGCGGGCAAGAGACTGCCCGCCCTACCTTCAAAATGTACCTGCACATACCGGTAGCCCACGTAGAAAAACTTTGGCGACCAGGTTTCGGTACCATCGGTCGCTTTGATGAAATCGCACCAGATCGAGCCGCGGTGTCCGCCACCCATGGAGCCCTGATTGATCGAGCCATCCGCGTTCGTCAATTCCGACGGCAGCAACCGGATGTGGCTGCCGGCCGGGCCGTGGACGGAAATGCGCAATACATGCGAAGCGTTCTGACCAAGATCGTAAACCACGTCCCCGTTCGTGAGCGTATGAACCGCGACCGGGCGGTGGATTTGAAACTCGCGAATTGGCGGCGCGGCGCAGGAAAGCCCTTTCAGTTCGCCGCCCGGACCGTCAACTACCTGTACGGTTTCCCATTTTGAATCGTCAAATCCCGGCTCGTCCCAACCGTGTTGCACGAGTCGCGCGTCAAAATCCTCGCCGCCATAAATCGAATCGAACGTGATCGGCCCCGGCGCGGCGCGCCACTGGTCATCCGTGCTAATGATTTCAACCGTGCCATCCGCGTATTCGAGCCGGAATTGCGCGATGGCCTTGAGCGGGCCAAAGGAGCTTCTGAATTTCGCAAAACGATTTGTGTCGGGGGGAATGCGATACATGCCGTTGCCGAGTTCAATGCCGACGGCATTTTTTCCACGCTGCAGATTTTTTGTCACGTCGAACGTGTCGTACAGGCAGGTCTTGTTGTATTTCGTCCAGCCGGGCGAGAGGAAATCGTCGCCGACTTTTTGGCCGTTGAGCGACAGTTCGTATTGACCAAGGCCGCAAACGTTTACCAGCGCGCGTTTCAGGCGAGGTTGCACAACAAAATCGTGGCGCAGCAGCACGCTTTCAGAATTTGTTGGCGCGGCAATCCATTTCGCCCGCCAGGCTTCAGGTTTGAGCAATCCCATCGTCCACGTAGCCGGTTTACTCCACGCGGAGACCTTTCCTTTCGCGTCCCAAACACGGACCTTCCAGAAAACCTGCTGTGATGCCTTCAACGGCGCGCCGCCGTAAGGAATTTGGATGGTCTCGTCGGAGGCAATCTTGCCGCTGTCCCACAAATCGCCCCGGTCTTTGGCCAGATTTTCTGCCGACGATGCGACGAGAATTTGATAGGCCGTTTGCTTCTGACCGCGCTGCTTGCTTTCATCCACCCAGAACAGCCGCGGATTGGACACGTCCACGCCGAGCGGGTTGACGGTGTACTCGCAGCGGAGGTTGGCAGGATTCAGGCCAGCGGCTTGGGTTGTCAATGCAACCGAGGCAAACCAGACGATTAGCCGGGACAGTGCGGCTGCCAAATGGCGTGGCGGCGGCGCCACCGCCGCGCAAAACTTTTGACTCACCATTTGATTCACCCGCCGGTCTCGGCGACGAGGCGTCGCCGGCACTCTCTGCGACGAGGCGTCGCAGCCACGCATCCTGCGACATCGCTTTTCAACCGCATCGTTCCGCCCTGGTTTTGTTTTCATTGCGACAACAAATCCCGGAAGGCCGGTTCCAGTCCGGCAGCGTCTTTGATTGTTTGCGACACCATCGGGCCATTGTTTTCCCAGACGTTGCCGGGACCGTTGGCGTTCTTCAGGAATTTTTCCGCCGGACACCAGTTGTCCTGCACGGTCATGAACGAGGAACCTTCATCGAGGTAAAGATAAAACCAGTGGTCTGGATCGGGAACATAGGGACTCATCTGGATGTCGTAGATGGCATTTTCACGGATGATCGTACCTGGCTGCGCCGAAAGCGTGTAAATCCCCGCCGTGTCACCCAAGCGCGTGGCGACGTGAAGAATCCGGTTGGCGCAAATCCAATTATCCCTCATGCAATTCGTCGCCTGGTTCCAGCCCCACCCCAGGCTGATGCCGGTATACGGCAGGTCGCTGACTTCGTTGTGCTCGATGATTGCCAGCCGGATGTAACCGGCGGCAATCCCGACGCAACCCCAGTCTTCCGTGCCGCAATCGGTCACGAGGTTGTTGGCGATAGTTTCGCGCGCACAGACTTCGCGCTTGTCCTTCGGGTTGTACGCCAGATGCGTTTCCGCGCCGGGATCGGCGAATTTACCAATTTGAATTCCATTGCCGCCGAGATCGCGGAACACGCAGCCCTCGACTAAATCGTCCTGCGTGCCTGATGGAAAATCCAGGCCCGCCGATGCCATGTGCTCAAACCGGCAACGCTCGAACCGAATATGGTTGGCGTTGATGACCGCAACCCCCGCCGGCGGTCGGCCGAGCCATTCCTGGTTGTCCAATTTCGCCAGCTCGGGGGTCCCTTTCGGTTTCAACCGGTAGGCGTCCAACATGAACATGCCCGCCTGGAGCGGAACGTGCCCGGCCTCGGATGGCCGCAGCCAGGTCGCGTGCTCGAACCGGATATTTCTAAAAACAATGTTTTCCACCGGCCGATCCAAGGTGCCTTCGATGCGCATGACCGATTCGAGCGCGGGCGCAACGACCTTAGCCTGTGTCAGGTCCTCGCCAGAGCGCGGCCAGTAATAAACCTTGCCGGCGGACGTGTCTTCGAACCATTCGCCGGGTGAGTCGAGAAATTCAATCGCGTTCGCCAGGAAAAATGGCGCCTGGTAATTGGTGTTCACGGTCACCGGCGGCCAGGGATGCTCGAATTCAATTTGGCTTTCAGGCTGCTCGAAGGTCAGGCTGACCCGGTCGCCGTCTAGACGCAGCGATTTCACCCGCAACACCGCGATTTCCCAAACCTGGTCAATCACCATTTCCAGTTGACCTTGGAGCGCCGGCATCCTGCCGGCAGCCAGCCCGCCACGCAACTCGCCGGCAAGGATGCCGGCGCTCCCGGCGGGAATCCACGCTTGCTGGTTGGTCTTGTTCCATGCGACAAGGCGATCCATTGTGTCGCCATTCGGTTCGCGCGCGCGAATGGCTTTGCGGTCGCTGACCCAAAGCTGGCGGAATTCCAGAAGCCGTCCGCCAAATTTTGGCGCATCGGTCACCCAAACGTGACCGCGAGCGGTGGAAGGCAGACCCGGAACTTTTGCCTTCAGTTTTTGCCAGCCTTGAATCGAAACCCCGCCGCTGATGACCGGCTGCTCGTTGGTAGCGGCTTCGATGATGGTTGGACTCGATTCGGTGCCGGAATCTTCCGGGCGAAAAAACAATGGACTGTCGGGATGATAGACTCCGCCGCGCAGAACTATTCGCACCGATTCATTGGTTTCAACCTTACCCAATCGCCGGAGCTCGCGGGCCTGGCGTTGCGCGGTGGCGATGGATGAGAATGGCTGCGTTTGCGTGCCGGAATTGGCGTCATTGCCGTCCGGGGCCACCCAGAATTCCGCGGCGGTGACGGGCAGAACGAACAGGCCGGACAAAATCAGGTTGCGGAGAATTTTCGTCACGTGTCCCCCAACTCTAAACAATCCCCCGAATGCACACAATGCAGGTTTGCGCCGGCACGACGGACTGATTACGCTCTGAATCATGTCAGGAATTCGTCCGGCCGCAAAAGTTTTTGGAATTTTGATTCCGCTCTTTCTCGTTGGAGCATTTACGGCGAACGCTGCTCCCCTGCCCCGCGAACGGATTTTGTTTAACGATAACTGGCAGTTCATCCAGGGCGACCCCGCCGGTGGCAGCAATGAATTAAGTTACGCGAATCTCAAGCCGTGGCTCATTGCTACCGGCACGGAGTTCTCCACCAATCCGCCGGCAGCCAGACCGGCGGGCAATCCGGGCGCGGACGTTTCCTACACCCAGCCCGTATTTGATGATCACGCATGGCGACAATTGAATCTGCCGCACGATTGGGCGATCGAAGGGCCGTTCCGGCAGGAGTACGCCGGTGAAACCGCCAAGTTGAAATACTGGGGCGCGGTCTGGTATCGAAAACACTTCGTGCTGCCACCGACCGATACGGGTAAAAAGATCCGGCTCGAGATTGATGGCGCCATGTCCTGCGCCGAGATCTGGCTCAACGGCCAATTCATCGGCGGCTGGCCCTACGGCTATGCTTCGTTTGAACTGGACCTCACCCCATTCATCAAATTCGGCGGCGAAAACATTCTCGCCATCCGACTCGACAGCCCGCCGGACGCGTCCCGCTGGTATCCCGGCGCGGGCATTTATCGCAACGTCTGGCTGGTGAAAACCGCGCCTGTCCATGTCGGCCAATGGGGCACGTTTGTCACCACGCCGGAGGCGGGCAAAAACGAAGCAGCGGTAAAAATCCAGGTCAATGTGGACAATGAAACCGGCGATGACGCCAGCGTGTCGGTGAAAAATACGATTTACGAACTCAAGCCCAATGGCGAGCGCGGCAAATCCGTCGCTTCGCTAACCACCGAGGGTCTGAAAATTTCGGCGCACCATAATGAACCGATGGAAGCGCGCATCGTTCTCAAAGACCCGAAGCTCTGGAGTATAGCAAAACCGCAACGGTACGAAGTTGTCACTTCAATTAAGCAAAACGGCAAATTGCTGGACCGTTATGAAACACCGTTCGGCATCCGCACAATCCAATTCACGGTGGACAACGGTTTTTTGCTGAACGGCGAACGCATGCAAATCCACGGCGTGTGCTTGCACGGCGACCTTGGCGCGCTCGGCACGGCGCTGAATACCAGCGCGTTGGAACGTCAGCTTCTGTTGCTCAAGGAGTTGGGCTGCAACGCGATTCGCACCAGTCACAACCCGCCGGCACCCGAGTTGCTCGATTTATGCGACCGCCTGGGATTTGTGGTGATGGACGAGGCGTTTGACGCCTGGGCCACGGCCAAGCGACCCGGTGATTATCACCTGCTCTTCCCCGACTGGCACGAAAAAGACCTGCGCGCGTTTGTACGCCGCGACCGCAATCATCCGTGTGTCGTGCTCTGGAGCATCGGCAATGAAGTCTATGAACAGCGGGCAACCGATGGCTGGAAGCCCGGCGCCGACCTCGCTGCCATCGTGCATCAGGAAGACCTCACGCGGCCCGTCACCGCCGCCCTCCACATTGTTGCCGCCAGCACGAATGGTTTTCAAAAGGTTGTGGATGTTTTCGGCTACAATTACAAACCGTTCGGTTACGCCGAGTTCCGGACCAACAACCCGACCATTCCGCTTATCGGCAGCGAGACGGCGTCCTGCGTCAGTTCGCGTGGCGAGTATTTCTTCCCCGTCAGTAACAACAAGAAGCTGGGCCGCGCTGATTTTCAGGTCACCTCCTACGACCTGGCCGCGCCCGCGTGGGCCATGCCGCCGGACGATGAGTTCAAAGGCGAGGACGAAAATCCTTTTGTGGCCGGCGAATTTGTCTGGACGGGTTTTGATTATCTCGGCGAGCCGACGCCGTATGATCACGACAGCACCAACCGGTTGCTGTTCACGGACCCCGAAGTACAGGCAGAGTGGGATGCCATGCTGAAAGCCGGCGGTAAAGTTGTAGTGCCGTCGCGCAGTTCCTATTTCGGGATCTTCGACCTCGCTGGTTTCAAAAAGGACCGGTTTTATCTTTATCAATCGCGCTGGCGGCCGGACCTGCCGATGGCGCACATTCTGCCGCATTGGAACTGGCCGGAACGCGTCGGACAAATCACGCCGGTGCAGGTCTACACTTCCGGTGACGAAGCCGAGCTGTTCCTCAATGGCAAATCGCTGGGGCGGGAGAAAAAAGGTCCGTTCGAATATCGCCTTCGCTGGGACAACGTGGTCTATGAACCAGGCACGCTTAAAGTGGTTGCCTACAAAAACAGCAAGGCCTGGGCAGCGAACGTGGTGAAAACGACCAGCCCGGCAGCTAATCTGGCGTTGCAGGCCGACCGCACAAAATTTCGGGCAGACGGAAAGGACTTGTCGTTTGTTACCTTGATCGTCGAGGACAGCGACGGCCTGCCGGTACCGCGCGCGAACAACCACATTCGATTCAGTATTGCCGGCCCCGGCGAGATTGTTGCGACCGACAACGGCGATGCGACCAGTCACGTGTCCTTCCAATCAATGGAGCGGGATGCGTTCAATGGACTTTGTCTGGCTGTCATCCGGGCGAAAGCCGGCGAACCGGGAAAAATCACGCTCACGGCACAGAGCGATGGTCTGGCCGGCGCGAAGGTTGTGATTCGCAGCGTAAGCGGTCGGTAGCGGTTGCCAGCCCAAAACCGCGCAATGCGGGAGCGGAGCGCGAGTTGTCTCAACTCGCAGGCTGTTTGTTATTTCGGCCGCTGCGGATTGAGGACAATCCGCGCTCCGGTGAATGGGTGCATCCACGTACTGTTTTTAACCACAATTGGGGGTCCGGTTTGGAGTTCCGCATTTACGCGGCAAATCGGGATTTCGCGCCTGGAACCGCCCGAAGGCGGGACGCCAAGCACGAACAGTGCATGGATGCGCCCCGGGCAAATTGAGACGCTACCCGCTCGTTGACCGCTTTGGCCGAATCGCATAATCTCTGTCACCTTTTAACATGGAACTGAAATTCATTCTGGAATCGGTCCTGTTCTCCGCGCAAAAACCGCTCAGCGTGAAAGAACTTCGCGACGTGCTGGCCGCGGCCGCCGAAGCCGAGGACGCGGACGCCACCGCCAAATCGCTCGGCAAAATCAAAGACAGCGAACTGACCACCGCGCTGGAACAACTGGCGCGCGAGCACGAAACCGCCGCGCGCAGTTACCGGCTCGCGTGCGTCGCGGGCGCCTGGCAATTCGTGACGCAACCCGAATTTTCGCCGTGGCTTAAGGCATTGGTCGGGCAAAAAATCCGCCCGCCGCGGCTTTCGCAGCCCGCGCTGGAAACGCTGGCCATCATCGCCTATCGCCAGCCAATCACGCGCGCCGAGGTCGAGCAGATTCGCGGCGTGAACGTGGATGCCGTCATGCAAACCATCATGGAACGCGGGTTGGTCGAGGCCATCGGTCGCGCCGAGGTGATTGGTCGTCCGCCGACCTACGGCACCACGGCGTTGTTCCTTGAATATTTCGGCCTGCGGAACCTGGAAGATTTGCCGGCGGCCGATGAGCTCCGGAAAATTGTGGTCGAAAAATCGCCGGCGCCGGTTACCGCCGAACCCGGCTTAGCCACCAATCCACCGGAACAACTTCAATTGAATGAAGAAGGCAAAATGAAGAAGGATGAAATACCGGCCGCGCCTGCTGCCCAGGATTCGCAGTCAGCAGGCGCGTGAATCTGATTTGATTCTTCCTTCATAATTCTGCATTCTGCCTTTGTTTTGAGCATTTCCAAACATCGCCAGGCGATTGACAAGCTGGACGCGCACATCGTCCGGCTGCTCAACGAACGCACGAAGCACGTGCTGGCCATCGGCGATATCAAGCTGGCGGCCGGCGAGGAGGTCTATGCGCCGCATCGCGAACAAACCGTGCTCAAACGCGTTTGCGAGTTGAACCGGGGGCCGATGACCAATGATCAGCTCCGCGCGGTCTATCGCGAAGTCATGTCCAGCGCGCTGGCGCTCGAGAAGACCATGACCATCGCCTACTTCGGGCCGGAGGCGACGTTCACGCATCAGGCGGCCATCCAGCGGTTCGGGTCGAGCCTGAAATACTCGCCGCAGAAGACCATCGCGGACGTTTTCACCGAGGTCAGCAAAAAGAGCGCGGATTACGGCGTGGTGCCGGTGGAAAATTCCACCGAAGGCGTCGTCACCCACACACTCGACATGTTCATGGATAGCGATCTGAAAGTCGTTTCGCAAATCGTCATGCCGATTTCATATTGTCTGGCGGTGGGTTCTCCAGGCTTGAAAATTCGGGAAATTAACAAGCTTTTCATCCATCCCCAGGCGTTGGGACAATGCCGTTCCTGGATTCAAAATAATCTGCCCAATGTGGAGATTATCGAAACTTCATCGAACGCGCGTTCGGCAGAACTGGCAGTGACGGCTCATACCAAGCTGAAAGGTATTCCCGAAGGGTTTAAAAGAGGATTACCGAAAGCAGTGCGGAAATTTGAACGCGTAAATGTGGCCGCGATAACCGGCCTTCTCGCCGCGGAAAAATACGGTTTACGCGTGCTCGAAACAGACATTCAGGACAGCGCCGAAAACGCGACACGTTTTCTCGTCCTAGGCCGCCAGTGCAGTCCGCCCACCGGCAACGATCGCACGAGTCTGATGCTGAGCGTTGCCGACAAGGCCGGCGCGTTACACGAGGCTATCGCCGCGTTCCGCCGTTACCAAATCAACATGACGAAGATCGAATCGCGTCCGAGCAAGCGGAAGGCGTGGGAATATTTCTTCTTCATAGATTGCGAAGGCCACGCCCAAGACCGGAAAGTCGCCAAAGCGATTCAGCTTTTGGGCGAGCACTGCAACTTTGTCAAAGTCCTCGGTTCTTATCCCGATGCCGAGTAGCCGCCGCCTCATTTCGGCGGCTACCCAAAGCGGTGCTTTTCACACAGCCGATTCGCGATTCAGTGATCGTGGTCGTGGTCGTGCCCTTCATCGGATCCGTCACCCGGACCGCGGCCGTTTCCCTGATTCCATCCGGGCGCCGGGCCGGCATGATTGCGCGGCGCGCCATTTTGGTCCTGGCTGTGCCGTTGGGCCGGCGGAATGTTTCCATTTTCGTGCGGCGGCGCGATTGGTTTCAGTTCATGGTTGTTGCCGTTTTGGAACGGCCCACGCACGGAGCCGGCGGGCACGGGTGCGCGGTGCACGGCGGAGCTCATGTCAACAACTCTGAATTGCCTGCCCGTGGCTTTTTGAATAGCTGCCAATCCGGGCCCCTCGTTGAAGGCCACCCGGCGCGAACTGCCGTCCACGTCGCGGCTGGTAACCCTGACGTTGGAGATGAATTTCGTTCGTTGAATCAGGTCATTGCGGTTGCCGTGGACAATCACCGACGGTCCGATATCGCCGCCGAAATGATCGTTGTTCACGAAAACGAAGGCCGCGTCAATCGGACGGTGTGTAAAGAAAAAGCCCGGTGGGCACAGTGGAGCCCATCCGATGCAACCGCCGCCGATGCGCCAGCAGACCCACGCCGGCGCCCAATCCACGCCGGGAATCCAGATCCAACCGTAAACCGGATCATAAACCCAGTAGCCGTAGTGGTAACAGGCCCAGGCCCACGGCTCGTCGCTCTGCCAATACCAGCCGCAATCGGTCCAGACCCATTCGCCCTCGCAATAGGGCTGCCAATCCACGGCGACCCCCGCCGGCCGCCAGCAACGACCGTACGACCCGACGGTCACCCACGTCCCGCAAGCTGCCAACGGCGCGTCAAAATCCGCCGTCGCGTGAATAGTTATCGCGGAGGAGACTTCCAGGTCCGCCCGCGCGTTAGCGCTCATCAAACATAGAATACCAGCCACTCCCACTGCAGACAAAACAGAGAATTTTTTCATAAAAACTCCTTTCTCTTCAGCGCGTGAGGCGTTGTTATTTTTGGGGATTTTCCGAATACTTTAAAATGGTCTGGATCAGTCTGGTGGCCGCCGGCGTCGGACGGACATCTTTGCCGGACAGGATGTCGCTCATAGTCACCGGACGACCGTAGTAGGCCGCGTCGGCGCGGTTATCCGGCGATACCGTGCCGCCCTGGAAAGCCACACCGCCAAAGAAGCCTTCCCGGTCGCTGTAGAGCAATCCGGAGTCTTTCGGCACGGCCAAGCCTTCCACACCGGAACTCTGGTTACCGGCGGTGCCCTGCGCCACGCCGCCGAAATCAACGACCGAGCCGGCTAATTCCCGCGTTTCGTTGGTGGTCATCAGCAGAATCACGTAAAAATTCTGCTCGCCGCCGAACTGCGGTCCCAGGCTGGCTTCGCCCGAGTTGAGAAAAGCCGGTGGACTCCAATTCCCGTTGGCGTCGCGCATAAGCGCCACCCCGGTACCGCCTTCGAAGGCAAATCCAAATCCGACGCGCGTGCGATCGAGCAGAATGATGCCCTGCGCCTTTCGCAATTGGTCGGCGGGAATGCGCTTGTCCGGTTTCTGTTGCATGACTTCAAACCGGGCGGTCAGCTTCTCAATGCGATTGTCAAGTCCGTTGCCCCGGGCAGAAGCAGGAGCGCCAGCCATTAAAATGACCGCCAATCCGACGGGAACCCACAATGCGTTTTTTTTCATAACGCCTCCTTTCCTTGACGGCGCCTTGGTGATACAGTGCCGCGTTTCGTAACTGAAACGGCGGCGCCCATTTAACCATGCGCCCGCTGATGATGAGACAATTGCTGATGAAATTTTGTTTGAACAATTTAACTGATTGGACGGCAAGCACTTTCGCGCATTGGCGCGAGTGCTCGCGGCGGGAACAGCCGCAACGCAGCGAACCAAAACCGCCTGACCTGACCGTGCAACCACAGTCATGGCATTCACTCAACACCTGACGAAAGACAACAGCATGTTTCCAGATTCTGGCAATCCTCCGGGCCACAAACCGCAAGGCTCCTGGCCGACGTATCCCGGAATACCGACGAAATTGACCGCGCGGATGCCCAAATCGGACCGGCCGCAAACCTTCACCCGGAATTTCCGTTGGCGTCGGCCCGCCGACCAGGCACACGAACCCGCTTCGGTGGAAGTGGTGGGCACGTTCACCAAATGGCAGAAGGTCCCGCTGATCTATGACGAGGCAGGGCAGATCTGGCAGTTAACGCTGCATGATCTGCCCGTCAACCGGACGCATCATTACGTGCTGTTGGTGGATGGCAAACCGGCGCGCGACGAGAAATGCGACGGCCTGGCCATACCGCGCACCGCGCAGGAGGCGCATTATCAATTGACGACGCCTCGCGGGCCGCGCGTGCTGATGCTGTTCGCGCAGACGAAGTAAAGCCACGCGGCAGGCCAGGCGCTGACGGACGCCAAGCTCACCAGAAGACTGTGGTAACGGCCAAATGATTCGGCCGGATAGCCGGCAAGACCAATTGGCCAGCCGCTCTCCTTTGCTGGACAAACGAATGTCGTTTTGCTACACTAAGTTAAGGAGAAAGGAGTAGGCTGCGAAATCCCGGAGACAGGCTGCGACGTTGGGCCGTTTATTGTCTGCCCCCGTATTTTCTGACTCCGCGCAGAACCAGCAGCCAAAGAACAGACTTAACGTTTGACCAACTGACACGATGAAGAAGCAAAACATCATCAGCGAAATAATTCAAAAAGTGGGTTTCACGGATTTCGATGGATGGCAAATCGGTCTGGCACAGGATCCAACCAGGCGCAAAGCCCAGTGGAAAGAGGAGGGACGAAACGTATCGAGTTGGACGGATTGGGCCGCCGATTCAGCGGAGGAGGCCCGGGAAATTGAATCATATTTCGTCAACGAAAAGAAAATGAAAGGCGGAACGCCCGGCGAATTCTCCCCCTACCGGGTCCTTTACGTCTATATTTTCTAGGCGGGACTATGAGAGTCACTGCGAAGGACGGGGGCCCCGCCAAACCGAGGCTTCCGCCCTCGCGGACAACGCGGGCGATGCGAGAATTGCATGAGGCGATGGGCTTCCCAAGCCGGCTAAGATGTGGTATCCGTTGAATCAAGCCATGAAGACGGTTACGTGGATGCGTCTGCTTGCATACATTCTGATTGCGTTGGGCATTTATTTATCGGCGAGCGCGGCGTACGACGAATTCAAAGGAATTACCTGGAAACCGGCGATGCTTGCGGGCAAGCCCTACGGCCGGGCGGCAAATAGCGGTTATCTTTACAAAATCGCGGTCCATCGGGAGCAGAATCCGGAGCTTTTTCGGCAGTTCATGTTGACCCATTGGATCTGTGCGTTGACGATTGCAGTTGCGGGCTCTGTGTTATATTTCAAAGGCAAACCAGAATGAGGCCATCCGGCAGATCGCAGCAGGCGACCCCGAACTCGAAAGCCGCAGGCAAATCTTCTCCGGTGGGGAAAAGTCGCTTGAGCCCAAATCAGACTTCGACTCGACGAGCCGTTTCTAGCAAATATGACCACAAATTTTTTTCTCTGGCGCATATCTGGCGGAATCATCGTTTTAGGGATGGCTGGAATGTTCTGGCTCGGATGGGGCCTGGGGCAAGCTGCGCTCAAAGCCGGGTCGGTGGCGTGGTGCGCCTTCCTCGCGATCTGGATTGCTTCCGGTGTGGCAATTGTGTGGGCGGCAATTCGGCTCCGGCGCAGGTCAGGGTTCAAGTACTCCGACTTGCGGCAAGGCGATGCGCGGCAGCAGGCCGAGACCCGGAAGATGCTGCGCGCCTGGGTGTGGATCACGCTGGCGCAGACCGTTGCGGTGGGGCTTGGGGTGTTGTGTTGTGTTCAGACGAAACGCTTGGACTTGATCGGGCCGGTAATCGGCCTGGTCGTGAGTCTGCACTTTGCGCCACTGGGACGCATTTTCCATGTGCGCGCGTATTATGTCACGGCTTTGGTTGGGAGCGGGATTTCTTTGGCGGCGTTCATCCTGCCGACCGGTTCTCACCCGCACGAGCTGTATTGCAGCGCAATGACGCTCGTCATGTGGGCTTCGGCTGTCTATGTGATCCGCAATGCAAATCGGATTGCACGGAGAGCCACGCAAGAGGCGTGGGCGGCCTGACACGGGGCCGGGGCCTTGGAGGAAATGCCGAAGGATGAATGCTGGGCCCATGAACCTGGTGGGGCGAAGGTCCGTGGCAGCAGCCGGTTGCGCCCCTCCGTCCTTACCCACACCATTTTTTGCTTCCCATGCGTCCAAGATTGGTGGTAGGATGGCATCATGGAGCCGAAGGAAAACGCGAATGAATTTTTTATCTGGGGAATTGACGATTCCCCTTACGGCCCGGTGGCACTGTCGGCCTTGTTTGACTGGATCAAGGACGAACGTGTTCTGGCCGATACCTGGATTTTCACACGTCCGGAAGGCAACTGGCGGCGCGCAGCGGATGTGCCCGAACTCCAGGCGCATTTCCCCCAGGAAATCATCCCCGTGTCGGCGGCGCCTTCGCGCGCGGACATCAAGCCCGGCTCATTGCGGCGCATCAAAATCCTCGCCCAAATGAACGACGCCCAGCTCGACCGGCTGAAGGACTTCATGGAGGTGCACAAGGTACCCCAGTGGATGGCGTTGGTAAAACAAGGCGACGCGGGTGACGGCATGTTTTTCGTCCTGCAAGGCGAATTGCGGGCGCGGGTGATGGCCGGTGACAAGGAAACCATCCTGGCCACGTTTGGTCCGGGCGATTTCTTTGGCGACATGTCGCTGTTCGATCAAGGCCCGCGCTCGGCGGATGTCATCGCTAATGCCGACAGTATCGTGCTGAAGATGTCCGACACGGCTTTTGAGCGGCTCACCCGGGAAGCGCCCGCGCTGGCCACGCCGTTCCTGAAGTCCACCGCCAGAACCCTCGCGGCCCGGATTCGAGCCGACAACCAGCGCCTGGACCGGGTGACGCAGCAATTCCGGGCCAGTACCTGATTCCTATTTCACTGCCGCAAGGGAGGTTTGGGCATTTGGATCCGCATCATCCAGCACTACGCTCGTCTCCGCCATTTTGAATTTGCGGCTCAGCCGGATGTCGCGTGAAGAACTGGCTACCATAATTTTGTAGGCGCCTTTGTCAGCCACCCAGCCTTTTTTGTCCGGGTCGTAATGCGCGAAGGCATTTCGGTCAAGGACGATGGAGACTTCTTGTTTCTCGCCGGGCGGCAGGAACACTTTCTTGAAACCTTTCAATTCCTTGAGAGGGCGCGGCAGACCCGGGTGAAGTTCCTCCACATAAACCTGCGCCACCTCTGCGCCGGCGCGACGACCGGTGTTGGCCAGCTCGAACTCAACCGTCACAGGCGCGCCCAGCGCCGTTGGGTCGGGAAGAAGATTGAGGTCCGAGTATTTGAACGTCGTATAGGACAGGCCGTAACCAAAGGGGAACAGCGGCTCGATTTTCTTCGTGTCGAACCAGCGGTAACCGACGAGCAATCCTTCCCGGTAAACTTCCGAGCCGTTGGTGCCCGGATAAGCGTGGAGCGCGTGCGCCGGCGAATCCGCCAGTTGTTTCGGGAAAGTGCAGGGCAATTTGCCGGAGGGATCCACGTCGCCGAACAGGACATGAGCGAGCGCGTTGCCGCCTTCAATGCCGGGATACCATGCGTAAAGCACGGCCGGTACCTCGGCAAGCCACTGGTCCATCTCAACCGCGCCGCCGCCCATGAGCACGACCACCGTCCGCGGATTGGCCTGGACCACTTTCCGGATTAATTCGTCCTGTGCTCCGGGCAGCTTGATGTCCTTGCGATCCGCCCCTTCGGTGTCGTAACCGCCGCGATGATTCAAACCGCCGACATAAATGACGAGGTCCGCCGATTTGGCGGCCGCCACGGCCTCTGCGACCAAAGCAGAGACATCTCGAGGAGCACTTGTGGGTTCCGGTTCCGGACGGAAATCCACCCGCCCTGAACCGCCCGGCGGATTGTAACCTTGGGCGTAAATCAGTTTCGCCCGGTCGCCAATGCGATTGCTGATTCCTTCCAACGCGGTGATTTCGTAAGGCGCTTTGATATTTGCGGACCCGCCGCCGTGGGCAAATTGAGCCACGGCATTGGCGCCGATGACCGCGATGGATTTGATACGGGCCGGATTCAGTGGCAGCAGGTTTTGATTTTTCAGCAGCACAAAAGATTCTTCCGCTACCTGCCGCGCCACTTCCTGGTGCGCCCTGGTACTCAACGGGCCTTGCGGTTCGACATTGGTGACGACCGGCGTGGACGGGTCGTAGATGAGACCCAATTTGAACCGCACGTACAGGTCGCGGCGGACCTTGTCATTGAGCGCGGATACGGGGTATTGGCCGGACCGCAATCCAGCCAGATATGGATCGGCCAGGTAATAATCGTGGTAGGCCCGTCCGGTGCCCATTTCCATGTCCATACCGTTGGTTGCCGCCAGGTCGGTGTGATGCACGCCACCCCAGTCGGACATCACAGCACCGGTGAAGCCCCACTCGCCCTTGAGCACCTGATCAAGCAGATAATGATTTTCACAGCAATGCTGGCCGCGGAAGAGATTGTATGCCGCCATGACGTTCAACACGCCGGCTTCCTGCACCGCCGCGTGAAACGCCGGCAGGTAAATCTCGCGCAAGGTTCGCTCGTCCATTTCCACGTTAACTGAGTTGCGCTCATATTCCTGATTGTTGGCGGCGAAATGTTTGGCGCAGGAACTGACGCCCTGGGCCTGTTCGCCTTTGATGTAATTGACGGCCATGCGTGAAGTCAGGAACGGATCCTCGCCCAGATACTCAAAATTCCGGCCACACAGCGGGGTCCGTTGGATGTTGAGGCTCGGCCCGAGCATGATGTTTTTGCCTCGTTGTTTGGCTTCCTGCCCGATGACCGACCCGTAAGCCACGGCCAGACTGGTGTTCCAAGTGGCTGCCAGCCCCAGAGTCGCAGGCATGGCGGTCGAAAAATCATCAATATGCGATCGCCATGAGTTGCTCTCCTCGCGCACGCCCATCGGGCCGTCGTCCATTCGCAGTTCGGCGATGCCCAAACGCGGGACGCCGGCGACCCCGAAGCGCGAATTGGCGTGGACCAGCGACACCTTTTCTTCAAGCGTGAGCCGGGAAAGCAAATCGTCAATCCGCGGCGCCAGTGGCCGGGTTTCGTCCAGATAAACGAGTCGTTCCTGGGCGGTGGCGATGCTCGATCCTGCCGATAGAACAGCCAAGCCAAACAAAGGCCACACGCATCGCTGAATTTTACGAAAAAATCTCATAAATTTACACTCGTTCAAGTTGTCTCAGCCCCTCTGGCTGAAAGACATTCTTTCCTTCGGCTGACGATGAAATGCTGACTGTAGAAAATCCCCGATGGCGCCGCCAGTAAAAATGCCGCCGCCGGCTGATTGCCACTAATCGCGGTTGAAACCAACGCCCCCCCGTGACACACTCACGGCGTGAGCCACCTCAGTCAGGCACGCGAAGTATTCGACATCGAACTCGCCGCGCTCAAAGCCGTGCGCGCGCAATTGACCAAATCGTTCGACGACGCAGTGACGTTGCTGGTCGAAGCGCTCCAACGACGGGGAAAAATCGTCATCGTCGGCATCGGCAAATCCGGAAACGTCGGGCAGAAAATCGCCGCCACGCTCACCAGCACCGGCTCGACCGCGGTAATATTGAACAGCGTGGATGCTTTGCACGGCGACGTAGGCATCGTCAACGATGGCGATGTGATTCTGGCGCTGAGCTATTCCGGCGAATCCGAAGAGTTGTTGAATCTGCTCCCGGCCCTGAAACGGTTTTCGGTGAAAATGATTTCGATGACCGGGAACTTGAAATCATCGCTGGCCCGGCACAGTGATGTGGTCCTGAATGTCCGCGTGCCCAAAGAGGCCTGCCCGTTCAACCTGGCGCCAACTTCGAGCACCACGGCAATGCTCGTGATGGGCGACGCGCTGGCGATGGCGGTCTTGCAAGCGCGGGGTTTTAAACAAAAGGATTATGCGCGGCTGCATCCCTCCGGCGCGATTGGCCGCGCCATGTTGTTGCGCGTGGGCGACATCATGCGCACCGGCGAACGCAATGCCGTGGCGGATGAAAATCTGGCGGTGAAAGAGGCGTTGCTGGTGATGACGCACGCCAAATCGGGCAGCCTGAGCGTCGTCAACGCGCGCGGCAAACTCGTCGGCGTGTTCACCGACGGCGATTTCCGGCGACGCATGGCCACCGACAAAAATCTACTGGCCCAGCCGTTGAAAAAGGTGATGACGCGTAATCCGATTTGCATCGGCGAAAATGCGCTGGCGGCCGAGGCGCTGAAAATTTTCAACGAACGCAATATTGACGACCTCATTGTCGTGAACGCGAAGAAAGAGCCGGTCGGGCTGGTGGATTCGCAGGATTTGCCCAAGCTGAAAATAATGTAGCGGCGTCTCAGCAGAGCGCCGCCATTTGCCATTTCAAAAATTAGCGGCTCTCTACCGAAAAGCCGCTACGAATTTACTCCAGCCCGCAATTTTTCCGCGCCCGTTTCAAAACCTCTCGCGCTTTCGTCCGGGCTTTGGCGGCGCCGTCGCTCAAAACCTTCTGAACAAAATCCGGGTTCGCCACGAGTTCCGCGCGTTTCTTCCGTGCCTCGGCAAAATAATTCCAGTAATGCTCAAACAGCGCCTTCTTTAAATCACCGTAGCCCAGACCGCCGGCGCGCAGACGATTTTCAAAATCCTTTGCCGCTTCCGCCGGCGCGACGAGCTTGAGTAATTGAATCGCGAGATTCGTGTCCGCGTCGGGTTTCGGCTCCTGCGGCGCGCGGCTGTCCATGACGATGCCCATAATTTTTTTTCGTGTCGCCTTTTCCTCCCCGAATATTTCAATCGTGTTGCCGTAGCTCTTGCTCATTTTCTGGCCGTCGGTGCCGGGCACCACGGCGACTTCTTCGCGGATCTGCGCTTCGGGAATCACAAACGTCTGGCCGTATTGCTCATTGAATTTGGCGGCGATGTCGCGCGTCATTTCCAGATGCTGCTTCTGGTCACGCCCGACCGGCACAACGTTCGAGTCGTAAATCAAAATATCCGCCGCCATGAGCACCGGGTAGGCGAACAGGCCATGCATGGGCGCGATGCCCTTGGCGATCTTGTCTTTGTAACTGGTCGCCTTTTCCAGCATGGCCATCGGCGTGACGGTCGAGAGCAGCCAGGAAAGTTCCGTGACTTCCGGCACGTCAGACTGGCGGAAGAAAACCGTCCGCATTGGATCCAAGCCGCACGCGAGGAAATCCAGCGCCACGTCCGAAGTGTTTTTGCGACGCTGCTTCGCGTCAAACACCGACGTCATTGAATGATAATTTGCGATGAAATAGAATGCCTCGCCCTTTTCCTGAAGCTCGATGGCGGGCCGCATCATCCCGAAATAATTTCCGAGATGCAGCGCGCCGCTGGGCTGGATGCCCGATAGTATTCTCATGCGGAAATGTTATGAAGAACAGGCGGGGCGGCAAAGTCTGAAAACGAAGATGGAGAATCGAGGATTGAAGATGGCAAAGCACCCGCCATCCTCCATCTTCCATCGTCTATCCGCGCTTCAACGCCCCCGCGCGCACCTCCCATCGCTGCAAATCCTTTCCCAGTTCCCGCGGCCAGTTTTCCTCAGTGGCGGTCATGAACACCTGGCCGCTCGTCTTGCGCGTTTGTTCCAACAACGGCAGGAAACCGCTGCGGCGTTTCACGTCCAGTTCGCCCATCACATCGTCAATCAGGAGCACCGGCGGCGAGCCGTGCAGGCCGGTGAGGAATTCCGCCTGGGCCATTTTTAAGGCGATGGCCAGCGTGCGTTTTTGGCCTTCGCTGCCGAACTGCGCGGCGGGTTTTTCATTGAGTAACAACTGCAACTCATCGCGATGCGGCCCGACGAGGGTGGAGCGATAACTTTGTTCGCGGGCACGCGATTGCGCGAGTTCCACGGCAAAATCCTTTTTCACGCTCGGCTGATATTCGATGCGCAATTCCTCCGCGTCGTTGGAAATGCGGCGATACGCCAGCCGCGCCAGCGGGGAAAATTTCGGCGCGAGTTCGCGCCGGGCACGAATAATTTCGTTGCCGAGCTTCACGAGTTCCTGCGAGAAACTGTCCAGCGCAGCCTCGTCAAGCGGCCGTTTTTTCAGCAGCGCGTTGCGGGCGCGGACGGCGTGCAGGTAACGCTGGAGCAAAGGAAGGTAACCGGGCTGCGTCTGCGCGAGCAGCAAATCGATAAAGCGCCGCCGCGCGCGGGCTGTGCCCTTGACCAGATGCAAATCCTCAGTGCAAAACACCACGGCGCGCAACGCGCCGAGGTAATCACCGAGGCGTTTGACCGGTTGGCCGTCCAGCGCCAGTTTGCGTTCACGCGCCGACCAGAACATTTTGATTTCGCGTGAGCCCTGGCTGGTCAGCGTCGTAGCAGCCGACGTGAGTCGGCTCTGTGCAGATGGAGCGGACTCATGGCCGCTACTACCGGAAGAAGTTGGAAGCGCCCCCCCCACCACCGTGCCGCCGACGAAGTAGCCCTTTTGGCCATGCCGGATCATCTGCGCGCCGCCGACGCCGCGGAACGAGCGCAGCGTGGCCATGAGATAAATCGCTTCGAGGATGTTCGTCTTGCCCTGGGCGTTGTCGCCGAGCAGGAGGTGAAAACCGGGCGCGAAATCCGCGTCCAACCGCGCGTAATTGCGGAAGTCCCGGAGGCGCAAATGGGCCAGATGCACCCGGAAAAATAGGAGCGCGGGCGGCTTGTCGGCGAGTTTTTTTAACACAACCCGGAACTCCACACATCACCAGAGGTGCAAATCCCCGGTTCGGCGCACCGCTACCAGAGTGACAGGCGCGACCTTTTCGGCGTTTAAAACAGGATTCCCGTTTGCTTTTTGGCGTGACAAAGCAACGGGTCTTGGGCATTGACAATTCGATGGACAGTGGATTGAGAACGACCCGCTCTATTTCAGTGGTGATACCGGTTTACAACAGCGAGGTGATTTTGCCGACGTTAATCAAGCGATTGGAGTCGGCGCTGAATTCCCTGGCCAGTCAATACGAGGTAGTACTCGTCAATGACGGCAGCCGGGACCAGAGCTGGAAAGTGACGCAAGAACTCGCGCGCGCCTTTCCCTGGGTTCGCGGAATCAACCTGATGCGAAATTACGGCCAGCACAACGCGCTGCTCTGCGGCATCCGGGCGGCCCGGTTCGACACCCTCGTGACGATGGACGACGACCTGCAACATCCGCCGGAAGAAATTCAAAAGCTGGTGGCCAAACTCGAGGAGGGGTTCGAGATGGTCTATGCTTATCCCGAACACCAGCAGCACGGTTTGTTGCGGGATGTGGCATCGTGGTTGACCAAGCTGGCGCTGCAGAGATCCATGGGGGCGGAGACGGCCCGCCACGTGTCGGCTTTTCGGGCGTTTCGCACGCAGGTCCGCGATGCCTTTGCCGATTACCACAGCCCGTTTGTTTCCATCGACGTGGTCCTGACCTGGGCGACCACGCGGTTTGTGGCTATTCAAGTCCGGCACGATCCCCGCAAGGCGGGCGTTTCAAATTACACTTTTGGCATGTTATTCCGACACGCCATGAACATGATGACCGGCTTTTCCACGTTGCCCCTGCAACTGGCCAATCTCATGGGTTTTCTCTGCACCGCCTTTGGCGCTCTCGTTCTGGTGTTCGTTGTGGGCCGATATCTCCTGTTCGGCACTACCCAGCAAGGATTTCCGTTTTTGGCATCAATCATCGCAATTTTTTCCGGCGCCCAGCTCCTGGCACTGGGAATCATCGGCGAGTATCTGGCCCGGATGCATTTCCGAATGATGGAACGTCCGACCTACACAGTTCGTGAGGAAATCACCTCCGGTGGCGGGGGAAAGACATGAGCGCGTCCGCCTCTGTTTCCTGCGAGCTGCTGCCGTGGGATACCGAATTCTTCCGTTGTCGCATCGCGCACATTTGCGGGGACACGCTGAGGCCGGAACAGACGGCTTCAATTGACGACTGGAGCCGGCGCAACCGGATTCAGTGCCTGTATTTCCTGGCGCGGGCAGACAACCCGGTTACCCTTCAGGCGGCCGAACAATGCCGTTTTGGGCTGGTTGATATTCGAGTAACTCTCGAATACAGGATGGCACGAATCCGCGACGTTACTCATCCGGAGCCGTCCGCTGGCGTTGATATCCGTTCGTTCCAGCCCGGCGATCTACCTGGATTGCAGGCAATGGCCCGAGTGGTTCACCAAGGGACACGCTTCTGCAGCGATTCGCATTTTCCGCGTGAACGGGTGGAAGACCTCTACGCAACCTGGCTGACGTTGGAAACTCAGGGCCGCGCCTCGACGGTGTTGATTGCCGTTTCCGAAGACGACCAACCTTTGGGTTACATTTCCTGCCACTGGGATTCGGACCGCCGGACGGGGCAGATTGGTTTAGTGGGTGTCGGTCCCGTGGAACAGGGAAAGGGCATTGGCAGGAAATTGGTCCTGGCGGCCCTGGACTGGTTCGAGACTCAAGGGACCAGAGAAGTGACGGTGGTCACCCAGGGAAGCAATCTGACGGCCCAGCGGCTTTATCAACAATGCGGATTTTTGAGCCGGGATATGCGGCTCTGGTATCACAAGTGGTATCCGCCTGCGACCGAAGAATCACGCTAACGAACCAGCAGCACATGGACCAAAGTTACTCCATACCTTTCAACCGCTCTTCGCTCCAGGGCCGGGAACTGGAGCACATTTCCGAGACAATGAACATTGGCCAGATCGCCGGAGGCCAAACCTATTCAAAAAAGTGCCAGGAGTTTTTAGAGAATGCGCTGGGCGTGGCTGGCGCGATGGTCACCACGTCGTGCACGCACGCGCTCGAGATGTCTGCCTTGCTGCTCGATCTCCAGCCTGGTGACGAGGTGATTGTTCCTTCTTTTACCTTCGTCTCCACGGCAAATGCTTTCGCTTTGCGAGGGGCCAGGATTGTTTTTGCCGACATCCGGCCCGATACGCTGAATCTGGACGAACGGCAGTTGGAAGGATTGATTACTCCACGGACCCGGGTGATTGTGCCGATGCATTATGCCGGGGTGGGCTGCGAGATGGATACCATCGGGGAGATCGCCACCCGGCACGGTCTGGCTGTGGTCGAGGATAATGCGCACGGATTGTTCGGCAAATTCCGGGGCCGCTGGCTGGGCACCTTTGGCTGCCTCGCCACCCAGAGTTTTCACGAAACTAAAAATATTACCTGCGGCGAGGGCGGCGCGCTGTTAATCAACGATGCGCGTTTGATTGAACGGGCTGAGATCATTCGGGAAAAGGGAACCGACCGGAGCCGTTTTTTTCGCGGTCAGGTGGACAAATATTCATGGGTCGACATCGGCTCGAGTTACGTGATGAGCGATGTCCTGGCGGCTTTTCTCTACGCCCAGTTGGAGCAATGGCAAAAAATCCAGGCCCAGCGACAGCAGATCTGGAAGTATTACGACCAGCACGTGCGCGCCTGGGCGCAGGAACGCGGGATTGATTGCCCGGTAGTGCCGGCTTACTGCGAACAATCCTATCACATGTATTACCTGGTGCTGCCATCGCTGGAGAAGCGCCAGGCCCTCATTTCACTTCTGAAGGCGAGCGGCATTCTCGGCGTGTTCCACTATGTGCCACTTCATCTTTCTCCCATGGGCCGGCGGATGGGCGGCCAGCAGGGAGGTTGTCCGGTGAGCGAACAGAAAAGTGAGCGCCTCGTCCGGCTGCCCTTTTACAACCGTCTCAGCCAGGGCGAGCAGGACCAGGTGATAATGGCCATCCGGCAGTTCCAGCCATGAACCTGGTGGGAAAACTTTCGTCGGTCCTGAGCGTCTCGGCCGGTTACCGGCTTTTCCGGTGGTTGGTGGGAGGAGAATCGTCCTCTAAAGTATATGTTGCAGATTACGCGAAGCCAGCACCGGGGGACAGGATCCTCGACCTCGGATGTGGCCCGGCGGATGTTTTGAATTATCTCCCGGCGGTGGACTACACGGGATTGGACATCAGCCCGCGATACATTCGCTCGGCTGAACAGCGCTTCGGGTCCCGAGGGCGTTTTCTGTGCGGTGACGTGGGCCTGGCCACTATCGAAAACGAGCGGGGGAAATTTGACCTGGTTCTGGCCCTAGGAGTGATCCATCATTTGGATGATGCACAGGCCGGCCGGTTGTTTGATCTGGCCCACCTGGCCCTGCGGCCCGCGGGACATCTGGTCACTTATGACGGCTGCTATGTGCCCGGCCAGTCACGCGTCGCGCGCTGGTTGCTGGCGCGAGACCGCGGGAAATATGTCCGCACGCGCGAGGAATACCTGCGATTGGCTTCTGCGCACTTTGCCAAAGTTGAGCCCCATCTCCGGCACGACCTGCTCCGCATCCCGTACACGCACCTGATTATGCGCTGTTTCAACCCGGTCCCGGCCGCTGATGGACCCGGTCAATCAACACTGGGTTTGTAGCCCGAGAATCTCTGTACGGGAAGGTTTTCCAGATGACACACCGGTCCGGCCGCGGGTATTTCCAGGACCTGTTCCTGTAGCGCAAGGTCTTGCAGGCAGATCGCCAGTTGGACACTCCAATAATTTAAGTACAATGACCACAATTTCCCTGGCGGAACGGAAGGAGACGGCAGCTTCGGACGCAGAGTTGCCCTGCTTCCCACCACCCAGACCGAATGCCCACCGTGCAAGGTGTTGGTGATCTCGCGCAACACCGGGGCCATGCCCACCGGTTGGTCCATCTTTTCCAGCACCAGGTCGCTGCGATGCACCGAGTGCGAATCAATCGGAGGCACAGTCACCCAGGGAGCGCGGCCGTGATAGTACCGATTGAACGTAATTCCTTCCCACGCGCTTTGGACTACGATGAGGTCACCCTCCGAAGCTTTCTGGCTGAGCATAGTGGCAATCAAATCCACGTTGCTCCGCCGCGTGTGGGCTTCCTCCCACGCGGAACTCGCGTACCAGGTCATTATCAGTACCATGAACCCGATGCGGAGCATCCCCCAGGGGCGCAACGCAGGCCAGTTCACACTCAACAGTCCGTCGAGCGCAATCGCACACAGGCTCAGCATTCCGATGTAATACCACGTCTGTGTCAAATAATGTAACTTCAGCAAAAACGCCCAATCACCCGCTACGCCCAGAAACATGCTGATGACACAAAATAACGCCAGGTCGGCGCGGGCGGGAACAACCTTCACAGTAGCAACTTCGGGATTCTGCGTCTGGCGCTCGCGGGGCGATTGCACAATGAACGCCGTGACCGCCCCGGCCAACATCAGCACGACCCAGAACCAGATTTCGGGGCCGGCAACGCCGTCGAAGTACGCGCTGCTCCGGGCCGTCAGCGCAAGGCCAAGCTTATACCACAAGGTTGAGGAACTGAAGAATGGCTGCTGCATCATTGAGGCGTAAGCCGAGCCTTGGCGGACGATGGGCAGGTAGATTACCAGGGATGCGGCGGACGCGGCGCCGATTCCGGCCAAAGCCGCCAGTGTTTTCCATTGCCGTCGTCGCATCACCACCACGGCGGCGCCAGCCAGCATCGCGCCGAGGAACACAACGTCGTAATAAACGCAATGCGCGAACAGGATACAGACGAAGCCACAGCAAAAGAGACGCGCCTTTGAGGGGTGTTCGAGCATTCGCCAGATCATTCCGAAACTGAGCACGAGCAGACAAATCGCCAGACCGTAAGCCCGATTCGCCCCCGCGATAAAGATGAATGCCGGCAAACTGCCCAGCAGCGCAAGGCTCACGATGGGTGCGCGCCCCCCCATCCAGCGTGCGCATAGCCACAACGAACCAAGAAAACACAGACCCACGTACAATCCCAAAACCCGGACGCCCGCGTCGCTGTCCACCAGGCCCAACCAGCGACACCCGCGCAACAGTAATGGCCAGAGCGGCGGAAAAGATTCAAAAGTCAGATTGTTCCAGAAATCTGTCCACGAAGACATCTGCGCCAGGTTGAGCGTGTTGACTTCGTCGCGCCACAGCGGTCCCGCATACATCGCCGTCAAAACCAGCAAGAGCGCGGAGAACGCCGTCCCGGCCAATGCGGCAGCAGTTTCGGCCCCAGGTTTTGGTGGTCGCATCAGAGACACGGATTTAAGATTGGCCAACTGAGCCGTCACCCGTCAATTGCCGACTCGGAATAGTTATGCCAAATCATCGGGCGGCCGCGAGTGTGTCCCAGGTGTTGTTTCCTGAAACAATCCAGATCGCCTAGACGAGGCGGTTGACGAGCAGACCTTTCCGCCGGAAGTAAAAGTCGCCAGCAGCGACTTCTCGATTTCTTCGCGCCGAGTTTTATTCCGACGGCGGATTCGTTATTGGCACAGCGCGGTAGAACTGGGCTGGGTTATTCTGGGCGTCGGGGTCAACGAAATCAATCGAGCCGTTAATCACCTGATTGGTGCAAATCGGCGACCAGTTGATCATGTCCGTCGAATATTGGACGCAGAACCAGGCGGCATCCGGCCCCGGCGCGACGAGATGGAAACAACCACCCGGTAACATCCCGGTCACCGGACACGGGCCATGGTCAATGATGATGGCCGCGGCGCGACGCGGGAATCCGAGTACATAACCGGGCAGTGGATTCATTTGCATGTCCGGCAGCAGCGTGAGAATAACCGTCTTGTTCACGTCGGGCGGTCCGTCGTCAATCGGCACAACGGTAATCAGGGCGCGACGTTCGCCGGCGGGAACCGTCACGGAACCGGGCAACGCGACGTAATCCACGCCGTTGCTGGCGGTGCCGCCGATGTCGTAAGGCACCGTCACATCATCGTTGGTATCGCCAAAGCGGCGCACGGTAAACGTGGCGGTCTTGGGGCCACAATTGGTGAAGAACCGGCAGACCGCTGTGGGCCAGGCCGCCCAGGTCGGCGGCGAATTGGTTTCACCCGGCCAGACCCAGCAGTTGGTGCCCTCGATGGCCACCGGATCGGTAGCCACGATGCTCATAATCGGCGGGCGATTGGTAGGCGGTCGCAGTGGCGGCAGAATGGCGATTTTTACCGGATCGGAAGTCGTGCTCGCGCCGCCGTTGTCCGTGGCCACCGCCGTCAAGGCATAAGTCCCGACCGGCGCGTTGCTCCAAATCAGGAAAAATAAATTGGTCGGATAAATCGGCGGAACCGGTCCGCCAATGACAATCCCGCCGCTGGCAAGCGGAGTCACCACCGGCACGCGCTGGCCCAATCCCAGGCTGTTTGTGCCCGCGAAAAACCCAACCGAACTCACCAACCCATCGGCATCATCGGCATACGCAAAAATGGGGATGTCTATTGGCGCATGGAAGACCGAACCGTTGGCCGGGCTGATGATTCTCACGACGGGCGGCAGATTCGTCGGCGGCCCGGACAACACAGTGATATTCACGATTGCGGAAGTGGTCGAGGCGCCGCCGTCATCAGTAGCTACAGCCGTCAGGGGATAATCACCCGGCGACGGATTGAGCCAGTTGAAGATCCAAACCGGGCCGGTTACGCCATTGACGCCGGGAGGATCGAGCACGACCATCACGCCGGAGCCCAAATCATTTGTCCCGGCAAAGAATTCGACGCTGGTGACGGAACCGTCCGGGTCACCCGCCTTTGCCGCAAGCAGGATGTTCGTAGGTGTGTAAAACATGGCGCCGTCCTGCGGCTCGAAGAGGTTCACGAACGGCGGCAGGTTGGTGGTGCCGTTCTCCTCGATATACACCACCGCCCGGCTGGGCGAGCCGATAGCGTAATTGACCGGCGTCAACAACGGCGAATTCGTCAGTGTCAGCACAACTGTCCTGGCCACGCTTGACGACGCGCCGGCGAGTGGTGTGATGACGATGGTACTGGAAGTAGTGCCCGCGGCAATCGCCACCAGGTGCGCGGGAATCGGCGCGTAATCCACGCCGTTGGATGCTGTGCCTCCGAGGTCGTACCACACATTCAGCGTCGCGTCGGTGTTGCCTGCCCGGAAGAGGGTGAACACGCCGGGATTAGTCGCCGATGCAATCGGCTGCGTCGCCTGGACAGTGACGACCGGAATGGTGTTGGAACCTGTGGTCTGGGCCAAAGCGCCAGTTCCGCACGTCAAGGTTACAATTGACAAAAAGAAAAACTGCCCGCTTCTCAAACAATGCAACGTCTTCATACACGTCCTTTCTGCTCCAAGAGCAAATTGGCAGAACGTACTCCTTTATCCGCTTATACCGGCAATCATAACAACTTGGGCCGCAACGTCAAGTGGAAATTGGTGACGTTTCGGCAACGTTCAAATCGCCAGCAGCAACTTCTTGATTTCTTTCAATCGCGCTTTCGGCCCTTTTTTTGTCAGACGCGGAAATTTTCCGCCGAGCGTGATAAAATCGCCGTAGCGCGTGAGCATCAATTTATCGTCTTTCACTTCCATCGCGGTCACGCCCTTTTCACCGGCCAGAATTTTCAATTCGGCGATTTGCAGCAGCAATTCCGCCGAAGGCGGCAACGGGCCGAATCGGTCGCGCACTTCCTGCTTTAATACTTCCAGCGCGGATTTGTCAGTCGCCTGCGCGAGCTTCCGGTAAATCTCGATGCGGTGTTGCGGTTCAGAAATGTACTTGTGCGGAAGCGACGCTGTTCTCACCCGGCCTTCGGCCACCCTCTCCCCGTCCGGCGGAGAGAAGGCCGGGGTGAGGGGCGCGTTTGAATCAAGAAAATCCAATTTCACGCTCACTTCCACCCGCGGTTTTACCTTCTCGCCTTTCAGCGCGCTGACGCTTTGTTTGAGCAACTGGCAGTAAAGCTCGAAGCCGACAGCGGTGATGTGGCCGCTCTGTTCGGCGCCGAGCAGGTCGCCCGCGCCGCGGATTTCCAGGTCGCGCATGGCAATTTTGAATCCGCTCCCGAGCGTCGAGTATTGGCGGATGGCGCTGATGCGCTTGCGCACGTCGGTGAGCAGGCTGACGTGGCGCGGTAACAGCAGATAGGCGTAGGCCTGGTGCCGGTAACGGCCGACGCGACCGCGCAGTTGATACAAATCGCTCAAGCCGAAACGGTCAGCGCGGTCGATGATGATGGTGTTTGCGTTCGGGATATCGAGGCCGCTCTCAATGATCGTCGTGGAAAGCAAAACGTCCGCCTTGCCGTTGACGAATTTCGTCATCACTTCCTCCAGTTCGTCAGTGTCCATTTGGCCGTGGCCGACGACAATGCGCGCGTGCGGCAAAAGCCGCTTCAACCGGTCGGCCATGGTCTGGATCGTCATCACACGATTGTGCAAAAAGAAAACCTGCCCGCCGCGGTTCAACTCGCGCTGGATGGCGTCGCGGATGACCCGCTCATCGAATTGGATGACGATGGTCTCAACCGGCAGGCGGTCGTGCGGCGGGGTTTGGATGGTGCTCATGTCGCGCGCCCCGGTGAGCGCGAGGTACAGCGTGCGCGGGATAGGCGTGGCGCTCAGCGTGAGCACGTCCACCAGTGTGCGCAGGCGTTTGAACTTTTCCTTGTGCAACACGCCGAACCGCTGTTCCTCGTCAATCACCACCAAGCCCAGCTCCTTAAAGACAATGTCGTTTTGAATCAGCCGGTGGGTGCCAATGACGATGTCCACTCCGCCGTTTGCCAGATCCTTGACCACGCGCTGCTGCGCCCGGCGGGAGCGAAAGCGCGAGAGTAATTCAATGCGGACCGGGTAATCGGCCGTGCGCTCACGGAACGTGTTGAAATGTTGTTGCGCCAGCACGGTCGTCGGCACCAGCACGGCAACTTGTTTGCCGTCCATCACGGCCTTGAACGAAGCCCGCAAGGCGACTTCGGTTTTGCCAAAACCGGCGTCGCCGCAGATCAAGCGGTCCATCGGCCGCGGTCGCTCCATGTCCGATTTGGTCTCGGCGATGGAACGGATCTGATCAGGTGTTTCCTCGTAAATAAAGGCGCCTTCAAATTCACGCTGCCACGGCGAGTCGGCGGCAAAAGCGTGACCGGGCTGGGTTTCGCGCAGGGCCTGGATTTGCAGCAATTCGGCGGCGACGTCGCGGACGGCGCGTTCGGCTTGCTCCTTGGCCTTGCGCCAGCGCGCGCCGCCAAGCGTGTTCAGAGGTGGATGCGCCTTGCCCGCGCCGACGTATTTGCTGACGAGATGCGCCTCCGTCACCGGAACATACAGTTTCGGCGGTTCGTCTCCGGGATGGGCGGGCGCATATTCGAGGACGAGGCACTCTGTGTTCGTGTCTGGGGTCCGGGCTTTGGGGTCCGGAGCCTCGACTCGCGAGCTCGCAGGCAGATTTTTCAAACCGAGAAAACGGCCGATGCCGTATTGGAGGTGAACGACGAAGTCACCCTCCTCCAGTTCGGTGAAATCAATGTCGAGGGCGGAGCGGGTAGCGAGCGCGTGTGGCGATTTCAACCGGCGCGGCCGCTGGATTTTGTAGCGGCCAAAAATTTCCGCATCGGTGACGACGATGCATTTTGCCTCGTCGCAGATGAAGCCGCGCGAGAGCGAACCGATTCCAGTCCAAAGTCCCGAGTCTACAGTCTTGGAGCTGTCGCGGTTGTCTGACAGTGGACTCTGGACGGTGGACAGTGGACTTATCTCCGCCCAGACTTCCTGGAATCGTTGGCGCTCACCCTCGTTGTTGCAGAAGATGTGGACGGCATAGCCCTGGCGGAGCCAGCGATGAAGTTGATTGAAGAATTCGCGGCGCTGTGCCTCGGCCACCGGCAAATCAGGCGCGCGCTCGGACAAAGGGCGGAAAGCGTCGAGCGAATCGAAATGTAATTCGGTGGAGCGAGCAGCCTCGCGAGCCGGACTTTGCGCATTTTCAACGGATTCGAGCAATTCGAGCGATGTGAATCCGCGCCGGTTTAATTCGATACAAATATCCGGCCAGGAAATGAAAAACGGATCGGCGGCAGGGATTTGTTGGGCGTATTCGTCGGCCCGCGCGGCCAACAGTTCTGGCTCGCAAAGGACAAATACCGTTTCCGGCGGCAAATAGTCCAGCAGCGTTGAAAGTTGCGCGCGACTTGCAGACGAGCCGTCCGCGCTCCGTTTCAAGAGGCCCAACTCACCGGCGGGCGGGAGCGTGATGCATGAGACTTCTTCGCGCGAAATCTGGGTGAGCGGATCAAAGTGGCGGAGCGATTCAAGTTCGTCGCCGAAAAATTCGAGCCGCGCAGGCCAGGGACTGGTCAGCGGCCAGACATCCAGAATGCCACCGCGCAGGGCGATTTCACCCTTTTGCGTGACCTGCGCTTCCGGTTCGTAGCCCTGCTCCTCGAGCCACTCGATCAAATCCAGCGGATTGATTTTGTCGCCGCGTTGCAGTCCGCGAGTGAGCTTTTGAATTTCATCCGGCGGAAAAGTTTTCTGAAGCAGCGCGGCGACATTTGTCACAACTGTTGCCGATGGCCGATGGCCGATGGCCGGTTTCTTAGAAAGGGCTACAAGCGTCTGGAGCCGGTCGCTGATGGTGTCGGCGTGCGGGAGTTTGCCCTCGTGCGGCAGGACTTCCCAGGCGGGATAGAACAGCGGTCGAGCGTCGAGAGGCGAGGGACGAGGGTCAGATGCGTCCGGCGCTTTTTGCTCTCGACTCTCTTCCCCCGGCTCTGGCCACATTGAAAACCACGTCTCGAGGTCTTGCTGAAACCCTTCCTGAGTCCTTAAATCGGGCGCGACGATGACAAACGGTCGGCGGGGGAAAATTTTTTGAACCAGGACCGCCAAAAACGGCTGCGCCGCCTGACAAACGCTTGCACATGACAACACTCCGCCATTCTCCAATCGCCGGGCCAGGGACTGCACGGCGGGAGCCCGCAAAATGTCAGCGAACAGGTTGTCCACCCTCCGCGATGCCGCGGAGGACAGGCTTGCCGCTGACGCTGCCGCGTTTTGCGCCAAGCATTGGAACACTCGCAGCGAAGGAGGGAATCGTCAAGCCGGACTGGAAACCATTTTACGGCCGGTTGGTTCCTGTGCTGTCCGCCTTCCACCCGCTGGTAACCATCAATGTCATTCTTTCTGCCGGATTGATGGGGATGGAATTGGTCGCCGGATTTACCAGCCAGTCGGCGTTGGTGACGTGATGCGCCAAAAAATAACCCAGTTCCATCCCCCAGGCCACCGTGTAAGGCTGATCCAACCAACCGTACGGCCCGTTGGGTGCGGGGGGTAAGCGAACGGGCGCCCTGGCCTCGGACGGCGGCCATGGAATTCGGCCCACAATCCAGACGCGATTGCCGGACTGGAGAGCGATTTGCACTTGTTTTAAGACCGGGGCAATGGCGTTGGTCTTTTGCAGTTCGGACTTGATCAGGTCATAGCGGTAAAACCGATAATCGCCTACTGGCGGAAGCGTCGTCCAAGGAATTGTTCCCCGAAAATTATGCGCGAACGACAAGCCATTAAACCAGGGATGAACAATAATCAAATCACCAGCTTTGGCTTCCCTGGAAACTTGCGCCGCCAGCAGATCGCAGTTGGTCTGACGCCAGCGCAGGGCGGAATAAGCAGATGGCGAAACCACGAAAGCACCGATGGCAATTATCAGAACGCCCATGGCGGTGACCGGAAAGACGCAGGGTAAAATGGCATCGCAACAAAGCACCGTGAAACATAGCACCGGGATATAGTACCAGTCCTGAGTGGGTAACCCGCTCGATTTGATGAACACCGCGAAACCAATCGTTCCCAACACCAAGGCGATGCTGCCAAACAATGGCAGATCTTCCAGGTTCGGTCCCGGGCTTTGCGGTCGCATCAGCAGACCCCGTCCGACGCCCGTAACCGAAGCAATCACCGCCACGAGCACCCAGACGCTGAAGAAAAGACCGGTAAGATCGACAAGATGATGCCAGGCCATACCCAGGTTGACGCCATATTGGCTGACTACCCACCAGCTCTGCGCCTGCCGGATAGGACCAACATAGGGCACCAGCGAAAGCGCCGCCACGAGCCCGATGCCCAGAACACCAAATGCTTTGGCAGGTTGACGCTGGCGGAACGAAACGGCGATGCCGCCAATGCCGATGGCCAGCAGAAAAAACGCGTTTTGATAAAGTGTTTGCACGCTTACCACGGCCGCCAATCCGGCCAGCAGCCCGCGCCGGACGTTGGGAACTTCGATGAAGCGCCAGATCAGCCCCATCGTGAGCAGAATGAAAACCATGCCCAGGGCGTAACCGCGCATCGAATCGCCATAGCGTATCACCACCGGATTCACCGCAGCCAGCGCCAGCGACAACAACGGCAGCCCTTTGCCCATCATCCGGCTGGCGGCCCAGAAGGAGGCCAACAAACACAACCCGACGCACAACCCCAAAACACGCCAGCATGTGTCGTTGTGCGCAAGTCCCAAGGCCGCCCACGTCCGCATCACTGCGGGAAATACTACCGGACAATGGTCATGCATCAGTCCCCAGAACACTTCCTTCCAGGACGGCAACTGCGAAATATTGACCAGGCCGATTTCGTCGCGCCACAAGGCGCCCGCCACGGTAAAGGAAAACAGGTGCAACAAGACCGCCATGAGCGTAAGCGCCAAGGCCGTAATCCAGCCTGCTTTCTGCAACCGGGAGGTTTGGGGCAAAGTCGCGGGCATGGCAGGTCAGCGGGGCCGGGCCGGAGGCGAAGGCGGCTGTATGGTTTTGCGTTGGAAAATTTCCAGGCCCAGCCCGCGGATTTTTCCGTAGCGCGCCGCACCTTCCGCGTCCAACCGGAATCCCGTCTTCGAATTCGTCGCCACGTCCACCAGCCCGATGCGGATGTAATTGGTTTGATAGGAATCCCACCACTCAAAAATCCGCGGGTCGGAATCGGGCCGGCGGTTCCATGAAAATAAAGGACTGTCGGCAAAGACGACAAACTCCGGCACGTTGGTTTCGATTTCGCTGATCATTTTGTCCTGCATTGTCCGCGCAAACGGTTGCGGTTCCATCAGTTCGTAGGTGTAAATATAACCGGTGGCCGAATGGCGATGGGCCAGAAAATATATTTCCGGCTCCGAACCCAAGACCGCCAGGCGCGCGCCAGGCGGTGCGGTACTGTCAATGTATTTGGCCACGATCGCCGCCTGCCCAAACGGGTCGTTACCGTAAGTCACAAGTGTCGCCCCCACCGGCGTCAACCGGAACCAAATGTTCCAGTTGGCCGCGACGGCGATGGCAATCGCCACGACGCAAGTCCAGATCGGCCAGCGGCTTGACCCGGAAGGCCGGTTCCGTTGCGTCCCCCAGCAGCTCATCGCACTCACGGCAACGCCACCCAGCAACGCCACCGCAGGCAACACAATCAAAAAATAATGTTTCCGAAAATAAAAATCCGGACAGACCGCCATCGCAGATGCGATACAGAATCCCAAGAGCCACTCGCGCGAGGGTTTGATCCGTTCGTCGCGCCACAGCAGGATCAAGCCGGCGGCGGCTGTCAGCCACAGCAAAATTCCCGGAGCCGTCACCCAGCGAAAGCTCCGCCAAAAAATCGCCGGCGCCTGGTCCAGCGGAACAACCGAGGCGTACTGCCACGCGTAGTCAAACGTCCAGAACCAGAATGTCCGGAAAACTCCCGCACGCCACAATAACAGGCAACACAGGGCGAAGGGCAGAACGACCCCCGCGCCAAAAATCGCCAGAGCCCCCAGCCGTTTGCCGAGAGGAATTTCAGATTTTCGGGAACACCGGACCGTCCACGCCAATACGGCCCACAACGCGATCAGCGTGGCTTGTTGTTTCATCAGTATCGCCATGCCAAAAAGGAGTGCGGCTGCCAGGATGACCAGCCGGTTTCCATTTTGCCGCGCCCGCCACATGGCGCAAAGACCGGCCGTAGCAAAAAACGCGCAGAAATGCGTGGCGTGTCCGGCCAGTCCGAGCATCGCCGGGCTGGCCGCCAGCACCGCGTAGACGCTGGCGGCGACGGTTCCTGCCGTGGAGTCGAGCAATTCTTTGCCGAGCCAGAACAACATCAGCGCTGTCAGTGTTGTTATCCAAAGCACGCCGAAATGGATGCCCGCGGGCGTCTGGCCGAAGAAGGCCATGATGACCGCATAGGCGGCATACGTGCCGGGGAATTTCATGTTGTAAGCCAGTTGGTAAGGCGGGATGCCCTGCAATAGAAGCTGCCCGGCATAAGCGTACTCGCCCTCATCGCGCTCGAGTGGAAGATTCAGCAGTCGCAACCGGACGGCGGCGACGACGACGAGCGTGGCCACCATGAACCACCATGTCCAATGCCGCTGAAAAAATCGGGCGTGCGTGGTCGGCGCGGCGGTGGGCGGCGTCATGCGCGGCAATTGAACAAATCAGCCGCCGCGAGACAAGCGGATTTGCCGTCAATCCCGCTTGAAAATCTGGAATGGCACCTCGAGGCCCCCGCCGATCCAGAATTTCTGGTCGCTGTTGTTGCCGTTGAAAACCGTGCGCGTGTAGAACGAGTACTTGAGATGGTGCTTGGAGGTCGTGTAGCTGAAACCGGCTTCGATGGAATCATTGTTCTCGCGCAGTTCAGCAAAAGAGTTGGGATCAGAACCGGTGGTTGAGATTGCGCCGGTACCTTCATTATAAACCAAATCCACACCGCTGAGGGTTTGCAGATGCCGATAGCCCGCGTCCAGTTCCCAGCCCTTGATTTTCTGGTAGAAACCGACCGAGGCGATCACCTGGTCGTTGGCCGTCGTCCGGTTCCAGCGATACAACGCGTCGCCATACGCGCCGAAGCCCGGCCAGCCGAATGATTTTTTGGCCAGCAGTTCCGGTTCGATGGCCGCCGAGCGAACCCCCGGCGCGAACGGGAAATTCTGGGTGTAGGTGCCCGGCAACACGGCGCCCGCACGGAAGGTCAGCGTCGGTATCCAGGGCGAGTTGGTGTCAACGTCTTCATTGAAAATCTGGTAGCGCACGCCGAAAGCAATATCCATCAAACCCGTCGTCGAGCGGATGGCAGGCGCAGACTCGCCCTGGTAATCAAATGTGCGCCACCCCGTCGTCGTTGCGCCGACGTTCAAATCCATCGCCCATTTTCTGGAGATGCCGTATTGGAAGATGAGCCAGCCCTGATTGATGTCAATGCCGTAATGTTCGCCATCCACCATCGTATCCACATTGTAGCGCTGTCCGCCATTAGCCCAGATGTGGTATGCTTCCGATTCGTCGTAGAAGAGGCCCGCAACCAATTGGCCCGGCTTGGGCAGGTCCGCCCATTCCGCGAAGGGCGCGTGCGGAACGTTTTCGGATGCCGTCACATTCAGCGGCAATCCCGCCGCTACCAACCCCGCCAGTCCGGCGAGCTTCAGAATGGATCTTTTCACAACGGTAAATTCAATGCCGATCATTTTTTGACAGCCGAGGAACGCCGCAAACGGGGCGCATTCTCACGGACCACTTCGGCGAATTCAACTCAAATTTTGGCCATTTCTGTTTGACCCGGTTTCCTTTGGGCGTGCAAGCTGGCGCGCAAATGGCCGCGCCCAATCCGTGGATCATTCTGCCGTTTGTATTATTGCTCGGCGCCATGGCCCTGGCCCCGTTGGCCGCGCCCCATTGGTGGCTGCGTCATTATGCCAAGGTCGCCTTCGGCCTCGGCGCCGTCACCCTGGTCTATTACCTGGTTGTCCTGCGTGATTTGTCCCACGTCTGGCACACGGTGCATGACTACCTCAGTTTCATCGCGCTCATCGGTTCGCTCTTCGTCGTCGCCGGCGGTATCCACATTCGCGTCCCCGGCGGGGCCACGCCACTGGCAAATGCCATCTTCCTGCTGCTCGGCGCGATCGTCGCCAACGTGCTGGGTACCACCGGCGCGGCCATGCTGTTGATCCGGCCATGGATTCAGATGAATCAACCCCGTGTCACCGCGTACCACGTCGCCTTTTTCATTTTCCTGGTCGCCAATGTCGGCGGCTGCCTCACGCCCATCGGCGACCCGCCACTGTTCCTTGGTTATCTTCAGGGCGTGCCGTTCTGGTGGGTCGCCAAAAACTGCTGGCCGATGTGGGCGTGCGGCGTCGGCCTGCTGCTGGCCATGTTCTATGTCATTGACCTCCGCAACTTTTCGCGGGCGACCCGCACAGCGCGCGAGACGCAAACCCTGCACGAAAGCTGGCGGTGCGACGGCCTGGTGAATCTCCTTTTCCTCGCCGTCATCCTCGGCGCAGTCTTTGTGCGCCAGCCGCCTTTTCTACGCGAGGCGCTGATGCTCGCGGCAGCGCTCGGTTCCTGGTTCGCCACCCCCAGGTCAGTCCATGCAGCCAACGACTTCAATTTTCATCCGGTGCAGGAGGTCGCCATTCTATTTGCGGGCATTTTTGCGACCATGATGCCCGCGCTCGAATGGCTCCATCTCAACGCCCGCACATTGTTGGGCGACGAAGCAGTTCCGGGCATGTTTTACTGGGGCACCGGCCTTTTGTCCGCCGCACTGGATAACGCGCCAACGTATCTCGGTTTTCTACACGCGCTGTTTGGTGTGACTGGCGCAAAAGATGTTCACCTGGTATTGGCGCAGTTTCCGGCGGAGATGGTGGCCATCAGTGTGGGCGCGGTCTTCTTCGGCGCGGCCACCTATATCGGCAACGGCCCGAATTTCATGGTCAAAGCCATCGCTGAACAGAGAAAGGTTCGCGTGTCAACGTTTCTGGGGTTCATTTTCAAATTCTCGCTACCGTTGTTGTTACCCGTTTTGCTGGTCGTTTGGCTCCTTTTCTTTCGCCATTGAACGTGTTACCCTCCGGAAACAGTTTTTGCGTGAAACGCCCAGTCATGGGAGCATAAGCCGTAATCGTCCGGGACATCGGAGTGCGAACACTTTACAACATTCTGTTCACGATTGGTTTCGTGCTGTTTTCGCCGTATTACTTTCTGCGGATGTGGCGGCGCGGCAATTGGATTCCGGGCTTCTTCCAGCGCTTCGGACGCTTCGACGCGAACGTCATGCAGGCCTTGACGAATCGTCAGGTCCTCTGGCTCCACGCTGTCAGTGTCGGTGAAGTCAATCTCTGCACCCAGCTCATCCGCGCCCTGGAGCCGCGTTTGCCCAACGTCACCATCGTCGTGTCCACCACCACGACCACCGGCATGGCCGAACTGCGCCAGCATTTGCCCACGCACATGGCCAAAATTTACTATCCCATTGACCGGCGCCGTTGGGTCGTCCGCGCGCTGGCGACCATCAAACCGGAGGCCATCATCCTCGTGGAAGCCGAAATCTGGCCGAATTTCCTCTGGCGCGCGCAACAGCTCGGCGTCCCGGTCTTTCTGGCCAACGCCCGGTTGTCTCCGCGTTCGTTCCGCGGCTACAAACGTTTCGGCTTTCTGTTCCGGCCCTTGTTTGCCTTGTTCGCCGGCGTTGGCGCGCAAAACGAAGAAGACGCCGCGCGGCTGCGCGCGGTCGGCTGCCGCCCGGGGGCAATCCGCGTCGTTGGCAACCTGAAATTTGACGCGGCCCGGCTGGACGAGCCGCGCAAGCTGGACGCACCGGCGCTGCTGCGGCAACTTGGCGTGGCGCCGGACGCGCCGATTCTGATTGGCGGCAGCACGCACGACGGCGAGGAAATCGTTCTGGCGGAGATTGCGCGGCGGCTGCGCGCGCGGTTCCCGAAACTGTTCCTGATCCTGGTGCCGCGGCATTTCGAGCGTTGCCGCGACGTCGGGCGGCAATTGCGCGAGCGCGGCGTGAAGTTCGTTTATCGCAATGAGATCACCGCAACGACCAAATTGCGCGAGGGCGAACTGGACTGCCTGCTCGTCAACACGACAGGCGAACTGCGGCTTTTTTACCGGCCGGCGACGGTGGTGTTCGTCGGCAAAAGCCTGACGGCGGTTGGCGGACAGAACCCGATCGAACCGGGGGCGCAGGGCAAAGCGATGATTTTCGGACCGAACATGCAGAATTTCGCCGACATCGCGAGGAATTTTATCGCGCAAAACGCGGCCATTCAGGTGCCGGATGCCGAAACGTTGGAAAGCGCCATTGCCGAGTTGTTGGCGGACGAACCGCGCCGGGCCGAATTGGGCCGCAACGCCTCCAAGGTCGTCCGGGAAAATCTCGGCGCCATCAATCGCACCGTGGAGATGGTTCTGGAGCAGCTTGCGAAGCGGCAAGTCTACATTGTGTACGATATCTGAACGATTTTACGAAAAGAATTTGCCGATGACGCGTTTCCCCCTTGACGAAATGGAAATGGCAACTGATATTAGCCTACCGCTTTCGACTGGCGGGCGTGGTGTGTTGAGTGTTGTATGTCTAAACTGAAGGTTCGTAAACCCAAGGGGGATTTGTCCTTGAAAAAGGGAAAATGGCGAATTGCCACTGCCAGATTTCATTCGGAAGCTGCCCGCTTGCTCGATCGTTCACCGCAAAATAATTCGGACGCGGAGTTGGCCGAAATCATCAAGGAACTGGTCCGCCTCGCGCGGGAACAGGGGCATCTGACTTATAACGACATCAACGACGCGCTGCCGGAAAGGTGCGCCTCACCGGAAAAACTGGATCAGCTTTTCGCGCAACTTCGCGCGCTGGAAATCGAGGTCGTGGACCAGGCGGAGGTGGACCGGGTCAAAGGCCCCGGAGCCGAAGAGGACGACACCGACCGGCTCGATATTCTCGATGACCCGGTGCGGATGTATCTCAAACAGATGGGACAGGTCGCCTTGCTGACGCGCGAGCAGGAGGTGGAAATCTCCAAACGCATTGAAGCTGCCGAGAATGAAGTCCGCAAAAACATTTACAGCCTCGGTTTTGCCGGCAAGGAACACGTTGCCCTGTCGGAAAAACTCTTGGCGGATCCGCCGCGCGAACGGTTCGACCGCGTCGTGCTCGACCAGAAAGTGGACAGCCGCGACGCCCATCTGCGCGCCCTTCGGCGACTCATCGCGCGCGTCCATGAGATGGATCAGGAGGTGGATGCCAGATATAACGCCTGGCGGGAGGCGCATTCCCAGGCCCGGCGCCGCCGCGCGCTGGCGGCATTCAAGCGTGCGGATCAAAAACTTCAAGCCCTGTTCCCGAAGCTCTGTTTCAAGCAGAAGATGATCGAGGAAATGGCGCTCGTGGCCGAAAACATTCACGACAAATTACAATACAGCCTGCGCGCGCTGGCTGATGCGGAGAACCAGCGCGAATCCAGCGCGCAGCAGCATCTGGTGGAAGCCGAGCGACAAAAAATCAGGGCTTTGGAAGAATTTGTCCGGATGCCGCATGACAGTTTTCTCAAGGCGTTCTGTCGCCTGCGCGAATTTTCCACCCGGGCACTCCAGGCCAAGACGGAAATGGTCGAGGCCAACCTCCGCCTCGTCATTTCCATCGCCAAAAAATACACCAACCGCGGCCTGTCATTCCTGGACCTCATTCAGGAAGGCAACATGGGTTTGATGAAGGCTGTGGAAAAATTCGAGTACCGCCGCGGCTACAAATTTTCCACCTACGCGACCTGGTGGATCCGGCAGGCCATTACCCGCAGCATCGCCGACCAGGCGCGCACGATCCGCATCCCGGTGCACATGATCGAAATCATCAATAAACTGATGCGCTCGCAGAAACGCCTGCTGCAGGACTTCGGCCGCGAGCCGACGCCGGACGAAATTGCCGACGACATGCAGATGCCGGTGGAACGAGTGCGTGCCGTCCTGAAAATGGCGCAGCAGCCCATCTCGCTCCAATCACCGGTGGGCGACGGCGAAGACGCGGATTTCGGCGACTTTATCGAGGACAAAGGCGCCGAAAGCCCGCTCGACATGACGAGTTTCAGTTTGCTCAAGGGCAAGCTGGGCGACGTGTTGTGCAGTTTGACCGAAAGGGAACGGAAAGTCTTGGAGTTGCGTTTCGGCCTCGGCGACGGTTACGCGCGCACGCTCGAAGAAGTCGGCCAGCAATTCCAGGTCACCCGCGAACGCATCAGGCAAATTGAGGCCAAGGCGCTCCGTAAGATGCGCCACCCTACGCGCATCCGCCAGTTGCACGGTTTTCTGGAAATCGAAAAGCCGACCCCCGTGGAATAAACTTGTCGCGCCCGTGGGCCAGCACGGAAGAGCTTCCCTCCGGGCCCACAGTTCGGTGGTCAGAACAGCGCCGAAAACGTTCGGGGTTGGTCCATTCGTGCCCGGTTATTCAGAGTTGATCGGTGCGGGCTGCAAATCAAAAAGTCAGTATCTCAAATTGTCAAACCTCTGGTTTTCGGCTATTGATTGAGGGCCGTTCAACGGGCCCATAGCTCAGTGGTCAGAGCAGGCGACTCATAATCGCTTGGTCGCAGGTTCAAATCCTGCTGGGCCCACCACTTCAAAAACCACTGTAAACAAAGGGGTTATTGGCAGAAACTGCCGGTCGGCTTCGTTCTGTAAAACTGACCTGCAAGTTCATAGGCCAGTTTATTGCTCGAGGCGGGTATCCATTTTATCCAGTAGCATTCTGGTTGCCCGCACATTCATCACAAGCCACGGCCAGGCCAGATATGCGGAGAAAAAATTGGGTTCGTTTTCGTAAATCAGCGGGTTTCTTTTGGGAGCGATGAGCTGCCACGTCAATGAATATTTTTCGCCTTCGGGCAGGGCAATTCCCCGGGTCAAACATTCAGCAAATCCCTGTGCAAGAAGCCCATCGCGACGATTGATCGGTCTCCGGATTAGCGGAGATGCGCCGGCCCGGTTTGGGATTTCCTTCACCTCCCCAGACTGGGTTCGTTTGGCTTCGTTTCAGGGCGCTTGATCATTGGAGTGGCACAATTAATTCGGCCCGTTATACCTCGAACGTCCTTATTGGTCGCGGATTCTTTTTGAGGTAATCTCCAAGGAAGTCGAAGCCGAGTTTGTCCTGATCGCCGGATGCCATTCCGCTAATCCCGTGAATGACTGGCGAATTCTCAATCCCCAGGCTTAATTTCTCGTCCGAACCAATCGCGTCGAGATAAGCGCCGGCAACTGCGTCCGCGACGTCCTTGGCGCCGCTGCCAGGAGGGTGGTCGAACTTCCGGCCACAATCAACCAGTCGCGTCACTTCGGCTAAAAGTTGCTCGTGGCGGTAGAACCGCAACCGATGCTCTTGCGCTGCGGTTCGCCAAGCTGTAAAGCCGGTCTTGTCGTGGTCGATTGAAAGTCGCGCGGTGTTGAACCCTTTGGCCTCGAGCATCTCAAGCGTCATCGCCGACTGAAACATGTCATAGGTGATCAATCCGAAACGGAAACCCCAATCGTTGCGCAGTTTGACGAAGAGGTTCTGTATTTTCTCGATCGATATCGGATGGTTGCTGCCGGGCAGGATTCTCAAAATGAGGTCATACTCCACAATCAACCTGAGCTCGGTGAACTGCTCGCCCATGGCATTGACGGCCGCAACCGGCTTCTGTGCGACCAGATGGCAGATGGCCAGCCCCGCGGCAGAGGATTGGGCTAAATCAACGTGGGCATACCGTCGGTTACCAGGATGGCGGAGCGGTTGATTTTGACTCTGGTTACGAGTGATGAATTTGGCAACGTCGATGTAGTCCCAAATGTTCTGCGAATCGTCGCGAGAGATCGCCAGCGACTCTGCCTGGCCAACCAACGGATTGATCACTTCCTCGCCGTTGGAAAGCTCGATACATCTTTCCAAATCAATCGTGTCTGAAAAGAGCCGGTGCGTGCCCCCGATGGAAATGCCGGAGAATTCCTGCAAGGCGGTGCGGGGATCCCGCCGGAACGACTCGAAATAGTTCTCCGGCACAAGCTCCACGCCGGCGCCCTTGGGGGCTTCCTCGTGAGGTTCACTACCAATCGGAATCCCGTTCTGGTCGTAGAACCCTTGGAGGATACATGGTTCAAAATTGGTCAGGCCAAAGGCCACCTTGAACCAGCGCCGTGAAAGAATCAGGCCCGGCTTTCGGATGTGATAAACGGCAAAACGATGCACTTTTTGGGTTCCCGCCTTACCGGAGTCAGCGATTTCACGAATCACCTTCTCCGTGAAACTGGTTTCATCGGCCGACGACGACGCGATGAGGCTGAGCGTGGGGAGAAATCCGGGCATTCGGCGGAATCGATTTTCCATTCGCGACCGGGCAGCTTCGTATAATCGGTGCGCGGTCAGATCCGGGTCTGCCTCCAGCCTGAAATTCCCCTCGTCAAGCCCTACCGCCAAAACGTTGCGCCCGAGCATATGCTGGCTGCGCGAGCCGGCGGTCAACACGATGCCGCACGTCCTGCCGTCGGGCAGAACACGCTTCATTTCCACCCGGCAATCCGCATAGTTCCGTTTCGGGTCCACCCCGCAGTCATCAACGAAATAGCTGCTGTCTGCCATAAAATGCAACGCTTCGCTGAAGGCAGTATCCAACACAGTCGATCGGGTTACCGATAGAAGCACAAAGCCCAAGCGAGAACTCCGATTCATCCCATGGAATTTTTGCGGGTTGATCAGCATCGTCGCCAGGCACAAGCGGTATAGCATGATCACCACCAGTATGAGGGTTTTGCCCGTCCCCAGGGCGCCGGTTATCACCGCGTTTTCAACTTCGCTGTCCAAATCGTAATCTTTGCGCAGGAGGTCGCGCCATGTTGGCCAGATTCCCCCGTTGTCATCTCGCGGTTTAAGGTCCTGACCCAGGAACCGGTCGTCGTGGACAAACTCGTCAATCCCGGGAGGAGTCTCCACGTAATCCACCAACCAAAGCTTCGCCATCAGATCGCTCTGGCCGTCAAGTATCGCCCTGGCCAAGGATACGAAGAGCTGGCGCGCGTCGGGTCCGAAGGCCTCCTCCGGCAACCTTTGTGCTTCAGTTTCGATTTCGTTTTTCGCATTGCGTTTCTTCAGACCATAAATGCGGCGGCGCATCAACTCCCGACAAAGGGGCATCAGCACCTTGAATCGTTCCAGCAGGGGTTCAGTTAAATCCGAGGAGGCGGCCGTTATGGAGCCGCCCGTTTTTTTTAGCGGGGACCCAATGGGAATTTCGGTCAGGGAACCCTTCTGGCCCATGACCGGCGGCAATTGCGACGCCGCCCCGTAAACACTTGTTTGTTCTTCCGGCTGCTGGGCCGGACCGTTTGTACTGAAAAAGTCGATTTTCATTTGAATTAAATACACGTGCTGTATCCCGGATTTGCTCTGCCGCACATTTGTCCGACCTAAACCATCAGCTGTCAAACCGAACGCCGTGTGATGAAATCAAGAAATGCCGCAGACCTCGGTGTAGTTACTTATTATGGCAACCGACAAACAGATAAATGCGAACCGGCGGAACGCGAAGAAAAGCCCCGGGCCCGTGACGGTGCCTGGCAAGCGCAGGTCATCCCTAAACGCTTTGAAACTAGGCACTTTTGCCAAGTCCGCCCTGCTTCCAAACGAAGACCCAAAGGAGTTGTCAGCCTTTGCTCGCGGCGTCTATGCCGACTGGAACCCGGTGGGAACGACGGAGCGCGCGCTGGTCGATCTATTGATTTCGACCCTTTGGCGGAGCCGTCGCCTGCATACCGTGGAGGCCGGTTTATTTGACATGTACAAAGTATACAAAAACATCGATGGCGGTCCTGCCACCGCGTTCGTCCAGGATGGATTGCAGGTTGACTCCTTTGGGCGATTGGTGAAGTCTGAGTCGGCGTTGGAGCGGCGACTGTTCAGACTCATAAAAGAGCTTGAACGGCTACAAAAAAACCGAAAGGGCAAGGTTGCTGCCAATGGATAGAAGGATTTTATCCTGCGGTTATCATACATGTTAGCCACGCCGACGATAATGGACAGTTACACCGGATCTGTTCCGTCAAAAGGTCATGCGGGTATCGACCCTGCACCGGAAGCCACCGTTGGGCCCATCTAGGGAGGCCGCTTTCTCATTCGCCAAAGGCCCGGCTGTAGTTATAGATTACCCTCATGCAGTCCGGGTCCGGGTTACTTTCGACCCGGTCAGCCGCCATCATGCGCTGATAACCCGATGGGATCCCCGAACCTAACCACGTGGCAGCCAATGCGCTTCGTATCCCCCATCGTCATCGGCATTCTGGGCAAAAAGCTGGATGCCCTGGCCTTGCCGGTCGTTGCCTATGACGGATTGCAATACATCGTTTTCAAGAAAAACACGCGCGGAGGTAACGTCGAGGGTTATGATCTTGAGAAGAACCGGGTAAATGGTCAGGACGTGTTTCGTTTTCAGGTGACCTCGGCGGATGAGCAACAGGTCCCTGCGGCTTCGATAACGGTTCCCCAAGTTGGGATGTGGTATGACCTTGCGGGGACTTACGACCGGTCGTAGTAGTGGGTACGTGAACCTTTATGCTAACAGAAACGTTCGAGTTTCTTGACCCCACTGGTTTCGACTGGTCGTATTCAATGGCTGTTTGCGCGTCGGGTGGAGGCGAAATTAAATTCGACGACAAAGCAAAACACGCGCAGGGTTCGCCTGCGCGCGGGGTGAAGAGGAGGATTCAGGATTTACGGTTGCGGCGGTGGAGGTCCCACAGACCGGCCAGACCCATAAGCATGAGCGCACAAGCGGAGGGTTCGGGCACAAGTTGTGGAGTAAAATCCACGCCGCGGAAAGCCTCCGTTGACCCGTCAACGGTGGCGAGGGTGTTTGCTGTGGCACCCGAACCAGTATCGGTGATTTCAATGAGCTTTTTCCCGCTCTCTGTTGTGGCGTAAATCAAAGGGTCGGTGCCGCTGAAATCTACAGCCAGACCATTCATGCCAGTGCCACTGTCGAGGGTGTAACTTAATGTCCAGCTACCCCCGCTAAAGTCATAGCGTTGGATGCCTCCGCTGGTGTTGGCCACATAGGCAATGGTCATGCTGGTGTTGAAAGCAAAGTCAGAGGGAGCTGCATTGGCCAGAACAAGAGTCGGTGTGGCCGTGCCGCTGGTCGGGGTGCCGGCAATTTCATAAATACCCGTTGCGCCTTTGGCGGTGCTGTAAAAAAGATTGCCGCTGTTGTCCTGGATGACCAGGCTGTTGGAACTCGCAATTTGAGCTGGTGTTCCGGTCCCCAAATAAACCGTGCCACCGGTGCTCGCGGCGCCCGCGCCCCAATAGTTGCCGTTGCCATCGCTCGTGCCGCCGCGAATGTTGTTACCGCTATAATAAGTGGCTGTCGTGGCGATGAGTGAATAATTTCCATTTGCATCCAAGGTGGCAATACCGCGAGGAACGCTGCTGGAGGATGCGCCAGCAACCCCGGCGGTGCCGGCAGCTACATTGTAACCTGCAAAGACCAGATATTGACCATTGGCTGAAAGCGTCAACTGCCCTTCAGATGAAGCCGAGCCGCTGTTGACCAATACACCGGAACCGGTGGAGGGAATCGCCAGGCTACTCACGAAACTGCCGACCGTCGTATATTGGTCCACGAAAATGGCAGTGCCCGCACTTGTGAGTGACGCGCTGCCATTGCCAACTCGCAAGACGGCCAAATCGCCGGGATCAAAGGACTGAGCGCGGCCGATGGCCACAGATGAGAATAACGATACTGCTATCGCGACGATTTGATGGGTGGTTTTCATGGGTTTGTGTTCGTGTTGAATCAATCAGAATTCTTTGCGATTTGGGCGGCTGCGACTTCAGCCTTGGATTTCAGGAAATCACTTTAGGATTCAAAAATTTTGACTTCATCTCGCGGAAAACGGCTCGGGCGCGCGCCTGGCGCAATTGCCGGTTGGATTATGCAAACAGCCGGCATTCCTGAATTCGCGCGCCGCATTGGTTTCGGCATTAGACTCATTAACAATTGTGGGATTGATTGTCAAGCCGGAAATGCGGCGCTTCTGGATGTTCTTTTACGGTTACTGGCATGTCGTTCGACCAAATTTCCAACACCGCATGCCGATTTTTGAAATATGCCTAATTCACCAGGCGCAGGTGGAAAAAGCGCTGTGGCGAATCGCCAAAGTCGTTTGTGAGCGTCAGCGTTCCATCGGTTCCCGTCACCGGACTCCCCATCGGCGTCCAGGTAGGTGCCGTGAGATCGTCTTTGTATTCGAGCTGGTAAGTTTGCCCCGGCACGGCCGACCAGTTCAGGAAGATGTTTGTCCCGGAAATCTGGATGCTCACCGGAACGGGCAGCGGAATACTGGCGGAGAAACTCAAATTATCTATGCCCAAGCCCTGGGCTTTGCCGGTTGAATCCGTCATTTCCCATACCAGCCACAAGGCTGCGCCTGGCGGCCAGTTGGTGATGGTCTGATTCAACACGCTCAGGTTGGTCTGATTGAGCGGCGAGGTGCCGTCCACCGCAACACCACCCGAATCGGCAGCTACGGTCGGGAAACTCACATTCAAGCTCGGCAGGAATGCCGTCGCCCCGCCGGGGAAAGCAGCGGTGCCGGTCGGATCAATGAAATAATACAATTGCAGCGTTTTGGGCACATTGGATTGACGCCATACTTCTCCGGTAAATTGAAGATTCATCCGGTTCAAAGTCAGGGTGGTTCCATTGATGAACCGGACGCCAAAGGCGGTTCCGCCCGTCGTGCTGGTGGCGAGCAAGCCCAGCGCGCGGTTGGAGCTGCTGGGCAAGCCGAAACTGATCTGACCACCCGTGGTCTGATCGCCGTCGGTCGCGCCAAAGCGGGAAAGCAGGACGCTTGTGCCATACCAGCCGGACAGGGCGGAGATGCCCAACCCGCCGCTGCTGCCGCTGGCAATGACCGGGTAGGCGAAGTCATAGGGATTGGCCAGGGAATAAGTCACGCCGTTGATGGTCACCGTGTTTGCTGAATTAACCGAAGTTGCCCCGGGATCAGGCAGGGAATCAAAGTTCTGGGTATAGACCGAACCTGGCACCGTGTAATCAACGAAGGAAGGCGGTGGCGTGGCGGTTCCGTTGTTGGGCGCGCCGGGCGTCGCCTGGAAAAACTCCTGGCGGTTGAAGCTTTGTCCGTCGGGGAACGAACCGTAGGAATTGTTGGGGCTGATGTTTTCGTAGTCAATATAATCGAGCACCTGTTGTTGACCATTGGTGGCGAGCCGGGTCAAGGCCAACGACCCTGTGCCGCTGGCCAACACAAAACTGGCATGCAATTCAATGGTGGTCGAAAGGTTCGTCTCGCCGTCAGCAAAAATCACTTCGAACTGGCCGGCATTGATGACGGCGTTGCTCGGGAACGCCCACTGCAGGAGGTTGGTATAATTGTCCGCCAGATAAAGCGTGTTCAGCGAGATGACGTTGGTGCTGGGATTGTAAAGTTCCAGCCAGGCGGTGTGCTGACCCGCGCCGTTGGTGACGCCCGTCAGGTTGTCAGCCTGCAATTCGTTGACCCAAAGAGACGGAAAGGGCGTCAATGAAGCGGCCACGCTGTTCCGCGCACCGGGTGTCGCGGATAATGGGGTGAAGGACCAGTTGCCGGCGCGCCAGTTGTCCTGATGCGGGTCAATCAATTGCAGGGACGCGCCGGTCCCGTTGGCGTTCGTTGGCCAGGGCAACTGATTTTCATATTCCACTTCGGCCACCGTCACATTGTTGGAAGTATTCAACGCGAGGATTCCGCTCGCAGGCAATGTGCCGCCAAAAATGTCAAACACGGGATTGGTTGCCCCGTAAGCCCCGGCGAAGGCCGCGCCATTTGCTGCCAGGACCAGGTAATTGGTCGGCGCGAGGATTGAACCATTCGGGAAGGTGTAGGACAACGCTTGAAGCTGCCAGCCCGACAAATCAAACGTCGCGTTGGTAGCGTTGTTATATAACTCCACAAACTGCGCGTTGGCCACAGCCGGGTTATACATGATTTCGTTGATTACCAACTGACCTGTCGGCGAGACATTCGTTCCGTTGTAGATGATGCTGAGGGTATTGCTGTCTCCCAGAATTGGCTGATTATTCCTGTCCACACCAACCACGCTCAACATGCTTGTTCCGTTGAACAGCGGCAAAGTGATGGTCCAGTTGGTCAGGGTGGTCCAGGTGAGCGGATAGGCTACGCCGTTGATCCAGACGGTGTCCACGTTCACCGGCGCCCCGCCGGTAACATAAGCGAGGTTGTTGGTCACCGTCACGATGGGATTAACGGTAAAAGACGTGGCATTCACGGCGGCCAGTTGCGAAGCGATGCTGGTCTGCGCCTGCGAAAGCCAGGGTTCGATGTTCGTGTCGGGGTTTTCGACACTGAGGCCGTTGTCGGTGAAGACGTTGTATTTGGCATCGAGCAACGGCCCGCTGTTGGTGACATTGAGCGGTCCATTCACCAACTCCTGCAAGGCACGCCAATACATGCGTCGGAAGGTGGGGTTGTTGTAGATGGCGGTCATGTTGGAGTCCTGAGAATTAATGGTGAACAGATTCTGTCCCGGTCCCCAGGAAACGCTGCCGGAAGCACTGTTTCCAATCACGATGTTAAAATCCCACATCAACAATGAATACTTGGTGCCCAGCGCGCCAATGTACCCATAAAGATTCTGGCCATTTTGCGCGCCAAAGGAATCCCAATTACCCGCCGCGTGGTTGGCCGCAAACACCCGCATCCAATTTTCCATGTTGGCGATATTTTCCATGTTCGCCACGTAGCCGGGCGAGCTGGAGGAGTTAGCTGCGTCGATCAGCGAAAAGACATTGGTAAAGTCACTGTCGGAATCGGGCGTGCGGCGGATTTCAAAATTATAGCGGTAGCGCGCCGGCTTCTTCACCCCGCCGGTGGTTGTGTAGGGCATCAGATTGCACCAGGCGTAATTATTAAAGGCCATGGTGGCACCCGAAGGAAAAGGAGCCATCTCAAACCACGGCTGCATTTTGAAGAGGAAACCGCCGGTGTCATTGGGGAAATGCTCTTTCACGATATCGCCGCCCGGCACCTGGGTGTCTTCCATTAATGTGCCGCGGCGGTTGCCGTTGACATAGACCGCCACATAGCGTTTGGAGAGCCACGGCACGCCCAGCGCGCGCAGGAAGGTGTTGGCCAATTGCTCCCGCTGAATGCTGGCGTCATCGCCCGGACCATTGCCCGGCTGATGAATCTTGTTGAAATCCGTCGCGCCCAGAAACTGATCGTCATCGTTAAATTCCCATTTGTAATGGCACAGGTTGCCGGTGGGAGTGTTAAATTCCTGATGATACGGACTGCCGGCAAACCGGCCCTGTAGATTGTAGATAACGCGGTTGTCATTGACGAAGGTGCAATCATTCCCTTCGTTGCTCAAGTCGGACAGGTTGGCCCAGCGGGTGGCGTTGGTCTGCGTGATCCACAAATGATACACGCCGAAACTGCCGCCCGGATTGCCGTCGCCAAACATCACCACGCACTCGCGCGCCGGTTCATTGTCCCGTGGACGCAACGCCGGGAAGCGTGTGGTTGCGCCCGGACCATCAGTGGCGGAAATGTAAAACGCCACGATTTGATTCGCAGCTTGTCCGGGAATGGTTGCGCTGAAAACACCGTCACCCGCGATGGCGTCGCCTCCCGTGCCGTTGTCTTTCATCGCCACAGCGGTGTAATTTGCCGCCGGATCCAGCCGGTAATAAAGGGTGAGATTTTGCACGCCGCCAGGGTCACTCACATTGGCCGTCACTACCGCCGATTGATTGGCTGCTGGCACCGGCGGGTTGTGGGTGACGTTGTAAATCGCCGGCCCCGCATTCGTCACATATTGGCTGTTGGGACCGCCCGGTGAACCGAGATTGGCCGGCACGGGCATGGCCGCTGTGGCTTCAAGCCAGTTACCGTTCAAACGCAACAGCGCTTCCGGCCAGCCATGCAGCCAACGCGCCTTGAACCGCAGCGTCGCCGTCTGGCCGGATGCCAGCGGGTTGGCGTTCAAAGCCACCTGGCAGGAATTATCCCCGGTCCAAAGACGATCGCTACAGCGGATGTGCAAGGAATGGCCGCTGACATAACCCGTGTTCTCCAAACTGGAGCGCGTCATGCAGCCTTGGAACGACCAGCCGTTCGTACCACCTTCAAACGTGCCATTGGAAACGTAGTTGCTTCCATTGTAATCCACTTCGATGTTGTCCACCAAACATTCGCCCGCGTCCAATAAGCCAATCTGGGCGTGCAGGATGCCCGCTTCGTAGTTCGCGCCGTTGTCCAGCACACCGGTGTTTTCGATGTCCACCCAGGAAGACTTCTGAGTTTCGTCGCTGTCCGCCCAGTTCGCCGCCAAGCGGTGATTCGAATGGGGATCGATCAGTTCCAGACTGCTGCCGCCGCCGGAGGACCACTCGCCCCAGCGTCCGCCTGTGCCGTAGGTCACCTGATCTTCGGCCACCAAAATGGGTGTGTTGGTGTAGAGCGTCTGCGCCATGGACAACGTCAGTTGCTCGCCGTTGTGCGACAATTTGCCGCTGTAATTGCCCACGGTGTTGCCGGTGTTCAGGTTGGGATATTTGGCGAACAAATTGGTTAGATTGCGTGCGACGACCAGATAGCCGTTTGGCGCGAGCGTGACGTTGGGAAAGGTGAACGTAACACCCGACGTGAACTGCCAGCCGGACAGATTCACCGTGTTTGTCCCTTTGTTGTAGAGTTCAATGTATTGGTCATCATCGTTGCCGCTGATCGGGTCATACATCAATTCGTTGATGACGACGTCACCGATCAAAATTGTGCTGTTGTTCGTGCCCGGGGTGTTGGTAGTGAAGGCATAAAAATCATTGGCGCCATCCGGCCAGCGGCCATAGGAAACGCCGTTGGCCTGCGCCCCGAATTGCACGGCGTCCAGAACGCGGCTGCCGTCCGGCTTGATGAAGTAAAGCGTCTCACCCGCGCCGTTCAGCGTGAAGCCGAACTGTGACTGTGTGAAGGAAACGAAGCCGGCCGGTCCGATGATTGTGCCCGACGGAATGACAAATTTGTTCGTGCCCGGGTCATCCGTCAAAACACAACCCGAAATATCGACGCTGTTCGTGCTGTGATTGTAGAGTTCGATAAACTGCGGCGCGGCAGGATTTTCCGAGTGTGGCAGGATTTCATTGATGACCACATTGCGCAACGGACCGGGACGAAAGGCCTCCATCTGTCCCGGCGAGCCGCCCACGATGTCACTGATGTCCCACGCCCGCGGATCGCCTTCGCCGTAAGTCGGATTGGCCAGAACGAGGGAATGACCCGTGCCTTCCGTTGCGACCGGCCACGGATAAACATCCGAATACGGCACCGTGAGCAACACATTGGTTTGTTCGTCCAGCAATTCCAGCGTTTCAGAATGTTTAAGGCTGCCGGTGTAAGGGCCCATCACATTGGTAATGTCGTAAACACTCTCGATGTCTGCCGGTGCGGCGGCCACGACGAGATAACCACCACCGGGAATCGTTGTCCCCGCCGGGAAAGTGTAATTCATGTCCGCACAGGTGATTTGATACCCGCTGATGTCCTGAAACCACGGGTTGGAGTTGTAGAGCTCAAGATACTCCAGATTTCTCCCGTCCGTGCGCGGCGAGGGTTTCCACATGATTTCCGAGAACACGATCGGCGTCTTTCGACTGCTTGGCCCGATGGCGTCGTGTGGATTGATTTGCGTGCCGATGACGGCATTCGTCACATTGGTAATGTCGCGAAATTGGGCCGTGGTGATCCGGTTCGTGCTGTGGCTGCTGACCGAGAAACCAAGATAAACCTGGTTCGACATGGTAATGGTGTCGCTGCCCAGTTGCGTCCACGTTTGCCCGTCATAACCCGCATAGCCGTTAAATGTGTTGCCAATGCGCTGGAGCCGCAACCAGGTGTTTGGATAATTCGCGGGAAAACTGCCGACTGAATTGGCCGTGCTGCCCGCCGGATCGCGCCACTCAAAGAAAGTGCCGTTCATCGCCGGCGTCGCCAGCGCCGCGGCAAAACGCGCGTTGATCATCAAGTTCTCGCGAACCATCAAACCCGCTTTGGCGAATATGTCGGACAACCCCAAATCCGCCACCCGGACGCACACGTCAAAATTGCCGGAGTAAATCTGGCAGGAAAAATTGCCTTGATCTGAATTGCCGCCAAAGTCGTTGCCAACCGCAGTCACGTTGATGCCATTGCCCGCGACCGTGACGGTTGAACTCACCGATGGATTTCCAATATCCTGCGGCACATAAGGCAGCGCCTGGAAAGTCACCGTTGTGTTGGTGGCAATCGTATTGGGAATGCTCGCCCGGTCTCTCACGCCGTTGATGACGACAGAATAATTGCTGCCATAAACCAGTGGATCGGTAGTCAGAATTACCGTTTCGCCGTCCGGATTCAGCGATGCGCCAGTCACCGCCAGACCGTCGGTGAAAGCGTAATTGCCAATATTCGTCGCGCCCGCGGCTTCCACAAGTTTGGAATAAACAATTTGCAAATTCGTGGTGCCAAAGTTGACGGCCTGGATCACGGCGGGTGGATTGGTGTCCCGGTCAACCGTCAAGAGCGCCGGCGCACTCGTCACCGAACCTGCTGCGTTGGAAACGACACAACTGAAAATCCGCCCGTTCAAACTTAAACTCAGGTTGGTCAAAGTGAGAATGGAGGTGATGGCGCCGGGCAAATTGGTTGCGTTCAAAAGCCATTGGTAGCTGACGTTCGATTGATTGGTCACCAGCAATGAAAAAGTGACCCCGTAATTTTCAACTCCAGTTATATTGGTCGGCTGCAAATAAATCCCCGGCGCATTGGTCAAGCCGGTGAATGGAATCAACAATGTGCCGGCAGCACTGGGTGTCGTCAGCGGCAACTCAATAGTTCCGTTTGGCAATTCCCATTGCACCGTCAAATTATCACCGCCCGAGCCTTGTTCCATGAGCGCTTCCAGATAATAACGTTGGCCGCCTTGCAAATAGATCGGGGTGGCTTGCTGGTTGGTTTCCACGGTGAAATCGCGCCAGGGTGTCCACGAAGTGACCGAAGCGATCGGCTTTTCGTTCGCCGGATTCTCGTTGCTGCTCAGCAACAAGAGGGAGTTGTCATCGCTGGCGATCCAAAAGGTATAATAGCCGTTCATTGGCGGAACCACGAACGTCCGCAACCGCTGGCCGTAATAATTCATGCCGGTATTGAGTTCCGTCTCGAAGTTGGTGAAGACGTGCGTGTAGGACGCGGTCGGATTATTGGGCCAATTGGGATTATTGGCGGTGTTGGTCAACGCGGCCAGGGTGGTGCCGAGATTTGAGTTAAGATTCGTCCAAAGCTGGCGATAAACGCCAAAAATCTGCGTGGAGAGGCTGACATTGGTAAACGTGGCCGTGTTGAGTGCGGAGTTGTTGTGGGCCGTAACATCCAGTCCTGCCAGCACCGAGCCGTTCATGAAAATCTGCTGCGTACCGACCTGCACCCAGTTGCTCCCATCATAGCTGTAATACCCGCTAACATTGTCACCCGAACGGACCAACTGCAGCCAGACCGGGGCCGAAATGCCGCCAATGGTAATGCTTGAGGATTGAGCGCCGCTGCTGTTGCGCCACTGAAAGTTGACTCCCTGGGTGGCGGAAACCACCATGCTGACATTGATCGCGCCTGCGGTGCTGTCGTTGCGAAACATGACGCCAGCCTTGGACCAGCCCGAGCCGGGATCACTGTTTTGCAGGCTCGTGATTTTGGCAACGATACCCCCGTCGCTGCCGAAGCTGGTACTGGCAAAATTAAATTGATCGGCAGCATTCCAAATATCCGATCCGCCGCCGGTGACCGTCCAGTTGCCATTGACGTCTGTCGCCGAGCCGGCCAACCCCGGTGACCCGATGTCAGCGTCGCTCCAACCCGGTGGCAGGCTGGCTCTGGCGGCTGGCAAACCGGCGAGAAACAACATTAAGACCAGCACCACAGAAGCGTTTAGATGTGGCCTGACCTTTCGCGAAGCTCCACCGCATCTTGGAACGTGCGCGGGGAAGTGCAGCGAGGCCTTAAAAATCTGCATATTAGATGTTAATTATAAACACCTTGAGGATGTTTTTCAAACTTAATTACAGAAAATCGGAGGTGACGCAACCATTTGATCAGAGTAGACAGCCCGACGCCATGACGGACGGCAAAGTCCCGTTGCTTTATTTCGTTTTGATGGAAAAGTGCCAGCAATCTTTGCCGCTGTTTAGAAGTCCAACGCCGATGGCCCGATCCAGTTTCTGATGTATCCGTGCCACCATGATTTCATAACCCGGCACGGGAAACTAGACGTGGCGGACCAGACGGATACGATTAGGTGTCGATTTACGACCGCGCCTTAACGGCCAGCGAAATTCAAACTCATTACTACGCTGACATGACGAGTAAGCAGTAAGAATCTTTGGTCCAACCAACCAACCCCGACGATTTGTGATGCACTAACCAGTTCGCTGCAGCGAGCTTGTGCGCCGCCAGACGGCGCAATTCATCATAGACCAGAGGCAGCAGTTCAGCGCTCGTGTGCGCTTCGCCGCGCTCGATGGCCTGCAATATGTCGGTCACGTCAACCATAACCCGCTGTCTCCGATACAGTGCTGCTCGCGCTCCTGGGAATGCCCCTGCGTCCTGGCCTTCAATGGACCGGACAAATCCTCATGCCGGCTTTCCATTCCCCAAAAGGGAAACCAAACACAGGTTCGTTCGCTTGGAAGCGTTGGGTAAAACTGCGGGCGGGGCGTTGGCTGAAACGCGTCAGCGTCTCGTATCCGTATAAATCGCGTAACTATCACATTGCCTGAAACTTGTCAATAATTAAAAGCCACTTCTTTATAACCCCATGTTGACTCTGGATAAATGTTACCGGGGCGGGGAGCTGGACGAGGGGTTCAGCTCTTCGTTGACTCAAGTTCGTGGTTATTGCTGCGATCAAAGAAGCGCGAGCTTCATCGGTCCAAGGCGACGCACTCGCAAGAGAAGTCTATTGCAGACACGGAGGCACACTAAGCGGGGTGGCGAGCGAAGTCCAGGAGAGGGCGCGCCAGGAGAGGGTGCGCCTGCATGCGCCCGTCCACCTGCCTCGTGTTGATTAGCGGAAGACAACATCGTCATCGCCCGGAGCCTACCCGCGGTGAATAATTGAAACGTCTGGCTGTTGCTGTCACGCAGGATTGCTCATTTTCCTGAAATCATTCTGGGATGGCCGACCGGGGCAAAGGGCGGTTGGCAAACTGAGTTACCAACATTACCGCCAGGCCTCGGAAATGGGGCCGGGCGACTGCGCGTTCGCCGCAAATTGTGACTTTGCACTGAACCAAATGGGAAGGGCGGAAGAAGCGATTCCTTATTCAAGGCGGCCCGTGACCGCCGACCCGGCAGTAAGATATTCATACGCCATCTTAGACGGTTCGTTTTGCCAGTTGGGACGCGAAGTGGACGCGTTGAAAGAATTTCAAGAGGGGAAACGACGGCTGAAAATTCAATTGTGGGTCTTCTGGCTTTCCAATGTCCGTGATAATCTGCCGCCGCGATGTTTCGCGTGATCTTTCATTTGGACATGGACGCGTTTTACGCCTCCGTGGAACAGCGGGATGACCCGAAGCTGCGTGGCCAGCCGGTGATTGTTGGCGCGCCCCCGACACAACGCGGCGTGGTGTGCGCTGCCAGCTATGAGGCGCGGAAGTTCGGGGTGCGTTCAGCCATGCCCAGCGCGACGGCAGGGCGGCTTTGTCCCAAGGGTATTTTCGTGCGTCCGCGCATGGATCATTATCAGGACGAATCAAGGCAAATCATGGAGATTGTCGCCCAGACCGGGGCGGTCATCGAACCCATGTCCATCGATGAGGCGTATCTTGACATGTCCGCCATCAACCAGGCGGAGGACACAGACGACTCGCTGCTCAGGGCCCTTCCGTTGGCGCGGCAGTTGAAGCAGCGGATTCTTTCAGAACGTCAATTGACCGCCACGATCGGCATTGCCTCCAACAAACTACTGGCCAAGATCGCCAGCGACCACAAAAAGCCTGACGGACTCACGGTGATTACCGACCGGGAAAAGGTGGCGTTTTTGCGTCCGCTGCCGGTCCGAGCACTTTACGGGGTCGGCAAAGTCACCGAACAGGTGCTGAACCGGGTGGGCATCGTGTCGGTCGCAGATTTGCAGGACTACGCCGGTGATCTGCGTGCCCTGGTCGGCTCGTTCGGGCCGAAGCTCAAACAGTTTGCGTTCGGCGAAGACGACCGCCCGCTGGAACTCGGGGACGAGATCAAGAGCATCAGCGGCGAGGAAACCTTTCTTAAAGACACCGACGACCGGAGAGTGCTGCGTGCCTGCCTGAGGGAACAAGCGTCGGATATTTCGTCGCGCCTCAAACACCGGCGATTGGGGGCTCACACGGTCCTAGTAAAGGTGCGCTATAGCGATTTCACCACCCTCACTCGTCAGATTTCCGTCGAGGAACCGATCACCGAGGCCGCTGATATTTACCGGTTGGGATGTTTCCTGCTGGGCCGGGAGAAACTGGTTTCGCGTCCGCTGCGGCTGTTGGGGCTGGGCGTCAGCAGTTTGTGCGAGCCGAATGAACAACAATTGGTATTGCTTTGAACCGGTGCGGATTGGCCGTCGTTCATCTTCCTTCTCAGTCGCGCCGGCAACCAGTAGAGTTCGCGTCCTGTGGCAGCGACACTTTACGATCTGATTCCGCGCGATGAGAAACTCAGCAACGATGTGCTGCTGGGACGCTTTCTTGAATACGCGGAAGGCCGGCGGCTACAGCTTTATCCCGCGCAGGAATCCGCCATCCTGGAATTGTTCGACGAAAAGAACGTCATTCTCAACACGCCCACGGGATCAGGCAAATCCCTCGTGGCGACTGCCGTGCACTTTCAGGCCATTGCCAAGGGCCGGCGCTTGATTTACACGTGCCCGATCAAGGCGCTGGTAAATGAGAAGTTCATGGCGCTGTGCCGCGAGTTTGGTCCGGACAACATTGGTCTGTGCACCGGCGATGCTTCGGTCAATCGCGATGCGCCCATCCTTTGCTGCACGGCGGAAATTCTCGCCAACATCGCGTTGCGCGAAGGGGCGGCGGCCAACGTGCAGGAAGTCATCATGGACGAGTTCCATTATTACGCCGACCGCGAGCGCGGCGTGGCGTGGCAAGTGCCGTTATTGACGTTACCTCAGGCGCGCTTCCTTTTGATGTCCGCGACGCTCGGCGACACGACGTTCTTTGAGGAGGAACTCACGCGGCGTACGGGTCGTCCGACAGTTGCCGTCACCTCCACGGACCGGCCTGTGCCGCTGGAGTATGCTTATTCCGAGTTGACGCTGGCCAAGACCCTGGAAAGCCTGGTCGCCGACGGCAAAGCGCCGGTCTATGTCGTTCACTTCACGCAACTGGAGGCGGCCCAGAGCGCGCAGGATTTCACGAGCCTCAACGTCTGCACCCGCGATGAGAAAGCTGTGATTGCCAACACGCTGGAAGGGTTCAAGTTCACCAGTCCCTACGGTCCGGAAATCAAGAAGTGGCTGCGCCATGGCATTGGTCTGCATCACGCCGGATTATTGCCCAAGTATCGCGTGCTGATCGAGCAACTCGCGCAAAAGGGATTGCTCAAGGTCATTTGCGGCACGGACACGCTCGGCGTCGGCATCAAAGTCCCGATCCGCACCGTGCTCTTCACGCGGCTGTGCAAGTTCGACGGGCAGAAGACTGGCATTCTGAGCGCGCGGGATTTTCATCAGATCGGCGGCCGGGCCGGGCGCAAGGGATTCGATGATCGCGGCTGGGTCGTAGCGCAAGCGCCAGAGCATGTCATCGAAAATCTCAAGCTCGCGGAAAAATCAGCACGCGATGGCAAGAAGACCGTCAAGCGCCAGCCGCCGGAAAAGAATTTCGTCAACTGGGACAAGAAAACCTTCCTCCGCCTGATCAGCGCACCGCCGGAACGATTGATCTCCCGCTTTCAGGTTACGCACGGAATGTTGTTAAATGTGCTCAGCCGCAAAGGCGACGGTTGCGCCGCGATGCGGAAGCTCATCCGCGATTGCCACGAAACGCCCAGGGCCAGGAAGGCGCACACTCAGCGTGCGTGGCAATTATTCCGCTCACTGCTTGACCGTAAGATCGTGGGGTTCATTCCCAAAACTGAGGACGGCGTTTACCTGCGGGTGAACGTCGAGTTGCAGGACGATTTCTCCATGGATCAGGTGTTGTCGCTGTATGTGCTCGAAACGATTCCGCTCATGAACCCCCAAGCGCCGGATTACGCGTTCGTTTTGCTCACGCTCGTCGAGTCCATCCTCGAAGACCCGGACATTATCCTGCGTAAACAGCTCGACAAGGTGAAGGATCAGAAGATGGCCGAGATGAAGATGGAAGGCATCGAATACGAACAGCGGATGGAAGAACTGGAGAAACTCGAATACCCCAAGCCGAATCGCGAATTTGTCTATTCCACGTTCAATGCCTTCGCCGCGCGGCATCCCTGGGTGGGCGAGGAGAACATTCACCCGAAATCCATCGTGCGGGAGATGTTCGAGGAATTCCGCTCCTTTGCCGATTACATCAAGCTTTACGAATTGCAGCGCGCCGAGGGCGTGCTACTGCGGCACCTGAACAGCGTCTTCAAAGTCCTGGCGCAAACCGTGCCCGACGCCGCCAAGAATGACCAGGTCCGCGAGATGGAACTCTATCTGGGCACGATGATCCGGCAGGTGGACTCCAGCCTGCTCGACGAGTGGGAGAAAATGCGCGACCCGAATTATCGCCCCGGCGAGACCAATGAAATCCGTCCGCCTAGTGCCGAGGAATCTGCCGCCGACATCACGCGCGATGCGAAGGGATTCACCGCCGCGATCCGCAATCGCATCTTCACGTTCCTGCGCGGACTGGTGATCGGTGATTACGAGCAAGCCATCGCGAATCTTAGTTCGCCGCAGGATGCCGACGGGCAACTCTGGACGGCCGCTCGTTTGCAACAGGCTTTGGTTGCTTACCACACCGACCACGAACGCATTTGTCTCGAACCCAACGCGCGCAATGTGCGTCACACCTATGTACTCCCCGCTGCGGACAAAAAAACGTGGCGCGTGCAACAGATGCTGGTGGACCCGGAGGAGCACAATGACTGGGTGGCTGAATTCGAGGTGGACTTGGGCGAGTCTCGGAAGTTGGGCGAGCCGACCTTGCGCCTGCGGCGGATTGAAAGTTTGAGCTAGCCGCAAGTCGCCGTCGCGCGCTGCTCGCAGGACGTGGATGCTTTGCCGGCCGAGCTGTTGCGCAAGGCTGACAGCAAGTCCCTGAGCACCGGATTCGGGAATTGTGCTGGTTGATGCAGCACAATTCCGGTGTTGGGACCCGACCTACGAATCAAATTGATCCGATTTTATTGGGCTTTTCGCACTTCGAGCGTCTGACGGAAAGTCAGACGTTTGTGCCTGCGCGCTGGCACGAGGTCCTGCACAGCATGGTTCTGGCGCCCCCCACCCCCTTCCTGAACTGATGGGCGGACATTGGCCGGGATGATGTCGCTCATCATCACGTTTTCATCGCCGCCACCCATGGACGAGTCCAAATAGGCCGTCCATGCCTGCTGGGATGGAGTTACCAAAAAGCGTCGTCTTCACGTTCATGCACATCCCGGAGACGGTACTCAGCGATTTTGCGAACCAGATCCTCTGGCAGGGACTGGTTGTAAAGAAATCCCGGCGCTGTCATTGTTTGTTGGCACTGCTGGGCCCGAAAGGCGCGACTGAAAATGGTCGCCGCGAGAGTCTTGCGGATCTCCGTCAGAGAACAATTTGCCAACTGGGAGAGCTGCACGTTGGCGCGGGTCGGTGTAGTGGCTCGCGGTTATTTGAATCGTCGAGTGCCGAAGTTGCGCGCTCCCGGCGAATATGCCGTTCTGTTTGACAATCGCGTCGCCGAAGATTTTTCTCAGCTCGTGAACTTTCTTTCTGGCCGAAATGCCGTTTTCTTCCAGCCACTCAATCAACATTCGCCAGTGTGGCTCACACCGATAACGTTCGTACGTAGTCGGTTTCCATTTCAAAGTCGAGTTCACCACAAAGCCATTCTCTTTCCACGGCCTGAAACTCAACAATTCCTTCATGACCGAAGCGTCGACATAAACCGTGCCGCCCGAACCATGTTTGGGTTGGATATATTCGTTGGCTTCGATTCCGATGGAGGAGTCCTCCAGGTTCAATTGCGTCCAGAGACAAACATCCGCTTCGGCGCGACGAAGCCCGGCACAGAGGCACAACAGAAACAATTTGTAGGCTTCGGGATGTTGTGAGCGCAATTCGCTGCGGGCATTGGTCACGAGGGTTTCGTAGGTGGCGCCGGCGGGAGCGTGGAATTTCATGGAACCTGCCCGTTCGAACTCCAACGTCTCGAACCAGTATGCCTCCCGTACTCCACGCTGGCCGTCCGGCACTTTGAACCTGGGAATTTTAACACCGAAATTGGCCCTGTTGATGATGTGCGGACTGAAAAGGCTCTTACAACAGCGCAACGCTGTGTTGAATGATCGGTTCGCTTCAAGTTTGCGCCGCGGATCGCTGCCCGCGCGTTTCAGGTAAGCTATCTTCCAGTCTGCCACGGCAGCGGGCGTGATTGCATCGAGCGGAATGGCTTCCGCTTTGGCCCGCCACCGAGTCAATCCACCGTTGCAATAATCATAACGCGAATCGTCGGACCTCACTCCTTGAATCTGTGCTGCCAGCATCCTGAAGTATTGAGCGTAGCGGCGGAACGTCTTCGGGTTCAGATTCGATGTTCTCTGCACTTCTGCCAGAAACTCTCCAACGGTGGGACTACATTTGTTGCTGGCAATCGGCACCATCGTTTGCGGCGTGAGTGCGGCTAGCGTGCTGGACCTCACTTTGGCAATGAGCGAAATAGAAATGTTCTGCGCCTTTCCGGCTGTTTCGACCTTGTTCGCGGTTTCCAAAGAGGAACTTGACCGAATGTTTCCATCAACCAAATGAGACAAGATTTGAACCGGCTTTTCGGCGCTCATTTTATTCATGACTGAATAATGCTTGCCCGAGTAAGCATTGTCAAATATAAAATGAAAAAATGCTATAGCCGATAGACACGCAATTACGATCTTGCGGCAGGTGAGGCTTGCAACTAAAATGGTCGGATGGAGGTCGGTAGAGGAACAAAAAGAAAAGTCAAAACCGCTTACTTCTTCGACCACCGCACCAGCGCCGCCTTCCGCGCAATCTGCGCCCTCCGCCGGCCCGATAAAGAGGCAGCTCTAGCCAAACCGCCTTTGCTTGCCCCCAGCTTTGACAGGGCAACGGCAGCAGGATTCTTTGCAGGCTGGGGCGTGTTAGTCGTTCGTGCCACGATGCTGGCGGCTATCCAGTTTCTGTGTTCCTTTATCGTCCAAGCCCTTTCGATTGCCTGCGCGGCTAGACAACGGCCAGAAGTTGCGGCATGCCAAGCCGGATTGCTAGAGGAAAATACACTTCCAGCGTGTGAAAGTGCCCGACCATGATGATGACTGGTACGAATTTGGCCAGCATTCTCCAATGATCGTCCCAAGCGCTAACCATCGTACAGAAGGTTCTATGCTCGGAACTGCCTGACTTTCGTCCGATGTCCTATCTGTGTCTATGAAAGTCCCAACACTGGATAGATTGTTGAGCAGTCGCAGCTTACGTTCACAGTTATGGTGGATGCGAAGAACCGCTGGCACCCGGCGATTTAGGGAGATTGTCGGAGGGAGCATCCGGGCATTGTGCGGGTGGTCTAGTTATGATGGGCAAATCCTGCCGGGAAAATCTTCTCGCGGGTTGGCCCAGCGGACAACGAGCGGTGTTAATGTCCGACCATGAGATCACCATTTGCCTGGTTCTGCAAAACGCTCTACCGCTAAAATGCGAACAACGAGGAATAATCCCCGAACAAGCACTGGAGTTGCCAGTGCCACTGAACCAGCACTGGCAAGTTGGCTCCGGGCAGTTGCATCCAGCGGCGCTCGCTGTCGCCACCACTTCGCCGGCACATCCGGACTGCAATTAAGTTCCGCCACGCGATACGGACCAGGTTGGCGGTTCGCAGATGTTCGCCCGCCGGGTTTGAGCCAAACGCCTGTTCCACCCTGCCCGGCGCCGCCTTGCAGGCAGCAGCGGGGTTGCACCACTTCGATTAGAGATTCATCGGTATGGCAAGCGCGCGGATAACCAATCAACCCGAAGCTATGGTGGAGAGCACAACGCTGCGCCCAATGAAAACGATCCTTTTGGTTGATGACCAGGATGAAAGCCGCATCACGACCAAATGGTTTCTCACCAACTTCGGTTACTTGGTGGATTCCGTACCAAGCGCAGAGGGCGCACTCGCCGTATTTGATCCGAGAATCCACGATGTAGTTGTGACCGATAACACGATGCCTAAAATGAGTGGCGTAGAAATGGCGCATGTCATCAAGATGCGATCTCCGTCCACGCCCGTGCTCATGTACACAGGACTGGCGCCGGATGACCTGTCCTGCGTGGACTTGGTGATTCAAAGGCCGGCTCATATGCTCGCGTTAAAAGAAGCCGTGGATAAGCTGCTTGCCCCGCGCGGATAACGCACGCTTCGCCGAAATGACAACTTTTCTACTCTGGCCTGTTTCATTCTGCAGACGCAGGGCTTGGTCTCAAATGTGTATTGTGATGTCCTATACACGTCTTTTAATGTCCTAAATATGTCTAGACATTATGCGTTTAAAACTATTTACTTGTTGACGGTCTGGAATAAGCGGGATGAGAAAAAATCGTGGATTCGGGCAGTCTCCAATCATGAGAATTGTGTAATTTCCATTCAGTAAAGGCCCCACATGTTCGATCAAAATTATTTTGCCCTGCGATTGGTCCGCTTAAAATCTTCCGAGGAATGGTCGCCTCAAAAAGAAGATCTTTGTTTCGTCTTCCCAAAGGGCGGGCTGGGACAGTGCGTTAATGGCGCAGCCACCCAACGGCTGGCACCAGGAGATATCCTCATTTGGGAAGGAGCTCCGGGAGGCAGGGTTACCGCCTCGAAAGGTGCTGAAATGGTCTTTTGGTCGTTTTTCGTGCGTTTGGAGCATCTCCTGCCGCTGTTTGGCAGCGAGGAGATTTCGCTCCTTCAGGAAGTCACCGACAATTTTAAAGGCTTAAAATATTTTCCTGCTTCCTCGGCGCTGGCGTTAAAATGTCACCGGTTGATTGAAGAGGTTCCCTCGCAACCTGACCTTGAACAGCGGAGCCATTTGCTGCGCGTGGCGGCGGCTGTTTTGAGCGAAGAGTTCAGGACTACCCATCATCAGCGGGTCGGCTTAGGGCAGGTTGAGGAGCGCATCATCCGGGTCTTTGAACAACTGTCGGCAGACCAATTGTTGGACCTTTCGGTCGGGGAATTGGCTGCCAAGTTTGGTTGCAGCCGGCGCCATCTCAACCGGTTGTTTCATCAATATTTCGGATTCTCCGTCGGCGCGCTCAGAATGGAAATGCGCCTGCTCAAGGCGGTATCTCTCCTCCGGGATGCCAATGCGAAGGTGATTAACGTGGCGGCACAATGCGGCTTCAACCATTTGGGATTGTTCAACACCTGCTTCAAGAAACGCTTCGGTGTCAGTCCGGGCCGGTGGCGAAAACATACGGCGCAGGGGAAAATCCGGCCAGCTCCCGCGCCAGGGGATGATACTGCTTGCCCGTTGCAAATCAAAGGCTTGTGTCCGATGTTTGCCGGCGCACCCGGTAGCGGCCTCCCCCTGGCACCAAAAGCCTCGCCATCTGGAAAAGCGCCATCTTCAACGACCGTGCCGGACAAGAACGTAAGCCCACAATCAACCGAGCACTACGTGCCCCTGACTTATCCCAAGGCGAGCAACACCATGCCGCTCTCGGCTTGAACCGAACCATGTCAGCCTCGTTCTCCTTCGTTCATCTCGGGAACCAGGAATCCCAGGCCGGGTCTCCGCGGAGCCGTTGCCGACGGGGCGCCGGTGCTTTGGTCTGTGCGTGGCTCGTTGCCTTTTCTGTCCTGACAGCATCGCCGGCCCCGGCACAGGAAGCCTTGCGCAACTCGCTGACAGGTGAAGCGGCGGCCGCAGCCAGAAAAATCCAGGTGGAATCCATCCCCTACACCTTCAAGTCGGGCGACTTCAAAGTGCTGGTCACGCCATCGCTCGATCTGGACTGGAATGACAACATCAACCTGGTCAAGACCGGCGCCCTGGACGACTTCATTTTGCGACCGCAGGTGCAGTTGGATCTCAGTTATCCCATCACCGAAAATAATTTGCTGAGCCTGAACGTCGGCGTCGGTTACGACAAGTATCTCGAACACGACCAGTACAGCACCTGGTTTTTGCAGTCCGGCACTGAACTGTCGTTCGACATTTATGTAAAGGACTTCTGGATCAATCTGCACGACCGGGTGAGTTACGTCCAGGACACTTCGCAACAACCCACCCTTTCGGGGACCGGCAGTTATGCCACCCTCAACAACACCGCCGGGCTGAGCGTCACCTGGGATTTGAACAAGGCGACCGCGAGCGGCGGATACGACCACCAAATCATCATCTCACCGAATTCCCAACAGTACCAGTCCGAGGATGGCGCGACGGAAATGTTGTTTGCGCGGGCGGGCCTGGAGGTGTACCCGAATGTCACGGCCGGCATCGAAGGCACCGCTGCCTTCACCAGGTATGACCAGATGATTTTGAACAACAACAACAACTACAGCCTGGGCGTCTACGCTGACTGGCAGCCGGGCAAGGCTTTTCGTGTCCAGCCACGGTTCGGCTACACTATTTTTAATTTCCTGAACACCAGCCAATCTTCATTCCAGCAGACCAACCAGCCGGTGCAAACTTCGGACCTGGACTCCTGGTACGCCGACCTGAACATCACCCATCAGATTACCGATGCCATCGGTTACACCCTCGACGCCGGGCACGAAGTACAATCCGGCATCCAGTCCGACCTGGTTTCAGACTGGTATATCCGCCCGAGTGTCCATTGGAACATCATCAAGAACGTGGACCTGACCACCTCACTTTCCTACGAACACGGAAAGCAAGGCGTAGGAAACGTGGCGAACAACCTCGTCGAAAACTTCGACTGGCTCACAGCCAGCGTTGGTGTCACCTATTCGATTTTCAAAAAACTGTCCACCGGCTTGAACTACCGCCTCACCTTGCGGTCGTCCGATATCGCCAACAACGAATATACGCAGAACGTCATTGGCCTTACGCTGACCTATTACACCCGATGAATTCTAGATTACCTCCGCCAAATTTCAGCACACTTCGTAGCGGCAGCCATCCTGGCTGCCATTTACCGAGGCTTCTAGCCACGAGTTCAACATATCCGGGTCTCCTGTTGCTCGCGGCCGTGTGCCTGCTTTTTGGGGCTTCTGGTTTGTTTGCCAAGGATTCGATGTTCACCGATTTCCCTCTTAACGCGCCTGCCACAAACTTCGTGCCGATCAACGTGCCTGCCAAAACAAACGTCTCAACATCCGGTGCGTCCGCTCCTGTAGCCCAAGCCGGGACGAATTCCGCCACAGCCGCTTCTACCAACGACATGGACAGTCTGGACGATACCTATCGGCTGGCCATCGGCGACCGTGTCAGCTTCCGGATTGAGGAGGACGAGGATGATCCCAAGATGCTGACCGTGCTGGATTCGGGCGACCTGGACGTTCCCTACATCGGGCACTATGCCGCCGCCGGCAAGACCAGCAAAGAACTGGCCCGGGCGCTCAAGGTCGAACTCGAGAAGGAATATTATTACCGGGCCACGGTGATTATTGCCGTTGATTCGATGACCCGAAGCCGCGGCAAGGTTTATCTGGTCGGGGCGGTCCGGATGCCAGGACCCCAGGACATTCCCAGCGACGAAACCTTCACCGTCAGCAAAGCGGTGCTGCGCGCCGGCGGGTTTACCGATTACGCGGATAAACACGGTGTCAAAGTCACCCGCAAAGGCACCGCCCCCGGCGCGGCGGACCAGACGTTCACGGTGGACGTCGGGGACATACTGGAAAAGGGTAAGATCGGGAACGACCTGACACTGCAGGCCGGCGACCTGATATTTATCCCCGAACGATTGGTTCACTTTTAAACCCGGCCTGTGCATGACCATTAATCAAACAACAACCAGCCCGCTACCGTGAATATGCCATTGATACCTGCCCCGGAGCAGAACCTCCAGTTGGCCGGCCCGATGGAAGAACTCCATACGGGCGGAGCTTCGCTTCGGTGGCGCCGATTCCTCCTGTTCCTGCCGAAATTCTGGTGGATCCCGGCTGCGACATTGGCCATCGGCATCGTGCTCGCGGGCATTTATATCTTTTCCAAAGCGCCCGCCTTCGTTTCCCGGGCCAGCATGTGGGAGACCCTTAAATTGCGGCTTCCCGAAGGCGGAGTTTTCTCCGACGACGCACAGAATAATTACATGCAGAATTACGCGGCGACCTTAAGCGGATTTCTCAACAGCAAGACGCTTGAGCAAGCGGCCATCGCCATCTTGAAGTCTTCAACCAACAGCGCTTCGGTCAAACTTGGCAAAGACGGTGAGCCATTGCCCGTTGCCATCAGCGTGGCAGGCAGCGCCAAGAGCGAGATGTACGTGATTCAAGCCGTCGGTACGGATCCCTGGTTCACCCAGACCTATCTGGACGCCGTCATGCAGGCCTACCTGGATTACATGAAAACGGTCCGCGCCCAGGTTTCCGGAGAAACGCTCGCGTCGCTCTCTGAACAGATGCAAAAGTGGGAACGCGACCTGAAAGCCGGGCAGGATGCGTTGCTGGCCTTCCAGCGGACCAACAATCTGGCAATTCTACAGGAGGAAGCCACGGTTGCCGGGAGCTACCTTACCAAGCTTAAAACGCAATTGTCCGACCTGCAACTGGAAGCCAGCCTCCTCGATGCCGCCACCAACAATCCGGATTTGGTGGCAAGCGGGGCCGTCACCGGCACTTCCGGCGCTGGTTCAGCCGCCGCCACCGGCGCGTCCGCCCAACAGCAGTCCTCCCGGAACGAGGTTGCCATGCTGAAACTGCAACGCGAAAAGCTCAGCAAGTATCTCCGGCCCAAACATCCCAAAATCGTCAAACTGGATGCGGATATCGAGCACGCGGAGCAAATGGAAGCTATCTACCAACGCCAGGACCGTGAGCAACTGGCCGCTACGCGCCAGGCCAACCAATTGAAAACCGAAAACGTCCTGGCATCCATCAAGGAATGGGAGGGCAAAGTCGTGGCGGCCAATGCCACCATCGCGGAAGCCGAACGGCTGAAACTGGATGTCCAGCGCACGCAGAGCGTGTACGACCGGTTGCAGTTGATGGTGCAAAACGTGGGCATCAGCCGCAACATTGATCAGGAGAGCCTGGCCGTTCTGGAGCCCGCCACGCCAACAATACGCTCGTACTCGAAAGAAAAAAACAGCCTCGTGCTCGCTGTTCTCGGCGGGTTGGTGGCCGGCTTGGGCATCGTTTTCCTGATCGCCATCCGCGATGATCGTTTTACTTCCGTCACCGAGGTCAGCTCGACGTTGAGCGATCCCGTGGTCGGCTTGTTGCCGGAAGTGAGCCGGCAGGAGGAAAGTGTTATCCCGTTGCTGAAACTCAACGACCCGCGGCATGTCTATGCCGAATCCTACCGCAGCCTGCGGTCGGCGCTGCTGTTCCAGAGTACCGATGGCGAGCGACCCAAGGTCCTGCTCATCACCAGTTCGATGCCGGGCGAGGGCAAATCCACCGTGGCCGCCAATCTGGCCCACACCCTGGCCCTGTCCGGCTCCCGCGTGTTGCTCGTGGATGCCGACCTGCGCAAAGGCCATCTGCATCGTCTCCTGGGCATGCACCGGACGCCGGGACTGGCGGAACTGCTGATTCAAGCCTGCACACCGGAACAGGCGATGCAAAAAGACCCGCAATTGAATTTGACGTTCATTGGCTGTGGTGAAATCAACTCCGGCAATCCGGGCGATCTGTTTCTCACTTCCGGGCTGGACCAGATTCTGGCTCACTGGCGGCAGGATTTTGATTATGTGTTGATTGACAGCAGTCCGTTGTTCGCGGCGGACGACGCAAGTTGTCTGGCGCCGAAGGTGGACGGCACGCTCTTCGTGGTGCGCAACCAACGGTCAGGCGCGCGGGCAGCACGCGAAGCGCTTGACCTGCTCGCCCACCGCCAAGCCAAGGTCCTCGGCGTCGTCTTCAACGGGGCCAACACTACGAGCCGTTCGTACTATTACTACAAATACTCGGAATACCATCACCCGAAGACGGAGACGTAAGATGAGGCGCCCAGACTGTCAGCCAGTGAAGATGCTTAAGAGTCTGTCAAATAAATGGGTGGAACGGGCTACCAGCCCGTTTTGGGTGGCGACCTGGCGCCCAAAGCTGCGGCCGGCTGGCAGCCGACCGCAACAGGCAAGTTGCCTGTTCCACCCGGCAGGCATTTGATTTTTGATTTTGCGGGTCGGCCGCGGGGTGTGGTTGGGTGTGCAAAGACCTTTCACTCTCAACGGCCGAAAAGGTGAGTAAAGAAAAAACAACCGGTGATTGTCGGGCCGGGGTTGATGGGGAATTCAAAACCTTCAACTCTCAACCCTCAACTCTCAACCGTGTGGATGTAGATCGCTGGCCGGGTGCTGACCGGCCTGCGAATTGACGGGCACGAAGTGTCGTTCGGGTAAAAGCTAAAACACTGAAATCCAAATGTGAAATGCTGAAACACGGAAAATTCCATTTTACAATTTCAGAATGTCAGCTTTTCGATTTCTGAATAAAATGAGCAGACTTTCAGAAGAATTGCGGGCCAGGACCAAGGATTACGCTTCGGCGGTCGTTCGGTTTTACGTCAATTTGCCGAAACGGCGCAAAGAGATTGAAGTCCTTGGCAACCAGCTCCTGCGTTCGGGAACGTCGGTCGCAGCCCATGCCCGTGAGGCATCACGGGCCCGATCTGACTCGGAATTCTGCTCGAAACTGGTTGGACTTTTGCAGGAAGCGGATGAATCTGCTTTGTGGTTGGAGCTCCTTCGTGACGATTGCGGGATTCAAGATGAGAAAATTGACTGGCTGTACCTGGAAACCGGTGAGTTGATGGGCATTTCCATCACGATGGTCGCGAAACTCCGCAAGCGTAGCGACCTTTAAAAAGCTGAAAGACTAAAACTTTAAAATGCCAAAATTATTTCAGCATGTCAGCATACGTAAGTTTTCAACGTCTCAGCATTTCAGGCTGTTAGCTTTTTAGACTGTCAGCCTTTTGGCCTTTTAGCATTTCAGCCTTTTAGCGTTCTATAATGTTTCTGTTTCCCAATTTCTGTTTTGGCAACGTTGACCTCTGGTAGCTGATCTCTGTTTGTAGCGTTTCAGCATTTGAAAATATCTGCTCTCCGCTTTCCGCCGTCTGGATTTCTATTTTCTGCTTTCTCAATTTCTGCTTTAATATTGTGAGCTTTCCCATCCTCCATCGCCTCGCCCGTCACCTCGCCTGGGCCTTCGGCATCGGCTGCGTGCTGCTCTCGGTGTGCTATCTGTTCCGCGCGCCGCTGCTGGCCGGGCTGGCTGAGGCCTGGGTGGTCAATGACCCGGTGACCAAAGCCGACGCCATTGTCATTCCCGGCGGCGCTGTCGAAAACCGCCCGTTCGCCGCCGCCAAACTGTACCATGACGGCGTCGCGCCGATGATTCTCTACATGAACGTCAAGCTCAACCCGGCAGAAGAATTGGGCATCTACCCGCCCGAAGCAGAGCAGACCCGCCGGGTCCTGATGAGCAATAACGTCCCGGCGACAGCGATGACATTGATTGGCACCGATGTCGCCAGCACCTACGACGAAGCCTGCGCCGTGCGAGCCTGGGCCGAAAAGTCCGGCGCAAAAGCCATCCTCGTTCCCACCAGCCCGTTTCACACCCGGCGCGTCCGCTGGATTTATAGCAAGGAACTGCGAAGCACAGGGACGGAAATTCATGTCATCCCCGTCAAACCCGTCCGCTACCGGGTGAAGGAGTGGTGGCAGCATGAGGAAGGGGTGCTCGCGTTTCAAAACGAAGTTGTCAAATACCTTTATTACCGATGGGAATATTGAAAAAGACCACTGGACCACAGACCACTGACCTCTGACCCCCGACCTCCGACCTCTGAACAGTTATGGAGTTATTGATTGAACCCGGCCGCGCGGAGAAGAATTACTGGCGCGACCTGTGGCGCTACCGCGAGCTGTTCTACTTCCTCGCCTGGCGCGACATCCTCGTCCGTTACAAACAGACGGTCATCGGCATCGCCTGGGCGGTGCTCCAGCCGTTTCTGACGACAGTGGTCTTCACGCTGGTTTTCAACCGCATCGCCAAACTACAGGCCCCGGCAGGCGTGCCCTATTTCCTGGTCGTAATGGCGGCGCAACTGCCCTGGCAATTCTTCTCCACGTCATTGAGCCAATCCAGCAACAGCCTCGTTGGCAATGCGAACCTGATTTCCAAGATTTACTTTCCGCGCCTCATCGTACCCGCCGGCTCCGTCATCACCAGCTTCGTGGACTTTCTCATCACGACGGGGCTGGTGGCCTTGACGATGATCTGGTTCCATTTCCTGCCCGACTGGCGGTTATTTCTGCTTCCGGCTTTCGTCATTTTAGCTTTTGGCTGCGCCTTTGGCGCGGGACTCTGGCTCAGCGCGTTGAATGTGAAATACCGCGACTTCCGTTACATCATTCCGTTCATCGTGCAGTTCGGATTTTTCATCTCACCCGTGGGATATTTGAGCAGCAAGATTCCGGATAAATGGCGGCTGCTCTACTCCTGCAACCCGATGGTCGGGGTGATTGACGGATTCCGCTGGGCGTTGTTGCGCGGCCAGACTGAACTCTGGTGGCCCGGCATTCTGTTGTCCTGTGGTCTCGTCGTCCTGTTGTGCGTTTCGGGCGTGTGGTATTTCCGAAGGGTGGAGCGCACTTTCGCCGATATAATTTGACGCACAGATGTCAGAAGTCAGAGGTCAAATGTCAGAAGACAGAAAGAAAAGGACAGCAGTCAGAAGCCGGGAGAAGATTATGCAAATAAAGTCGGCCAAAGAGCTGGAGGTTTACAAAAAGGGATACTTGCTGGCGATGGAAGTTTTTCCGTTGAGCGAAGGTTTTCCTTCGGAGGACAAGTCTACGATTGACAGCATTTGCCAATAGTTTAAGTTGAGCGCATGGGTTACACGCGCACGGATTACTACGAAACGATCATCCGGCGACACATCCGCACGGGCCGGGCCTCGAACAAAAGCGAGGTCATTCACCAGGCGCTGGCGTTGCTGGATGCCGTCACCCGGGGGCAGGGCCCCGAAGGCGCAAGCTTCCGCAATGTGGATGAACTGGAGGCTTTGCTGTTGCAGGCCCGGCCCGCCACGCCTATGACTGCCGAACGCAAGGCGCGCATCTACGGAAATTTGAAGCGATGAATTGGCGGGCGTCACGGGAGACGGATGAAGACCTGATCGCCGCACGGGATTTCATCGCCGCCGACAACGAGCAATCCGCATTGGATTTTCTGGATGCCGCTTTTGAGTCTTTCGACCGTTTGGCACAATTTCCGGAGATGGGACCGGTGGCGCGCTTCAAGCATCGTGCTTTGAAAGGGGTGCGTTACTTCGTTGTGCCACCGCCTTTCAACCGCTGGCTGATATTCTACAAACCGTCGCGAAATGATGTGGAAATCAAGCGAGTCCTTTATGGCAACGTCAACTGGCGGCAGGAACCGGAGCGTTTCTTTTAGCCTCTCAGCTTTTCAGCATTCTAGCATGTTAGCTTTTTAGAAAATGAGCGACGTCATCATCTCGGTCGAAAACCTGGGGAAGCGCTATCGCATCAGCCACCAAAACCCGGGTGGCATGCGCTATGTGGCGCTGCGCGATGTCATTGCGCAAAAGATGAAAGCGCCCTTCAGATTTTTGCGCAAGACCATCTCGCAGCAAGACCACAAGACCACAAGACCACAAGACCACGAGACCAGTCCGTTGTCCAGTAGTCCCGTGGTCAGTGGTCCCTCCACGGAGGATTTCTGGGCCCTCAGGGATGTTTCTTTTGAAGTCCGACGCGGAGAAGTCGTCGGCATCATCGGGCGGAACGGCGCGGGCAAGAGCACATTGCTGAAAATCCTGAGCCGCATCACCGAACCGACGGAAGGGCGCGTGCGAATTAAAGGCCGCGTGGGCAGCCTGTTGGAGGTGGGGACCGGGTTCCATCCCGAACTGACCGGACGCGAAAACATCTTCCTGAACGGAGCCATCCTCGGCATGACCAAAGCCGAGATTAAACGCAAGTTCGATGAGATTGTGGCGTTTTCCGAGGTGGAAAAGTTTCTGGACACGCCCGTGAAACGCTATTCCTCCGGCATGTATGTGCGGCTGGCTTTTGCCGTGGCTGCCCACTTGGAACCGGAAATTCTGATTGTGGACGAGGTTCTCGCCGTAGGCGACGCGCAGTTTCAGAAGAAATGCCTGCAAAAAATGGAAGGGTTGAAGACGCATGGCAGAACGGTTCTGTTCGTTTCTCACCAAATTCCTGCAGTCACACGCCTGTGTCAGAGTGCATTATGGCTCGACCAGGGCCGGATTCAAGAAATTGGCCAATCCGATCGTACCTGTTCGCATTACCTGGCAAACGGTGCAGGAGCGGCGGCTCGCCGTGAATGGGATGCCACACGTCCGGCCCCGGGTAATGAATGGGTGCGATTAGAGTGCGTCGAGGCTTTGGCTGATGGAAAGCCGGCAGACAGCCTCGAGATCACGTGTCCGCTGAAAATCTGCGTGCACTACCGGGTGTTAAAGCCCGGAAAAGTTCTCATTCCGAATATTCATTTGTACGGGGAAGACGGAACGTTGCTGTTCATCTTACACGACTGGCACTCAGGTTGGCGGTCAAAACCGAAATCCACTGGCCGCTACCGCACGATCTTCACTGTGCCGAGCAATTTCTTCAGCGAAGGGCGAGTAACCGTGAAGGTCATCATCTCAACCTACCAACCTTTTCAGGTCCACCTTGAAGAACCCGACGCCATTGCGTTTTCTGTCGTTGAATCCAACGAGGGCATTACCTCCCGTGGCGATTATGCCGGCCACATACCAGGTGCCGTCCGACCACTTTTTGAGAGCCACACGGAAATGATTAAAGGCTAACCTGCAAATCAGATGATTACCGTTTTTACTCTTTGCTCAGCCAATTATTTGGCTCATGCCAAGACGCTGGGAGACTCTCTGCGAGAGCACAACCCAGATTTCCACTTCATCATCGGGTTGGTGGATCGTTGGCCAAAGGAGCTGGACCCATCCTATTGCCTACCTTTTGAGGTTATCCCGGTGGAAGAACTTAACTTTTCACAGTTTGCTGACATGAGACAGAAATACAACATTGTCGAGCTGAACACAGCGGTGAAGCCTTTTTACATGACATTTCTGTTCGAAAAGGATCCAGGCGTAGAGGCGGTAATATATTTAGACCCTGACATTTTGGTCTGTGGATCATTCGATGCTTTATTGGGCAAGCTGAAAAATAACAGCATTGTGCTTACGCCTCACAGTTGCACCTATGACGACTCTGCTGCGAATATCCATTACGAGCAGGTGATGCTCTGGGCAGGCGTTTACAATCTTGGATTTATCGCGACGGCCCGGTCGCCGATTACAGACGCTTTTCTCAAATGGTGGAAAATCCGGGTGCAGAACCACTGCTATTATCGCCCCGGCGTGGCAGGCTCATTCTTTGACCAACTCTGGATGGGACTGGCGCCGCTCTATTTTCGTGGAGTTTGTGTCGAAACCGATCCCGGCTACAACATGTGCTATTGGAATCATTTTGAGCGGCAACTGAGTTTGTACGAAGGGAGATACGTCGTGAATAACCGGCACGATCTCATTTTTTTCCATTTTAGCGGCTACAAACCCGAGAATCCCGATGCTTGCGTCTGCCGAGCAACTGAACCTGTAGCTTCGTTTATCGAGCGGCCCGACTTGCGACCGCTTTATGACGATTATCGCAGCCGGCTGCTGGCGCGAAACTACGCCCTGATCAAGTCAATCCCTTGGCATTTTGCGCCACCCAAAGAATCGCTCAAGAAAAGTCAGGTCAAGCAACTAATCAAAAAGTCCGTGACAGGGACAATTCACGTTGCTCCTGACTGCATCAGAAAGCGAATCAAACGATTTGCTCAATTCGTTGCGCAGCACAACTGATTGACCGAAAACAGTCGGGAGGTTTTTTGAAAATTGGAATTATTTCGACCGTGAGTGGTTATTCTTGGGCAGGGAGTGAAGAGATGTGGAAATTATTTGCACTTGAAGCATTGCGAGCCGGCCATTCCGTGGCCGTTAGCGCCCAAGTGCCCATCGCTCAATCTGAAGAGCTCGCAGAATTTAAGCGTCTGGGGGGAGAGGTGTTTCCATATCAACCACTCAATTGGTTTATGCGGCGGATGGCCTCCCGAGGATTATATTCGCGTTTCGGGAAGATGAAGCATTGGAAACCAGATTTGTTGTGTGTTTCCGCCGGTGGGCCCGCCGATTTTTACTGGCAACATGATCTCATGGCTCTTTTGACCGAGAACACGAGCCCACAAATATACATTCTCCAAGCTAATGCGGAAGGACTCATCCAAGGCAACAACCAACGGAACGCCTTGCGCCAGTTTTATCTAAAGGCATCTCGAATCATTTGCGTGTCTCGCGCGAATGCTCGGTTGCTGGAACGTCAGCTTGCCGCGGCCTTGCCTAACACTGTTATTCTTCCCAATCCCATACGTGCGCGTTTGGAGAAGCCATTGCCGTGGCCAAATGACGCGAGTGGATCAGTGCGCTTTGCAACCGTGGCGCGGTATGAGGTGGGATGTAAATGCCAGGATCGAACGCTTGAAGCTTTCGCCACCTCTGAATGGAAAGCTCGGAATTGGCACCTCAGCCTCTTCGGGAGCGGCCCGGATGAAGCCCATTTACACAACTTGATTCGGTTTTACTGTCTTGCAGATCGCGTGACCCTTCAAGGTTATGAGCGCGACTTCAAGAAGATCTGGGCTACACATCATATCCACATCCTAAATTCTCGCCAAGAGGGGCTTACATTGGCGCTTATAGAATCAATGTTCTGCGGTCGGCCTGCAGTTATCACTCGTGCTGGTGGAAACCATGAACTGTTGCGCGATGGAATAGACGGTTTTGTAAGTCCTGGTCTGAACCCCGAAATTATCCAAGAAACGCTGGAGCGTGCTTGGACAAATCGTGGAAAGTGGCAGGCCATGGGAGACGCGGCTTTCTGCCGTGTAGCAGAACGTGTTCCTCCAGATTTAGGTGTCCGTTTGCTTAACGAAATAACAGAAGCTGGACGATGTAAAAGTTAGAGTTGGCAACTTGTTGTTTTGCATGAGCGCTCTTGTCGCCCACTTTACAACCCAATTACCCGGCGGTTCTGGAATCGCGACTCAACGTCTGCATCTGGCATTGTGCCGGACGGGCGTTGAGAGCCGGATTTATTTCGGCGCGGGCGAGTCGCTGGATGCCAATGTGATTCCAGCCTTTCAAAATCGCACTTTTTTCTGGCGCAATGTGGCTGCCTTGGCCACGAGTTGGCGGAATCGCCGGACAGCGCCCGGCGGGTTTGTCACCGGCCCTAGGTGGGTCAGGAAGACTCCCATACAAGCAATCGGACAGGTGCCTCAGATAGTGAACCTCCATTGGGTGGCCCGATGGCTGGATTTGCCCAGCTTCTTTAATTCCCTGCCCGATGATCTGCCAGTGGTCTGGTCGGTGCATGACCTCATTCCGGTCACGGGCGGGTGTCATTATCCTGGCACGTGCGATGGATTTACCAGGCAATGTGGCAACTGTCCGCAACAAAAGTGGCCGCATTCTTGGGACGCCACCCGTAGATACTTTCGAACCAAGGAACGGTGCTACTTTGGGAAAAACCTCCACTTTGTCGGGAACAGTGAATGGACCACCGCACAGATCCGTCGTTCCGGACTCGCAAAACATGCCAGGTCCATTCGCACGATCCATCTCGGCATCGATCCGCAGCAATTCGCGCCAATTGAAAAGATTGTCGCGAGGAAGGCTTTGGGAATTCCCGACGACAAATTCACCGTCGGCTTCGCCTGCTCCGATTTTCATGAAAGGCGAAAGGGGGCGGAAATCTTGATTGAAGCGTTAACGACGCTTCCGGCAAAAGAGATTGTATTGTTGGTGTTTGGTTCCGGCAAATGGCCGCGAAATATCGGCAATTTTGAAACAATTCTCATGGGCAGCATCGGCTCGTCGCGTTTCCAGTCCATTTATTACTCGGCATTGGATGTATTCGCTATGCCCAGCCGGATAGAGACATTTGGCCTCGTGGCTCTGGAGGCCATGGCTTGCAAGACCCCCGTCGTCGCCTATTCAACCGGGGGGTTGACCGATGTGGTGACCGACGGTGAAACCGGTTTGTTGGAACCTGAAATAGGCAGCGTGTCCGGTTTGGTTCGGATGCTGCAATGGATGTGGAAGCATACCGCCGAGCGAGCGGCAATGGGAGTTGCCGCCCGCCAGCGTGTGGTTCAAAAATATTCCGATACGTTAATGGCTCGCCGTTACATGGATTTATATCATGAGTTGAAACCGACGGAGAAAAGTCTTCTAGCGGATGCCGAAGTGGCGAATTGACGCACGGATCACCTTCATTTCCACTCGATGAACATTGTTTTCTGTGTTGATCGCAGCGTCTTGCCGGGACTGCATGTGGCGGTGTATTCGTTGCTGGAACGCATCAGCCCAGCGGTGTCGCAAACGCGCTTCTTTGTCTTCAGCGACGAACTGGATGAATCCGACCTGGCATTGCTCCGCAAGACGCTGGCATCACTTAACGAACCCTTTACCTTGGAACTGCGCCGGGTGGATGCGTCGTTATTCACCGGTTTTCCGCCCCTGTATGGCAGTTGGGCCACTTACTATCGGCTGGCGGTGCCGCAAGTTTTGGACGCGGAACGATTCTTGTATGTGGATGCCGACACCCTGTGTGATGTGGACGTGAGCGGATTGAACACGCTTGATCTGGGCCAAGCGCCCGCCGGTCTGGTGTCGGAAGCTCCGCTGGCCGGTGCGGTGGACCGTTTTGTTGCCGGGCAATTGGGCAACAGCCCAACTGAGCCCTACTTCAATTGCGGCATCATCTTGGTGAACGTGGTGGAGTGGCGGCGGCAGCGGGTCACGGAACGCGCGATGGAATATATCGCCACGCACCATCCACCCTTTCACGACCAGTCCGCACTCAATTGGGTTTTGCATGGGAGCGCCATGACATTGGACGCGCGGTTCAACTGCATTGCCAACATGAGGAAAAATTGGCCGGCAGTAAGGCGGCATTACGGACGCATCGGGAAGCTGGTGCACTTTCTGGAGTTTCCCAAGCCCTGGGATTTTCTGGGCGAGTTCGTCCATCCGCAATATGGCCTATGGCGTGCGGTGCTGGACAAGACGGCGATGAAGCATTTCCGCTCGTGGCATGCAACGCCTTCCCGCAAGTTCCCCAAAACCCGCAAGGCGTGGACCGGCTATAAAAAGGCGCTCAAAGACCGTTTGTTGTTCGCCGGCTACTCGCGCGGCTGGCTGAAGCGAGTAAAGGGTGTGCCATCTGTGGGGGAAGGATAGAATTTTGAATGTGCAAGCTCCATTTGGATTCGCGACCTGCTGTCATGCCGGAGACAAGTTTATGGTCCAAGCCACGCTGGCCAGCATGAGACATTATTGTCCGAAGATTCCGATCTATTTGGTAGTGGATGCCACTTTTGATGTTTCGGATTTGGAAAAAGAATACCACTTAATCGTTCTTCGGATAGGAGCGTGAGCGGAGCTGTTCAAAGGAGATGGCCACGTGCGTGCTCGCTGGCAAGGTGAAACAGCGGGTTAAACCTTATGCCTCCAAGACTCTGAAGAAATGACCATCGCCGCCATAATTCCCTCACAAAATTGCGTGACAAATTTGCGACGCAAGAAAGGAGAAAATGGAAGTGGGAAAAGTTAAAGGCAGCAAAGGCAAATATTTTGAAAACAAACATCGAAATAAATACCCAGACCTCTGCAAAACCACCTCGGCGAGAGTTGTAGCGTCCGGCCTGTGGCCGGAAACACAGGATTTCTAGGCCAGAAGGTCGAGGCACAGCCTCGACACTACACCTTCTGCAGAGGTCTCATATCATGAAACCATGCTTGATTCGTCGGATTCGTTCTTGGGCAAGGAGTCCCAGGCCTTTTCTGCAAAAAGCCAAAGAAAAAATATTTGGAATCAATACGACATTCTTTCAAGAACCACGCGAGGTGTTCCCTGTTGGCAGTTTTGAATGGCTAGTGCTAACAGAAACGCTATACGGAGGATTTCAGCCAAGTGGGGTGAATTCAAAGACCAACAGAGGTGGAGATCGTATGTCCCCGCATTATCATGGCTATGGACGATGTTATGCAAAATATCTCAAGCCGTTTATTACCGCGCCTGTTTCCGAGCGGCTAACACTCGTAGAGGTTGGCATTCTAAATGGAAACGGGTTGGCGATTTGGTGCGACTTGTTCCCGGATGCTCGCGTGGTAGGATTAGACATTGACCTTTCGAATTTTCAAGCAAATCGCAAAAACCTTGAACAAATGGGGGCATTCCAAAAAAACGTGCCAGAGGTGTATTATTTTGACCAGTTGGATTTAATCAAAGCGGGCGATGTTTTGAGAAATATTTTGGGAGAGGGCCGTATTGCCATTGCCATTGATGATGGTTGTCACTCTATTGAGTCGATCAAAATCACGTATGAAGCAATTCGTCCGTTATTGGCCAAGAACTTTGTGTATTTTATTGAAGATAACTATGACACTTATGATCATCTTGCACACCGCCACCGCGAGTATTACTGGACCACACGCGGTGAAATAACAGTTTCGACAAACCGGTGATCTTCCGTTCATATTCCGCGGTTGCCCATAGAACATCATCAACTTGCGAGCGAACTCAACCATCATGAATTTCTCTCCCTCGGTGAGTGGTGGTATTGCCAAGCATACTTTTCATCAGGCCACTGCGCTGGAAAAGGCCGTGGACAAAGTCACTTGCCTGCGCGCGCCTTCTTTTCTAGCCGGATGGGCAAAGTGAAGCGCCGCCACAAACATTACACGACAGCTGTTATTAAAGAGTAGTGTCACCACTAGAATCGCTGCCACAATTCGTCCTGCAAATTCTCCAAGACCCGCATGGTGTGGATCGGCTATAAAAAGGCGCTCAAAGACCCCTTGTTGTTTGCGGCATATACAAGGGGATGGTTGAAAAACATTAAGGGAATTGGAAACGTTCAAAACCGACCAACATTTTTTAAAGCTTATGCTAAACAACGAGTCAATTAGCTGCAATCCCATCTACGCCGATTCGCCTCGTTTGGGAGTGTTGATGATTGCCTACGGTGATCAGCGTTTTGTCAGGCAAGCCGAGTTACTGGCAATTTCTATCAAGCTTAACATGCCTGATTTGCCGGTTGCTTTGGTTTCTGATGTCAAGAAGCTTAATTCTAAATGGTTTGATTATCTTATACCCTTGAATTCTTCATTTGGCGGCGGGATGAAACAAAAACTTTACTTGGACAAGTATAGTCCGTTTCAAGAAACCCTTTACATTGACTCGGATTGTGTCGTAACGCGTGCTTTTAACGAAGAATTACAGGAGATCTGGAAATATGATTTCACTCCAGTTTGCGTAACTTCTCTCGATAGTCTCGGCTCCGATCCGTGTTTGGACGATCTCAAGGCTACCATGGAAACGCTCGCAATATCGCGCTTCCCTAAATTCAACGGCGGTGTCTTTTTCTTCAAAAAAAATAATTCTGGAGCCGCCGTTTTTGATAAGGTCCGTGAATTGCTTGTTCGTCAGCGCGAGTTGGGCATCCGCAACTTTGATCGCCACGGGCCGAATGACGAAACTCTTTATTCGCTGGCCTTGGGTATCAATGGATATCCACTTTATGATGACGGGGGCAGGTTTATGTGGCCAACTTGTGAAATCAGCGGCAGAATCCACATCCAGCCATTGGGCGGGGGATGTAAGTTTGTGTGTTATGGGAAAGAGGTTCGTCCCGCTATTTGCCATTTTGTGCAGAACAATGTATATAGATATGCCTATCTAAAATGTGAATGGATTCTGCGCCGTAAGGCGGGACAATATCACAGATTGGGAGAAGTCCTTCAGTTTTTTATAAGCGCCCTAATTAGCCTTTGCATTGGATGGGCTAAAATACTTCGCTACCGCTTTTGGGTGCTTCCTCGGAAAAACGTTCGGAACAAACAAACATGACCGTCTCTGTCATGATCACCACCTGCAACCGCGCCACGGACTTGCGGCGGACCTGCCGGGTGCTGCAGGAGTTAAACCCGGCTCCGCTGGAAATCCTGATCACCGCCGATGGATGCAGCGATGGGACAGTTGCGATGCTAAAAGCAGAAATCCAGAAAGCGGAAAGCAGAAATCTAAAAATCATCGTGAACGAAGTTGGGCTTGGTTCGGTAGCTTCGCGTGACCGCATGATGCGGGAGGCGAGAGGCGATTTGGTGCTGGCACTGGATGATGACAGTTATCCCGAGCAACTTGACTGCATCGCCCGCTTCGTTCCGCTCTTTGAGCAACGTCCTCGCCTCGCAACACTGGCTTTGCCTCAGCACACGGATGAATACCCCGAAACGCTTTCGCAAACCGACTTTGGCCCGGCGCGGTTGACTCGTATTTTCAGTGATTCTGGCGCGGTTCTGCGCCGGTCCACTTACCTCCAATTGCCCGGCTTCGAACCGAAGTTCTTTCACATGTATGAGGAGCCGGATTACGCGCTCCAATGCGTGGCGGCCGGTTACGAGGTGTATTTCAGCCCCGTCGTCACGGTCCGGCATCACTGGTCCGGTCAGGTGCGCAGTGAATTGCGCAACCACCATCGGCATTGCCGCAATGAATTCTGGAGCATGTTGATGCGTTGTCCATTCCCCCAAGTCCTGGGTCTGGTGGCCTATCGTGTCCTTGCTCAGTTTCGTTACGCCTGCAAACGAGGGTTTTCCTGGGTGGTGCGTGAGCCGGTTTGGTGGTGGCAAGCCTTGAAGGGGATTCCATATTGCCTCAAAAAGCGAAATCCGATTCCTTGGCCTCGTTACAGAGCCTGGCTTCGACTGGACTGAAAATGCCCTCCAATCTCCCATCTACGATCTCCGATCTCCGGGCTATTGGCCGACGGCATGTTCATTGCTTTGTGGGGAAAAAGGATTATGTTCGCGCGATGATTCGTTTTTACATCCGCTTGGAAAGACTTGGACGGCCGCTTCTCCCGTTGGTAATTGGATGGTTATGTCTGATTACCACCTCCAGCCAGGCACAAACCACTTTGAATGTCACAGATTTTGGCGCGGTGGGGGATGCTGTCCAGTTTTTTGTCAATACTGTCAGCAATTCCGTGGTGGTCACGACCTCCAACCAGCTTTCTTCTGCCGACATCGGAAAGGTGGTTGAGGTATTCGGGGCTGGGCCTTACACGACTCCGACAAACAATCAGGACTTGCTGGCCGTGATTACGAACGTGGTGAACGCGACCAATATATATATTTCGAGAGTGCCAGGAGCAACGTCAAATGGTTGTCAAGGGGTTTATGGTCACAACAATGCTACAAATTTCCAGAACTGTATTGATGCTGCTCAAAGCAACAGTATTATCAGCATCCCGAATGGAACCTACTTAATGATTGGTTCGAGTAATTTCATGGATTTTTCAATGCCAAGTGGTTCGTGGATGGATGACCATTCTTTAGTTCTTACTAAGGGAGGGATAACTTTTCTGGGAGAAAGTGAGACAGGCACGGTGCTGCTTGGTTGCGGGGCATGGCAGAACAAAGGATCTCTTGTTTTGCGAGGTTATATGTTCAAGTTCATCGGGCCGGTAACGAATAACGGGCCTTTGATTTTCGACACCATGACGATAGACGGAGGGGTGCCGGTTGGATGCACTGGCAACGGAGGCTTTCCGGCCAGCACTGTCACAGGTGACGGTTGGGAAGGCACCCATCGTGCGTTTGAGGATTTCAGTAGTTCGACATTTTTCAACACCCGCATTTTTCGTAATCTCCATGTTATGCGATGGCGTGGGGAGCAGTTTTACAGTCAAATACCCTGGGACACTCCGCTGACAACTCCAGCACTCACCTTCACCAATTGTACGTTTTCAGACGGTGACGCCACCGCGTTGAATCTGGCCGAAGGCAATGTAGTTGACCATTGCGTGTTTTCGAATCTGGATGAAGTCTGTGAGTTTTACGAAGGCTACGCCACCAACCGGAGCGTGTTCCAAAACTGTCTGGTGACGAATATGTTTGGGGCGCTCATGGCGTTTAACGGTGCGCTGTCGAACAGCCCCAATCCGCTCATTACAATCCAAAGCAACGTTTTCTATATGCCGCCCGGAGGTGGAAATGGAATCCAGACAACCCCGGCCCAGAACATGGTTATCTCGCACAACTCATTCACAGGATACGGCGGCGGAACCGCGATTGCGCTGGGCACTGCTGGTGCTCAAGGAAGCACGGTGAACAGCAACATCGTCATCTCCTTTAACTTCTTCACAAATGTCTATTACCCGATGCAGGTGCAGGGCAGTGGACAGAATTCGGTGTATGGTGTGCAAGTAATTTCCAATACCGCCTTCCGGGGCAACTGCTTCGCCTATGGATACGGGTGGAGCACGAATGTTACCTTCACGGGCAATGTTATTTCCGGCTTTTGGTTTGGCTTAAACAGTTCTCTGCTTGCGGGCCAGTGGTATTTGGATGATCTGTCCAATCAATTTGGTTCCCACCAACAATCTGATAATGTTGGCCAGACCAATACTATCACTTACGCCCTCGGTATGAGACAGCAAATTTCGACCACCGTTACGAACTCCGTGTGGCTGCTGGATGACACGCATCCCGCCCAGGTACCACCAGGCGCGATGTTGCAGGTCACCAACGCAGGAATTTACCAAGCGGCGCTGTATTCTTCTGCGACAATGTCTGGAATCCCCGCAGTATTGGCGCCCGGAGGTACGATTACTTATTGGTGGGCGCACACACTTTGGGCAACGAATGTTCCTTCTCCCGTCGTCGGCTTTCACAGGGCTCAGTGAGGGTCTGAGAAGACCCTACTGGACCACAGACTACTGACTTCTGACTTCTGATTTCTGATCTCAGCATTTTAGCGCTTCGGTTTTTCAGCCGGTCCGAGGTCTTGTTGTCTTGTAGTCTATCGTCCAGTTGTCTTGTGGTCCGTAGTCTTGTAGTCTTTTCTTGAAAATCCTCGTCGCTCAAAAAGGCGCCCGCGAACATTTCCTTGCCGCTCGCGCGTTGCATCGTCAAGGAATGTTGGCGAAGCTGGTGGTGGACTGGTATGCGTTTGGCGCGTCCGCGAAGCGTCCGCGAGACAACGGGACAAAGAGACTACGAGACAACGAGACCGCAGGTTCGAGGTCAGTAGTCAGTGATCACGTGGTCGGTAGTCCCTCATCAACGGTCCGTGGTCATGTAGTCCGTAGTCCTTGGCCCGTGAAGTCTTGGGTTTGCTACTTCACCGGGCAGCTTTTCGGCGGCCGCGGTCACGCGGCCGTAGCGGCACGGTCGGACGAAATTCCGGATGGTCTGGTTCAAGCCATGCCTTTGCGCAGTTTGTGGTGGAAGTGGAAACAACGAGCCGGGCACACCGATAGCTCTTTTTACAAAAGAGCCCTCCAAGCTGATGTCGCGTTTACCAAGGCTGTGGCGCGTCTGGACCTGCCGCCGCATGACGGCTTTTTCGGTTATTCCTACATGAGCTTGGAGATGTTGGAAGTTGAGCGCGCGAGGGGGGCAGTCACCGTTCTAGATCAGATCGACCCGGGGCCGGTCGAGTTCCGCCTGGTCGCCGAAGAAATGGCCAGAAATCCGGGACTGGCGGGCCCGCCACTGTCATTTCCCACGGCCTATTATGACCGACTAAAACGCGAATGGGAATTGGCGGATGTCATCGTCGTCAACTCAGAGTGGAGCCGCGAAGCGATTGTTGCCGAAGGCGCGGACGCATCGAAGATTGAAATCCTCCCGCTGGCGTTTGAAATGGAAGATGGAAGATGGAAGATGGAAGAGAGGAAAGCTCCCAGCTCCGACCTCCGATCTCCGAGCACGCTTCGCGTGCTGTGGCTCGGCCAGGTCAACGTCCGCAAGGGCATTCACTATTTGATGGATGCTGCCCGGAAACTCGAAAAGGAAAACGTACTTTTCGATGTCGTCGGTTCGATTGCGGTTTTGCCAGCGACGATTGCCTCCGCGTCGAGCAACATGACGTTTCACGGCCCGGTCAGCCGGGATCGTGCGGCTGAGTGGTATCGGCAAAGTGACGTTTTTGTGCTGCCGACACTTTCCGATGGATTTGCGCTCACGCAACTGGAAGCGCTGGCGCACGGACTGCCAGTCATTGTTACACCAAACTGCGGACGCATTGTGGAAAACGGCAAAACCGGTTTCATTGTCCCTGCGCGCGATGCGCAGGCGCTGGCGGACGCCATCATGCGATTTATGCACACGCCCGGTTTCGCGGCAGAAATGAGGTCGCATTGCCGTGAGGCTGCAAAGCTGTATTCCGTTGATGCCTATGCCCAACGCCTGGTCGAGATTATTCAGAAACACGCAGGGATACGCTGACATGCGAAAAGGCTAAAAGGCTAAACTTGGGAAAACAGAAAGCAGAAATTCATTTCAGCGTGTGAGGATTTTAGCTTTTCATGAAGCAGCTCTCATTTTTTCCCGGCGCCGCCGCATCCACCATTCTGGGTTTTGGAACGACCAGCTTCATGGGGCTGCGAAGCTCGAAAGAGCGCTTGGCACTGTTGGAAATCGCGTTTGAGGCAGGAATCCGGCACTTCGACACGGCGCCCGCTTACGGTTATGGCGAGGCGGAGCGAATCCTTGGGGATTTCATCGCTGGAAAGCGGGAGCAGTTGACCATCACAACCAAATACGGGATTCAACCCGCCGGATTAGTCAAAACCCGCTCGGTCAACCTGCTGGCCCGGCGAATCCTGCGGTTGTTTCCGTCCATGAGAACCGCTCTCTCACGCAAGGCGCAGTCTCTCTCAAGAAAAGGCGCCTTCAGTCCCGCCGAAGCTCGGCGCAGTTTGGACCAAAGTTTAATCGCGCTCCAAACGGAGCATGTTGACTTGTTCCTGCTTCACGAGCCGACTTATGCAGACGCGGCTTCCGAAGAAATGCACCAATTTCTCGAGGAAGAGATGAGGCGTGGCAGAATCCGGGCGTTTGGTTGCGGCGGAGACTTCAGCGTCATCCAAAATATTGCAGCCGCAACGTTGCCAACATCAAGGTGGCTACAGTTCGAGGATAACGTTTTGAGCCGGGGAATTGAGAAGATTCGTGCGACCGGGGCTCGATGCATCACCTACCGTACCTTCCATCAAGCCCTGGCAACCTTGACAAACTGGCTGGAATCTGTGCCTGGCCGACAGGCTGAATGGGAACGGCAGTTGCAGGTTGATTTACATGTGGAGGGCACATTGGCCGGGTTGCTTCAAGCTGCTTCACATTCCCGAAATCCGGATGGTATCGTGCTTTTTTCCACCAGTCGGGCCGATCGGATCAGGTCAGCAGCCCGGATAGCTTCCGGAAATCGGTTCTCCCGCGAACAACTACTGAAATTTGACGAGTTAACAAAGAACACTCGCATTGGTGTGTAACGTGTTCCCCAAATGCTTCTAAACGAATTCAAGGAGCCTGGAGCAAGAAACGCGAATGGTTCGCGTACCGTGATCATTGGCGGAGGGGCCGTGGGGCTGTATGCCGCGCACGAGCTTTCCAGGCGTGGGAAGGATGTCCTGGTGATCGAGTCCGGCGGTTTTGCGTTGGACAATTTTGCACCGGAGAGTTACGCCTCAGTTGGCAAACCCCATGAGGGTATCCGGCTGGGGCGGGCCCGCAACCTTGGCGGCACATCGAATCTTTGGGGAGGCCAACTCGTTGAATTTCAACCCGCCGATTTTGAAGGACGTGCCTGGGTTCCGGATTCCAAGTGGCCGGTTACCTACAGCGAGATTTCGTCCTTTTATGAACGCACCTACGAAAACCTTGGAATCCCAAGGGACCTCCATGACGACAGGCGGGTGTTGGAGCGTGTGGGTGGGGCGAACCCGCATTTCGAGGAGGGTCTGGAGCTCTTTCTTACGCGATGGTTGAAAATCCCGAGCTTCTCTGTTGCTTATGCACAAGAAATTCAATCCAGCGGTAAACTGGTGGTTCTTCTGAACCATACTGTTGTTGGGTTTGTTGGCTCGAATGGGGTGATCACTGCGGTCCGGGCCGTCAACCGAACCGGCAAAATGCAGTTCATTGGCGGAGACAGCTTTATCCTGGCGGCGGGGACGATTGAAATCTGCAGATTACTGCTCCACGCTGCTGCCACGCCGGGGTGGGATTGCCCATGGCGACACAATGCAAATGTCGGCGCTTACTTCCAAGACCATCTGGTGGGAAGGGTTGCATCACTCGAAGTTCTCGATCGGCGCCGGTTCTTCAACACTTTCTGCACTATCGTTTGGTCAGGACATAAGTTTCAACCGAAAATACGCCTGACAAATGAGACGTTACGGCGCTCTCGAATCACGAACATCCAAGGTATGATGTCATTCGAGAGCTCCATCGGCGAGAACCTGGTTTATCTCAAGCAGTTCCTGAAGGCCGCACTTTACAGCCGCAAGGTCTCAGGTTTGGGCGACTTGTTCAAGAATCTCAGAGCTTGTGGCCGTCAGTTGTTGCCATTGATGTGGAAATACATGATGGACAACCGGATCTTCGTTCCCAGCGACTCCAAGATTTCTCTGATAGTCCAGAGCGAGCAAATACCCCTCCGGAATAGTCGCATTTCGATCGATTCATCTATGACGGATGCATTCAGTTTACCCAGAGTGGTGCTCGACTGGAATGCAGGCCGTGAAGAACTCGCATCAATTCGGGAATTCACACTGCGCTGCGACCGGGCGCTGCGCGCGGCTGGCTTGGCCCAACTAAAGATTTCAGAAGATTTGACGGAACTTGAGCCGCGATTTCTTTGTACGCTGCACGATAATTACCATCACGCCGGGGGTACGCGCATGGCTGAGACAGAACAGGACGGTGTAGTGGACTGCAACCTTCGGGTTTTTGGAACCACCAACCTGTACGTGGCTGGTGCGGCCTCGTTCCGGACCACCAGCAACGCCAACACTACCTTCACCGCCCTGGCGTTTGTAACTCGTCTTGTTGACCATTTATCCATGGAAAAGCAGAGCAAGTGCTGACGGCTGGTCTCTGATCTCTGATTTCAGCTTTTCATAATTTCAGCCTTTTAGCTTTTTAAACGATGTCCCAAACCCTTTCCCTCCTTCCGCTTTCCTTTTGGGTGGTGGTCGCGCTATTGATTGGCGGTGCCGTCTGGGCCGCCTGGCATTTCCGTGACGGCAGCGGGTTGCCCATTCTCCTCGTGCTGGGCACGGTGGCCGCCTGGTATGTGGGCGATGCGCTGTACAATGACTACGCCAATTACCACATGGAACTGTTCGACCCGGATGTCTTGCAGAGTGCGTGGTGGCAGGTGGCCTGGTTCATGACGGTTTTTCTGGTGGCCACACCTTGGATACATCGGTGGCATAATGCACGGCATCTGCACGGGGGCAGCGGAGTAGTGCAACTATTCAAGTCCGGCGTGCGCCAGCCGGGATTTCAGAGACAGTTAACCCGTTTGTTCTATGGATGCGCTCTGATTTGGCTCGCGCTCGCTGTGATTGCGGTCATCCAGCTTCGGGGCGATGCCATTTACTTTTTCTTCCCAATGCTTGGATACAAGACCAGTCCTTGGAGCCACGGGCGCCTCGGCGCAGGTTTTGATTTTCTCTCCATCATAGCGGTGTATCTGCAAATGTTGGTCGCCGGAATCTTTGGCGTCATTGTGGCGCTTTCCTTCAACCGCCGGGTTTTTTGGTTGGCCTTGGTATGTTGTCTGGTGTCCTGGCCCTATTTTATCTTAGACCGCACCCGCAATACCATCCTGGCCGTTGTCATCCCCGGTATATTAAGCTGGGTATTTTTGCGCTTGCGCGGTGGTATGCTGAAACGGCTCGTGGCGCTCACCGGCTGTTTCCTGCTGATCAATGCCTGGATGGGATTCGTCATCGCCAACCGGTCCGACATGAGCATCATCGACGCGCTCAAGGAAAGGGGCTTCAATTGGGATGCGGATGAAAAGGTCCACCACGCGGGTTTGAACATGTATGAGGAATTATGCTGGATCAATACGTTTATCGAGGACGGTTCATACAAACCCAACTGGGGCAAACGTTATTTTGCCGAACTGGTAAATCCTATTCCGCGCGCAATTTGGCCGGGAAAGCCGATGATCGGGATTGACTATGCCATTGCTCGCGGCCAGGGAAGCGGGGAGGCTGAGGAAGCCGGCGTGTACGCCACAATTTCCACCGGCATGATTGGCCAGGGCGTCGTGAATTTTGGGCGCGTGCTGGGACCGGCCTTCGCCGCGTTGCTGATGAGTTTCTGGGTGGCGATGCTCGCACGCCTGGACCTTCACATTCATGAGTTCGGCCGGCTGCCGCTTTATGCGCTGGGGATTATCATGACCTTCAACCTCGGTCGGGACATCACCCTGATCACGCTTTATCCGTTTGTTTTCGGGGCTGTGCTGGTGTGGTGGTTTGACCGGCGACGTTTACGGGCGCCGCTCAAGGCGAGGCAGAAGGTTATTTCGAAGATGTCCCAAAGTGGTTTGCGTCCGGGCAAAATGGTTGCCCGTCCAGTTTCGCCGCGGCGCCGAGTTGCATCCGGCAGGACGGTTTGGACGCCAGGGGTCAGGAGATAGGAGATAGAAGATGGGAAATGGGGGCTGGTCTTAGCTTTTCAGCATTTCAGTTTGTTAGCGTTTGAGAATTTAAGGACCCTCCAGCATTTCTGTTTTCTGCTCTCTGAATTTCTGCCTTGTTTTGTGTTTCAGCTTTTAAGATGAGCTCCCAGCAAGCGCGGGTGGCAGTTTCGTTCCGACGCCTTGGACCCTACCATCACGCCCGTTTGAACGCCGCAGGCAAACTGATGGAGGTTTTCGGCGTGGAAGCCTGCGGCGTGGAGGGCACTTACGCCTGGGAAAAGGTGGAGGGTGCGACTTCGTTCACCCGGATGACGCTGACTGACCGGCACGTCGAAGACCGGTCGTGGAGAAAGGAACTTCGCCGGAAAATGTGGGAGGCTTTACACCAGATAAAGCCGCGAGCGGTGGCGGTTCCCGGCTGGTCGCCCACCGACGCTTTGAGCGCACTTTACTGGTGTCTTCAAACCAACACGCCTGCGGTTGTGATGTCGGAAAGCACCGAGTGGGATGAGCCGCGCACGCCCTGGAAGGAACGGATTAAGCGGCGGCTGGTGGGGCTGTGCTCGACAGCCCTGGTCGGCGGAACACCGCACAAGGACTACCTGGTCACGCTGGGCATGCCGCCCGAGCGCGTGTTTCTCGGTTATGATGCGGTGGACAACGCCTATTTTGCAGACGGAGCTGCAAAATGGCGAAAGCAGAAAGTAGAAAGTGGAAATTCGCCATCTTCCATCTTCCATCTTCCATCTTCGCCCTTTTTTCTGGCGAGCGCGCGATTTGTGGAGAAAAAGAATCTGCCAAGGCTGATAAAGGCCTTCGCGAGATACCGCGAGCTGGCCCGGAGCGCGGAGCGTGGAGAGAAGAGAGCGGAGAACACCTCACCCCGACCCTCTCCCCAAAGCGGAGAGGGAGATCGCCCCTGGGATTTGGTGTTGCTCGGCGATGGCCCGCTGAAATCTGACCTCTGTCATCTGATCTCTGGCCTCGGGTTGCAGGCCTCCGTCCATCTTCCCGGTTTCATCCAATACAATGAATTGCCCGCTTACTACGGTCTGGCCTCAGCCTTCGTTCATGCCAGCAGCACCGAGCAATGGGGCCTGGTGGTGAACGAGGCGATGGCCTGCGGATTGCCGGTGCTGGTGTCGAATCGTTGCGGTTGCGCAAAAGATTTAGTTCAGGAAGGTGTGAATGGCTTCACCTTCGATCCGTTCAACCTCGAACAACTTGCTGATTTAATGCTTCAACTTTCAGTTTTTCAGCCTTTCAGGTTGTCAGCCTTTGGCGACGCCAGTCGCGACCTCATATCTCACTGGGGCCCGGAGCGATTTGCCGCGGGACTTCAGCAAGCAGTTGAGTGTGCTCTGCAAGTTGGTCCGTTGAAATCGACTTTGGCGCAAAGAATGATCTTGAAAGGAATGTTAATGAGATAGCAGGTAGCAAGGAGCGGGGAGCGGGGAACAAGAAGCCAGGAACTGGGAACTTGGAGCTGCTCTCTGCTCGTTGCTCCCGGCTCCATACTTTTAGGCTATGAAAGAGGCATTGTTTCGATTTGAAAATATGGAAATCTGGCAGCGAGCCGCGGATGTCAGTGGCAATTTATTCCGACTGGCGGTAGTGTCTTAATTTGAAGCTGAATCAGCCGGTGCTTCTGGATTTTCCTGGCCGCCTTTATCTTCCGGTGTGTTGGTTGGAGCGGCTCCCCAAATTGCGGCAGTGACCATTGCGCCAATGCCCAAGAGCATTAGAAACACACCGATAGCAGATGCGCCATGTGCTACGAGCCAACTTCCAAATCCCAATGAAGCGATTACAATGACGGTTCCGCAAACTGTTCCCGACATACGCCAACGATAATAATGGCGTCCAGTTTGCATATTCAAAGCGTGTTCGTTGGTCTGCTGGTTCTTTAGCCACACATGCCGCTCTGCTTGTTCTTTTTTAAAAGCGTCCAAAATTGCCTGTTGAGCTTCTGGTGGAAACTCTTTGAATTTTTCCGCGGATGGCAATTCGACTTGGCTGGACGGGAAAAGAACATTTATCTGGGTATAAATTCCCTCCATCTTTTTCGGGGGCGGAATAGCAGGCCGTGTAACGTCGGGCTGAAGTTCCGAACTCACGGATTCAATTTGAGTTCAAGTTGCTTTCGGTGTTCAACTTTGTCCACTGAATGAGTTAAATCCCTGGCAACTTGTGAAAAATCAAATGCAATCGCCTGAGTAGCATTTTCGGGAGGCAATGTTATCCTGAATTTTGGCCGCGGAAGTCTGTCGGCTGGGGCCAAAAGGATAGCACCAAACCCGACAAAAA
>Ga0335085_10000417_pt1 | contig 123118 bp, 116 predicted proteins | sample Lox_Sample_45_FD_206712 | JGI IMG/M metagenome (GOLD analysis project Ga0335085, IMG submission 206712) | Soil microbial communities from Loxahatchee National Wildlife Refuge, Florida, United States - Lox_Sample_4.5 | ecosystem: Environmental > Terrestrial > Soil > Wetlands | place: USA...
AATCCGCTATCGACGCAGGATGAAGTGGCCGCCTGCCTGGTGAAGGACTACGGCATTCCCACGTTTGCCATCAAGGGCGAAAACAACGAGACCTACTACTCGCATCTCGCCGCGACTCTGGAGCACAAGCCGCAAATCACCATGGACGATGGCGCCGACCTGGTGACCATGCTGGTCACCAAGCGCCTCGATCTGGTGCCCGGCGTAATCGGCGGCACCGAGGAGACCACCACCGGGGTCATCCGCCTGCGCGCCATGGCCAAGGACGGCACGCTCAAGTATCCGGTCATCGCCGTGAACGACGCGCTCACCAAGCATCTATTCGACAATCGCTACGGCACCGGCCAATCGACCATCGACGGAATTCTGCGGGCCACCAATCTGCTGCTGGCCGGCTTGAAGCTGGTGGTGGCGGGTTATGGCTGGTGCGGCCGGGGCATAGCCATGCGCGCCAAGGGACTGGGCGCGGACGTGATCGTCACGGAAGTGAATCCGGTGCGCGCCCTCGAAGCTGTTATGGATGGATTCCGGGTCATGTCCATGCCCGAGGCGGCCAAGCTCGGCGACATCTTTGTCACCGTGACCGGAAATAAATCCGTCCTGGGCGCCGAGCATTTCGAAAAAATGAAGGACGGCGCGGTGCTTTGCAATTCAGGGCATTTCAACGTGGAGATCGATATTCCCGCGCTCGAACGGCTGGCCATCAGCAAGAAACCTGCAAGACCTTTCGTGGAGGAATATTCGATGAAAGATGGCCGGCACATCTATCTGTTGGGCGAAGGCCGGCTGATCAATCTCACTTCGGCCGAAGGACATCCCGCGGCGGTGATGGATATGAGCTTTGCCAATCAGGCGCTGGCCGCGGAATATCTGGTGAAGCATGGTTCGGAGCTGAAGCGGCAGGTCTATTCCGTGCCGGAGCCGATCGACCGCCAGATCGCCAAGCTCAAGCTGGAATCGATGGGAATTCTGGTCGATAAGCTCTCTCCGGAACAGGAGCACTATCTGGCCTCCTGGTCCGAAGGCACCTGATCGCGCACGGGCATTCTGTGCCTCGCTCGGCTAACTCCAAGAAAGTCGTCCCTCCCCCGATTGTCTCCGGCGTCGTCGGCGATATGCAGGAGTGGACCGCGCTGGCGCTCGATACGGCCAAAGCGCGCGGCGCGTCCTTTGCCGATGCTCGCGTGGTGGACCTGCGCCTGCGCGATCTCAGCACAAAAAACGGCGAAGTCGGCACCTTAGCCGAAAACGAATCGCTGGGGCTGGGCATACGCGCTCTCGCCAATGGCTGTTGGGGCTTTGCCTCGAGCGATGTGCTCACGCGCGAAGGCGTGCAGGCCTGCGCCGCGCAAGCCGTAGCCATCGCGCGCGCCTCGGCCATGGCCAAGCGCGCCGATGCGGAGATGGTTCCCGAGAAGGCTTACGTCGATACCTGGCAGAATCCCTACGTCAAGGATCCATTTCAGATTCCGTTGGAGCGCCAGCTAGACTTGCTTCTCGCCGCCGATGGCGAGATGCGCCGCGTGAAGGGGCTGACGCTGGCGGAAACTTCCATGCAGTTCCGCAGGCTGGAACAGTGGTACGCCTCGACGCTGGGCTCGCGAATTCATCAGCTCAAGATGCAATCGGGCGCTGGCATCGTGGCCACGAGTTTCGCCAGTGATGAAATCCAGAAGCGCTCCTATCCCAATAGTTTTGGCGGCCAGCATCAGTTGGCCGGCTATGAACTGGTGGAATCGCTCGATCTGATCGGCAACGCTCAGCGGGTGGCGGAAGAGGCTATCGCCTTGCACAAAGCCGCCCAATGTCCCGAAGGCGAGCGCACCATTCTTCTGGAAAGCTCGCAGCTGGGCTTGCAGATTCACGAATCCATCGGCCATCCCATCGAGCTCGACCGTGTGCTGGGCATGGAAGCGAATTTCGCCGGCCTCAGTTTTCTCACCCTCGATAAGCTGGGCAAGCTGCGCTACGCTTCCGATATCGTCAACGTGGTGGCCGACGCCCGGCTCGACCATGGCCCGGGCCTGGGGACCTTCGGCTACGACGACGAAGGCGTGCCCGGCAAACGCACAGACATCATCAAGGAAGGACTCTTCACCGGCTATCTTTCCAATCGCGAGACGGCTGTGACCATCGGCCTCAATGAGTCCGGCGGCACCATGCGCGCGGAAAACTGGAACCGCTTGCCCATCATTCGCATGACCAATATCAGCCTGCTGCCCGGCACGTGGCGTTACGAGGATCTTATCGCCGATACCGACGACGCCATCCTCATGGAGACCAATCGCTCCTGGTCCATCGACGACCGCCGCTATCACTTCCAGTTCTCCACCGAGATCGGCTGGGAGATCAAGGGCGGCAAGAAAACGCGCATGCTCAAGAATCCCAGCTACAGCGGCATCACCACGGAGTTTTGGAATAGCTGCGACGCCATCTGCTCCCGCGATTACTGGACGCTTTGGGGCACGCCCAATTGCGGCAAAGGCCAGCCCATGCAGACCATGGGCACGGGCCATGGCGCCGCCCCCGCGCGCTTTCGCAAAATTCGCGTGGGCATGGCGTTTGCAAAATAATGAGCCCCGCTCGAAAGTCCGCGAAGAAGGGTCCCGTGCGCGCCGCGCGCCGTCCCGCCGCTGGCCCCGCGGTTGCGGAAGCGCATCTGCCTTCGGATAGTGAACTGCGGCGGCTGGCCGAACGCGTTCTGCGGCACTCCGATGCCGACGAAACCGAAGTGCATATCGATTTCGAGGCGGACGCGCTGACCCGCTTCGCCAACAACACCATCCACCAAAATGTCGCCGAGCGGGCCATGAGCGTTTCCGTGCGAACCGTCTTCGACGGGCGCACCGCGCGCGCCACAACGAACAAGACCGATGACGATTCCCTGCGCCGCGTGGTGGCCGCGTCTGCTGCGCTGGCGCGCAGCCAGCCGAAAAATCCGGACTTGCTGCCGATGCCTGGCCCGCAGAAATACGCCAAAGTCGAGCGCTATTTCCCCGGGACAGCCGGTGCGACACCGCAGGACCGCGCGGTGGCGGTCGCGCGAGTGACCGAGCTCGCGGAGCAAAATCGGCAGACCGCCGCCGGCATCTTTTCCACCGGCGCTTCGGTGACAGCCATGGTGAATTCCAAAGGCCTCTTCGCCAGCTATCGCCAGTCGCGAGCCGAATTTTCCGTCACCATTCTGGAGCAGGACTCCTCGGGCTGGGCCAAGGCCAGCTCACCCGACGGCTCCCAAATCGATACGGAAGCGCTGGCCGAGCGCGCCAGCCAAAAGGCCTCAGCCTCGCGCCATCCGAAGGAGGTTGAGCCCGGCCGCTGGACCGTGATTCTCGAACCATCTGCGGTCCTCGACCTGGTTGGCTTTCTCTTTTACGATTTCGCGGGAACTGCCGTTCTCGATCAGCGTTCTTGCTTCAATAACCGCATGGGCAAGCAAGTGATGGGCGAGAACGTGACCATCCACGACGACGTCGCGCATCCGCTGCAATTAGGGCCGGCGTTCGATGGCGAGGGCCTGCCGCGGCAGAAGGTTCTGCTGGTGGATCGCGGTGTGCCGCGCAATCTGGTTTACGCCCGCTCCACCGCGAAGAAGATGAAAGCCAAGCCCACCGGCCACGGCCTTCCGTTGCCCACGCAGGATGGCGAAGCGCCCTTCAATCTGGTCTTCGCCGGAGGCAATACGCCGCTGGACACCATGATCGCCACCACCGATCGCGGCGCCCTGCTCACCCGCCTCTGGTACATCCGCGAGGTCGATCCCTATGAGAAAGTTCTCACCGGCATGACCCGCGACGGCAGCTTCCTGGTCGAAAACGGGAAGATCTCCACCGGCCTCCGCAATTTCCGCTTCAACCAGAATATTCTGCAGATGCTGTCCAACGTGGGGCAGATGAGTCCCGCGGTGCGCGCCGCCGGTGAGGAGTCCTTCGATATGGTCGTTCCGGCCATGAAGGTCCGCGATTTTCACTTCACCGAAGTGACCAAATTCTAATCCTCCGATTGTCACCTATCTCGCGCGGCTAAAAGCGTCGAGCGTGCTCTGATCGATGCCCTTGATGTCCATCTCTTAACGTTCCCCCACTCACAAGGTCCGCGCCAGGACGGGTCAACTCCCCAATCGGCGGCGAACGGGTGTATAAGGGTGGCTATCCCGGCCGTTAGAAAAATGGAAATTTCGATTGATAGCCCAATTCAATAGCCCAGTTTCACAGCGAAGAGGAGGTCCGATGAACAAGATTCGGGGCGCGCGTGCGGTTGTCCTATGGTGTGGTCTGGGCGTATCCGTCTTGTGTGTTGCTTTGGGCGCGCAGACGCCAGCGGCGCCAAAATATAAGTTCGATCCCGACTGGCCCAAGCCGATGCCGAACCACTGGAAGATCGGAGGGGTCACAGGGCTGGCCGTAGATAAGGACGACAACGTGTGGGTGCTCGATCGTCCCAACGACTTGCGCGAAATTGAGCTCAATGCGGAAGTGAAGCTGGCTGACTGTTGCGCCCGGCCTCCCTCGATGATCCACATCGACAAAGAGGGCGACGTGATCGGCTACTTCGATCCGCCCCAGGGGCACGGCATGGCCGTGGACAGCAAGGGATTCGTCTACGTCGGAAATGTTGTGGACGGCAAAGGCAACGTCCGCAAATACGATCCGAAGACCGGCAAGATGCTGGCCGAATTGCCTCGCGCGCCGGAAATGCCTCCGGGCGGCGGTGCGGAAGGCGGAGCCGGACCGCGAGAACGCGCGCCGGGCCAAGGAAGCAACGGTCCCGGCGGAACATTTCCTTCGAAGCCGCCCAAGCCACCCGATCCGGCAGCCGTAGCGGCCTTCCGCGCCAAGTATCCTCCGACGACGCCGATGATCGTCGGGGGCATCGAAGAGGTTCGGCTGGACGAACCCGCTCACGAGCTTTACACCGCCGATAATTACCTGGGCGGACGGGTGATGGTGTTTGACCTGGATACATTTGCATTCAAGCGCGGCTGGGGCGCTTACGGTCATAAACTTTCGGAAATCACTACCGACGACAAGGACCGCGATTACGTCCCGAACGGGCCGCAGCCAAAAGAGTTCAGGAACCACCTCACGCTGAACATCTCCAAGGATGGCTTCGTCTATGCCGCCGATCGCGGAGCTAACCGCATCGACGTAACAACGAAGGAAGGCAAGTTCGTGAAGTCGTTCATCCTGAACCCCTCCACGGGCGTGCCTCCGCCACCCTCCCACCCGCTTCCCAACACGGGCAAGGAAGGTTCCCCAGGAGGTGTGGCCTTCTCCGTCGATCCGCAGCAGCGGTTCCTGTACATTTCGGATCTCTCGAACAACACCGTGTGGTTCCTCAATCGCGACGACGGCAAAGTCGTCGGCCGGCTCGGCAGCATGGGTCAAAACGGCGGCCAGTTCTTCGGCCTGCACATGATCGCCGTCGATTCCAAGGGCGTCATTTATACGGGCGAGGTCTTCAACGGAGAGCGGGTGCAGAGGTTCAATCCGGTCAAGTAGGAATTCAATCGACCGGCTGTTGCGGGATCAGGGGACTATACCGGGCAGGCTTCGCATTCCAGCTCTCCGATGTTGAGTCGAAGCGATCGCAGAGCGTCCCGGCGGACCCAATATACCGGGTCACGCTGGGTTGCGTGGACGAGAGCTTCCCTCACCGCCTTCTCGTTCCTGGAGGCCAGGAGCATCGCCGACCAGGCTCGATAGATCCAATGCTCTCGTTGATCGAGCAGAACGGCGATGAGTTCTTCGTCGGCGACACTGCCGCATTCACCTGTTGCCATCCATTGCTCTACGCTCGTCACAGTATCGCACCCCGCGCGTCTGACAGTCTTGCCGGCCATTTCACGGCACAACGCTGCTCTTTCTTGTCACATAGCCTGACAGCCGCTTACGCAAAGTCCCATAGTACGTCCGCGCTATCTCTCTAGGACCTCTGGCGGGGGAGCGGACGACCGGCAGCATTGCCGCCCGACTCCTGGAAACGGCTTTCTCGGAAGACGGCCCTTCGGAACTAGAAAGACAGTTTCCGGAAGGTGACTTCTCAAGACTTCGCCTGATTTGCAATGTGGTGCTCGATGCTTGATGCGAGATTTCCAGGAATGTTCCGAACTAGCCGACGAGCGAGCCTCGACCGAGGGCTAGAGTACACGCGCTGATCTTGCTTCGTTGACCCGGGCAACCAGATCGTCCGCGACTTTATTCGTACGCGGGGCCAATGGGTTTTGGGGTGGGACAAACAGTATTTCTGCCCCGAACTTTCCGGGTGCGTCAAGACTCAGACGAATCCGTGGTTGGGCGCCATCTCTGGTGTTTGAGAATCTGACGTAATTGATGTTAGAAAATAGGACGGTTTCCTCTTGGCGACCTTTTTTGACCAAAAGATAATCACCGCAGTCGTACACTTCATCCATGAGATCCCGAATACTTGCTTTCCAAGCGCAGTAGCCACCGACGGCGACCACGCCTGGGAAGACAACAAACACCGAAGCTTTTTGGAGCGCGCCGCTTGTAAACAGCAAGGCTAAAATGCTTTTAAGCAGCAAGGCTAGAATGAAGGCACTAAATCCACAAACCAGGAACGGCACGATTTTCAAGGCAGGCGTAAATGGGTTTGAGATCCTTTTCATGGCATTGCCATCGCACATGGCTGCTGCGAACCCGACTTTAATACCTCCTGCTGCCGCTCTATTCATTTCGCCACAACCGAGTGGGGAGTAGCTCAACAAGATCCACTAATGTGCCTATGCAAACAACTCTGCGTAGCTTGTGTTTTCTTGCACGCTATGCGGAAACGTATTTCAGACGCGAATTGGCTGGAAGAGCAGTCCCCCAATAGAGAGACCGCCCGTGTTATCGGCGACTGGCCTTCTCTCTGGTCCAACCCGGCATCGCCGCTCCATCGCCGCATGGTCCGACCTCGACGTAATCGGGCTTTTCCACAGGCCCCAAGTTATCCACGTCGTTAGCCTGTTGATTGAAGTTTACTCTAATGATGAATACTTCACTTCATATGACTACCGTACAAGAACCACTCGCCGGCCCTGGCACGCGGCCGCCTTCGGCTACCTGGCTCAACTCCTGCTTCGAACCCTCCCCGGAACGTGACGCCAACAGCATGCGCTTTTCGCGCATTAAGAAGTTACACTTGGTCGGAAGCCGGGATGGTGCCGCGCCGCGAATGCCGAATGAAGATAAAAGCTACGAAAAAGCCTAACCCGCTTGCCGACGCGTTAATCGCCGTGGGCATCTGCACCGCGCTCGCTCTGCCATCCCTCGCCGCGTCACCCCGCCGTCAGGCCCCCCAAGCACGTCAGAACGACGACGCGCAGGGTGAGTGTCTTTCCGTGCCCAGCCGCATTCTGGGGCGTTCGGTCCCTTACTGCGTGATCCTGCCGCCGGGCTATCGGCAAAACTCCGCCCGCCGCTACCCCGTGCTCTATTACCTTCACGGGCTGGGCGACAACGAGCAAATGTTCCTGCATTCGGGAGGTTTCGATCTCATCCAAGACCTTTGGGATCGCCACGAAATTGGAGACTTCCTCCTGGTCACCCCGTCCGGTTACGCCAGCTTCTTCATGAACTCGCATGACGGCCGCTTTCGCTACGACGATTTTTTCCTCCAGGAGTTCATGCCCTGGATCGAGAGCCATTACCGCATTGCCGCGGGTCGCGACGCGCGCGGCATCGGCGGAATCTCCATGGGCGGCTACGGCGCGCTGCGCATGGCCTTCCTTCATCCGCAACTGTTCGCGTCGGTAAGCGCCCAAAGCGCCGCGCTGATGGAACGCCTGCCCGCCGTCTCCGTGAGCGATCCCCTCGAATTGGGACGCCTGCGGCTGCTGGGAGACGTCTTCGGCTCGCCCCCCGATCGCCTGTTTTGGGACCGCAATAACCCGCTCACCATCGCCCGTACCGTGAATCTCGCGGGAATGAAAATTTACTTCGACTGCGGCTCCCAGGACGACTACGGCTTCAACGCCGGCGCTCAGGCCCTCCACAATATTCTGGACTCCCGGCACATTCCCCATGAGTTCCATCTCTATCCCGGCGGCCACAATTGGTCCTATTTCGCCGCGCACCTTCCCGATTCGCTGCGCTTCCAATCCGGGGTCTTTCGCTTGCGCGATCCTCGCCCGGCCGGCGGCGCGCCGGTTCCCAGATGAAATTTATTCCCAAGCTGGACGAGAACTGTACGTTCTGCAAGATCATCCGCGGCAGCATTCCCAGCCACAAGGTTTTTGAAGACGATATCTCGCTCGCATTTCTGGATCACCGGCCGCTTTTCGCCGGCCATTGCCTCTTCATCGTAAAGAGCCACCTCGAGACGCTTTCGGACCTGCCCGCCGAGCTGGTCGGCCCGCTCTTTCTCAATGTCCGGCTTCTTTCCCGCGCCGTCATCCAAGGCATGAACGCCGAGGGCTCCTTCGTGGCCGTCAACAACCGGGTCAGCCAGAGTGTCCCGCATTTCCATGTGCACATCGTTCCGCGCCGCAAGGGCGACGGCCTGAAGGGATTCTTCTGGCCCCGCCGCGCCTATAAGGACGCGGACGAAATAGATCGCACCCTGCGAGCGCTTCACTCCGCGATTGCCTCGCTGCGCAGCGCCTAGCCCCGTGCCAACGTGGGCCGTATCCGCTTTGGTGTTATGGATGCCTTTCTAGAAGGGATGGCCGAAGCTCTACGCTAGAGAAAAATTGGGGGGGTAGAACCGAAAACTCTAGAAACAAAACTCGACTAAAGCGAAGCCCGGTTTTGCCGCTGCGGCCGCAAGTGGCGCCAGCGCCGGACTATTCCAGCCACTTCTTCGGATCGCCAATCGCTTCGGCCAAATCGTTCAGAAATAGAGCGGCGCGCGCTCCGTCTGCCACGCGATGGTCGGTGGAAAGCGTAAGCGTGATCATCGGCCGCACCACCGCGTTTTCGTTTACGGCCACCACGCGATCTGCCACGCGGCCCACCGCGAGAATTGCCGCTTGGGGAGGCACGATGATTGCTGTGAAGGCATCCACGCCGTACATACCCAGATTGCTGATCGTGAACGTGCCGCCGGCGATGTCCGCCGGCTGCAAGCGCCCGGCTTTGGCGCGTTCGGCCAGTTCCCGCCGCTTGGAGGCAAGCTCGGCGATGCCGCTGCGATCCGCCCCGTGCAATACGGGCGCGACCACGCCCTCTTCCACCGCGACGGCGAGGGCCACGTTGATCTCAGGATTATGGCGAATGTTTTCCTCGACCCAGCTCGCATTCATCCGCGGATGCTTGGCCAGCGCACGAGCTACCAGCGCGACCAGCAAGTCGGTGAGCGTCACTTTGATGCCGCGCGACTTTTCCGTTTCCGCGGCGATCCGCTTGTGCGCTTCGACGAGGCCGCTCGCATCCACCTCGCGCGTCACGAAAAAGTGCGGCACCGAAGTCCAGCTTTGAGTCGTCCGCGCGGCCATCAGCCGCCCGATCGTTCCCAGCGGCTCGCTCTTTCCGCTCGGCTGCGGTTTCGCGGCTGTCGAACCAACCGCCGCCGGCACGCCGCCAGCGGCGCCCGCGCCCTGTGCGGCCTTCAAGATGTCTTCCGCCAGCACCTCGCCGCCGGGGCCCGAGCCGCGCAGACGCGTAACGTCCACTCCATGCTCGCGCGCCAGCCGCCGCGCCTTCGGCGACATCCTAACTTCCCCTGACGCCGGCGCACTCGATGTGCTTGCGGCCGTGCTCGCCGCGGACGGTCCCGCCGAGACGCTATCGGTTCGCCGGCCGGTCTGCGTCGGCGTCGTGACTACGGGCGCCGCTTCGCCGGGAGCGAGCAGCCATGCAATCGTCTGTCCCACGGGAATTACGGCGCCTTCGCGCGCCGATATTGCGGAGAGGATTCCGTCGCCCGGCGACTCCACCTCGACAACGGCTTTGTCGGTTTCCACTTCCAGCAGCGGCTCGCCTTTGGATACTTTTTCGCCCTCGCGCTTGCGCCAGGAGATGACTTTACCGCTCTCCTGCGCCATTTCCAGCGCAGGCATGACGACACTGACGGCCATAGGATGGGTTCGCGGAGCGCTGCTAGCGCACTCCTACTCCTTCCGTTTTCGCTCCCGCTTCCACCATCTCGATCACGCGCTGGCTTGGTGTCGCTTCGGTTTCGCGCGTGGTGGGCAGCGGCCCGTTCACGGTGAAGTAGTGCGCGCCCGCCACCAGGAGCTGCTCGGCAGGGAAACGCGTGATCACTTCGTGTCCCGTTTCCGTAACCACGATCTCTTCCTCGATTCGCGCCGCGCTCCAGCCGTCCGTGGAAGGCCAGAAGGTCTCCAGCGCGAACACCATGCCGGGTTTGAGTTCGTGCGCATGCTCCAGCGAAACCAAACGGCTGATCACCGGCTTTTCCCAGATCGCCAGCCCCACTCCGTGTCCGAACTGCAGCGCGAATGCCGACTCTTCGTCGGGGAAGCCAAACTCCTGCGCCTTGGGCCAGACGGAAGCCACTTGCGCCGTGGTTCGCCCGGGGCGAATCAGTTCGATGGCCGCGTCCAGGTATTCGCGGCAGCGCTTGTAGGCGTCCACCATGGCGTGGGGCGCATATCCGATGCTGAAGCAGCGGTAGTAACAGGTGCGATAGCCCATGTAGGAATGCAGAATGTCGTAGTAGACCGGATCGCCGGGGCGAAGGATGCGGTCGGAGAAAACGTGCGGATGCGGATTGCAGCGCTCGCCGGAAATCGCGTTCACCGCTTCCACATACTCCGATCCCATGTCGTAAAGGCATTTGCTGACCAGGCCAACCGCCTGGTTCTCGCTCAAGCCCGGCTTCATGGCGCGGTAAAGCTCGTCGTAAGCGGCGTCCACCATGCTCGCGGACATATTCAGCAGCGTGATCTCGTCCTGGGTCTTGATCACGCGCGCGTCGGACATGATCTGCTGCCCGTCGACGACTTTGATCCCTTCCTTCTGCAACGCGAAGAGAATGGGAGGCTCGATGATGTCGACCCCCAACGGTTCATGTTGCAGCTTGCGCTTTTCCAACTCGATTTTGATCTTCTTGGCTACGTTTTCGGCGCGCCCCATCTCCGGCGACATGGCTCCGCGCAGCAATGGAATTCCCGCGCGGGAACGCTCCCCGAGCCAGGGGCAGTTAAGCTGGTGGTGCTTGGCGGCCGAGCCGAAATCCCAGAGGATCGGCTCGTCGTTCTGCGGCAGAAGCGTGAAGCGGCTGTTCTTATCCTGCGCCCAGGTGCCGATATGCGTGGCCGTGATGTAGCGCACGTTGTTCATATCGAAGCACAGCAGCGCGCCCATCTCCGATTTCTGCAGCAGCGCCTTGGCCCGCGCCAGCCGCTCGCGCCGCAGCCGATCGAAGTCCACGCGATTTTCCCAATCCACCGCCATCGTTCCGTAAGTCTTCAGTGCCATGGCACGCCTCCGAATCTATGATTCCGCAAGAATTGTAAGGGCACTTCAACGACAGCGCCGTTCGCGGCGCCCAATCATTTTCCGCAGAGCTCCCGCGCGGCTTCGAACACCTGCTCCTCGCTGGGAATGGTGGCGTCCTCGAGCGGAGGAGAGAAGGGAATGGGCACGTGCATGGCCCCGATCCGCTTCACCGGTCCATCCAGATTGTAGAACGCGCCCTCGGCGATCACCGAGGCGATCTCCGCCGTCACGCCGTAGCGGTAGTAGCCTTCGTCGATAACGATTACGTGCGAGGTCTTCTTGGCCGATTCGATCAGCGTCTTTTCGTCCAGCGGCCACATCGTCCGCGGATCGATCACTTCCGCGCTGATGCCGCTCTCCTCGAGCATCTTCGCTGCGCCCAGCGCCACTTGCACCATGCTGCTGGTGGCCACCAGCGTGATGTCGGTGCCCTCGCGCTTGATGTCCGCCACTCCGAGCGGAATCGTATACTCCTCCGTAGGCACCGGTCCCTTCAGCCGATACATCATCTTGTCCTCGAAGAAGATGACCGGGTTATCGTCGCGGATGGCCGATTTCAGCAGGCCCTTGGCATCGTAAGGAGTCGAGGGCAGCACCACCTTCAGCCCTGGAATATGGGCCGGCCAGGCGTGCAACGATTGCGAATGCTGCGCCGCAGAGCGCCGCGACGCCCCCATCGTCGTGCGCAGGACCATGGGCACCTTCCACGTTCCCCCGGACATGTAGTGAATCTTGGCGGCCTGGTTGACGATCTGGTCCATGATCAGGGTGAGAAAATCCCCGAACATGATGTCCACCACCGGCCGCAGCCCGGTCATCGCCGCGCCCACGCCAATTCCCGTAAATCCCGGCTCGGAGATCGGCGTATCCATCACCCGCTGTTTGCCGAACTCCTCCACCAGCCCGGAAAGCACCTTGAACGGCGTCCCCGCCTCGGCCACGTCCTCGCCCAGAATGCACACGCGTGAGTCGCGCCGCATCTCCTCGGCCAAAGCCTCGCGGATGGCCTCCGCGAAAGTCACTTCTCGCACTTCAGTCTGTGTCGCTGTGTTAGGCATAAACGTCCTGGTCCACCTGATTGATTGGGGGGTACGGCGCGGCGATGGCAAACTCCACGGCCGCCTTCATCTCCGCATTCACCTCGGACTGAATTCGTTCCAGCTCCGGAGTAGCGGCAAGCTTTTGCTGGATCAGCCAATCCGCGAGCAGTTTGATGGGATCGCGCTCGGTGGACCAGCGCTGTTCTTCCTGCTTGGCCCGGTAGTATTCGCGATTGATGTCGCCCACGTGGTGCCCGCGATAGCGGTAGGTGTTGCACAGCAAAAACGATGGCCCTTCGCCCGCGCGCGCCCTGGCCAGCATCCGTGACGCCACGGCATTCACGGCGCGCACATCCTGCCCGTCCACGCTTTCTCCCGGTATGCCGAAGGCCGCCGGCCGCGCCAGGATTTCGCCCGCGGTTGTTTCCGAGTAGTGCGTGTACTCGTTGTACATATTGTTCTCGCAGGTATAGATCACCGGCAGCTTCCAGAGTTGCGCCATGTTCATAACTTCATACAGCACGCCCTGGCCCAGCGCGCCTTCCCCAAAGAAGCAGACGCAAACGCGCCCATTGCCAAGCTGCTTTGCCGCGAACGCCGCTCCCGTGGCGATCCCGGCGCTGCCGCCGACGATAGCGTTCGCTCCCAGGTTCCCGGTGGCCGGATCGGCGATATGCATCGATCCGCCTTTGCCCCGGCAGTAGCCCGCCTCTTTGCCCAGCAGTTCCGCGAACATGCGGTCGGGCTTGGCGCCCTTCGCCAGGCAATGCCCGTGCCCGCGGTGCGTGCTGGTGACGTAGTCGTCCGGCCGCAACGCTTCGCAGATGCCCACCGCGACGGCCTCTTCGCCCTCGTACAAGTGTGTCAGGCCGGGCATCAACGCCCGCAGATAGAGGTCGTTGGCGTGCTCCTCGAACTGGCGAATGGAATACATGCGCCGGTAGATGCCGAGCAACTGGTCTTTGCTTAGTTGAGGACTTGGTTGCGAGCCGGTCGCCGCGTTGGCTCCGGGCCGTTGGGTAGCAGTGCTCATCGCTTTACTCCAGACATTTTGGCCAGCGCGTCGAACATCACCGCGAAATCCTCGTGCACCAGCCCGATGGCTCGCGCGCTGGTCAGCATTTCGTTCGCTGCCGCGGCCGAAGGCAGCGGCACATCCACCTGCCTCCCTAATTCTAAAGCGAGCAGCATATCTTTTTGCATCATGTTCACGTCGAACCAGGCCGTCTCCGGAAGCTTCAAAACAAAGGGCCCGCGGTACTGCACCATGGGCGAAGCAATGGCGCTATGCGTCAGGACGTCGACGGCGGTTTGCCGGGCGATCCCGCTCTTTTCCGCCAGCAAAACTGCCTCGGAAAACGCCAGCATCTGCACCGCCAGATTTGAGTTGGTGGCAATCTTCATCACCAGCGCCAGCCCATTCTCGCCTACGTAGGTGACTTTGTGTCCCTGCCCCGTGACAGGATGATCCGAGAAATCCTCGAAAAGCGGTTTGAGCTTTTCAAAGGTCTCCTTCTTGCCCGCAACCATCAGGGAAAGTTTCCCCTGCATCAACGTAGCCACAGTTCCCGACACCGGCGAATCCATCATGTCCGCGCCCTTTTCCCGGACCTTGGCCGCGATGCCCCGGCTGGTGGATACGCCCACCGTGCTCATATCCACATAAGTTTTCCCCTTGCTCAATCCCGCCAAAATCCCGTCGGGGCCTTCCGTAATAGATAGCAGAGCTGCGGAATTCGTTACGGAGGAGAAAACCACGTCGGCGGCAGCCGCGACCGCCCGGGGCGAGTCCGCCCACTTCATGCCTTGGTCGATCAGGAACTGAGCTTTCGCTTTTGTCCGGTTGTAACCGGCAAGGCTATGTCCCTTTTGGAGTAATCTCTCGGCCATCCTGCTACCCATCACGCCGAGCCCTACAAATCCCAGATTGGCCACCTGATCGGCCTCCTCTTTGGTGAAATACGCCCGAGATCAAACCCCCAAGGTTAAACCAAGAAGGTCAAAGTGCGAAGGGATAACTCTACCGCACCAGGCGTTAATTTTCTCAGGAATTGGCGGGCAGCGGAAGCACGGGTTTGGCCCGGGGCCGAGCAGGAGGATTGCGGCCATTGGGCTTATCAGGTGCCCTTTGGGGGATTCTATCGCCAGGATTTTTGGATCATGGCGCTCAGAGCTGCCGCAATTTTCCGAACCGCTCGAACCATCGCGATTTCAACTTCCACGCGCGTTCGGGTTCAAGGAAAGCGGGTGCGATCATCGCCGAACAGACGACATCCGCGATGTAGTGCTGCCCCGTCGTGATGCAGGCCACAACGATCATCGCGGCGTAGGTCCAGCCCATCCACCGGGGCCGGAAAGCCCGGCCAAGAAAGATCGCCCAGAGCACGTGAAACGATGGAAAGGCGGCAATCGGAGGGAAGGCGGTGCGTTCTACGCCCAGCAAAGACGTAATCCAGCCGTGCCCCAACAATGCTCGCCGCGGAGCGCTGGAAGGAACCAGCCAATAAAAGGGAAACACGACCGCCATGGCGAGCCAGCTCGAGATTATTAACCTTCGCAGATCTCTTCGCGTTCGTACCCACCAGGGCGCCAGTGCGATGACCATGTAAATGCTCTGATAGATGGGAGCGGTCCAAGAGAGGATGGGTAGGCGGTCTTCGAAAGGCATGCCGAAACTGATTCCATGCGAGGCTAATTTGGCCGTGACCGCATAAAGCAAAAGCCACGGGATAACCACGTAAGGTATAAATGCGAGCCGTTCCGATATGGACGGGGATGACTCCTCATCGACTGGAAGAATCCCGATGACAAGGCTGAGGGCCCGGCGGGTCTCCTGCAATGTTACCGGCGTCGCCAATTCTATTCCTCTAGGAAGATGCAAGCGTTGGGTCAATCTGCCCGCGTCACCCTTCGTTTGCCGTTAGTTGAGCACGTTATAACCCAACCCAGCGGCTCTCGGGCCAACTTGTCACGCTGAATTCCCAGGGGATAGCGGCGATCGGTATGCCGCACAATTCCGGCATCGGCGCCCCAGATGCCAGCGATCTGGTAGGGTGCTTGCTTTTCGGCACGAAGACAGGACATATCACACTGCGGGCAAATTGATTCTGAAGATTAGGCACTCAGGATTCCATGCCACGTGCGTGTCAAGAGAGCAAAAGCTACCCTGACGCCTAGGGGAGCCGCAAAACGAACCCTTCAACTCACGTGGCGCCTCTCGTGGGTAGTTGCGAGAGGCGCTGATTTGGCGGGACTAGCCCGCCGAGGTCAATGAGCGGCCGAGGACTCGACCGTCACTGAATCCAAACCGTCTTGACGTCTGTGAATTCGCGAATGCCGAAGGTGCCTAACTCGCGGCCATATCCCGACCATTTCACGCCGCCAAACGGCAGACGAGGATCGGAGGCCACCATGCGGTTGATGAACACCATGCCGGACTCGATTTCGTTGATCAGGCGCTCGCGCTCCTTCTCGTTATTCGTCCAGGCGCTCGCCCCCAGCCCAAAGCGGCTGTCGTTGGCGATGCGGATAGCGTCATCCAGGTCTTTGGCGCGAAATACGCTTGCCACCGGGCCAAATAGCTCCTCGCAATGTGCCGGCGAGCCCTTGGGGATCTTGCTCAGGACCGTCGGGGCGTAGAAATTGCCGGGGCCGTCGAGGCGCTTTCCTCCGGTCAAAACTTCCGCGCCCGATTTGACGCTGGTTTGCACCGATTGATCGAGGTCTTCCACGCCGCTGCGCGTGGCCAGCGGGCCGAGCTCGGTCTTCTCATCAAACGGATCGCCCACCTTGAGCGCTGCCATTGCCGCGACGAATTTGCGCTGAAACTCCTCCGCGATCGGCTCCGCGATGATAAAGCGCTTGGCCGCGATGCAGGATTGCCCGTTATTCGAGATTCGTGCCTTTACCGCGGTAGCTACGGCCTCCTCCAGGTTCGCGCTGGGCATGACGATAAAGGGATCGCTGCCGCCCAGTTCGAGTACCAGCTTCTTCACTTTTTTCGAAGCGGACTGGGCGACCTGCACGCCGGCGCCTTCGCTACCCGTGAGTGTGGCGGCGACCACCCGGTCGTCGGCCAGCACGGCTTCCACTTTGTTGGCGCCGATCAGCAGCGTCTGGAAGACGCCCTCGGGGAAGCCGGCTTCGCGGAAGAGCTCTTCGATCATCAGCGCGCACTGGGGGACGTTGGAAGCGTGCTTGAGCAGCATCACATTTCCGGCGGTTAAGATCGGCGCCGCCGCCCGAATCACCTGCCAGAAGGGATAGTTCCAGGGCATTACCGCGAGCACGGCGCCGAGCGGCTGATAGCGGACGTAACTGCGGGTAGCGGGCGTGTTCACCATTTCGTCGGCCAGGAAGGCCTCGCCATTTTCGGCATAGAAGCGGCAGACCCAGGCGCACTTCACGGCTTCGTCGACCGCCGACCGGAAGGTCTTGCCCATCTCCGTGGTCATCATGCGCCCGAACGTCTCTTTCTTGGCCTCCAGGATCTCCGCGGCGCGCTGCATGAGTTTGGCCCGTTCCGCGAAGGAGCTCCTGCGGTACTTCGAAAATGCCTCTGCCGCAATCCCCAGCTTGCGGTCGATCTGGGCGTCCGAGAGAGCTTCAAATGTCTTGAGTGTCTGGCCTGTGGCCGGATTGATGGTCGCTATGGGCATCCCTAGCCTCGAATCCCTTAAGTAGTTTTGTCACCCTATATGTCTAGCCAACATACCATGGTGGTCAGATGCGCTCAAATGGGCCGGCGATTCAACGTGAAAACCGGTTTTGTCTCCGCCGTGCCTTGTTGTAAGGTGAGGTACATGGCGCCCGAACCGTTTCATATCCTGGGAGTAAACGGCAGCCTTCGCGAAAAGTCGCGCACCGCGCTGGCCCTGCGCCGTTTGCTCGATTTTGCGGCCGAGCACGGCGCGGAGACGCGCATCCTGGACTTGCGCGAACTCGAATTGCCCCTCTATCGGCCGGACCGCTCCGGCAACTCGGCGGCCGAGCTGAGGATGGGCGGCGACATGACCTGGGCGTCGGCGGTGGTGCTGGCCTCACCCGACTATCACGGCTCCATGTCCGGCTCGATGAAGAACTTCCTCGATTACAACTGGGAGGAGTGCGCCGGGAAGGTCTTCGGCTACCTTTGTTCCTCCCACGAAAAGGGCCTCACGGTGATGGATCAGCTGCGCACCGTCGTGCGCCAGTGTTACGGCTGGAGCATGCCCTACGGCGTCTCCTTCAACGGCAGGGAGGACTTCGATTCCGACGGCGTGTTGAAGAACGCCAAGGTGGAAGCCCGCTTGCGCATGATGGCCCGCGATCTGGTGGTCTACGGAAGTCTCATCCACAGGCAATTTCTGGCCGACGTAGCGGGCGCCGACGCCGCCACCTTCGCCGCCAACTACCGCTAACGCCCGGGCAGCCGCAAGCTCCCAAAGCGCATCGGCCGGGACGGGGGAAAATAGACTCAGGCATGCGATCCGCTTTTGCCGCTCAGCGAAAGCGCCCTACTTCGCACGCCGCTTCTCCCAGCGCCTTCCCCGGCGCCAGATAGTTTTGCACGTAGTCACGCACAGCTTCGCCGAGTGGCGTAATCGGCTGGGCATAGCCCGCGGCGCGCAGCTTCGCGATGTTGGCTTGGGTGAAATATTGGTACTTGTCGCGAATCGTTTCGGGCATTTCGATGTACTCGATGCGCGGCTCGCGCCCCAGCGCGCTGAAAATCGCGCCGGCTAATTCGTTCCAGCTGTGCGCTTCTCCCGAGCCCACGTTAAAGATGCCCGCGGCCCGGTGGTTCGCGGCGAGGTGCAGGGTCATTCGCGCGGCGTCTTTGACGTAGAGGAAATCGCGGCGCTGCTCGCCATCGGCATACTCCGGCCGGTAGCTCTTGAAGAGATGAATCACCCCCGTGCGCATCACCTCCGCGAAGCTCTTGTTCACCACGCTGCGCATGTCGCCCTTGTGCTCTTCGTTGGGGCCGAAAACGTTGAAGTATTTCAGCGCGACGATCTTTTCCAGCCAGCCCTGCCGCCAGGCGTGCAAATCCATCAACTGCTTGGACTCGCCGTACAGATTCAGCGGCTTCAGCCGCTCCAGCGTCTCGGGATGAGAGTCGTCCATGCCCGCGCGGCCGTCCCCGTAGGTCGCCGCCGACGAGGCGTATGCAAATCGCGTGCCCGTTGCGAGCGCCCACGCCGCGAGATCGCGCGAAAACTCGAAGTTATTGCGGTAGAGATAGTTGCGGTTCGTCTCGGTAGTTGAAGAACATGCGCCCAGATGAAAAACGCAATCGAATCTCCCCAGCTTGCCCGCTTGCAGCCAGGCGAGCGTCTGCTCCGGTCCGATGTAGTCAGCGAAGCTCAGATGCCGCAGATAACGCTTGCGCTCCGCCTCCGGCGCCGAATCCGCGATCACCACGTCCCGGCACCCGCGGCCGTTCAGTTCCCATACCAGCGCGCTGCCAATGAACCCGCCGCCGCCGGTCACCAGCACCCTGCGTCCTTGCCAATCGTTTTGTTTTTCGACATCCGCCATATTCTTGAGCTTTCCGAGGTCCTACTATACAGTACCGGACTTTTGCGGAGGATCTCTTGAAGGCGGAACGCGAAGACGAGCATCTGCGCATTCTGATTCGGCGCGCGTCCATCGAGCGGCGCGTGCGCCAGATCGCCCGAAAAATCACCAGCGATTTTCGCGGCGAGCGGGTGCACCTGATCGGCGTGCTGAAGGGCGCCTCGATCTTTCTTTCCGATTTGATCCGCGAGATCGGCCTGGAAGTCTCGCTCGATTTCATCGCCGTCTCCAGCTATGGCCAGTCCACTCGCAGCACCGGCCAGGTTCGTTTGACCAAGGATCTGGATACCACCATCGAGGGCCTGCACACCATTTTGGTGGAAGACGTTCTGGACACCGGCCTCACCCTCGACTATCTGCAGCGCGTGCTCTCCCAACGCAAGCCGCGCTCGCTGCGCCTGGCCGCCTTTCTCGTTAAGGCCGCGCCGCGCGTCAAGCAGATCCGGCCGGACTACGTCGGCTTCGAAATTCCGGACGAGTTCGTGGTCGGCTATGGCCTCGATTACGCCGAACGCTACCGCAATCTGCGCGATATCTGCGTGCTCGAATTGCCCGGAGGCCGCGATCCCCGCCCGCCCACGCCGCCTTCATTGCCGCGCTGAGGCCCGCTCGGCGCATGAGATGCGTCGAAGACGGCGGTTTTTCGTGCGTAAGGCGGCTTTTTGGCGTCACAAATAGTTATACTGTTGGAGCCGGCGAAATTACTCCATGTCCAACGTCGAAACCAGGGCTACCCAAGAACTGCCGGAAAGTATCCTCGCCACCCTCGCCGAGATCGGCGAGGAGATCAACGCTTCCCTGAATCTCGACCGCGTCCTCTCCAAGACGGCCACCCTCATCAAGCGCCTGGTCGATTACGAGATCTTCACGGTGATGCTGCTCGACGAGCGCACGCAGACCCTCTCGAACCGTTTCGCCGTGGGCTACAGCCAGGAGATTTTGAACGCCTGGCGCCTCCCCGTGGGGCAGGGCATCTCTGGATCGGCCGCCGCCAGCCGCCAGCCCATTCTCGTTGGCGATGTGCGCACCGACCCGCGCTACATCAACGCCATCGATAGCGTTCGCTCCGAGCTGGCCGTGCCCCTGCTCTTCAAGAACCAGGTCATTGGCGTCATCGATATCCAAAGCACCAAGGTCGATTACTTCACCCCGGAGCAGCAGGAAATTCTGGTGCTCCTGGCGGGCCGCCTCTCCACGGCCATCGAAAACGCGCGCCTCTTCGAGCGCGCCCGCAGCCAGGCCGATACGCTCCTGGTGCTGCATGAGGTGGGGCGCGAAGCCACCTCCATCCTGGAGCTGGAAGTTCTGCTGCGCCGCGCGGGCGAGCTCGTCAAACGAGTGATCGATTACCAGATCATGAGCATCATGCTCTACGACCCGGCCACCGCGCTCTTTCAGCAGCGCCTGGCGATCAAGTACGGCCAAAGCGCGCAGGGCAAGCTGGCCGTTGGCTTTGGCGAAGGCATCATCGGGGTGGCCGCCTCCAGCGCATTGCCGGTTCGCGTTCCGGACGTCTCGCAGGAGCCGCGCTATCGCATGGTCAATCCTGAAACGCGCTCGGAGCTGGCCATTCCCATGGTCCACAAAGGCGCTGTGGTGGGCGTGATCGATCTGGAAAGCCCGCAGTTGAACTATTTCACCGAAGATCATGTGCAAGCGCTCTCCATATTAGCCGCGCAATTGGCCATCGCCATCGAAAACGCCCGCCTCTATGAGAAAGTCGCGCGCGACGAGGCTCGCATGGAGCGCGAACTGCACGCCGCCCAGATCATGCAGGGCGCCCTGCTGCGGCCCGTTCCCACCGAGGATTTTGGCGTGGACCTGGCCGCGCGAATCCTTTCCGCCCGCGAAGTCTGCGGCGATCTTTACGACTTCCTGCGCTACGGCCCCACCCGCATCGGCTTTGGGCTCGGCGACGTCAGCGGCAAAGGCTCCGCCGCCGCTCTGTATGGCGCCGTGGCCATCGGCATTTTGCGCAGCATCGCGCCGCAGAAGCTTTTGCCCGCCGAACTGCTGCGCCAGCTCAATCAATTGATTTGCGAGCGCCGCATCGAGGGCCGCTTCCTCACGTTCTGTTTCGCCACCTGGCGCAGGCCCACCCGCAAACTGCGCGTCGCCAACGCCGGGCAAACGCAGCCCCTGTTGCTCAAGGGCGGCCATTGCGAGCAGCTCAAGCTCACCGGCTTTCCCTTGGGAATCTACGACGACGTGACTTACGAGGAGTGGACGCTGAACCTCGATCCCGGCAATATCCTGGTGTTCCATTCCGACGGCCTTTCCGAAGCCGCCGATCCCGACGGCAATTTCTTCGGGATTCCCCGCATCGCCTCGCTCGTCGAGCAGAATGCCTCGCTTTCGGCGGGCGAACTGGCCGACCGCTTGCTGGCCGATGTGCGCGACTTCACGCGCGGCGGCGCGATCACTGACGACCGCACGCTCGTGGTGATGAAAGTCCGATGAGCGCATCTCCCGTTCGCCGCGCCTCCACGCTGGCCATGATCGATCCCGCGCGCTACACCGACGCATTTTCCTGGCGCGGCAACGACGTTTATTGCGAAGGCGTCGCCCTGCGGGAAATTGCCGCGCGCGTGGGAACTCCCGCTTACGTTTATAGCGCCGCCGCCATCACCGGCGCCTATCGCAAGCTCGACCAGGCCCTTCAGCGGCAGCCGCATACCATCTGCTATGCGGTCAAAGCCAATTCCAATCTCTCCATCCTGCGCCTTCTGGTACGGCTGGGCAGCGGATTCGACATCGTCTCGGTGGGCGAGCTTTTCCGCCTGCAGCGCGCCGGAGCGGAGATGAAGTCCGTCGTCTTTTCCGGCGTGGGCAAATCGCGGGAAGAAATTCGCGAAGCTCTGCGCGCCCGCATCGGCCTCTTCAACGTGGAGTCCGCCGCGGAATTGGAGATCCTCGCGAGCGAAGCCTCTCGCGCCGGCAGCGCCGCGCCGGCGGCCATTCGCGTAAATCCCGACGTGGAAGCCGGGGGACACCCGCACATCGCCACCGGCCACCACACCCACAAGTTCGGCATCGACTGGGAACACGCGCTGCCTTTGTATATGCAATACCGCGAGTCGCGCTGGATCGAGTGGCGCGGCATCAGCGCTCATATCGGCTCGCAGGTTCTGACGCTCGCGCCTTACCGCCGCGCCCTCGCTCGCCTGGCGCGTTATTTTCGCCAGCTTACCGATGCCGGCATCCCGCTTCGCTATCTCGATCTCGGCGGCGGTTTGGGCGTGCGCTACTCGGACGAGAAGCCCTTCTCCGCGGCCGATTACGCCAAGGCGGTCACCGGCATTCTCCGCCCGGTCGGCTGCCATTTGCTTCTCGAGCCCGGCCGTTCCATCATCGCCTCGGCAGGCGTGCTGCTGATGCGCGTGCTGCACATCAAGGGGAATCGGGGCAAAACGTTCGTTGTGGTGGATGCGGCCATGAACGATTTCATTCGCCCCGCCCTTTACGACGCCGTGCATCCCATTACCGCGGCGCAGCGCCTGAATGGCGCTCGCCCGGCGAAAATCCGCGCCGACATCGTGGGACCGGTCTGCGAATCCGGCGACTCGTTTGTGCAGAATTGGCCCATGGCGCAGGCCAGCGCGGGGGATTTACTGATCCTGTGGGGTACGGGAGCCTACGGTTTCGTGGAGACATCCAACTATAATTCGCGCCCTCGTCCGCCGGAGATTCTGGTGGATGGCGCCGATTTCCGGGTCATTCGCCGCCGCGAAACCCTCACCGACCTTGTCCGCGGCGAATAACGCCTCTGCGTTGATTTCGTTCTTTCGAAATCCGGTCAGCCCGTCACAATTCGACTATTCTTAGAGAAGCCAGATCCCGGTTCCCCATCGCTGGCCCTCACAATTAGGTCGAAGCGGAGTTGACTTTCACCGCCGCCCTGCCGCTCGGTTGCGGCCACAAGACTAAGGATGTCTCCGATTTGCTGCCGATGCCACGGTTGCCACTCATCCTCTGGAGACAGAAGACCTATCGCTTCCGATAAACCCCGATAAGTCATCTTAGCCTCGGCAATCGGTAAGGCGCGGAGCACTGCGACGGCGGCGCGCGCGTACTCCAACCGATCCTGAACGTCGAGCGTTTTCACGGTGGCTCCTTTCGGTTAGCGTCATACTGACAGGTTCTCTTTGTGGTCCGCGTGGTCTACCTTACCGCTCGCCCCACTTCAATTTGTCGCGCAGCACGCTGAAATAGGTCTTCTTTTGCGGACGCACCAGGCGCAGCCTTTGCGCCGCGGCGCTCAGGCTGACCACATCCTCCGCGCGTATCTCCACTCCCACTTGGCCATCGAGCGTGAGGTAGATGGGAGCCTCGCCGCCCGCGAATCCAATTTCGATCTTGGCGCTGTCCGGAATCACCAGCGGACGGTTGGTCAGCGTATGAGGACAAATCGGCGTAATCACAAACGCCGATACGATGGGATACATGATCGGCCCGCCCGCCGATAGCGAATAAGCCGTCGAACCCGTCGGCGTTGCCACGATCAAGCCGTCCGCTTTGTAGTTGCACACGAATTCGCTGTTGACGCGCAGTTCCAGATCGATGATTCGCGCCAGCGCGGCCTTGTTCAGTACCGCGTCGTTCAACGCCCGCGCGCAATGGAAGGGCTTGCCTTGCCGCATCACCCGCGATTCCAGCAAAACGCGCTCGCTATAGCGCGCCCGCCCCGTGATCGCCTGCTCCAGGACGGGATACATATCGTCGAGCGTCACGCTGGTCAAAAATCCCAGCCCTCCCAGATTCACGGGCAGGATAGGAACTTGCCGTTCGCCCAGCATGCGGGCGGCGGCCAGCAGCGTGCCGTCGCCGCCCAGAACGATCAGCAGATCGGAAACGGCCGGGATCTCTTCGCGTGGCTTTACCTTGCAGGAAGCGGGGATGCAGTCCGCGGTCTCGCTATCGCAGAAAGCATTTACCCCTCGCTCCTGGAGCCACTTGAGCAGCCCCGGCGCGACCTTGGCCACATCCATTCGCCTCGGGCGCGAAATGATTCCCACGGACTGAACCCGAGCGGAAGTTTGCGGTATGGCTGCGTTGTCCATGTGGCTTTATTGGTGTCGATAGCTAAGGCGCCGTCTCATTCGTCGTGAAACCGCATTTTACCTTACCCGGTTCCCGCCGGGCGAATCGTGGCGTTGTCTTTCGCGGCATCGCCTTTCGCCCCGTACAGAAAAAACTCCTGATTGCCCTCCGCTCCCCGCACCCGGCTGGCCTTCACGCCCAGCACGCGCAGCCCGCAGGCCTCCGCCGCCGTGCGCACGCGCTCGATCGCGCGCTCCTGCAGTTCCCGCCCGCGAACGATGCCGCCCGCGCCCACCTCTCCGCGCTCGAGTTCGAATTGCGGCTTGATCAGCAGCAGGAGTTCGGCATTTTCTCCCGCCGCTGCAGCCAGTGCCGGCAGGACCTTGGCCAGGGAGATAAACGACAAATCGGCGGTTATCAGCGAAGGCGGTTCGGGCAGGTCCTCCAGCTTGAGGTAACGGACATTCATCTCCACGGGCGCCACGCGCGCGTCGCTCTGCAGCTTCCAGGCCAATTGGGAGGTGGTCACGTCCACGGCGTACACCTTCGCGGCGCCGCGCTGCACCAGGCAGTCCGTGAATCCTCCCGTGGAACTGCCTGCGTCGAGGCAAATCCTATCCGCCGGGTTCACGCTGAAATCCTCGAGCGCGCCTTCGAGCTTCTCCCCGGCGCGGCTGGCGTAGCGCGTTCCTCTTCCGACGACCTCGACTCGCGCATCGGCGGGAAAGACGGCGCCGGCCTTCTCCGCGCGCTGGCCATTGACGCGAACTTCGCCGGCCAGGATCAAAGCCTGCGCTTTCTGGCGCGATTCCGCCAGTTCGCGCTCCACCAGCAATAGATCCAGCCGTTTTTTTGGTTCTTTCGCGGAATTCGGGCGGGACTTCACTTCCGTCAGGCGCGGCGCAAAACCAGGAATTCGCCCAGTTCGCGCAGATTCGCGGCGCGCGCGCCAAACGCCTCCAGCGCTTTCATCGCGCGCGTGGCCAGCTCCCGCGCGAATTCGTGCGATTTCTCCAGGCCGAAGAGCGCCGGATAAGTGGCCTTCTGCTGAGCCTGATCTTTTCCGGCGGTCTTCCCCAGCGCGGCGGAAGACTCCTCCACGTCCAGAATGTCGTCGGTCACCTGAAAGGCCCAGCCGATCAGGACGCCAAACGTGTTTAATCGGCCGCGATCTTCCTGCGAAGCCCCTCCGGCAATCGCTCCGGCCACAATCGACGCTCGGATCAGGGCCGCCGTTTTCGACCGGTGAATGTATTCGAGCATCTCCGGCGTCACCTGTTTGCGTTCCGCTTCCAGGTCGGCCACCTGCCCGCCCACCATGCCGTCGCGCGTTCCCGCCGCCGAGGCAATCTCCTGGATCAGCGCCACGCGCTGGGCCGGCGGCGCCGCCGCGTTCGCCAGAGCCTCGAAAGCCAGGGTGAGCAGGCCGTCGCCCGCGAGGATGGCCATGGCCTCGCCGAATTTTTTGTGGCAGGTGGGCCGGCCCCGGCGCAAATCGTCGTTATCGAGCGCCGGTAGGTCGTCGTGAATCAGCGAGTAGGTGTGGATAAATTCGAGCGCGCAGGCCACCGGCAGCACCGCGGCCGTCTCGCTCGAAAAGATGCGGTACGCCTCGATGCACAGAATCGGCCGCACGCGCTTCCCGCCCGCGAATACGCTATAGCGCATCGCCTGATGGATCACCGAGGGACGCTCATTCTCCGCCGGCAGCAGGCGTTCCAGCTCGGCATCGACGAGGCCGTGGTCTTCTTCAAAAAATGCGGGGAGTTTCATCCGGTGGAAGGGGCTTCAGGTCTCCTCGTCGCTCTCCGGCTCGAATGGCTGCGCCGTCATTTCTCCGCCCGCCTTCTTCAGCAAAATCTCCACTCGCGCTTCGGCTTGCTCCAGTTGCTTCTGGCATTCGCGGGAAAGCTGCATGCCTTCCTCGAAGAGCTTCATGGCGTCGTCCAGAGGCAGGTTCGCGCTCTCCAGCTTGCGCACGATCTCCTCCAGGCGCGCCAAGGATTGCTCGAACGCCGGCTTCTTTGCCCCGTCAGGCTTCGTTTCAGGCTTCTTGCCCGGAGTCGAATTCACGCCCTGCCCCTGTGCGCACCCGCGGCATTCTAATGCACGCCGCCCGGCGCCACAATGCCTAACGGGGCGGCTACACGAACGGGGGAAGCGCTACATCCATGCGCGCTTCTCGGTCCGGGCCAGGTGACGATAAGACAGTTACGCAGGCCTTGGCTTGAAATATCTTCACCTTGCCAACGAAGGATGTAAGATTCAGTGGTCGCGAACGGCTCGCACGCGAATCGATTTTCTACTCCCCGTGAGGAGAGGCAAATGACGAGAAACCTTGGGTTTCTTGCAGTTCTTTTTGTTGCGTTCATTACACTGGGCGCCAGAACGATGTCCGCGCAGGATGTGGATGCCCACAAGGCCTTAGAGGCTGCTGCCAAGGCCATGGGCACCACGAACCTGAAGTCGATTCAATTTACCGCCGATGGTTTTTTATCCAAAGTTGGCGAACAGTACGATCTGACGACGGACTGGCCGCATTTCGAAGTTTCCGAGTACACGCGCACAATCGACTTCGACGCCAAGTATATGCGCCTGGACTATAACCAAAAGCAGGGAAGCTACCCTACGAACGGCTATCCGCCAGTGCCGGAGGACCACGTCACAAACATCCTGAGCGGCAACTTCGCATGGGACATGAAGGGTGATACGCCCGTGCCCTACACGCGCCTCTATCTCGATGGCATGCCCTATGCCGATCTGCGGCAACTCGAGATGGTGCTCAGCCCACACGGATTTATAAAGGCGGCGCTGGCCGCGACTGATGCGGTCGCCATCAAGCAACCCATCGTGGGTCCCTCGGACTTCGGTCTCTCACAGTTTGGCCAGTGGGTGACGATCGTCTCCTTCCACTATGGAAAGTACAGAGTCAACGGCACGATCAACGATCAGAATCTCGTCGAATTCACCGGCACCTGGATTGCTAACCCGATCTATGGCGACATGCCTTATGAAATGCGCTACACGCAATACAAGAATTACAACGGCGTCATGTTTCCCGGCCTGACCCATGTTCATCAGGGCGATCCCCGGATCAACACCGCTGAAAATTATTTTCAAGTCTGGACACGGGATGTTCAGCCCAATGTGGCTGTGAACAAGATTCCCGTCCCTGATGTGATGCGCACGGCAAAACTCGATCCCGTCAAGGTGGACACGCAAAAGCTTGCGGACCATGTTTGGCTGCTGGGCGGCGGGCCCTTGAACAGCGTGCTCGTCGAGTTCAAGGAGTTCGTTGCCGTGGTCGAAGCGCCCCAGAACGAGGCGCGCTCGCTCGCGGTCATCGACGAAGTTCATAAGCTCGTTCCCGGCAAAATGATTCGCTACGTGGTCAATACCAATCACCACATGGCTCATGCGGGTGGTCTCCGCACCTATTTCTCACAGGGAACCACCGTCGTAACCCACCAGTCGAACAGAGACTATTATGTCGACATCCTGTTCAGTCCGTTTCCGAGAACGGTGGACCCGGATCACATGACCATTTTCAACCCCATGTACATGATCAGCCGCCGGCCTCCTCCTATTGAGACGGTGGGCGGCACAACGAGCGTGGGAAAGTATGTCATCAGCGACGACGAGCGGCAGTTGCAGGTCTGGCATGTGCAGGACATGGCCTACGAAGAGGGAGAAAGCTACCTCAAGATCCCCGGTCCATCGCTGGCCAGAGGGAATCACTCCAGCGACATGTTGATGGCCTATCTTCCAAAAGAAAAGATTCTCATCAACGCGGATCTCTATGTGCCGCCCGACCCGGGTGCAAAACCGGCTCCTCCGACTGCCGGCATGCGAACGTTGTATCTGAATATGAAGAAGCTGGATTTGGACGTGGCACAGCATGTCTCAATCGTGGGGCGGCGGGTCGGGTCAAACGACGAATTCGTCAAACTCGTCGGCACTCCTGTGCCCGCTGCTCTGCCGAGATAAGAATTCCACCGTTCGGACGTGGTGGGGGAGCAGCCGGTCAAAAACGAAATTCGTAGCGCTCCTGGTGCCGCTTCTCGTCACGGTGATCCCTTGCGAGCCACTGCTCCAGTTGTTCTTTCAAGTGCTGCATGGGCCTTATCGCAGCGATAGCGTTTTGGATGCCAAAGTGTTCGCCGCATTCCTTACACGAAACGATTTCCGTATTCGGGCGTTGGGCCACTTCGCTCTGGCTTAGCTTCACAGCCACTGGCCACAGATTCTCGCCGGGATTGAACGTTTTCTTGTATTCGAGCGGCATTTCTTCAATCACTCTCGCCGGGGTTAAGTGCTGCTGGTCGCATCTACTGCTTCGTGAAATCCCAAACGCATACCCCGCATTCTAACAACTTCACTAAACAAAACGGCGGAGAAGCCATGCTTCTCCGCCGCCCGAAGTCGAACGAGAACTACTTCTTGCTTGCCTTCTCCGCCGTTATTCCCCTCCGCGGCGTCTCGGAGGCGCCGGCGCCAAAATGTCCTTGGGAGGCACGACGGTCATCACCGGCGAGGTTGCGATTGTGTTGTGATAGCTCTCTTCCATCTTCCAGAAGCCATTGTGATTGCCGAAAATGCGGCTGGACCAGTATGCCTTCCCGCCATAAGTCGGCTGCAGCATGATGGCCACCACCGCGTCGCCAAAATCCCAGGTGCGCGCCCAGAGCGCAGGCGCTACGCCCTCGGTAAACGTTCCGGGCTGGCGCGGTGGCACCGGCGTCGGCCCAGCAGCGGTTGGGGAATTGCGCGGCGTTGTGGTGGCCTGGCTGATCACGATGGTGTTGTCGCCCATGTGCATATCGTGATGTCCATTGCCGCCTTCCTGATCCAGCCAGGCCGCTATCGCTGCCTTTTCGTTGGCCGTGACGGCCCTATACGGGAAACCCTTGCAAGGGTTATCGCAGGGGATGTCGTAAGGCGCGCGCCAGGCGCCGCCCGGAGCTGCGGTGCCAATTTCGATCTCATTGGCGTTCAGCAGACGCCATCCCTGTGGACGTTCCACCCAGATGTGCGCGGCATATTTTTTGTCCAGGTTATCCGTGACCCACGCGACTTTATTGTCGCCATACATGTGGGCCCAGACCTTTGTATCGGCCGTCATGGGAACGAGCGGCTGCAGTCCTTCTCGCAACACGTCCGGACGCTCCGTCATGATTCCTTCCGTATCGATCAAACTGAAATCGGAATCCAGCATCTTTTCCATTGTGGCTTTGTCGCCCTTGGACCAAGCCATGCCCAGTGCCTTGTCTGCTTTCACGACCGCGTCTTCAGCTGCCGAGGGCTTGGTCTGCGCAAGCACCAAACCTGCCGACGCGATGCACAAAATGAAAAGTACGGCTAAATAGCGCTTCATATTGAATTCACCTCCGGGTCGTTTCTCCTAGGCCGGAATTGTACACCTGTAAACGCAGTGAAATCTTGCGGACTTAATTTACTACAGAATTGACTGTAACTGTTCTCGCCACGACAGCCGTCCCTTGTGTCCGCACGATATACTTGTGGCATGCCGTCTGATTCGTCGAGCGAGCGCCGCGCCCGGGAACGCGAGATGCGCGCCGCGGGCCGTTTGCCGCCGGGCCAGTCCCTGACGCTCAAGTGGCCCGTGCTGCAGGCCGGCTCGGTCCCGTCGTTCGATCCTCGCACCTGGGATTTCCGCATTTTCGGCCTGGTGGATGGGCCGCTGCGATTTTCCTGGGACGAGTTCTCCCGCCTGCCTCAAAGCGAAGTGCTGGCGGATATGCACTGCGTCACGCGTTGGAGCCGCTTCGACAATCGCTGGGGAGGCGTGCTGGCGACGGACCTGATGGCTAAAGCGAAGCTGCGGCCCGAAGCGAAGCACGTCATGGTTCATGCCGAGCAGGGTTACACGGCGAACCTGCCGCTGGCGGATTTCCTGAGCCCCACGATAATTTTTGCCTTGCGCCACAATGGCGAACCGCTCGCAGCCGACCACGGCTACCCGCTGCGCCTGGTGGTGCCCCATCTCTACGCCTGGAAGAGCGTGAAGTGGGTGCGCGCCATCGAATTCCTGGAACGCGAGCTTCCCGGCTTCTGGGAAAAGAATGGTTACCACATCTACGGCGATCCGTTCAAAGAACAGCGCTATTCGGCCTGAATACCACCATTACCCTGGCGCTCGCTGCTAGAATCGTAATCCATGATCGGTCTTCGTCTGCTGGCCGTGCTTCTGCTGGTAGGCGTCAACGGCTTCTTCGCCACCGCGGAGTTCTCCCTGGTCGCGGTGCGCGCCTCCCGCGTGCGGCAGCTCCTCGAACGCGGCGACGCTCGCGCCCGCATCGTGCAGCAACTTCTGGGCCAGCTCGACCGCGTCGTCTCCGGAGTGCAGGTGGGCATCACGCTCACCAGCCTGGCCATCGGCGCCTTGGGCGAGCCGGTGCTCGCCGAGATCCTTCGTCCCACGCTCGATTGGCTGCCCGGCAGCCGCGCTGTGCTGGTGGCCCACGGCATTGCCGTAGTCCTGGCCTTCGCGTTCCTCACCGTACTGCACGTGGTTTTCGGCGAACTCGTCCCCAAGACCATCTCCCTCGAATACGCCGGCCGCGCCGCGCTCCTGATCGCCCGCCCTTTTTACTGGTATCTCACTACCTTTCGCTGGGCCGTGGTCTTGCTCGAGGGATTCAGCCGCAAAATCGTGCGCGCGCTGGGCGTCACGGGGTTGGTGGCCGGCCACACCGTTCCGCACTCCGCCGAGGAGTTACAAGTGCAGATTCGCCAGGCCGCCGAACACGGCTTGCTCGCGCCTGGCGAAGAACGTGTCATCCTCGGCGCGCTCGAACTGCGCCAGGTTCGCGTGCGCGAAATCATGGTGCCGCGGCCCGATGTGCATGCCTTGGCGATCGAGTCCGGCTTCGAGGAAACTCTGGCCGCTTTCGCCAAATCCCAGCGTTCCCGCTTGCCGGTCTACGAATCGAGCCTCGACCATCTTCTCGGATTCGTGCACGTCCGGGATATGATCGCCGTCGTTCTAGAGCGCGAGCGGCGCTCCGAAAAAAACGCGGATCAGCAGCCTTCTTCCCAAAGCTCGGGCCAGGACTTCGACCTGCGCCGCCTGCTCCGTGAGTTGCTGATCGTTCCTGAGAATAAGCTCGCCGGCGAACTGCTTTTAGAGATGCGCGCGCGCCGCATGACCCTGGCCATGGTGGTGGACGAATTTGGCAGCATCCTCGGCCTGGTCACGCTGGAGGACGTGCTCGAACAGATGGTGGGCGAAATTCACGACGAGTTCGACGTGGTGCGGACGCCGCAAATCGTCGGCACCGGCTCGGACATGGCCATGATCTTCGACGGAGCCATCGGCCTGCGCGATCTCGAAACGCAATACGAGATCCATCTTCCCGACGATCCCGCCTACGCCACGCTCGGCGGCTTTGTCCTCGCGCGGCTTGGATTCATTCCCAAGGGCGGCGAAAGCTTCGATTTCGCCGGCTATCGCCTAACCGTCTTGAAGATGGAACGCCACCGCGTGGCGCGAATCAAACTCCAGCGCCTGGTCCCTGCCGGTTCGAGAGGAGTTGCACAGAAGCCCGTGCCCAATGTGCCCGCAGCCCAGCAGCGCCCCAGCTAAACCTGAAGTCGAGCCCAAGGCCGAGCCCAAGGCCGAGCCCAAGGCACAGGAAAAGCAAACTCTAGCCGATCTCCAGCACCACTTCCGCGCCCCGGTTCACGCCCAGCACCCGCGCCGCCTGTCCCTTATTCACCGCAATCTCCAGGAACCCGCTGGAGCCGATAATCGCCACCGGTTCTCCGGACGCGCCGTTCGCAAACGTCTGCGCCAGCTTCTCCACGCGCTTGCCGCCCACCTGCAGGTTGAGCTTGCCGTCGGTGCCGGTGGCCGCCGGCAAATCCTCGGCGGTAAAGTTGGTCATGAGATTCCCAAACGCGTCCACGCGCAGCACCAGGCCCTTCAGCGCCGACCCTGCCGCCTTCGGGCGGGGAAGCGCGAACTTCACATAATCGCTGATCTCGTCCCCCATCGCCTCGGTCTGGCTGGTCTTCGCCACCCACGCCGCAACCGGAGCGAACACATCGCGGCCATGAAACGTATTGCTGATCGGGCTGAGAAAATAATGCTCGGCGGTGATGTGCCGCACGGTCACCGCGGATTCCCGCTCGTAGACGAGCGAAAGCACGCCGTTATCCGGCGCCACGAAATAGAATTGGTCCGCGGTCACCAGAATTGGCCGCCGCTGCGTGCCCACCCCGGGATCGACCACCACCAGGTGCACCGTGCGAGGAGGGAAGTAGCGATACGCCGTCCCAATGGTCAGGGCCGCGTCGAGCAGGTCAAAGGGAGCCACGTGATGATTGATGTCCACGATGGTCGCGTTCGGCGCGATGCGCAGGATCACGCCCTTGAGCACGCCCACTAGGTGGTCGTTCGTGCCGTAGTCGGTTGTGAGTGTAATGACGGGATTCGTCAACGCGAAGGCTCAGTCGGAGCTAGAGTTAATTCGATCTAAAGGCATCTGGAAACTAACGGAGCCTCCCCGCGTTGTCAAGACGCCGTGTCCGGCCCGCAAACATCTCGCCACCCCAAAACTCGCCTCTGTAAGTCTCCGCCCCTTTTGTCCTATACTATTTGCTCTGCCCCAAACGGCCTAAGCATAGGCCACGCACAGGATCGAATCCGCATGAGCCAAGCACTCCGCATCGCAATCCTAGGCGACTTTGACCGCCAAAAGCATTCCCACTGGGCCACCGAAGCGGCCCTGTTTCACGCCGCCTCCTGGATGGGCTTCCAGATCGAACCCCGCTGGTTTCCTACCGAAGCGCTGGAAATCCGCGACGCCCAGGACCGTCTCGCTCACGTCGACGGCGTATGGGGCGCGCCCGGCAGCCCCTTTCGCAGCTCGGCCGGCATGCTGCGCGGAATCGAGTTCGCCCGCACCCACGATTTTCCTTACCTGGGAACGTGCGCCGGCTTCCAATACGCCCTGATCGAATTCACGCGCAACGTCTTGGGTCTCCTCGACGCCGACACCGCGGAAAATGAGCCGAATGCAGCCCACATCGTGATCACTCCCGTCGCTTGCCCGCTTCCCGCGCCCTCGCCCGCGTCGCCCAAAATGCACGGGTCGGACCTGGTCCATCCTGTAAAGGGCACGCTGCTCCACGAGTGTTGCAAATCCAATGAGTTGCACGGCCAATACTTCTGCAGTTTTGAAACCAATCCGGAATACGTGTCGCGATGGGAAGCGGCCGGCTTGCGCGTCGCCGCTCACGGACCGCGCAGGGAGATGCGCGCCTTCGATCTGCCCGGCAAGCGCTTTTTCCTCGCCACTTTGTTTCAGCCGCAGCTCTCCTCCACCGGCGAACAGCCGCATCCCCTCGTCCTCGGCTACCTCCGCGCCTGCGCCGAGTTCCGGGCCACCAAGAAAGCGGCCATGGCCCGCAGCGTTTAACGGCTACACCCGATTTCGCGCGGCCGAGTCTTTGAGCGTTTTCCTGCGATCAATCCCTAGCCGCTCCCTTTGAGAAGTGCTCCGGTATATACTGCCCGGTATAAAGACCAACGCTGTGGTCGGCTCGCGGGCCGAGCAATTACAACTGAGTTGCCGAGCTAAATTGAGGGATCGCACATGAAATCGAAAACAATCGCCACCATCGCTTCCGGTTTCCTCGGGCTGGCTCTCGCCCTGAGCGCCATCGCCGTTGCGCAACAGCGCGGCGGAGGCGGCGGGGAGCAGGCTTTCCCCCAACCGGCTCCCGCCAAGGACGTGACTATCGCCGAAATTCCCGGCGTCATCGCTGCGGGAGCCAAGTGGAAGATCGTCTGGCAAGGACCCGATAACGCCGACGGCCTGGTGGCCGCCCCGGATGGCGGCATCTACTTCGCGCAGGAGCAGCCCAGCACGGTCGGCCGGCTCGATGCCCACGACAATTTTACTATTTTCGTCCGCGACACCCATGGCACCGGAGCGCTGGGAATCGATCGCAAGGGCCGACTCATCGGCGTGGAAAGGACTTGCTCCGATCCCGGCGGCCATCCCGACCAATGCCACGAAACGGCGGATCTAGTGGTCCTCTCGCCGAAGTGGCAGGTCCTGGCCCACGAGTTCGATGGCAAGACGTTCTGGCGCATGGGCGAGCTGGTCTGCGACTCCAAGGGTGGCGTCTATTTCTCGGATGACAACGGAACCTATTTCGTGAACGCCAAGGGCAAGGTCAGCCTGGTTGCCGGCAAGGAGATTCGCACCAACGGCATGATGCTCAGCCGCGACGGGAAGACGCTCTACGTTACCAACGTCAAGACTCTGGTCGCCTGGGACGTCCAGCCCGATGGCACGGTGACGAATCAGCGGAACTTTGCCACGCTGGAAGCCGGCGGAAACGGCGACGGCATGGCCATCGATTCCGAGGGGCGCCTTTACGTCACCTCGGGAGCGCCCGGCATTCAGGTGTTTAGTCCGGAAGGGAAGTACCTCGGCGTCATTCCGCTGCCCAGGGCCTCCTCGAGCGTGGCATTTGCCGGACCCGGCAAAAAAATCCTTTACGCCAAAGGCGCCGGCATGACCAATCCCGACGGCACCGAATTCCGCACTCCCCCCGGAGTGCGCAATAACGCCAAGGCCATCTATAAGGTCGAGATGATCGCCGAAGGTTTCAAGGGCCGTGTGAAATAACGCCTAGGAGCGCAGGGACGGAAGCTCGGCTAGCCAGGAGTTCAGGATTTCAAACTGGTCTTTCGCCGCATCCACGAAAGCCACGCCCATTCCCATCTGCTCCTGGACGTGAATGACGTTGGCCTTGGCCACAAACGTCTGTTGATCGCGGAAAATAATCACCTTCAGCGTTGTCCCTACGGGAAGCGTCTTCGGGCTATCGACGTAGCACCCGCTGCGGCTGATTTGCGTGATCGTCCCAGACAGCAGCTTGCCGTTGTCGGAATCGGTAACATCCGCAACGGCCACCACACTATACCGCGGAGCCCTTCGCCGGTCGGGTGCCGGCGTCACGGAGCCAGCCGTCGAATCGGAAGCGGTTCTTAGCATCATGCATTAAAGATCACACAAGGCGCTCGATACTTCCACTGTCGCGGGATCCACCTGCCGCAAAAAGATAAACGTAACTTCACGGGTACCGCGTGCGACGTGTATACCTTTGGGTTGTTTTTCGGCCGGAGGGGCTTTTCAGCCGGAAGATTGGGAACCGGCCCACTATTTGCCGGCGGCCGGATTCCTCATAAAGTCGTTGTAGTGTCCCTCCTCCGAAGGCACGCAGTACTCCTCCTCGAGTTCCTGTATCGGATTCCACTTGAACGTCTTTTTCCCGCTCACCCACGGTTTTTCGTACGTCTTCGGATCGTAAACGGTCAGCACCAGCTCAAAGCTGTCGTGGTCCACCCGGTGATAGCGTTCCTCCACGCGCATCTCCTCGCTGTGCGGATAGCCGAAATGATCGAGCCATGTTTTTTCATTCAGCCCGATGGTGTTTACGATGAACGTGTCACCGTCCCACTTGCCCACCGAATATCCGTACCAATTCGGATCCGGATCCTTTGGGAGCGCTCTCCCGTCCGTCCAGATGGTTCGCCGCGCCGAATGGTATTGAAAGAGTTGCACCAGTTGGTTCGGCAACTGGATGAATTGAACGGGCCGGGATGGTGAAAACATGTTCCGTGGGAAGCCCGTCGGGTCGCAATTCCCGATGACGTCGTTTCCTAGGGCGGGCGGCACCGCCCTGGGTCCGAAGCTGGGCTTGTTGGCATCGAACTGGGCCTGCCCCCACGCCGTCAATGGAGGAGCTTGGTTGCTGATGCCGGGATACGGGGTGCTCAGGACCCAAACTCCGGAGAGATCATGAGCGTCGAAAGGCTGCGGCTTGGTTTGCGACTCCGCTCCGGATTGGCTGGCGGTTTGCGCGGGCGTGAACGGTGCCAAGGTGAATAGAGCCGATACGATGATGGCCAAACCTGCGAAGATATTCCGCATCCGCAAACTCCTAAAATCGCGAAGACCGCAAATGTTTCGGGCGCTCATTCCGGGGCGCGCATGTTGGCTTCGTAAATCACCTTGTCGTGGAACACCACCTTGGACATCAGCCCGCGCGGCGTGCCTGCCTTGGAAGGAAAAACAGTGGCGGTGATTTCGTCTCCTGGCTTCAGCATATCTTTCGTCCAGCCTCGAAGACCCAGTTGATGCGGAGTCTCGGCCATCTCCGCGCCCCAATTGGTGACCTTGCCGCTGTCGTCCTTCACGTCGTAGCTCAAAAAGACATGTGGATTTTGCCAGGAGATCGACGTGATCGTGGCCGTCATCGTCACCGGCTTATTCAAATCGTAGGATGCCCGGGATCCATGGTGTGCAAATGCAGGCGCGCAAATCATCGCCATACCCATAACAAGACCGGCAAGCCAGGAGCACCGCGCCGCTAGTCCCATTTTCATTGGCCACCTCCTGGAAATCACTTCTATACTCATTCGCCACGAAAGTCCATCATCGCCGCGGCCTCCCGCTGCGGTAAAGCGACCGTCAGCCCAGGTTTTGCGGCGAAAGTCACACTTCGCCGCGCACGTCGGGGCGTTCCGCTAGGTTTCTTTACTCGTGCGGTAGAATAGAAGTACGCTTGAATTTTCGTTCAGAGCTGCACTGTGCGAGACGAGCCGCAGGGACGAATCCTGGCGAGGCAGCCTTGTCGGGACTGTCGCCCTGGGCGGTCCGCCGTGACGGAGGAGTCGAAGCGCGCGTTCTGCGCTCCGGATGTTTTTGCCGAAGGATGTCTCAGCGTTATGTGGGTCGGGTAGATAAGTGCCAAAGAATGATACTCTTGTGCGGCCATTAATTAACTCGTTTAGAATGATATTCTTGTGTGATGGCCTTTTTAACTGGCCTAGAATGATACTCTTGATAAAAAAACCGGGGGTAGGGGGGCGGTATCTCTCAACTTCTGCTTTAGATATTAGGCTAGAGAAGGGCAGTTAAGTAACAGTAAGTAAGCGCAAATCTATGCATCGCATCTATCTTGACCATAACGCCACCACGCCCGTGCATCCCGCGGTGCTCGAGGCCATGCTGCCTTACTTCGGGGCTGAATTCGGCAATCCGAGTTCCGTGCACCAGTTCGGCCAACGAGCGGGCCACTCCGTCGAGCAGGCTCGCGAATCCGTAGCCGCTCTGATTGGCGCTCGTTCCTCCGAGATCGTCTTCACGAGCGGCGGCACGGAAGCCGATAATGCCGCCATTTTCGGCGTCATCGGCCACGCGCTGGCCGCCCGCAAGGGATCCTCCGCGCCAGCGCATCTGATCACTACCGTCATCGAACACGACGCCGTCTTGAACTCCTGCCGCGCTCTCGAAGGCCGCGGCATCTCCGTAACCTACATTCGCGTGGACGCGGGCGGAATCGTCAGCCCGGATGCCATTCGCGCGGCCATCCGGCCCGAGACCGCGCTGATCTCCGTGATGTATGCCAACAACGAGATCGGCGCCCTCCAGCCCATCGAGGCGATTTCCAAGATCGCCGCGGAGACCCGAATTCCCCTGCACACAGACGCCGTGCAAGCCGCCGGCAAGATTGCCATTGACGTCAACCGCCTTGGGGTGCAGCTTCTCTCTCTTTCGGCGCACAAGTTTTGCGGACCCAAGGGCGCGGGCGCGCTCTTCGTGCGCAAGGGCCTGGAGATCGATCCTCTGCTTTATGGAGGGCCCAACGAGCGCAGGCGCCGCGCTGGAACCGAAAACGTGGCTGGAATCGTCGGCCTCGGCAAGGCCGCTGAGCTGGCGCGCCGCGATCTGGCCGAAGCCTCGGCGCGCATGGCCGAGCTGCGCGATCGGCTGGAAAATGGGCTGCTCGCAGCCATCCCCGGAGCGCGCGTCAATGGCGATCCGGAGCGCCGCATCCCCAACACCTGCAACCTGCTTTTGCCTGGGACAGAAAGCGAGTCTCTGCTCATTGCGCTGGATTTGGTCGGATTGGCCTGCTCGGCGGGCGCGGCGTGCTCCTCCGGCGCGGTGGATCCCTCGCACGTGCTCACCGCCATCGGCCTCACTCCCGCCGAAGCCCGAGCCAGCGTGCGCCTCAGCGTGGGGCGCGGGACCACGCCGGAGGAGATCGATCGCGCGCTGCAATTGATCCCCGCGGCCGTGGCGCGCCAACGCGGCATGTCCAAACCCGGTGAGATGGCGGCGGCGCAATGAGCGTGCCATTGAGCGTACAAGACCAGCCTCGCGTATTGACCGTCGTGGCCATGAGCGGCGGCGTGGATAGCTCCACGGTCGCAGCGATGCTGCACGAATCGGGAACGCCGGTGGTCGGCTTGACCATGCAGCTTTGGGACCAGCGCCGCTTGCCGCAACTCGCGCCGGGCGAGGTCGCGCCCCAACGCTGCTGCTCCGTGGAGGATGTCTACGACGCGCGCCGCGTCGCCGAACACATCGGCATTCCGCATTACGTGGTCAATTTCGAGAAGCGATTCGAGGATACGGTCGTCCGTCCGTTCGTCGAGGATTATTTGGCGGGCCGTACGCCCATTCCCTGCGCGCTCTGCAACAACCATGTGAAGTTCGATCAGCTGCTGGTTACCGCGTGGCAGATCGGCGCAAAGCGCATCGCCACGGGCCATTACGCGCGCGTCGAACATGATACTGAGGCCGGCCGTTACCGTCTTTTCCGCGCCGTGGATCTTTCCAAGGATCAGTCCTATTTCCTTTTCGGACTGACGCAGGAGCAGTTGGCGCACGCCGCATTCCCATTGGGGAGCCTCTCCAAGCAAACCGTTCGCGATATGGCCCGGCGCGCTAATTTGCCTGTGTCCGAGAAAGCCGAAAGCCAGGAGATCTGCTTCGTCCCTTCGGGAAACTACACCAACTTCATCGAGGCGTATCGCCACAGCGAGCAAAGGCGAGCGGCTAAAAAGGAACACACGGACGCGGAAAGCGAGGGAATTCCTCCCGCGGCTGAAGTCGGCGAAGCCGGCGAGCTTGTCAGCACCGGGGGTGAAGTCCTGGGCAAGCACGCCGGCGTGCAGCACTTCACAGTAGGACAGCGCCGCGGCCTGGGTATTGCCGCGCCCCGGCCCCTTTACGTCTTGCAAATCGATCCCGCCTCGCGGCGAGTCACCGTGGGCGAAGAGGATCGCTTATGGAGGGAGGGCTTCGAGGCTCGCGACATCAATTGGATCGCCTGGAGCAGCTTAGATAAGCCGATCGAGGCCACGGTGAAGATCCGCTATCGCCACGACCCCGCTCCCGCGCGCATCGAGCCTCTGGGTCCAACCGAGGCGCGGGTGCGCTTTGAGGCGCCGCAACGCGCCATCACGCCCGGCCAAGCCGCTGTCTTCTACCGTGGCGACGAAGTTTTGGGCGGAGGCTGGATCCGCTGAGCGTGCGAAGATTTATAGCAGTGAATCGCGTGGCACAGCCACTCTTGGCTGTGCGTTTTTCCTTGGCCGCCTTGCTGTCCCTTTCGATTTGACGTGAAGTCCGCGACAGCCGCGGCCAGACGAAAAAAAAGTTTAGATGGAAAGGGTCAGATAAAGAAGCTTAGATGAAGAGGCCTTCGTCCTGCTGTTCGTTGGGGCCGTTTGTCTGGCGCCGCCGTCCGCGATAAAACTCCAGGCCGGTTTGAATGCCGCGCACCAGCGCGCTGACCGACTGTACCGGGCGCCACACGCTGCTGCGGAGGCGGGTCCCAGTCTCTTCCACGGCTTCCATCGCGCCGGTGAGGATTTGATCGGCGTGCACCAGTTGCATGCGCAGCCGGTCCACGGCTTCGGTGACCATGCGGTCCACGCGCTGCACCTGGCTGCGCGCCACGTGGGTCATCTCGGCGGCGTCGGAAATCATGGTGGAGATCCGCGGCTGGGCCTCTTCCACCAGCATTTGCAGCCGCGAAATTACCGGATTGATGCGCCGCTGCATGTCGTCGGCGATCTCCTCGATGCGCCTGCTGACGCGGCGGAAGGTGAAAAACATCGCCGCGAAGATCACCATCTGCAGAAATAGAGACACCGCGGCCACGATCACGAATGTCGGCATCACCCAGCTAGCCATGAGAATCTATATTTCCTTGGATTTCTCGCGTTGATAAGCGTCGCGGCCCGCGTCCACCGCCGCGGAGATGGACTCTTTTTGCTTGGACGCGACCTGTTTGCCGCGTTCCACCAGGTCCTCGGCGCGCTCGCGCAATTCGCGAGCCTTGCGCTGGGCGTATTCCTTGCCTTCTTCGGCGCGCGCGCTCAAATAGTCGCGCGTTTCCTCGCCAGACTTGGGGGCAAAGAGAATGCCCACCAGGGCGCCGATTCCGAGACCCACCATGAAATAGCTGACTTTCGATCCCGTGCCATCCGCCATGTGCCTACCCCCGTGCTGGCTCAAGCTAGCATACCCCGCCATACGATGCAACAAAACGCGCCGATGGGTAGTGTCCTAATTTGATTTTCTTATCGCTGAATCGCGGCATTCAACGTACTCCGAATCCACTCTGAGACTGTTTGCTTGTTGGCCTTAGCTGCTGCCTCAACCGCACGAATGTCCTCTGGCGCGAACCGTACAGGAACAATCTTTCCCTTGGCTTGGCCTTTCGGGAGCTTTGGCCTCCCTGGCTTTCTACTCCGCTTCGGCTGATTCACGGTCTCTAAACTCCTGAACGATTGCCGCCCGCACAGCCAGAAGCGGCGAAGTGACAGGCCCAAGATGAAGCACAACCACGTGGCGCGGCCTCTTGGGATTGTCTGTCTCATAGGCCCACGCGTAAGCCCTTGGAGCCTTGGCGTGGTCTTTTAGATCGAATACCTCTACGATGCCTTCCCACACGGCGTTGCCCTGAAATTCCTCTTTGATTGGAACGCTCTCGACATGGGACGACTCGACACCGTGCAAATGCCGAATCACGTCGCGCAATTCTTCGATGTAGGTCAAGCCGCAGCCTCAATCAAATTGCCAACGCTCCAAAAATCTCGCTCGATACCGGCTGCCATTGCGGGAGTGCAGCGAATCGTGCGGTGGTTCTTTACGAAATTGTAATAGGCGAAGTGCAACGCTACCGCTGCGTCAAAGTTCTCGCGCTTCTTGCTGAATGCGTAGGTAAGCCGGGTCAAACGGCGCATGTGTAGTCGTGTTGTACCGTTCAGGCGTTCCACATGGCTCGTAGTCGCCATAGCCATATCCGGGAATCCAGTGACCGGCTTCTTTTCCGAAATTACAAATTCAGGGGCGCTAAAACGGCGTTCAGGGATTACAGATTGGTCTGTTGTGTAGGTCTTTACGATCTGCGCGAAATCAACATCCGCTCCGAAAGCTTGTTCTACGGCTTCGACGTAAGCGCGGAGCGCATCACTGGAAATCTGCACGCGGTTAGTGAGCCGGGAAGCTACATCCTTCGCAAAGGCATTCGCTGTAACCGTGTCGCGCTTGCCCACTTTGAACGCGGGAACTAATTTCGTGTCGGGGTCTATCGCGCAGAACGTCCAAACATCGCCAATTTCCGGTGCATCATCTACCGTGCAATGGCGTTCTTTTTTGCCGATGAATCCCCATATCTCATCGAACTGCAATTGTTGGCAGGATAGATTGCGCATCTTGCGGTCTAGCAGCGTGGCGCAGCCTTTACCCACGCGAACGCCAAGCCGCATAATCGTGTCTCGGTGAACGCCCGTAATTCTCTCGATTTGACGTATTCCAGAGCCTTCAGCCAGCGCACTGATGATTGCCACTTGCTTTTCGATTGGTAGGACATTTGCCATATTAGCTCTCCCGATGGCAATAAGTGTATTACAGTAATATGGCATTGTCAATAGTTTTTGTGTTACAGTATCGCCACCATGAAGCAGCCTTTCTTCTTTACCGCAATATGGCTGACCGGTCTTGCAATTATGTTTGCCCCAGGGACTCAAGCCAAACAACACACCGCCGACATAGCAGAGAATGCATATAGGCCAAGCCCAGTCGTAATTTCCATATTTAACTCCGATCAACAAACCCGACAAGATGATGAAAGCGGTAACGGGCAGTCTCCAAATGGGGACGCATCCGTGCAGTGGGTGCTTGTAATCGTCACTAGCATCACAGCCGGACTTATTTGCTGGCAGGCTTGGGAAACTAGGCGGGCTGCTCAAGCTGCTGCCGACAGCGTTGGTGAAATTAAGAGACAAGCCGACATTATGGAAAGCCAAAAGGAGATTCTTGAAAAATCGGTTAAGGCTGCTGAGGATAATGCTAGTGCTGCTAAATCTGGGGCTGAGGCCGCTAACAAGAATGTCGAAATATTTATCAGCAAAGAACGCGCCAAACTGACCGTCGTTCCTAAGCCGTTGAGTTTGGTCCCCGCGTTCCCGGATATCCCTTCCGCCTATGTCGTCAAATTTGACGTGAGTATCTATGGTGAAACCCGAGCTGATGTACTGGATAGCGGATGTGTAGCCTATATCGTTCCTTTGGAAAGTATAGAAGAACCTGGCTTGGGTTCTGGAGTCATGCTCCATATGTCCCGTCTGTCCAAGATCATCACGCCAAACACGCCACCCCAAGAACAATGGTCTCTGCTTTTCCCCCTGAGCGGGCCAGACCATGCGTTGCTCATCGAAATTAAGGAAAGTCGATGGGCTGTAGGTCTTCGTGGGTTTATTAAATATCGGGATGTTTTTGACAGGGAAAGGTTTACCAATTTTAGACTCAAGTGGCAGTACAGTACGATACCCGTTCCCCCGGGCAGCGAACGCCCGGGAAGCTGGTATATAAGTGGCGCTCCCGAAGAAAACCAAGAGACCTAGAATCCAAATTAGGACACTACCCGCCGATGGACACGTTAGAGGAAGCACTACGCGGGACCGGCTTTCGGCTCGGCGCCGGCAAGCGGGCTGCCGTGAAGATGTTCCGCGATGCGCGCCGCAAGGGGCCGCGGCACCACGCGCGAAAGGTCCTCCGCGCTGGCCAGGCGCACGCGCGCCACGCTTCCGAATTCGCGCAGGAGTTTTCGCACCGTTTGGGAACCCACGCCCGGGATTTCGTCCAGTTCGGTGCTGAGCGTGCGGCGAGAGCGTCGCTGGCGGTGAAAACCGACCGCAAAGCGATGGGTCTCATCGCGGATTTGCTGAATCAGGTGCAGCAAAGGCGAATGCTTTTCCAGGCGAATGGGCTCGTTCTCCTGGCCGAGAACGAACAGAATCTCCTCCTGCTTGGCGATGGCCGCCACGGGCTGGTTGATGATTTCCAGCTTCTCCAATGCTTGCGCCGCGGCGTGAAGTTGTCCGAGTCCACCATCGATCAGGATCAGGTCGGGCATTTGCTTTTGCTCGTTTTGCACGCGGCGGTAGCGTCGCTCCACAGTCTCGCGCATGCTGGCAAAATCGTCGTTGCCCCACTCTCCGCGAATGATGAACTTGCGGTAGCCGGACTTGCGCATGCGCCCGTTTTCCCAGACCACCATGGACGCTACCGTGTCCGTGCCCTGAAGGTGCGAAATATCGAAGCTCTCGATGCGCTTGGGCGGAGCGGGGAGGTTCAGCGTGGATTCGAGCGCTTCGGCAATGGCCTTGGAGTTCGGTCTGAGCACGCGGAAGCGCTGCTCGAAAGAGTGGCGCGCGTTCTTTTCCACCAGGTCCAGGAACGCGTGCTTGGGGCCGCGCTGTGGCACGGAGATCTCCACGCGGCGGTAGGGAAGGTCGAGAGTCGCGGCGCGCTCGGAGAGAATCTCTTCGAGCAGTTGGCGATCCTCGAAGTCGCGCAGGACGTGGATGGCGCGGGGCAGATAAGCGGCTTCCAGATACAGCTGCTTGAGCACGGAGGGAAGGAACTCATCGGGATCGAAATTCTCGAGGTCCTCCCAATAGAAATCGCGGCGATCCACCACGCGGCCGCCGCGAATGTGAAAGAGGTTCACGGCGACCTGGGGAGGCTCGGCATACCAGGCCAGGACGTCGGTATCGTCGCCGGCCGCCGCAGCGATCTTCTGTCGCTCTTCGATCTCCTCGAGGGTGCGCAGCAGGTCGCGGTATCCCGCGGCCTGCTCGTAACGCTGGGCCTCGGAAGCCTGATTCATGCGCGCGCCGAGGCTGACGAGCAGATCGTGGCGCCTTCCTTCGAGAAACGTGCGCGCGTCGTGCGCGGCTTCCGCATACTTGTCGTCGGAGACCAGGCCGGGCACGCAGGGGCCCCAGCAGCGGCGAATGTAATACTGAAGGCAGGGGCGGGGATGCTGCCGCTCGAGATCGACAGTGCAGGACGGGACGCGGAACGTCTTGTGAATGAAGTGCACGATGCGATAGGCGAGGCTATGGGGGAAGAACGGGCCGAAATAGATCGAACCGTCTTTGCGCAGCCGTCGTGTGACGTACACGCGCGGATATTTTTCAAAGGCCGTGAAGCGAATATAGGGGTAGGTCTTATCGTCCCGCAGCAGGACATTGAATTTGGGCTGATAGCGCTTGATGAGATTATTTTCGAGTGCCAAGGCCTCGCGTTCGTTATCGACCACGATGTAATCGAGGTCGGCGATCTCGCGCACCAGCGAGCCGGTCTTGGCGTCCACCCATCTCGCTTCGAGAAAGTAGGAACGAACCCGCGAACGCAGGGAGCGGGCCTTGCCGACGTACAGAATTGTGCCGAGGGCATCCTTGAACAGGTAGACACCAGCATCCAAGGGAAGTTGACCGGCTTTTTCCCGGAGTTCCATTTGCGGAGTTACAATTGCCAGCAGGTTCCCGATGGCCGGAAACTCGTGCCGCAGGCAACATTTATGATAACAAAGCGAATCTTATCGGCGAAAACCGTGGGGCTCGCGAAAGCGACGCGGCCGGTGAAAACCATGCATAGCGCGCATATCCGGCAGGGTCGTTTGGCGAAGCTGTTTTTCGTTCTTTTCGCCGCGTGCTTGATTTCGCTGCTTGTCCCCAGGACGGCATCAGCGCAAGCATCGGCGCTGGAGATTCCCCCTGTGCCACCTCCCGCGGAACCGCCGCCCCCGCCCGAGCCGCCCAAGCCGGTGTTCGATCCGTTGCGCGCGAACAAGAGCCTCGAAGTCGGCAGCTTCTATATGAAGCGCGGCAATTACGACGCTGCCATCGATCGCTTCACGGACGCCACGCAATTCGAGCCGGGTCTGGCACGGTCGTACTCTCTATTGGGCGAGGCCTACGAACACAAGGGCGACGTGGATAATGCCCTGGCCGCCTACCGAAAATACTTGCGGCTTCTTCACAACGGTCCCGACCGCGAGAAAGTTCAGAAGCACATTGAGAAGCTGGAAGGCCAGTCGCATGGCCAATCTGGGCACGCGCAGGAACAAACCAAACAGAAATCAGGGTAAGCGGTCGAGGAATCTTCTGGCGCGCTCGTAATTCGCGTAGCGCTTTTCTTCCGTCCGAAATTGCAAGGAGTGGGCTTCGATGCCGCAGCGCGCCGCGCGCAGCGGATGCTTGACGTGCAGCATCTCGTGGAAGAGCACATATTCCACGGCATATTGCGGAACGCAAGCGCGGTCCAGCCAGCGATTCATCACGATCTGATCGAGCGCCGGGTCGAAGCAGCCGAATTGCGCCCGCCAGGTGCGTCCGCTCCAGCCGAGGCGGGGGCGGTGCAGCCGTCCGCCGAAATACTTGCGGTTGAGGCGCGTGAACATGGGCGCGAGATCGTAGATCGCGCCGCGCGGGCCGGTTTTGACGAGGCGTCCCCGGCCGCGGCGAAGCCGGGCGACTTTGCGGCGGGTGCGCGGCGAAACCGTGAAACTCCGATAAGCGCTGAGAATTTCGCGGGGCGCGCGCCGGCGGTAGACGCGGGACAAGAGGATCGCTGCGGCGGCCTCGAGAACCGCCATAGGCGCGCCAGACAAGGCGTCCGAGAGGCGCACATAGGCGGTCTCTTCGCGCAGGCGGATGGTGTGCATCAAATTGGCGTAGGGATAAAACTCCACTTCAAACCGCGGCGGACGTCCGTGGCAGCCCAAGCGGGTGTAGAGGCGCTGAAAGATGACGGCGCCGCCGGGGACGGGAGCACGAGACGTGGCTGAGCGCTTCATTGCGGTTTGCGGCGCACGGGCGGCGGAGCGTTCTCCTTGATTGCGTCGTCGGCGTCATTGATCGCTTCGCTGGTGGCGTCGATGGCGTCGTCGAGATTGTCCTTGTAGGCCTGGACGGCCTGGCCCTTCGCGGACAGGGTCTTTAGATAAGCGAGAAATTCGGGCGCGCGGCTTTGCATCTCCTTAATGGCGCCGCGAACGTCCTGCTGCTTTTCAACGCCGAGCTGGATGGAGTCCGAAGCGTCGTCGATGCAGCCGGCATAGGCGTTGATGAGGGTGTTAATGCGGTCGTCACGATGCAATTCCGCGGGATGGGCGAATTCGTATTGCAGCTTTTTGATGCGATCGGCCGCGAAGGAGATGAACAGCTTGATGCGATCGTTGGGCGTTTCCGAATCGCGAATCTGATCCGCTTCGTTGTCGCTGAGGTAGTCCTTTTTGCCCTGGGCGAACGCGGGAGAGCGCGTCGCGGCAAGACCCATGATGAGAAGAGAGACGAGCGCGAGCGGAAATGCGCGGGATGCCAGTTTCCTCATGGGTCTACTCTCTTGGGTCCTTTATTGCCGCCGTCGGGAAAGAGCTGGTCCATCAGCGTCGCCTGGGATTTGGCCAGATCCGATCTTACCGCCTGAAACCAAGGCCTCTTATCGTAAGGGAGCGAATCGATCACATCGTCCACGCGCCGCAACGTTTGCCGCAGGCTGATTTGCAGCTCCTTGAAACCGCCGGGATGTTTTTCCGCGTTCAGGCCGGTGGTGGCGAGGGCCTTGACGGAGAGTTCCACTTCGTCCCGATAGTGCTCGAGATCGGAGAGAGCCTGCTCTTCATTGTCGGACTTCAAGTCCGCGCGAACCTGGTCGAGTTCCAAGCGGCCGTCTTTGGCAAGGATCTTGGCCTTGGCCACGGGATCACGTTCCAGTTCATACTGGGCCTCAAACTTGGCGAGGGAGTCCTGGGCCGCGAGTTCGCGGCTGAGGCCAGAGCAGATCGAGAAGCAAGCCATGAAAATTAAAAGCCGTTGCACGAATCGAAAGTCGTCACTGGAACGCCGCCCCACTTTATTTTCCGGAGCTCCGGCTCAACTCGCGAAGCAGAAGCGTCAGTCGCGCTTGCGCCTGAAACTCCTGATCGGGGCGCTCGCCTCGGTCCAATTCGAGAAATTTCCGATAGGCGGCGGCTGCTTCGGGTTTCCGTCCTAGTTTATCGCACGAGAGGGCGCGAAAAAACCAATTGATGGCGGTGGGAGTTTCTCGCTGAGCAAGGAGATCGAGAGTGGAGAGCACGGCTTCGTACTGTGCGGAGAGGTAATAGACGCTGGAGAGCTCGCCCAAGGCTTCCGGGTTGGCGGGAGCCAGTTGCAGCGAGCGCTGCAATTCGGTTTGGGCAGCGGGGTAATCGTGCAATTCCATTTTGGTGTGGCCGAGCCAGAGGTGAAGTTGCGCGTCGTCGGGGGATGCGGCCAGCGCTTTGGTGAATGCGGCGTCGGCGTCGGTCCACTGCTTCTGCTGCATATAAATGCTTCCGCGCAGCTTGCCGGCTTCGGCGCTGGGCGCCGCACCGGAATCGAGCCGGTCCAATTCGGCGAGCGAGTCGTCCAAGCGATTCAGATTTTGCAGGGCGACGGCGCGCTCGAAGCGGGCTTGGCGGTCATCAGGAGTGGCCTGCAAATAGTCCTCGAGAATATCGACGGCCTCGGCGTTCTTCTGCTGGCGGAGCAAAGATTCGGCCAAGCCCAGCTGCGCGGGCGGGGAATCGGGCTTCAGGGCGAGGGTCTGGCGATAGGTTGACTCGGCCGCCGGGGATTGGCCGTCGGCGAGCAGCACGCGAGCGAGCGAGACAAGGATGGCGTCGTCTTTAGGAGCGAGCGCGGTGGCAGCACGATATTGCGCGATGGCCTCCGCGCGTTTCCCGGCGCGCTCGAGCGCTTCCCCGGCGAGGTAAACGGGCCGAACCTGGCCGGGCGTGAGCTGGGCGGCGCGTTCGAAGGATGCGGCCGCGGAGGCGGGATCGGAATCGAGCAGCAGCAGGCCTAGGTTCAAATGAGCCGGGGGGTAATTCGCGTCGAGCGAAATGGCCTGGCGAAATTCGGCGATGGCTTCGGGATTTCTCTTCAGCTGGGAATAGGCAACGCCGAGGTCGAAGTGGGGCAGGGCGTCGGTGGGTTTTGCGGCGACAACCTTTTCGAGCAGAGGAACAGCCGCGGCGTAATCCTTGCGATCGAGCGCCTCCTGAGCCTGGGCCAGGAGTGGAGCGACGGACGATGCTGAAATGTTCTGCCGCGCGACGGATGCACGCGGCGCCACAACGAGAATGAACAACACGAGTGCGACGAAATTGCTACAGGCTCGAATCATTGAGCACATTGTATGAAAAATCGATGCGAGATTCTTCGACTTTGCGTCACGCCGACGCGAAGGCCTCAGGTCTCGCCAGCGACTTCTTTTATTACGTGCGCTGACGCGCCGGGCGCAGGCGCGACCTGAGCCACAAAGCTTCGCTCAAGAGGACATATTCCGAGATGCAATTCAGCCTTTCGCTGGGCGACTTTTCTTGGAGCTTCGGGCGTCGCCGTGCCCATTATTATGATTCTTTAGCGCGGCCTTGAGATATTTTCCGGTGTAGGAGTGCGGGTTTCGAGCAACCTGCTCGGGAGTTCCGGTAGCCACAATCGCGCCACCCTGCGCGCCACCTTCGGGTCCCAGATCGATCACCCAATCGGCCGATTTGATCACGTCCAGATTGTGCTCGATGACGATGAGCGACGCGCCGCCGTCGAGGAGCTTGCGAAAGGCGGTGAGCAGCTTCTGGATATCGTCGAAATGCAAGCCGGTGGTGGGCTCATCGAGAATGTAAAGGACGCCGGGATTGGCGGTGTGAATCAGGTGCGAGGCGAGTTTCAGCCGCTGGGCTTCGCCGCCGGAAAGCGTGGTGGCGGATTGGCCCAGGCGCAAGTAGCCCAGGCCCACTTCGTCGAGAATCTTGAGCTTGGAGGTCACGCGAGGGACGCCGGCGAAAAAGTGCAAGGCCTCATGCACGGTGAGGCCGAGGACTTCGTGAACGTTCTTGTCGCGATAGCGCACTTCTAGGACGGCGCTCTTGAAGCGGGTGCCGCGGCACTCTTCGCAGATCAATTCGACGTCGGCGAGGAACTGCATCTCCACGGTGACGGTGCCATCGCCCTCGCAAGCTTCGCAGCGGCCGCCGGGGATGTTGAAGGAGAAATGGCCGGCGCCCAAACCGCGCCGCTTGGCGTCTGGAGTGGAGGCGAAGAGTTCGCGGATGGCATCGAAGGCCTTCAAGTAAGTAGCGGGATTGGAGCGCGGGGTGCGGCCGATTGGGGATTGGTCCACCAGAACGACCTGGTCGATCAGCGTATCGCCTTCGATGCGGTCGCAAAGCTCCTTGAAATTGACTCCGGCGCGCTTGGCCTCCAGCGCTTTGTAGAGGACATCGTAGATCAGCGTGGATTTGCCGGAGCCGGAGACGCCGGTGACGGCGACCATGGCGCCGAGGGGAAACATGACGTCGATATCGCGGAGATTGTGGGCGTGGGCGCCGAAGACGCGCAGAAAACGGCGCGAAGGCTTACGGCGCAGCGAGGGCACGGGAATCCGCAGTTCGCCATTGAGGTAGCGGGCGGTGAGGGATTCAGCGGACTGCAGGAGCTTCTCACGCGGGCCGCAGAAGAGCAGCTCGCCGCCGGATTCGCCGGCGCCGGGCCCGAGATCGAGGACGTAATCGGAGGCGGCGATAGTTTCGGCGTCATGCTCGACGACCAGGATGGTGTTGCCGAGATCGCGCAGGCTTTTGAGAATGTCGATGAGCCGGTGGGTATCGCGGGGATGCAGGCCGATGGAGGGCTCGTCGAGAACGTAGAGCGCGCCGACCAACTGCGAGCCCAGCGAAGTGGCGAGCTGGATACGCTGGGCTTCGCCGCCGGAGAGCGTGGAGGTGAGGCGATCGAGGGTGAGGTAATCGAGCCCGACCTGGTCGAGAAAGCGAAGCCGCTGCTGAATTTCCTGGAGGATTCTTTCGGCGATGGCGGCGGCTTCGGGCGCGAGTTCGAGAGAATCGAAGAACTGGCGGGCCTCGGTGACGGTGAGCGCGCAGACTTCGGTGATCGATTTTCCGTTGATGCGCACGGCGCGGGCTTCGGGGCGAAGGCGCGTGCCGCCACAATCGGGGCAAGTGGCATAGCCGCGATAGCGGCTGAGAAAGACGCGCACGTGCAGCTTGTATTTCTTGCGCTCAAGCCAGGCGAAGAAGCCGTTGACGCCGGGGAAGTCGGCGTCCTCATCGCCCTCGACGATGGCGTCGCGCTGCTCGGCGGTGAGCTGGCGAAACGGGACGTCCACGGGAATGCCGCGGGAGCGGGCGAAGCGCTTCAGGTCCTGCCAAAGCTGGCGATAGCGGGGCTTGGTCCAGGGCTGCACGACGCCTTCGTTAATGGATTTGCCGCGATCGGGGATGACCAGGTCGATATCGAAGTCGATGGTATTGCCGAAGCCCTGGCAGCGCGGGCAGGCGCCGTAAGGATTATTGAAGGAGAACAGGCGCGGCTCGGGCTCCTGATAGGCGAGGCCGCACTTCTTGCACTCGAAGCGATCGCTGAAGACGATGCGCTCGGTTTCAGGATGCGTCTCCGAGGGAGGAAATTCGAGGATGGCTTCGCCCTTGCCTTCGCGATAGCAGATCTCCACGGAGTCGGCCAGACGGGAGCGGATTTCGGGGGAGATGACCAGGCGATCGACGATCACGTAGACAGGCTGCGAGAAATCGACATCGAGCAAAGTTTCCGGGGAAGAGAATTCGTGCATCTGCCCGGACTGGTAGAGGCGATTGAAGCCGCGCTTCTGGAGATCGAGCAGGGCTTGCTGGACGTTTGAGCGCGGGGGCGCTTGTGAAGGCGTGGCTGCTGGAGTTGCGGAGGCTGACTTTCGCGCGGGCTTCTTGGCCGGTTCGGGAAGGGACAGGCGATACAGCACGTAGAATCGGCGGCCGGGCTCGAGCGCGAGGACGCGGGAGGTGATCGAGTCTATGGTGTCGCGACGGATTTCGGCGCCGCAACGGGTGCAGAAAGTGCGGCCGGCCCGGGCGTACAGCAGCCGCAGGTAGTCGTAAATTTCGGTGGCGGTGGCCACGGTGGAGCGCGGGTTGCGCGTGGCGTTTTTCTGCTTGATGGCAATGGCCGGGGCGATGCCGGAGATTTCGTCGACGTCGGGCTTTTCGATGCGCTCGAGGAACTGGCGCGCATAGGCGGAGAGCGATTCGATGTAGCGGCGCTGGCCTTCGGCGTAGATGGTGTCGAAAGCGAGGCTGGATTTGCCGGAGCCGGAGACGCCGGTGACGACGGTGATGGCGTTGTGGGGGATTTCGAAGCTGATGTTTTTGAGGTTGTGGACGCGCGCGCCGGAGACGGCGATGGAGGCGGGCTCGTCGATGGCCGGTGGGGTGTTCTGGGGGGCGATTTCCGTTTTTTCGTTCACAAGTCCTGCACAGTCGAAATTCTGAGCCGCGATTAACGCAGCTTTTCAGAAGAAGGTCGCGGTGGGACAGGATTATCCGCTTTGCCCGTTGCTTCCGGCGAGCCTATGTGATCGGCAAGATCCTCGCCGCTAAAGCCGCCTGTGTAGCTTTCATCGATTTCGGGCAGCATGGAAGCGTTCCAGTCATACCATTGCGCCACGAGGCGGTCGTAAACGTCCCTTTGGCGCACCTTTAGATTGGCGCGTTCCATGGGATCATCGGCGACGTTGAACAGAAAGGTGTTGTCAAGAATCTTCAGGTATTTGTAGGCGCCGTCGCGCGCGGCCCGCTGCGCGTTGGCCTTGTAACGCCAGAAGAGCTTGCGCGGGACAGGGGCGGCATTCTGCATGAGCGCAGGCAGCAGATTCATGCCGTCGGATGGGGATGCCGGATCGGGAGCTGTGCCGGCGGCGGCGAGCAGGGTGGGCAGCCAATCCATGCTGATGGCCACCTGATCGGTGGTGCGGCCTTGGGGAATGCGTGCGGGCCAACTGATCACCGCGGGGATGCGCAGACCTCCTTCGAGGAGCTCCGTTTTTCTGCCGGTGAATGGCCAGGTGTCGGCGAAGCGCTCGCCGCCATTGTCGCTGGTGAAAATAGCGATGGTGTTGTCGCTCAAACCGTTCGCTTCGAGCGCCTGGAGCACGCGGCCGATCTGCAGATCCATCTCCTCGATCATGCGTTCATAGGTTTTCTGGGTACCGCCGTCAAAATCGTTCAAAGGGGCGTCAAGCAGGCGGTTCGCTTCGGCCTGATCGCCGGGCGCTTCCCAGGGCCAGTGCGGGGCGTTGAAGTGGAGGCTGAGCAGAAACGGTTGGCCCGACTTGGCGTAGGAGTTGACCACGTCCACGGCCCGGCTGCCCAGCAAATCGGTCAAATAGCCTGTCTGGTGGACGGGAACATCATCGTCCCACAGGTCCTCCAGGTGGTCTGTGCCGGTATGCGTGTAGTAATCGAGTGCGCCGCCGCGAAAGCCGTAGAAGTGATCGTATCCGCTTGGCAACGGGCCGAACTTGGGCAAGACACCGAGGTGCCATTTTCCAACCAAAGTTGTGCCATACCCGGCTTTCTTCAGCAGGCTGGGCAAGGTGGGTTGCTCGGGAGGCAAGCCCACCTGTGGGCGGTTGCCCGAAAGCGGCTCCTCGAGTCCCACGGCGAGCCGATATTGGTAACGCCCGGTGATCAAGGCCGTGCGCGTGGCCGTGCACACGGCGGAGTTCGCATAGGCTTGCAGGAAGCGGACTCCCCGCGTGGCCATGCGGTCAATATTCGGCGTGCTCAGATCGGGGCGGCCGTAGCAGGAGACGTCGGCATAGCCGAGATCGTCAGCGAGGAAGAAGACGATATTCGGGGGCTGCGAGGACGCTTGTCCCCAGACGTCGTCAACGCCCGAGGCGAGGGCCAGAGTTCCGATAGCGGCGGTACGCAAAACGGATCGGCGAGTGATAGCCGTCGGCGACATAGAAATTCCCTTGACCCGCTAGCTAGACGAGAATTCTCAATAAGCGGCTACAGAATGCGCGAGATTCCCAGGGTCTTAACGAAAAATTATACGTCGTGGGAAGCGGGGGCAGCAAATGGAAGCGGACGAACGGCCGAGAGGCGTGCGCTGGGGACTCCCAGCCTCGCGCGGAATGACAACGGTTGCGCCGCTGTGCGCCCGAAACGGGGGAATCGTCGGCAGATGTCCGGTTGAGAATATATTCCGTCATACTAGTTGAGAATCGATGCGGTGCAGAGGCGGAGAGATGGCGTTTAAGCGGATTGTGTGGGTGGTGCTGGATAGCGTGGGGATCGGCGCTCTGCCGGACGCGGATGAATATGGCGACAGGGGGCGAAGCACGCTGGGGCACGTCGCCGAATCGCGCGCTCTGGCGATTCGGAACCTGGTGTGGATGGGGCTTGCGAATATCGAGCCGCTGGCGCACTTGACGCCGGCCAATGCGCCGCTTGCGTGCTTTGGCAAAGGCGCCACGCGCTCACCGGGGAAAGATACGACGACGGGACATTGGGAGATGGCCGGAATCTGGCTGCCGCAAGCGTTTCCCGTGTATCCGCAGGGCTTTCCGCCGGAAGTCATGGAGGCCTTCGAGCGCGCCATCGGACGAAGGACGCTGGGGAACAAGCCGGCGAGCGGCACGGAAATCTTGAAAGAGCTCGGCGCGGAGCACCTGCGCACGGGTTACCCCATCGTGTATACCTCGGGCGACAGCGTTTTCCAGATTGCCGCCCACGAAGACGTGATTCCGTTGGCGGAGCTTTATCGGTATTGCCAGATCGCGCGAAAGATTCTGGACGGACCGCATCGCGTGGGTCGCGTGATCGCGCGGCCTTTTACGGGCGTGCCGGGGAATTTCCGGCGCACGGAACGGCGGCACGATTACGCGGTGGAGCCGCCGAAGCCGATGCTGCTGGACGCGCTGGCGGAGCGCGGCGTGAACGTGCTGGGGATCGGGAAGATCCACGACATCTATAACGGGCGGGGCGTGGGGAACTACGTCACGACAAAAAGCAATGCGGATGGAATGGAGAAGCTGGGCGAGGCGATGGAACGGCAGCGCGATGGGCTGATCTTCGCGAACCTGGTGGATTTCGACATGCTGTACGGGCATCGCAAGGACGTGGAGGGTTTCGCGCGATCGCTGGAAGAGTTCGATGCGCTGCTGGGGCCGCTGCTGGCGGGACTCGCGCAGACCGATCTGCTTCTGATTACGGCGGACCACGGGTGCGATCCCGATCCTCGCTGGCCTACGACGGATCACTCGCGGGAGTACGTGCCGATATTGGCGCACAGCCCGGGAGGGCAGCACGGCAGGAATTTAGGGGTGCGCGCGACGCTGGCCGACATGGGGCAGACCGTGGCGGAGAATTTTGGCGGAACGATTCCGCACGGCGAGAGTTTCCTGGGGGAGTTACTGAGCCGCGAAGTGAAGAGCGCGTATCTGGACTAAGTCTTCGGGGTGCGCGGTAGCCGCGGCAAGAGAGAAGCAGATTCTTCGCTTGGAACGATGTCGGGCGAGGTCGCCGCACTATGGCAACCGGATGAGGAGCCTGGCCGAATCAGGCCGGGCTTCAGTTACCTGAAGGGGACGAAACGGGGCCGCGGGCGTAGTAGCCGGTGCGCGTTCGCACCTGGAGCTTACCGTGCTGCGGCTGTTGCAACATGCTGACTTGCACGGCACGGAAAGAGCCGTCGCGAGCCGGGTTGGTGGAGTAATAGGCAACCGTGTATTGATTGCGAATATCGCGGGCGATCTGGTCGCAGATGGTTTCCGTATCCGTGACATTTTCCGGGAAAAAGGCGATGCCGCCGGTCGAGGTGGCCAATTCTGTAAGGGCGCGGCGGGCCTTTTTCATATCGCCGCGGTTGTGCTTGATATCGTCGTCGCTGAAGATCCCGATGCAGTAGATCAGGGCATCGGAGCGCTGGGCTTCCTGCACGGCATTGGCGAGGGAGCGGCGGCTGGCGTTATCGACGCCATCGGTGACGACCAGCAGGACCTTCTTATCCTTGGCGCCCTTCTTCAAGTGATCGAGGGAGCCAATCACTGCGTCGTAGAGGGCGGTACTGCCGCGGGCGTCGATGCGCTCGAGGGCGTCCTTCATTTCAGTGATGTCGTTGGTGAAATCGTGAACCGTGTCCAGATAGAAGTCGTCGTTGAAATTGACGACGAAGGCTTCGTCCTGGGGGTTGCTGGTCTTTACCAGGGTCAAAGCGGCTGCGTTGACCTGGGGGCGCTTGTCCCGCATGCTGCCGCTATTGTCGATCACCAGGCCCATGCTTACCGGCACGTCTTCCTGGCTGAACACCGAAATTTTTTGTTCGACCTTGTCTTCCACTACGCGGAACTCGTTCTCCTTGAGTCCGGGGACGAACTGTCCGCGATCGTTGACGACGGAGACGTGCAGGACGACGAGGTTGACGTCCTTGCGGATGGAGTAGTCGGGCGACGACTCGACAGGCGCCTGGGGCGCTGCAGGCTGCGCCGGACGCTGCGCAAGCAGCGGCGAAGCAAGCGCAAGGGCCAGCGTGGCGGCTGTGAAAATCAACGCGAGCGCGGAGAACTTATTGACCGGGCGCGTAGTATCCCGTCTTGGCGTACACATTGAGAGGCGGCAGCCCCTTAGGAGCCAGCAGCTTGACTTTGATTTTTCGCCAAGTGCCATTGTGGCGCGGATTGCTTGGTTTATATCCGAGGACATATTGGTTACGCAGCTCCATTCCAATCTTTGAGGCAATGTCGGGCAAATCGCCCAGGCTCGATACCGGGAAGACGCGGCCACCGGTCATTTCCGCGAGCTCCGAAAGCAGGCTGGGACCGTAGCGCTCTTCGGTGGTTCGCCCCATGTCGCTGACATCAAAAATTCCCATGGCGTAGAGCTGGCAATCCGCCTCTTTCAGGAAGTTCCGGATGTCGGCTTCGTTGTAACGACTATGATTATCGCCCCCGTCGGAGATGATGAGCAAGGCGCGCTTGCCGTTGCGTGCACCCCTCATCTGGCTGAGGCCGAGATAGATGCCATCGAGCAGGGCGGTGCGGCCCTTGGCCACGGTAAACATCATGCGGCTTTCCAATTCTTCGATGCTGGAGGTGAAGCGGCTGCTTACCTCGGCGCGGTCGTTGAAGCTGACCAGGAAAAATTCGTCCTGGGGATTGGCGGTGCGCAGGAACTGAACGGCGGCCTGGCGAGCCTTATCGACCTTGTCGGCCATGCTGCCGCTCATATCGAAGATCAAACCGATGGAGATGGGAACGTCTTCGCTGGAGAACGTGGAGATTTCCTGTTCGACGCCATCCTCATAGACCTTGAAATTTTCCTTATCCAAACCCGTGACCAAGCGGCTATAGGGATCGGTGACGGTCACGTTCACCAGGGCCATCTCCACATCCATCTTGATGCCGCTGGACTTTTTGGTTTCCGGTTGAGTGGGGGATTCGGGGCCTGTGACCTGCGCGAGGAGGGGGGCGATGAACAGGGCGAGCACACCAGATGCGACCAGAGCCAAATACGGCAGCCGATGCCCCTTACCTCTTGCCATCCATAACTCCCTCCCGGCTTAGCCGGGCGGCTGCGGGAAACGCGCAGCCAGTCTAGCACCACTCCATGCGCGAGCAAAGCGCTGGTTGCTGTAGTTGACCTCGTCCAGAGCGGTAGAGCCGAGCCGCAGCAAACGTCCGGCAGCCGGCGGAAGAATGCGGGCTCGGCGGTATGCTAGCATCGTTGCAAGGGCTATCATTCCGTGAGATGAATTAAGTACAAAACGGAGACAAGGTCGAGACAACGGAGTCCAGGACAGGTTGCCCACGATGAACACAGTAGCCGTGATTCCCGCACGCTATGGCTCGACTCGCTTGCCAGGAAAGCCGCTGATTTCCATCGGCGGCAAGACCATGATCGAAAGGGTGTGGGAGCGGACGCGGCAAGCCAAATTGGTTTCCAAGGTGATTGTCGCTACCGACGACGAACGAATCGCCAGCGCGGTGCGCTCGTTTGGCGGGGAAGTGGCGCTGACGCGCGCCGACCATCGTTCCGGCACGGAACGAGTGGCCGAGGTGGCGGCGGCCCATGCGGAGGCCGAGATTCTGGTGAATGTGCAAGGGGACATGCCGCTGATCGATCCGGCCGCGATCGATGCGGCGATCGAAGCGTTGCGCGAAGACGAGAGCGTGAACATGGCTACGCTTGCCGTGCCGATCAGCAACGCCGCGGAGATCATGGATCCAAACGTGGTGAAGACGGTGGTGGATTTCGACGGCAATGCGCTCTACTTTTCCCGGGCTCCCATCCCCTGGGTGAGAGACCGGGGCGGCCCGGTGCACGCGAAGCATTTAAAGCATCTGGGGTTGTATGTGTTCCGGCGGGAGGCGCTGCTGGAATTTGCGACCTTTCCGCAAGGGGATTTGGAGCGCATCGAGCAGCTGGAGCAGTTGCGCTGGCTGGAGAATGGCAATCGCATTCGGGTGGCGGAAATCGAGCAGGAATCGGTGGAAGTGGATACGCCGGAAGACGTGAAGAGAGTGGAGAAGATGCTGGCCAGCCGCGCGGGGGCGTGAGGAGTTTTGACCTTTTGTGTTTCGATTTAGGACAGGCAAACCGGCCCAGTACCGACCGGAGCGATGGGGCACACTTGAGACCGAAACTGTGATATGATCAGTTTGCGTTTGTTGCTCTTGTACAAACCTTTGGATTCGTTTAAAGGGGCTGCGAGCCGACACAACTCGCGCCCTTTTTTGTTTTCGGCTGAGGGCGCTCGAGAGACACCAAATAGCCCAAGAAAAGAGAAAAAAATCAGTGAAAGAACAAGGAACTGTGAAGTGGTTTAATGCCAGCAAGGGTTTCGGATTCATTCAGCGCCAGAGCGGCGAGGATGTGTTCGTGCATCACTCGGCCATTCAGGCGGAGGGATACCGGAGCCTGAACGAGGGCCAAGCGGTGGAATTCGAGGTTCGCAAGGGCCCCAAGGGCTTGCAGGCAGAAAACGTCGTCGGCCTCTAGTAGGAGAAAAAGGGCGGGCCGAGCTTCCGGCCCGCCCTCCTTTTGCGGGTTGTAGTGAATCCAAGCCCCAGGAGATGGGCGGCTGATGGCCGATCCGTTTATCGTGCAGTATGTTGGATTTACGGCAGGCACTCTGGTTCGCGAATACAGCTTCGTGGTTCGTGACGAAGCCAGGCAATCCCGCGAATACACCGTGACCATTGCCAACGAAGCCTTCGTATCCCATCGAGTGCAGTATCAGGACGGGCCCAATGTTTGTTCCCTCAGGCTCCATCGAGAACTGTCCGCCGGCACCGATCATCTGCCAACGGCACAGTTTTGCGTGACCGACTCAGAATTAGCCGACTATCAAAACGACCATAAGGCCAAAGCGGTGAAAAGATTTCAACCGCGGAAGCCTGAAGATTAATCTAAGTCCATAAAGCGCTCATTCGGATCGGAGAATTCTTGTCACCGGGAAAAGAAGACACGTTCGACCACGTCGATCAGCTCATCATGCTGGGCAAAGAGCGGGGATACCTGCTTTTTGAAGAGGTGAATGACATGATGCCGCCGGACATCACCTCGCCCGAAGAGATCAACGACCTGCTTTCCACGTTCGAGCGGTACGGCATCAAGATGTACGAAGACGTGTCCGCCGCAAAAGCCGCGGCCTCGGCGCTGGAAGCCGGCGAAACGCTGGAAACGGAAACAAAGGAGGAGGACGCTCCCGCCCAGGAGGCAGAGCTCGATCTGACTCCGGACCTGATCAACAAGACGAACGATCCCGTACGCATCTATTTGCGTGAGATGGGCACCGTTCCCTTGCTGACGCGCGAGGGCGAGGTGGCGCTGGCCAAGCGCATCGAGCGCGGCAGGCTGCTGGTGCTGAAAACCATCACGCGTTCTCCCATCGTAATCAAAGAGCTGCTGGAAGTGAGGAAGGATCTGATCGAAGGCCGCCGCTCGGTGAAAGAAGTCGTGGTCTTCGATGAAGAAGAGTTCAAGGAAGAGAATATTGAAAAGAAGACGCGGCAAATTCAGAAGACTCTGGATAAGATTGCCGCTCTTTACGACACCGCTTTGAAACAGGCCGCCCGGCTGGCGCGCACTCCGAAATCGAAGAAGCGGCCCTATCTGCAGGCGCGTTACGCGCTCTCCCGGACGCGTATCCAGATGTCCCTGGTGGCGCGGTCGCTGGAGTTGAACGAGCGGGAGCGCAACCGGCTGATCGCCAAGCTCCGGCAGACGGTGGAGCGGCTGCATTCGCTGGAACGGGAGATGGGCAAAATCGAACGCCGCGGCGACGCATCCAAGCGCGACGCGGCGACCCGGCGCGAACTCGGCATGCGCCGCGCGGACCGGGCGGAAATGTCCGACTCCGGCGAGGTTGGCCTGACCGAACTGAAGCGGGCTCTGCAGCGGATCGTGCGCGGAGAGGCCGTAACGCAGCAGGCAAAAAAGGAGCTGACGCAGGCGAACCTGCGCCTCGTGGTATCTATCGCCAAGAAATATACCTATCACGGGCTGCAGTTCCTGGATTTGATCCAGGAAGGGAATATCGGCCTGATGAGGGGCGCGGAAAAGTTCGAGTGGCGCCGCGGTTATAAGTTTTCAACGTACGCAACCTGGTGGATTCGCCAGGCGATTACGCGCGCCATCGCCGACCAGGCGCGCACCATACGCGTGCCGGTGCACATGATCGAGCACATCAACAAAATGATACGCGCCAGCCGGGAGATGGTGCAGGAACTGGGCCGCGAGCCTACGCTCGAGGAACTGGCCGAGCGTTTGGAGATTTCCGTCGACCGGCTGCGCAAAGTAAAGAAGATCGCGCAGCAGCCGCTCTCCCTGGAAACGCCGATCGGCGAAGAGGAGAGTTCGCACCTGGGCGACTTCATCGAGGACAAGGCGGTGGCGTCGCCTTCCGACGCGGCCATCCGGCTCAATCTGAAAGAGGAGACCGCGTCGTTGCTGAAGACACTCACTCCGCGCGAGGAGCGCATCATCAAGATGCGCTTTGGCATGGAAGATGGGTCCGAGCACACGCTGGAAGAGGTGGGGAATTCGTTCGCGGTGACGCGCGAGCGCATCCGGCAGATCGAGGCCAAAGCGCTGCGGAAACTACGCCATCCCTCGCGATCGGACAAGCTTCGGGCTTTTCTCGAAAGCTGAGCGGGCAGCGGTACAATCAAGGAGCGGCAATGAAGAACATTTTCGTAGGCAACATGAGTTTTCAAACCACGGAAAGCGACTTGCGAGCGCTGTTCGAGCCCTACGGGCAAGTCACGCGCATCCACATCGTCAACGACCGGGAGACCGGCCAGCCGCGTGGATTCGCTTTCGTGGAAATGGAGAAGGATGCGGACGCGGCCAAGGCCATGGCCGAACTGAATGGCAAGGAAGTATCCGGCCGCGCGCTGCGGGTGAATGAAGCCACTCCCAAAACGGGCGGCGGCGGTCCTCGAAGCGGCGGTTTCGGTCCGGGCGGAGGCGGCGACAAGCGAGGGGGCGGCGGGGGTCGCGGTCGAGGCGGCTTTTCCACCGAGGATTACCGCGGGTCGGCCCGCCAGCCGAAAGAGCCTCGCTGGTAGTCTGTCCCTAGTTAACTCCAAGTCACCGGAGCCGGGCGGTCCCGGTTCGAGGGTGTGTTCATAGGAGAACGAATGAGCAGAATCACATTTCAGAAGCGCCAAAAAGAGATGAAGCGCCAGGAGAAGCAGCGAGCCAAGGCCGAACGACGCGCCCAAAAGAAGCTGGCAAAGCAATCCGGTGTGTCAGATGAGGGCATGGTGGACGTAGAGGTAATCGGCGAGGACGTGACAGCTGAAACTGGTGCGATCGAGGTTCCGCCCGAAGGGAATGGTTCGGAGCCGATCAGTTAGTAAATGCTCTGTTGTTCAAACGACCGCCCGGGGATTTAGAGAAAGGGGTTGATTTTCCGGCCACCCATATGTAGGATTTTTCGTGCCCATCGAGCCGACCTTCCAGAAATTCCCAGCCTGGCAAGTAATCGTCCTTACAACCAACTCAGGGCCCCTACACCGGTTTTTATCGGTGTATACCTTTGACCTTTCGAGGATTTGCAAAAACCCTTGAAAAACCCCTTGAACAACACGTTGAAAAACGAAGACCAGGCGCATGGCGGCGAAGTTGTGAAGAAGAGCGAGCCGAAATACATCTTCGTAACGGGCGGCGTGGTCTCGTCACTCGGGAAAGGCGTGGCTGCCTCTTCGATCGGCTGTCTGCTGGAAAGCCGGGGCCTTCGCGTTACGCTCCAGAAATGCGATCCGTACCTGAACGTCGATCCCGGGACGATGAGCCCTTACCAGCACGGCGAAGTATACGTCACCGACGATGGCGCCGAGACCGATTTGGACTTGGGCCATTACGAGCGGTTTACGTCGGCGCATCTCACGCGCGACAACAATTGGACGACAGGCCGAATCTACGAATCGATTCTTTCCAAGGAGCGCCGCGGCGACTTTCTGGGCAAGACGGTGCAGGTGATTCCTCACGTTACCGACGAGATCAAGGCGGCGTTCCGCAAAATCGCGCATGACGTGGACGTGGTGATTATCGAGATCGGCGGCACGGTGGGAGACATCGAGTCGCTGCCATTCCTCGAGGCCATCCGGCAAATGCGGCTGGAGTTGGGGCCCGAGAATACGCTTTTCGTGCATGTGACGCTGGTGCCCTTCATCCCCACGGCCGGCGAACTCAAAACCAAGCCGACGCAGCACAGCGTAAAGGAGATGCTGAGCATCGGCATCCAGCCCGATCTGCTGCTCTGCCGCAGCGACCGGCCCTTGCCGCACGAGATGAAGGCCAAGATCGCGCTGTTCTGCAACATTCCGGAGCAGTGCGTGGTGACGGCGCGGGACGTGAATACGATTTACGCTGTTCCCGTGAATCTTGCCGGAGAGGGCCTGGACGAGCAGATTTTGCGGCTTCTGAAATTGAATGCCGCCCCGCGGGACATGAGTCGCTGGCTGCAGCTGCTGGACAACATGGAGCATCCGCGCGGCGAAGTGCGTATCGGCGTGGTGGGGAAGTATGTGGCGCTGGAGGATGCCTACAAGAGCTTGCGTGAAGCTTTGATGCACGGCGGATTGCCGCATCATATGCGCACCGTAATTGAATGGATCGAGGCCGAAGAGATCGACTCGCCGGAAACGGCGGCGCGGCGGCTGGCGCACGTGGACGGCGTTCTGGTGCCGGGGGGATTCGGGAAGCGCGGCATTCAGGGAATGATCTACGCCATCCAGTATGCGCGGGAGCGCAAGGTGCCGTACTTTGGCATCTGCCTGGGAATGCAGTGCGCGACCATCGAGTATGCGCGCAACGTGGCGGGACTGGCCGACGCCAACAGCACGGAATTCGATTCGCAGACGCCGCATCGCGTGATTTACAAATTGCGAGAACTTCTGGGCGTGGACGAGATGGGCGGCACGATGAGGCTGGGCGCATGGCCTTGCCGGATCGAGCCGGGCTCGTTCGCAAACCGGGCGTATGGCGCGACGGAAATCAGCGAACGGCACCGTCACCGCTATGAGTTCAACCGCGATTATGAAGAGCGGCTGACTGCCGCGGGTCTGCGCATCACCGGTCGGACGCCGGATGGGTCTTACGTGGAGATCGTGGAAGTGGCCGACCACCCCTGGTTCGTGGGCTGCCAATTTCATCCCGAGTTCAAATCGAAACCGCTGGCGCCGCATCCTTTATTTGCTGCGTTTGTGGGGGCCGCGAGCCAACGCGAAGCGGGCGCGGTCCAGGCGCGGGTGTCGACTGCGGTGCACGGCGCGAAACGAAGCTGAACTTTTTTTTAATCGCAATACGTCTTGGTCGCAACACGTTTTGGTTGCAACGCTCGCGCATGCGCGGATTGCAATTCCGCAACGTCCCGCATAGGCTTACATTCCTTATGAACGCAGCTCCAGAACTGGCGCACGCCGATTACGCTGCGATGAAGCGGCGCAGGGTGCAATTCTGAGGGGTTCGGGAACTTACTTGCCGCCTATTCGAACTATTCCCATTGGAAGATTCCGCATTGGAGGCGGCCAGCCGCTGGTGCTGATTGCCGGCCCCTGCGTAATCGAAAGCGAACGCCATGCCATGAGGATGGCGGAGCGCCTGGTGAAAATCGCGGCCAACGCGAAAATTCCGCTGATTTTCAAGGCGTCCTACGACAAGGCCAATCGCTCTTCACTAGGCTCGTTCCGGGGGCCCGGCCCGAAAGAGGGGCTGGAAATTCTGCGCAAGATCGAGGCTCGGTTTCGAGTGCCGCTGCTGACGGACATTCACGAGCCGGCACAAGCGGCCGCGGCGGCGGAGGTTTGCGACGTGCTGCAGGTGCCGGCGTTTCTTTCGCGACAGACGGATTTGCTGATTGCCGCGGGGGAAACGGGGCGCGTGGTCAACTTGAAGAAAGGGCAGTTTCTATCGCCTTGGGAGATGGCCAACGCGGTAGAGAAAGTGAAGAGCACGGGAAACAAGAAGATCGTCATTACGGAGCGCGGCGTCTCGTTTGGATACAACAATCTTGTGGTGGATATGCGCTCATTTCCGATCCTGGCGAAGACGGGATGCCCGGTGATCTTTGACGTGACCCATTCGGTGCAGCTGCCGGGAGGGCAGGGCAAGGCGAGCGGCGGGCAGCCGGAGTTTATCGAGCCGCTGGCACGGGCGGGAACGGCCGTGGGTGTGGATGGAATTTTCCTCGAGGTACACGACCACCCGGAACGCGCTCTTTCGGATGGTACGAACGCATTGCGTTTGGATCGGCTGCCGTCGTTGCTGTCGAAACTGATGGCCATCTCCGAACTGGTGCGCTCGTGGAGCGCTTCATGAGCCTGGAGACGGCCAGACGCGTTCTGCGCATCGAGGCGGAGGCGCTCAAGGACTTGCAGGAGCGCCTGGATGCGGGATTCGAGCGCGCGGTGGACGTGCTGTTCGCGTGCAAGGGGCGCGTGGTGGTGACGGGCATGGGGAAGTCGGGACTGATCGGGCGGAAGATTGCGGCGACGCTTTCGTCCACGGGAACTCCGTCGGTGTTTCTGCATCCCGCCGAGGCGCTGCACGGCGACTTGGGAATGTTGCAGGCGGGCGATACGGTGCTGGCGATTTCTTATGGCGGCGAAACCGAAGAGATTGTGGCGCTCCTGGCTACCATGAAGAGGCTGGGGCTGCCGCTGGTGACGTTCACGGGGAATACGCGATCGACGCTGGCGCAGGCCAGCGACGTGGCGCTGGATACCAGCGTGCGCGAGGAGGCTTGCTCGCTGAACCTCGCGCCGACCGCGTCCACGACGGCAGCCATGGCGCTGGGCGATGCGCTGGCTGTCTCGCTGCTGGAGCGGCGGGGCTTCGGTCACGACGATTTCGCGGCGCTGCATCCGGGCGGACGGCTGGGCAAGAAACTGCTGCGCGTTCGCGAGTTGATGCACGCCGGTGAGGCGCTGCCGAAGGTAGCGCCGAGCGCGAAAATGCCGGACGTGATCTATGAGATGAGCCGCAAAGGCCTGGGCATGACCACGGTGATCGATGCGCGCGGCGCGCTGGCGGGGATTATCACCGACGGCGATTTACGGCGGCTGATGCAGCAGCGGCGGGGCGCGGTATTGGAGCTCACCGCCGGTGAGTGCGTTTCGGCCAATCCGGTGACCATCGCCGCGGACGAATTTGCCAGCGCCGCGCTGCGACTGATGGAACAGCGGAAGATCACTTCGGTGGTCGTGCTCGATGGCGCGCGGCGCGTGGCCGGCGTGGTGCACTTGCACGATCTGTGGACGCTGGAGCTTTTTTAGTTTACCGATCCGAAATCGTCTCCGCGCCTAAACACGCACCTAAGGAGAAGGGCATTGGCTCGCACAACTGGCGGCAGCTCGAAGGGCTTCCCTGCGGCTGTGGCGGCGCGGGCGCGCAAGATCCGGCTCTTGCTGATGGACGTGGATGGCGTGCTCACGGGGGGGCACATCTATCTGCTGCCAATGGCGGATGGCACCGCCGTGGAGATGAAAGCCTTTCATTCGCAGGATGGCGCAGGGCTAAAGATGGCTCTTGATGCGGGACTGCGCACGGGACTGATCACCGGGCGGCAGTCGCCGGCGACGACGCGGCGAGCGCAAGAGGTGGGAATGGAGTTTGTGATTCAGGGCCGCGGCGAGAAGCTCCCAGCTTACGAGGAGATTCTGCGCATGGCGGGCCTGCGCGATGCCGAAGTGGCTTACATCGGCGACGATTTGCCCGACTTGCCCATCCTGCAGCGCGCCGGCCTGGCAATCGCTGTGGCCAACGCGGTGGACGAAGTTCGCCAAGCGGCGCATTACGTTACGCGCCGCAGCGGAGGAGACGCTGGCGTGCGCGAAGCGATCGAAGGCATCCTCAAGGCGCAGGGGAAGTGGCTTTACGCGGCGAAGCGAGCGCGCGCCTGAATCCGCGTTTTTGTATTCCTTACTGCAATCCCGCTGGTGGCTTGTGAAGAGCGCCTACTCCGAGCTCTTTCGGATGTCGCCGATGCCGCTTACTGTGCTGCTGGCTCGCTACGGGCCGGCAACGGTGATCGGCGCGCAGATGATGCTTACCGACGCAGTCGGAAGGGCCGAACGATTGGGGCTGGTTTCGAAATTCGCGGCGCCGTCCAGGATAGCGGTAATCACAAAAATGTAAGTCTTTCCGGCTTGCAGGGGCGGCAGCGGCACGGACGTTGTCGCAGTATAGAAGGTTCCCGCCTCTCCATAGGACAAGCTCCCATTCAGCGGGTCTGTGAGTTCCGCAAGCGCAGCGATTTTGTAGCCCGTGGGCGCCGTTCCGCTGGGCGGGGTCCAGCTCAGAGTAACGCCTGTCGCGGGTACGCTTGCGGCCACAAATAGGCTCGAGCCATTGATGGTTGGGTTTTGTACCTGTGAAATCAGCGGCGCAATTGGTGAAGCTGGTATCGACGTGCTCTGCGTATCGGTGAGGTCGAACAGAACTGGGGAGCTTGAGCCAGGCAGTGGAAGCGACAGCGAAGCCGTTTGACAAAAGCTAAAAATCCTATGCCAACTGGAAGGGAGCGGGTCGCCGTATTGCACAATGCCGAAATCCTGGTCCATGGTGATCGGCGACCCGCCGGGCGGGAGGGTAAGAGAGCCCGACGGAGCGGGACCAATGCCAGGGCACGATGGGAAAAGGAACGCCGGGAGACCTTGCCCCTCGAGAAGCAAGGGCACCTCACCTCCGAAGAACGGAACCGATTGGCTGCCGGTTGTGGATGGTTGAGCAACGACAGAAATGGTTGAGCTAACTGGCGTAGCAGGGTTTGGGCCTGCGCTATTGAGCAACGACACCCAAGCCGAGCCCTTTACATTCAGGTCGAATGAAGCTGATGGGGCATGATTTAACGTCGCGGTGATGGTATTCGTCGTGCCATTGCTCAGGGACAGGTTCGAGATCATCGTCTCCGCACCCGATGCCAAGGCCGTCAGACCAGTCACGTCTACCGGCTCATACTGCAGCAGAAGACCTGAATGGATTTGAGAAAAGTCGATATTGGATCCGATCGACTGACCTGAGATCAGGCCTGTGGCACCGGCGGCCGAGGAAGCGTTAAATGCAAACGGGAAACTTGGTGGATCCGAGAGAAACTCGACCACGTCCCCAGCCTGCAAGGGATCAAGGCCCGAAAGATTGACGTCCACCGTCGTGGTGGTTGACGTTGGAGCCGTCCCCGGCGGCCGGTCGCCGAAAAGGTCGATGCCGAGATCGATGCTACTACTGCTCGTCCAGTACATTGCGGCGGGCGTCGGTGCGAACCAGTAATAGCCTGGGGGAACGTTCGGAATGCTGAAGGTGCCATCGGCATTGCCGGAGCCCTGCACTATCTGGAAGGAGCCATCGGGCTGGGGAGCGAGAGCCGTGGGCGGCAGACCCGGCGCTAAATTGAACCGGACTTGCACCGGCCCCGTCGAGGTCCAGTACGTTTCGATCCAACTGCCCGTTATCGTTCCGTTCGGCGTGACGGTCCAGGATTGCGTAGCCGTTCCGGCGGCGTTTGTCGCCCTAACCGAGAATTGATTCGGCACGCGGGATTGCGCCGCGGTAGGCGTCCAAGTGATTGTGTTGCCGCTCAGGGCCGCGCCGGAGGGCGCGCTCAACAAAGAGAAGTTCACGGCGCCGGCGGCGGCTTGCGTGGAAAACTGATACGTATAGGTCGTGTCCTGCACCGCGGAAGTTTGCGGCGTGCTTGTGAACGCAGGAGCAGCCGTAGAGGTCTGCATATCGCCCGTGCCGCCCGTGCACGCCGTCAGGAATGCCGCAATGCCCAGAAAGAGCAGCGGTTTCCTCGGGGCTGACGGAAGCGTGCTACGGCCTATGAACATGGATTGTCAGGGACGAGGTCGGCATTCTACCGCCGCCGGCGATTTCAGGGCAATAAGCCGATTCGGCGAAGCCAAATCGTCGAAAGGCAACCCGCGTGGGCTAAGTGAGGCGTGATCCAGGGTGACCGCCTACCGGCCCCAGCCGCCGATTCTTTCGGAGGGGTCGAGAAATTCTTTGGGGAAGCGCGAGCCCGGCGTGGCCGGTCAGGATATCTGGAGCAATCTCGTCTTCCGATGCCAATCACGCGACTAACAAAAAGCTTAGATTCCTATAACGAAATCTTAATGGTATAAGTACTTGCGGGGTCTCTGACGGCGGGTGGGACGGGTTGCGTGTACTCAGTCCTCCCGCACGGTCTCACGCAAAAATGCATAGAAGTTATCGCTGTATTTATTCGGACATTCTAAGCGCAACGAACTCCGCGCAGTTACCCCCAGCCTCTTCATGAAGCGCGAATCGATCCCTTCACCTCAGGAGAAGCAAGCGGCCGGCGCGCCGCGCGTGCTGGTGGCCACGACGGCCATGCTGGCGTTCATTTCGTTCTGGCGCGCCGCGGCGATCGTGCTGAACGACATGGGCTCGTCCGCGTTTTATGCGGGCGCGATCGCGGAGCACTTCGTAGGCAAAGCGGGCCCCTGGTTCATTCTGGGCATTATGTGCCTGGCCTATGCGGTGCGGTCGGTTTACATCGAAAGCTGCAGCATGTTCGTGCGGGGCGGCGTCTACCGGGTGGTCAAGGAGGCCATGGGATCGACGCTGGCCAAATTCTCCGTTTCGGCGCTGATGTTCGACTACATTCTGACCGGGCCCATCAGCGGCGTCTCCGCCGGGCTATACCTGGTGGGGCTTTTAAACGAACTGCTGCATTACGGGCATTACCAATACGTGCTGCCGGTAAACGCCACGGCGGCGGCTTTCGCGGTTCTGGTTACGGTCTATTTCTGGTGGGAGAACGTCAAGGGGATTCCGGAATCGAGCGAAAAAGCGCTGCGAATCATGTATGTGACCACCGTCATGGTGGTGATCATGGTGGTGTGGTGCATCTATACGCTGGCGACTAAAGGCGCGCACCTGCCGCCTTTGCCCACGCTGAAAACCCTGACATTTTCAACCGACGCGCTGGGTTGGCTGAAACACACGCGGCTGCCCTATACCATCGGGCTGGTGGGTATCTTGATCGGCTTGGGCCATTCGGTGCTGGCCATGAGCGGCGAAGAGACGATGGCGCAAGTGTATCGGGAGATCGAGCACCCGAAACTGCGCAATCTGGAGAAGGCCGGCTTCATCATTTTCGTATACAGCCTGATCTTCACGGCGGGCGTGGCATTCTTCGCGGTAATGATTATTCCCGACAACGTCCGGGGGAACTTTTTCGATAACCCCATTGGCGGGCTGGCCATGTACCTGACGGGCCCGGTGCTTCTGCGGCTGGCGTTCCGCGCGTTCGTGGTGATCGTGGGCGTCCTGATGCTGGCGGGCGCGGTGAATACCGCGATCGTGGGATCGAATGGCGTGCTCAACCGCGTCTCGGAGGACGGCATTCTGCCGGATTGGTTCCGGCGGCCGCATAAGCGCTTCGGGACTTCTTACCGCATCCTGAACCTGGTGGTCGGTCTGCAACTCCTCACCATCGTCTTGAGCGGCGGAAACATATTTATCCTGGGCGAGGCTTACGCTTTTGGGGTGATGTGGAGCTTCGCGATGAAGGGCCTGGCGGTGCTGGTTCTGCGCTACAAGCAGCCGGGCCAGCGGGAATTCCGCGTGCCGCTGAATCTCAAGATCGGGAAGCTGGAAATCCCGGTGGGGCTGGGGCTGATCACGCTGGTGCTGGTGGCGCTGTGCGTGGTCAATCTGTTCACCAAGCAGGTAGCCACGATCTCGGGCGTGGCGTTTACCATCGCGTTTTTTACGGTGTTCGAGATATCCGAAAAGATCACCAAGAAGCGCGGCGCGGCGCACGCAGAACTGGACCAGTTCAACCTGGAAGCAGGAGCGGAACTGGCGCCGGAAGCCGTGGGCGTGCGGCCCGGCAACGTGCTGGTGATGGTGCGCAATTACAACACCCTTTATCACCTGGGCGCGATTCTGCAGAGAACGAACACGCAGAAGCAGGACATAACGGTGCTGCACCTGCGCCTGCTGGGACGAGCCGCGTCGGGCGAACACGAACTGGAAGCGGAGCAGCTTTTTAGCCACGAAGAGCAGGAGCTGTTTACGCGTTCGCTGAATCTGGCCGAGAAGAGCGGCAAGACGATCCACCTGGCGGTAGCTCCAGCGACGGAGAAATGGGATGGCATTCTGCGGGCGGCGCAGAACTTGAAATCATCGGCTGTGGTGCTGGGACTCTCGCCCCGGCGGTCCATTCCCGAGGAGGCCCGCATCGCGGGACTGGCGTGGGAAGCCTTGCCGGAGCCCAAGCCGCAATTGACGCTGGAGATTCATTCTCCGGGCGGACAAGAGCACATATTCTATCTGGGGCCGCACTCGCCGCACCTCACGCCCAAAGAGATCGATCTGCTGCACAAGCTGTGGCTGGAATTCAGCAACGACGTGGCGCCGGAGGAGTTGCACCATCGCGACGTGGTGCATTTTGCGTTAAATGAATTGGTGCGGGAGACCCGCAATGGGTCGCGGGAAGAAGTGCTCGAGCGGCTGCGCGAGCACCTGCGCGAAATACGAGCTCACCGCCCGACGGTTTCCCAGAACTAAACCAAGCGCTTCATCCCAGGCGCTTCAGGCCAGGTCCGCAGAATCGCTTTTCCCCGGTAGTACATCCCCAGCGACGCACACCGCAGATTAGCCGGCGTATTGCAAAAGCTGCATGAATCCAAAAGATGTGCGGCTCCATGTTAGGTCACAAAGTACGGGACACTAACCGACACGTTCAGTTTCTCTGGACTGAAACCTCTTGCGCTCACAGCCCATAAGGCTAATGAGTAAATAGCATCACAGTGCGTCGCAAATACCGCCAGCCGGTACTCTCGATTCATTCTTCTCTAGTTCTGTAGTACTCGATTCCGCGGTACGAACGGCCCTTGGAAAAACTCGAAATCGGATAGTACATTTCACTCGAAAGGAGAGACTCGAATGGCTCACAAACCCTTAAGTTTGGACGAACAGTATGCCAACTGGTATGAATGGCTGAAGGCATCGGGTGCACTAAAGAACGGCTCCCTCGAAGAAATGCGGGCTTCGTTCGTCCCCGTCGAGTTGTTTTCCGACCACTTCACCGTCTATTCCGTCGAAATCGGGAGTACCTACCCGGTGGGCTTAACGGAGTAATAGGCCGCCTCTGGGCAGCCTTGCAGGGCACGCCTTATCTCGAATGCTCGCTCAGTATTCACCTGTGCGACTGGACCCCAAACGGAAGGTCCTCGATACGCTGGCGACGGAAGCGGGAAACGCCAAAGAGGGAGAATCAGACCGGGATTACGTCACACGAAACGAAACAATGCGCGTTCTAGTCTGTGCCATCCTCTCAACTTGGTGAAAAGAATGGCGGGGACGACGGGACTCGAACCCGCGACCTCTGCCGTGACAGGGCAGCGTTCTAACCAACTGAACTACGTCCCCACGCCTGTGGAATGAATGACTTACAGTTTGTGCATCAAACAGGCAGAGTTCTTTTTGCATCAGATTTGCATCAGATTTGGCAACACCGAAGTGTTGAATCAGCGCATTCTTGATGCCTAAACGCACAGGAATTCTCTCCTGAACTTCCTTCTTATTTGCGTTTCCGAATCTCTACCTGCCTGCCAGCACGCTCCTGCATCTTAGCATACTGACCGACCTTGACGAGGGCTTCCCGGATGTCGTCCGTGGAGACGATGTTGTACCGCTCGAAGATGTGCTCTGTCTTGTGCCCGGTGATCTTCATTGCCGTGCCGCGATCCACACCGGCGCGAATCAGGTTCCGGGTTGCACTGCGGCGGAGGTCGTGAATTGTCAAACCGTGGTACAGATAATATCTCTGCTTCTCTTTTTTCTCGTACGCTCCAAGCCCGAGTTTATGACAGGCTTTGCACCATTCTTTGCGCAGATTCGTACTGTCGAGCACAGGTCCGTCTTTACGGAACATCTTGCGCAGCATCACAGCAATTTCGCTCAAGCCTCTGCCGACTAACGGCAGCAGTAAGGGTTCACCTGTTTTCGTCAGGTCACCCGGAATCTCAATCTCCGTGCAGTCCCGGCTGACCATCGACCACGTAATCTCCGTTGCTGCTCCTGACCGGCAGCCGGTGTAATAGAGGAATGTAACGAGTGGTCGGAGGTTCACTGGCAGGGCATCACGGAGTTGAACAAAAACCTCAGGCGTGACAAAGCCCTTCCGCGGCGTCGAGTCTGACGGCATAGGGAAGTGCGGAATATCGGCGAGACGAAGTTTGCCTTCCTTACGAGCTAAATTAAGCATGGACCGGAGCATCACGAGATTGCGCCGGATGGTTGCGTCGGCTGCGCCTTGTTCGCGCCGGGTCTCGATATAACGTCGAAGTGTGTCCGAGCTAATTTCAATGATGCGCATCCCTTTGAAGAATGCGTCCAGATGATTCATTCCGCCGATATAGTCAGTGCCGTCCGTCCGTTGAAAGAAGTGCCGTCCCCGATTACGGTACTCAGCAATTAGAGTGTCACGCACGTCCTCGTACTTCACATTCTTAACTTCTTGCTCTGGTCGGACGCCTAAGCCCGCCTCGCCCATCCGCCGCTCTAGCAACTTCTGGGCGACCATTTTGTTCTCGGTCTTGCTGGATTCCCGGATTTGCCGACCGTTGACGCGGTAGATGATGTAATAGAAGCGGGATTCAACGATTTTGCCAGTGGATTCGTCGCGGTGCTTCAACTTGACGACGCTACCGGCACCGTTTGGGCGCTTCGGCATGCATCGAGGCTACAGCCCTTCTGTTATAAGCGGCAATGGTACGGCGGTTTGACGTAGGGAGAGGACGTTAGGTTGTTCTTGACATCGTAAGGGTTTAGTGGTATCCTAAAAATGCTGCCTGCTGTTTCGCCGTCCTGCATGACCACGCCACGCGCGTTTGGTAATACGGACGCAAACCCCAAATAGCATCGCCGAATCAGGCAAAGCGGCGTACCGGACTGCTATTTGATGGTTACAGTATCCCGAGTTGGATGCGGCTTGCGGTAACGCTTAGACTCCAACGAGCCTACCTCGGTTATCAGCGGGGATGAGGTCACCGGATATGAGGGCTAACGCCCTTCAAACTATGGTGAATCTTGTCCCGACTATCAAAGAAGTCCCTCGTTGTACCTGTAGTTCCCGCTTCACCTGTAACTGAACCTCTCCTGTACGACATCAAGACCGCCGCGCGTGCGCTCAACAGCACGGTATGGGCGGTTCGTTCACTTCTGTGGTCCAAGGAAATCCCGTTCGTGAAAATCGGACGACGCTTCCTGATTGATCCCGCCGACCTGAAAGCCTGGATTGAGCGGCAGAAGGGAGTTGCGGCGTGACGCCCGCAACCGCAACCAAACTCGTCAGGACCGAGACGTATTCATGTGTCCGCGGCTGTCTGTGCGAACGATGCAATTTACGGGAGGAATATTGGGCGAGACGTTGTCCGATTGTGCATCCCGTGAATGTCATTTCGTTCGGCGAGGGTTTGATACTCGCAAAGGACGGCAGCCGCAAGACGAAACGGCACGGGAAGAGCGCGACCCCGTCCGTGCGTCTGGGCGAGCCCGTCATATTCCCGCCAGAAGCGTCACTAGAAAAGACAGCAAAGTCTACGAATCCGTGCCTGTTTGGGAAGGTTCGCAAGAGCGGCAAGATTAGTTTTACAAGAGCAGATGCCTGCTCCGTGTCGTGTGAACCTACATACACGGTCGCACGGCGTTTTGCCGTAGAGAAGTTCAACCCCGCCGAGTGGACGACTGTCAGCATACTGAGCGTCGCCTTGCCCGCCCGCTTCTACCGCAACTCTGGCAAGACGCGCTTCACGACAATGGCATGTGACGATATACCGTTGGCACAGTCGCACGGATACGAGCCCGATTTGAAGAAGGGTCGGCAATACAACGCTATCAATAACAATGGCTCAGGCGTAGGCGTGGAAGATATTCCGCTTTCGTACAAGTGGCGCGCGCTGGACGCCTTCCTAGAACACCCGCTCGTGCCGATGAAACTTCCAGCCGTCACAAGGAAGCCGCACCGTCTGCGACGAATCAAGAACCAAGACGATTATCAAGTAATGACAAACAGGATTTGGTCTACTCGTGGCTGGATTCTTGGTCCGCCGTCAAACCATCAGGAGAATAAGAACCTGTTTGACGAGTGGGAAGCCAAATTAAAGGCGAAGTTGACCAGAAAAGAGCGAGGCTTGGAGAGTGTGGACGGCGCGCCAGCGAGAGCGGAACGCTGCCCACACTGCGGACACGGAATCTTCCAGAAGGGCATGGTCTGCAAGGAGTGCAAACGAGGATACTTCTCAGATTTTAGCAGCGCGGTGGAGTTTGAAGATTCCGAGAGCAACGGATGGCAGAATGGCGAACGAAAACAGCCCCGCGGACGGCGAACGAAGTTAACCGCTACGCAGTTTGCCCACGCCTTAGCCGCATCATGGAACGGGTTTGAGCGAGCGATGCGGGAGCATGGGTTGGGGCACGCGTTGAATGTTGGCTGTGACAAGTGGATAGCGAAGTTTATGAAGGAAAAAGAGCGGCGTGAACGGAATCCACACTTGGAACCGTGGAAGGAGCGGCAAGAAATCATAGCAAACGTCCGCATCCTCTGTGGCGATTGGCAACCGAGAGACGTTGAAGAATGGATGGAAAAAGTAGGCACAGAGAGCGCCATTGAAGGGCGTGCGAAGCGGTTCTACAAGACGGCTAGTGAGGCTTGGAAGTTGACTACAGGTGAAATTTTGGACGCAAAGTTTGTCTTAGAAGCAGACGCGGCGGAAGACGATGATAACGAATAAGTTAAATGATTCTGTCCCGTGTAATCCATCTTTGGTGAGAGGAGGGAGCATGGTGGTAGTAGTTCTGTTAGACGAAAGCGGGCTTCTGGGTTTGAAGTTTCCGGAGGATTTGGGCAGTGAAGAACTGCTCTCGCACAAACAGTTTGTCAAACAGATTGCACGTCCGCTTCAGAAGTTGGACGCAGCAATCAAGGATAGCAGCAAACAATAGCAGTCACTCTCTCAACTGGGCACGCTACACAATCCAGAACAAGAAGGGAGAATCTAACGCGCCTACGGGCGCAAAGGCTGTTCAAGATGTCGGAACTGGAGTTGCATATTCGTCGTATGTGTTGGTGGATGACAGCACTTTGTAAGATTCACGCCTCATTTGACGGTCGCCTGGGCTTCAAGATCGCCGAGCGGTTGGTTGATTGTGAAATGCTGCTGTTTCAGATTTATGACTGGTATCAGTGGCGTCAAATTAACAAGGATGACAGGGAGCAAGAACGTCAAGCAGAGGAGATGGTATGAGCGCGATAGAGGCAGTTCGAGTCCCAGCCTTTGAACTGGCGATTCTCCGATCAAACCCGAACACGTGCGGGAGAACCTGCCACCGCATCTCTCGTTGAAAAGTCAGTCCCGCAGAAATCTGCGCTTGCCTGCGGAGCATCCGGGGAAAGAACATTGACTGCGGTACATTTTAAGCCAGACCCGCCGTAGTAACTCCCGCTCGAATCTATGCATACCTTTTTGAAAGCGTCATTGCAGGCACGCCCGGGTGCTTGTGATGCTGGGATATCGGCGAAAGCCGGAAGAAGACCTCCGCAGAAATTTGCACGTGTCTGCTGGAGATTCACAGCAAGCACCGAAGGAAAAGGAAAATGGATAAGAAACTCGCTATATTGACCTACTGGAATAGCACTAAAAAATTCGGATTCGCAGAGACCCGCCAACCCGTAACAGGCGGTGGGAATCTGGTTCAGCAATACTACATTCACCGCAGTCAGATTGTCTTCTCGGTGCCAGATGAGCCGCGCGTCGGCTGTGTCGTCAGATTCACGGTCAGTCCTAAACCACCGCGGCTTTCCACCGACAAACCGTTTGCGGAGAACATTGAAGTGTTTGAGACGCAGGAGCAGGTGGATACCTACGTCACCGCAACGGCTGGCAGGGATGGTGTCAAATGACGCCCGAGATTAAACAAATCCTGATGGACGCTTATAAGAACGGGCGGGACAGTCTTGGTTTCTCGCACGAAATGTCCGTGCAGGCTGCACTCCAGATGACGGACGCTCTTGGCGTGACGGTCAGTGAAGCAGATGTCCTGGCTGTCGTCGCACCTAAACTCGCAGCGGAGCCTGTAGCCGTGCTTGTGGCAGGGCGATACGAAGGCTTTCTCGCCGTGGCGATGCGTGCCCATAGCAGGGGACAGCGTGTCCTACCTATCCAAGTTGGGGCGAAGAACCCCACGATGAAGTGGAAAGGCACGGCGATTGACACAGACTCAAACGAGCAATGGGCGGAACACTCCAAGCAATGGATTCGTGAACTGGCGGAACAATACCCGGATGCGGCAGCGTGTGTGTTAGCGAAGCCTTACGAGTATTGCTTTATTGACGAAGACGCCAGCGACGAATTGCGCCGTGGATACGAGGCGTTCGCGGGAGAGCCGTTTCCGCCTACGTTTACCACGGAATCTCAGCCGAATCATCGCCAATCGCACTGGTTGCAAACGGACGCTACCAGAGCATGCCGCAATATCGCTCAGGAAAACGGACTAATCTTTAGTTTTCGCCAGCATAATCTTTACGTGCTTTCGGAAGGCGCCCCACATCCGAAGGGTGGATTCTATCGCATTGTTGATAACACGGCGGCCGTGCCGATGCCCGACAAGTTGGTTGAATACATGCGCCGTCTTCGGGATGAGGCGAAGGCAACCGCTCCGAAACCGAAAGAGTGGCAGCCGGATTCCGACAATGCCAGCACACGCCCGAGCCTAAATGATGGCCTCGTTTACGGTGAAGGTGAGCGCAATAATCGCCTGAGCCAGTACCTATATCACCGTTGGGTTCTTGAGTGCTGCGACGAAGACGAATTGCGCCATGACGCCTACATCTTCAACGAAACGAAACTGAGTCCGAGTTTGGACGATGATGAAGTTGAGCAGACGATTGATGGCAAGTTGGGGCTGAAGCAGAGAGGGACGGATGTTCTCACAAACGGTGATTTGATTGCTTATGCGAATCCCGATGAACCAGTCACAGCAGAGCCGGACGATGAGCCGGAGTTTGAGTATTTGTCGTTGCAGGAACGGATCAACAAACTGCTCTCAGAGAACAAGACGAATGAGGATGTCCTGGAACTGGCGCGCATCAACGAACTAATCGCAAAATCTCACAAGACCATCGCTCAGGAAGTTGGCGATTGGCGGGCGCAGTTCCGCAGTGTCGGAGAGATGGAGCAGGGACCAATCTTGATGATTGTTGAGCGATTCCTGCCGGAAGGAACGTGCTTCATCGGGGCGACTCCCGCTAGCGGAAAGACGTTGGTCGGGTTGGCGTTGGCTAAGGCTATCTGCACAGGAACGCCGTTGTTCAATAAGCCGGAGTTTGCGGTTAGCCGGGCGCATCCCGTCATCTATCTCATTCCGGAGACGGGCGACCGGGCGTTTCGGACACGCTGCGAAGCATTCCGAATCCCGGATAGCGATATGTTCTTAGCCAGGACTATCTCAATGGGCGCATCGTTGCAGTTGAGCAGTCCAGGGCTGCTAGAGGCTGTCCGCAAACTGAATCCGGTAATCTTTCTGGACACGGCAACCCGCTTCTCCGAGAGTCGCGACGAAAAGTCTGCTTCGGAGAATAAACAGTTGGTTGACGATGTGACTCAGTTGCGCGCGGCCGGAGCCGTCTGCGTAGTGCTTCTGCATCATGCGACGAAGGCAAGCAAAAAGGAGGAGATGACGCTGGAAAACATGCTCCGGGGCACGTCGGATTTGGGAGCCATGTGCGACACGGCTTACGGACTCAAGAAGGATGACTTCTTGTACCGTGGTGGTGGAGGTCCATTAGAGATCGATGTCCAGAACTTGAAGCCCCGGGACATCATCAACCCGGCCCCACCATTCCGGCTGGCTGCCACGTACAAGAGGCCAGGAGAAGCACTCCCTGTCAGTCACATCAACGAAACCGGAGACTTTCGGTTCGTGGATTTGAGCAATCCGGTTCCCGCGGAGTTGGATGAATCGGAGAAAGAAAAACTGCCGGAAAATAGAGCAAAGTTTGAAGTCTGCCAGCGAGCGAAAACGTTGATTGACAATGCCTACAAACAGGGGGAGGTACTTTCAAAGCATCAACTCGCAACCATGCTCGGCATCAGCGCAAGGCTCAAAACCGAGATTCTTACCGGGGCGGAAAGCCGTCCCTGGATATGCCGTCCCGGTCCAAATCGATCGGTGCTGTTCTACCCGTTGTCGGCGCGTCGGAAAGATGGCTCAATTGCCGAGCCGGAGAAGGTGGATTAAACGTGTTTTCAGGTTGTCCGCTCATATCGTCCCGGACAACTTGCCGGACAACTTGAATCAGGTTGTCCGCTCAGGTTGTCCGCTCAATCAAAAATCTGCGAGTTGCGGACAACTTGAAGAGGCGTAGAATGTGCAGGTTACAAGTTGTCCGCAAACACGAAAAAGGGCTCTGCGGACAACCTGGACAACTTGCCATCCAGGCAAAGCAAAATCAGGTTGTCCCGCTGCATTTCCGTATTAGATATACGGAATGCGCGGACAACTTGATGCCCGAACTTAAGAACTTGCTCATTTTCGCGTAATCTCAACGAGCCCGCTCAGCCACGCAAAATTTTACAGAACGTCTCTCTCGCGGCAAACTTGCCGTCTGTGTCAAACGAATCGCGTAACATTCGTCCCATCAATAGCTAAGGGCGTCTTACGGGGTCGGATACATCGTGACAACGCGTAATCCAATCATCCAACCCGTTCAGAATGCGGGATTTCGGCTCCTATTGCTTTCAGGGGCATTCTGGAGGGCACCCCAGAAAGGCTGGCAGGGTCGGTTCGGACAGATCGGCGGGAGTCTGCCGAGCCAGGCGAAGCTGGTGGGAGCCGCGCGGCTGCCGTCTCAAATTACACAAGAAAATGCAACATTACTTTACCCGGGAGTGGTTCGGACGGTTATGCGCGTGTCGGGAACAAAGGGCTTACGAGGTCGGAATGCAACAATACCGTTATTCTGTAGCCGCTAGAAGGCTTGGTTGAACGCCTTCGCGCTGGCAGCCGACGCTTCGGAGTCGGAAGGATTTACATAGGCGAGTGTGGAGTCAAAAGAGCGGTGCCCTAGGTGTTGCCGGATCAGGAAGGCATTCGCACCCTGTTGAACCATCAACATGGCTGCCGTGTGCTTCAAGACGTGGGGATGTTGGAGGGTCTCGCCGAGCCCTGCCTTTCGGGCGATAGCCTTGAATATTTTATAGACGGTGACACGGTTCAACTTGGTGCTCTTCTGGCTGTTGAACACGTAGTTGTCCGCATCCGCTTGGCGAACGTCCAGCCATCCCTTCAAGACCGCGGCTTCGTTGAACAGGCTGTTACCCTTCACCCGCAATAGATTCTGCGTTGAATCCAGCGAACCCTTCAATCGGGCGATGTGAACCTGCTCGCTGTGGAAGTTGATGTCGGATATCCGCAGATTGCATATCTCCTGTGCCCGCGCGCCGTGCGCCACGGCAAATAGAAACATCGCATGTTCCCGGGCACCATATTCCTTTGCAGCCTGAAGGAATCGCTGTAATTGCTCGCTGCTCATGTAGGAGATGCGCGACCGAACCTGCTTCGCGCGCTGCTTGGGCATCCTAACTAGGTTCCGCACGACTGAAGGTGTCATATTACCTCCTATGAATGCAGCATCTCCTAGTACTGTTGCATTGTCAAGACCAATCAGCAAAGGCATCAACGACAATCTGAACCTGTTCGGCTAGACAGGCTGTCGCAGTGTCGCCTGAACGCGCCAGATGTCGGACGGTCTGCCGTGCCGACTGGCGATGGTCTGCCTGATGTCTCGTGCTGAAAAAGAGACCCCCGCCGGGTGTGCCGGGTGCAGTCGCCCCCATCCGTCACCCTGCCCGTCCACCCGCCAAGGGTGGCCAACCGCACTCTCTTCTAACCGCGTGACAGTGCCAGGGCAGCCGCCCACGCACCTACTTTCAATCTGTAAAAGGAGAGACATGCAAGACGAACAACCAGAAGCAGTCAAGCCGTACGCAGCGCAGCAGTCCGCCCATCTGGAGAAACTGCGCGCTGCGGCCCGCCAGCGGAAGCAAACGCAGCGTGAAAAGGAGAAGCTGGAGATGACTCCAGCAGCCGACCGCTATCGGAAGCTGGCGAAGCGATACAACGAACTGGGCGAACTGCGCGAGACAGCGTGGTGTCCAGAAGTTGAACGCGAAATGGAACAAGTTGGTGAGGCTCTTGATTCCGCCCAAGAGGATTTGTGGCGACACAATCTCGCCGCCCTCAATCCAGCAGAGCGTGCCGTGTTGGACGCTCGCCAGAACGCTTTTGACGAACTTGTCAAAGGTATCAACAAAGAGAACGCCGTCCAGCTTGTCAAGGAGTTTGAAGCGCAGTATCCGCTGCCAGCAGACCGTGAGCACTCTTTCTACGTGCGCTTCGGGCGGATTCTGGACAGCGCGCGGTTCTTGTGCGGGCTCCCATGAGTTACGGATGCAGCCTGCCGCAATCCGAAAGGTCCAGCAGTAAAAATCAACAAGCCCCCACTGGGGCAAAGGAATGAAGCAATGAGTAATATCCAATACGTTGTTCGTGAGTGGGCGTGGGTGACTGCAATGCAGAACAACCCATCTCTCCAGACGTATCATCTAGAGGCAAACAAATCGCTGCTGTTTTCTTATCTGCATTCACAAGAAATGCTCGTGAATCCAAAAACGGTTTCGGAAGCACTCATGTTCGCTTTGCAGCACGGCAACCGTTTAGAAAACGGTTTCGAACTTTGTGCCAAGGCCGATGAGAGATTGGTCGCCGGCCAAGCAGCACAGGCAGCCGCGAAACAGACAAAGCGGGAGGAATCCGCAAGGTTGCAACAGATCGCCGACGCCAACGAGGTCCACCGTCTGTGCCGACAAATCTCCGAATATCGTGGGGGCTCCGACCCGAACGCAGTCAAGCAGGAACTCGCCCGTATCTCGCATTGGACTCTCGCGCAACTCCGCGAATATGCGGAAGGAATCGCGCGCCAGCGAGCCGCGAAGGGATTGAGTGCTTCGCAATATCGCCAGCAACTCGCAGCCGAAAGACCCGTCACCGAAGTAGGCGGCTTCCCAGCACTGCCAGAACGCTGGACTAGAACCGCTATTCGCACGGCGAGCGTGGACACCCTAAAAAAGCTGCTGCGTCAATACGGCAAAACTCAGTTAGACCAGCGGCTCCAAATGGTTGAGGAGGAAAACTAAAATGGATTTCACGCAAGTAGTCGATGCATTTCTAGCAGCAAACCCTCGTATTTCAAGAGATGAGAGAAATCTCGCTCTCATCGTCGAATACATCAACAAATGCGGCATCGCTCCCACGCCAGAGAATGCCCATATTTTGTTGGAGGGATTCATTCGTGAGAATCACGACAAAATTCTGTGGCTGGAGAATAAGAAGAGCAAGCCAGAATCCGATCCCGTTCGGGACTGGTACAGTCAAGGCAAAGCCTACAACTTGCAGGCGGAGTTGGAGGATTCTAAAGCCAAGCGCCGTCAAGAGCGAGAGCGTTTCGCAAACACTATGGACAAGGCGGCACGGCGAAGTGACTTTGAGACTGCGCTGCGCAAGATATCCAGTCACAGAGAGCACCGCGGTTATCGTCTGGATTGGGCCACAACTTTCACAGTTCAACGGGGAAAATACGAAGCCTTGAAGAAGCAGTTCCCTGAATGGACCGCGGAGATAACAGCCGCACAAAGCAGAGTTGGAAAGTAGTTTCAAGACAAGGAGAGAACGAACAAAGCCTTGTCTGTAAAAGGAGAAGTCAAGATGGAAACGCAGTTTGAAACAGAAATCGCTCAGTTGAAAGAAGAAGTTGCTGAACTGCGAAAAGACGTTGCAGCCTACGCTCGCATCGGCTCGACGCTTCAGCATCAAACCCAGCTTTTTATCGAAGGGAATGGTTCAAGAAGAGGACTTCCCGGCGTTTCTGGCAAAGATGGAAAATCCGTCGTTGGGCCAGCGGGCAGAGACGGCAAGGACGCAACCGTCAAAATCTTTACTGAGGGCGGAAAAATAATCGCTCTTGGTTCAAATGGTGAGCGTGCAGAAATCGTCGCAGTCCCTGGACCACAGGGCGTCCCTGGAGAGTCAATAAAAGGTGATTCAGTCAAGGGGGACCGCGGAGACCGAGGGGAGCCTGGAATTTCGCCAAGCATTGACGAAATTGTCAAAGTAGTTCTTGTGGCATTGAAAGACCGTTGGACTAGATTCCTAAGTTAAGCAGATTAGGAAACTGAAGTTAGAAGAATAGGGGCGTAGCTTTGGCTGCGCCCGCACACATTTTTATTAAAGGAGAACCCGATGCACGTAGATACACCTAAGCCGTTGAGAGTGACGATTGAGAATGGACAAGCGCGAGCTATTTTCAACAGTAAGGAGTTGGCGCAATTTGTTCGGACCACGCAAGAGCCGCTCCTCGTAATGGAAGATGAGAGCGGAAATAAATCGGCTATTTCGGTTGATTTAATTCGGGAGTTTCTTCAATCTTCTGATGCGGACACTCTTGATATACAATCTCCGCATCCCCGTTCGGTTTCGCAACAACTTCCTCTTTGTGGATGAAGAACATTGTGTTGTTAGTGCGAGACGCTAAGCAATTCTTCCCGCAATGTGGGCATTGTTGAATTTCGCCCCGGTAAATCTTTTTGCCGATGGGTTGAGTTGTATAGTCCATGCGACGTTACCTCTGGCGTCGGAGAATACCACTGCGAAGCCGACCGTCAGTTAACAAAGGCGTTAAGCAGTACCAAGTAATTAACAACGGGCGTAGGAGACTGCGCCCCACGTTTTCCAGACTTTCTTAACCTTCTCCAAGCAGTCTCCTCATATTCTTGATCGCTGTGGCTTTCATTTGCGGAGCCCAAATCGGGTAGTTTTCCGCGATAATCTTTGGGGCTAGTTCCTTAACGAAATCAGGGCAATCAGCTTGACGAATGAACGCCTGTAGTTTATCCACGTTAATGCCTTCCGGCTCGGGGTTGAAAAAGTCAAGATCATGAAGCACGTGCCTTATTGCTGGATTGACGATTCCATCGCAATGCTCGGCTAGCTCCCCGAGGTATTTGAATGGACGTTCGTATGTGCCGGTGCGATCCTTGACCGCCTTAGGACAGTACTCTCTAAGTGTCGTACCCTCCGCGTGCCCCGCAGTTGTCAAATTAAAGCCTTGATGGACGATTGCATTGCGGAGAACACGGACGTAACCGCCTTTACGCTCAGGTCGGACTGCTTCCCATATCCTCTTCGAGAAGTTCTCTTGCGCCTGACCTTGAAGGTAACCTCCGACGCAATCCACTGCACCGACGAGGTAAACAAAATACAACGAGTGATACATGCGGACATCAAAACCGGGTGAACCTGTCGGGCAAGATCGCATCTTATCGTGTGCCCAATTCCGCGCCTCAAGATACCAAGTCAATGCGCCGAAAAATTCAGCCTTCTTTTCCTCGGGCGTCTCAGGAAAGAGGCCATCAAAATTAGGGTCGTGATTTGCCATCAATGGAACCACTTTTCGTGTAGCGTTCTGCGGCTGGCGTCTCAAGAGGGCGTTCCGTTCGTCGGACGCCTTTCAGAAATCCTTAAGGCGTCTTGTTCGTTTCTGTCGTAGAGGTTCGCCACACCCCCTCGAATGCGGCACCCGCCGCGCTCAACCGTAGCTCAAACCCGAGATTAAAGAACTCATTCAACGTTGCGAGAGCCTGCAAGAAATACACGTGCCCGCTGGCTAGAGCCTGATTAAGCCATCGCAGGGACGGTGGTTGGTCAATATCAATTGAGGCTTCATCACCTGAAAGGTGGGAAATCATTGCTTCAAAATTGCCGTGATGGATGGACGCGGCGAGGCTGTAAGGTACTTCATACTGCTGGCTGCGACCAATCTGTTGAGCCATGAAAGCCATTGGGTGTTTGTTCCAGTGGTTCCGAACTTTGCCATGTTTGTTCGTAAAACGCGGTGCCACTCGATTGTATTCTCTTTCGATTTCACGGGCTTTTTCTGGCGAAACTGAGTCCGGATACATTTTCAGTCGCTTCAGATCGAGCACTCGCCCATATTCGATATAGTCGTCCATTTCTGCCGGTGTGTTTCGGAGGTATTCAGCCATTACAGCCGACTCAAACATCCCACGGGAAAGTTTCATAGCGCCTAGACCAGCCCCATTGCCAACGAGAATGAGCAATTCGGACCAACCGGTGGCTGTCATTCGCACAAGCATGTAAATCACGATTTGTTGAAGTGACATCTGTTTGGGCAGTGCGGAAAACATTTCGTCGGCTAAACGAGAATCCTCAACAGCGAGCCTGAGTGCGGGACCGCATTCAGCGACAACAGTTTTCGCAAAATCAGGGAAACCAAAGACCGCTGTTTCATCAGTGTTCATCATTTATGGCTATTCGCTTCCTGACGCTTCTTAGCCGCTAGAAACGATTGCTCCGCTCTGAGAAACTCCAAGTCTGGTTTTTCCCTGACTCTCCGCAGAGGCTGTCCCTCGATTTGCTGCGAACGTCTTATGCGTGCTGGTTGCTTATGCTGCCGTGCGCCCTGCGCTCTCTTGTTCAGTTTCTTATCTATTTCGTGGCAAGCACCGCAGAGCAGTTGAATTCGAACTGGAAGCGAATGTTTTAAGCACTTTATCACTTCAAAACAGAGCATACGTTGAGAATCTTTGCCGCTGCTGCGCAAGGCACTTCCGCCGCCGTCAATGTGGTGGAACACTAAGGCTCTTTCGTCATTGCAGCCCATAGTGCCGTCCTCGTTGAGCCAACGGCAACTTGTCGCCGCGCAACGACCACCAAGTCCCGCTATCGCCCTCACTCTTGCCGTCTCCATGCTGCTCGCCTTTCCGCCGCGTAATGTTTACATTCGCGCCAGCACTTCCTATTAACTGCACGTCACAGGCGCGTCAATGGTGAAGTCTGGTTTGGAGGTTGAAGAAGCCCGTAGAGCGATTCAAGTGCGGCATTCGTGGGGGTATACGCGGCAGACGTTTGAGGTAGTGTAATCACGCGCTAATCGCCAACAATTCGAGAACCCGGAAGTCGATACTCCGGTGTTAGAATCCGCCGCGGAAGGTTACATGATGGAAGGAAATAGAGCCGAATCACTGTACGATCAGCACCGCAATAAGGTCTGGGAAGACATAAAATCTGGCACCGAAAGTTTCGACCGTAATCTATTGGCATTTTCAAGTGGCGCACTGGGTCTTTCGCTGGCGTTCCTCAAAGATGTGGCTCCGCTTACGAAACCTATATGGATATGGTCGCTCTTCACATCTTGGATTGCGTTTGCACTTTGCATCGTGATTACGATGGCATCCTTTCAAGTCAGCATTCGCGCACAACACCAAACTCTGAAGTTCCTGAAGGAATACTATTTGGAGGGGAAGCCGGAATCTTTTGACAAGCACCTTCAAAGTGGATGGTCAAAGGCGGTCGATTGGTGTACGGTTGGGGCGAGCACATTTTTCGCCATAGGCGTAGTGTTCACAATCTTATTCGTCGGCGTGAACGTTCGGGAGGCGAGCAGAATGACTCAAGATAAGGCATCTAAACTTACAACTGATTCATTGAAGCCAGCCGCAATGTCTCCGTTAGAACGGGGGCTGAAGCCGGAGGCCATGACGCCCATATTGCCCGTATCGGAAGGATTAAAGCCAATGGGGATGACCCCGCCAACGACGCAGCAAACCGGACAGGATTCCCCTGCGTCTCCTGTTGCGGGTACGCCGGCGCAGTCATCGGAACCCTCCGGCTCTGATGGCAATTAGTTTCACCGAATCGGGACGCCGGGCTCGGGGGTTGTGACTACTACGGGACAAACGCCAGATTCTCAAACGAAAAATCTGTCGGTCTTACTTTGACCTTGATTATAAGGTGAACGTCGTTTTCTTGCGGCGGCGCGTACGGCTTCAATAGCGTGTCAGTTGTGACGGTCACTTCGTGGATCAGCGTGTCGTCTTCCATCAAGCAGTAGAAATAGGGAGACTCGTCAGGGTCTTTGTTTGCGCCTGCTAGTTCGTTGCAATCCGTTGGAACTCGCAAGGCGTCGAACAGCACCTTCAGACGGTTGTCAATGTCACCGCCGGAATGGATCAGTGGTATTCCCGGCATATCTCGGCGCAGGAAGAGAATCTCTAGACTGCACGACAATTTGAGATAATTGCTGACGAGCGGAACGAATTGATAGCCGCAACGCTCAAAGGTCTTTCCAAGGGTTGCTAAAAGGCTTGGTTGCGCGAGCGCGGCTGCCATGGTCACTGTGCCACTCTTTGATGGAGGGGCGTGCAGAACAGAATGCTCCTCGGTCCTCTGTCGCAAATGCGGAATCGCTTGCCACAGCCGGGCGAGTTGTTTGTGTAGGAGTTTGCGAATGTCGTGTTTTTCGGCAGCCCGCGTACCGCCCGAACCCGCCGCTTTCAGTGGTCCTTCATAGACAAGCCTGAACTCCATGATTCACCCTGCCCCTCATATCGCCCGGTCGCCGCGCTAGAATCCGCCGCACGGAGGTCCGCCATTATGCCGAGTGACGTAACCCCGAGTCCGGAATCCGAACTGATTAAAGCATACGTCCAGGAGTTGGCTCCGGGTTCCCACGAAATATCGTGTGGTAGTAGGCTTGACGGCGGATACGACTTATGGATTCAGCTTAATCCTAGCTCGGCAGTGAAGCAGGTCATTATCACCAAAGAAGATTACCGCACTACACCCACCGACGGGCGGTCCGTGCAGGCGGCTCGCCGTCTACGTTTGGTGGTAGAATCCGCCAACCGAAATCCTCTCCCATGACGCGACGCGCGAAACCGCTCAACATCTCGACAAAGTCGAATCAGTAATCGGTAGGTCGAAAGAAATTCTGAGCCGTAACGGCTATCCTTCGGATTTGCGCACTCTGATCGTTCTGGCGTCGATCTCCTAGATGGCTGAACACCACGAAGCGATATTGCTGCTCATCCGCGCCCGGCAAAGTGGGTTCGGAGCCCTGGCTATCGCGCCTGCAACGGTCGTTGGGGTCGCGCTTATCCGGTGTGGTTGCTCGCAGGCCGCGTGGGCGATTGAAATTGTTGCGGCTGTCATCTTTTCGTTATGGATTGTGGCGAGCAGGCCGTAATTCGAGACGCTTTCCGAAGAAGCATGACTTTTCGAGATGTGGCCTACCGCCCGCCGGCCTACCATATGAGGCGGAGTTCGCTATGCCAGCAGATTCGCCTTCGGATGCACCGAGTTCTATTGATTTTCGAAGGATGGACGTTGCGCGGGACTGGGCAAGGTCCGCGACGGAGAAGCGGCCCTGGCGCAAGGAGTTCTTCCAAGCGATTGCACAAGGACTTCGCGGGCTGAACTTAGATAATCTGTCGGTGCTCGAACTGGGTTCCGGTCCGGGCTTTCTAGCACGCCATCTTCTTGAGGGTTTTCCCTCGGCTACGTATGTTGCCCTCGACTTCTCGTCCGCGATGCACGCGTTGGCTAGAGAGCACCTTGGAGCACTGGCAGATAGAGTGCGGTTCTTGGAGTTGGATTTCAAAGCTAGCCACTGGAGTGCAGAGTTGCCCACATTCAACTCCGTCGTCTCCATGCAAGCGGTACATGAATTACGCCATAAGCGTCACGCAGCATTGTTCTATCGGGCGGTGCGCTCACTCTTACAGACCGGGGGAATTTTCTTGATGTGCGATCACTTCGCTGGCGAAGGTGGCATGACTGACACGGCACTCTATATGACTCCCGAAGAACACGAACAAGCGTTGCTGGCTGGAGGTTTTTCTCGACCGCGAGAATTACGTCGGGATCGTGGGCTCATACTGTTTCGAGCCGACGATCTACATGGCTGATTAAATGACATTTTCTCGACTCTCCGTACACGGGATTTTCGGAAACTGAGATTTCGGCCCGTTCCAACCTTCAAAAGCCAGTTTCCGAAATCGCGACTTTTCGAGACCTGGCCCAAGCTAGCCTGGTCCTCTATCACTTTCGATTCGGGTTTAACAGGTCGAGACGATGTCCATTTGCCGAACGCTCAATAACGTGAGCCAGCCTTCGGGTTCGCGTTTCTCCTTTCTTAGCGCTCATGACCCAGGCAATGACGAGCTTTCGATAACCCGGAGGTTGAGCATTGAAGAACGTCCAAGCCTTATTGTTGGCGCGAAAGATGGATTGGAACCCGGGGGCAAGCTGGCCGAGTTGTCGTGCCGCCGCGTTTCGTCGCGTGTTTTGTTCGTCCCTCGCATTGAAGGCTCGGAGTCCAGCGGGCTTCATCAGACCGGTGGCCATCAACTCACACACGCGTTTGATATTGACCTCACTCCAGACACTCCCCGGCCGACGCGGAGTGAATCTGATTATGTAACTGTCTGCATCAAACTTCTTGCGTACGCCGTCAATCCAACCGAAGCACAATGCCTCGTCGAGCGCCTTAGAGTACGTCAATCCTTCGTCTGTCTCTTTTCGGTAAAACCCAATAATCAGCTCGTCCGATTTGTCATGATGGGACGCGAGCCAGGAACGCAAGTCACTGGCGGACCTGAAGAATTTCGGGGTCTCGGCCACGCTCACCCTACGCTGCTCTTTTTACTTCTTCGGGTTCCCACGGGTCAACCAAGTCGCTAATGCTCCACAGGCTGATCAGTTACACCGGGGGCCATGGCGGGGTGCACTCGCAAGCTCCGGTGTATCCTGATGAAATTGTCAAAGTAGCCCAACTTGGTTGCGGTTGTTTCTTGTGAATGTAAAACGCCAACGGCATGCGCTAAACGTCCTCCGCTTTCGCTATCGCTGTAGGAACATCTTGATGGCTAGACTAATAAGCACGAAAGCGAATGCCTTACGCACATATTCCTGCGGGAGATGTTGCGCCAAGACCGCCCCGAAGTAGCCCCCGAAGGCGATGCCAATTCCTAGCAGGACGGCGACTTTGAGATCGTACTGCTCGGCTTGCCAGTACGGTACGAAAGGGAAAATCCAAATGGGGCTGGCTGAAATCAGAAGGGCTGTTCCCTGCGCTTTGAGTTGAGTTAATTTGAAGAGGTAAACCAGCATTGGAATTATGAACGCACCGCCCGTCCCTACGATGCCGACGAACACTCCAACGAACAAGCCGGTCAGGATTATCCCAGTGGCGAAGAATTTCATCGCTAGCCTCCAGAGTGAGATGGGCACACGCATCCGTGTGCTCATCGATCCCTCAAGCATCTTTGGCTTTAGGTGCTAGCGGAGATTCCGCGTTATGTGGCGCTCGGCCCGGACCTGCGACGAAATGCGCAGCGGAACCCTAGCCACCAGTTCGATGAGGCGTCGAGCTAAACATACAAAGGCAGCGATCTCAACAAGAATTGAGCCAGGCAAGACTTTCGACCTTTGAGCCCGCCGGTCATTCTTTGCGATGCCTGTTAACATGAACGCCCGCGTCCCATTAATTGGGATTTCAGACCGGGCCAGATTCCGAAAAGGTAATCCCACAGGGCATCCACGTGATGCGGATATGGCATCTTGTAATGAGTCCACTCCATTGTTGACCATTCGGAGGAGCCTTATGAAGAAACTGAACCTGGGCCTCTCAATTGCTGCTGGTTTGCTCGGAGGAATTTTCTCTCATTACGTCTGGACGCAGCCGGTCCAGGCACAAAATCAGGCACCGGCACCCAAGGAACTGCGGGCACAAAGCTTTGTCGTTGTAAACGACAAGGGCGAGATTCAGGGAGTCCTGAGTTTCGGTGAGCCGAAGGGCGACCGCACCAGGATCAACATCTATGACAGTAAAGGCCGCGAAATATTCACGGCTGGCGGCGATCAGTTGCGCCCGCTGAGCAGTTCGGTGAGATAACGTTTACGTCGATCTTTCCCGGGCCGCCGATCCGGACCCGAGATTCAATCGGCGGTGAATCGTCCCGACTACTGATCGAATTGGACGAAGAGCGCAATCCAATCCGCTTGCCCTATTGTGCGCGTGATGTGACCTTTGCCTGTTACGTCGTCGGCCTGGAGTATGCGTCCCGGTCCCAGCGGGATTTTGAGTCCACCCGGCAACTCGACCTCTCCGCGACCGCTAAGCGTAATCACATACCGTCGTACCGCTGCGGGATGCCAGTCTTGAACGTAACCAGGCGCGAACCTAACGAACTGCGAACTGGTGACTTTAATAGTCTTGGATTCTTCCCGCGACTGCGCATATTGTGCAAGCGTTCCCGCGACGGGGCTCAGTTTTTCGTCAACCTGCTCGGCATGGGTCTGGCCGTCAGAACCAGTGTAGATTCGTGTCACAATAATCGGTGTCCGCTGCTGCGCCGCCATAACTCGTTGCTCGTCCGTCGTCACGAAAATGCAAATAACAGCGGCTACTAGAGCCAACCCACTCAGAATTACTTTCATGGTGCGCTCCGCTCGACTGCGATCCGTTGATCCTCTGTGTGAGCCGAATTCTACAGCAAAGATAAAGGCCGGAACCTTGCAGCCCCGGCTTGACATGCACGGCTCTATTTCGGCGGCTTGTTTCCGAACACCGAGCCCGATACGGCAGGCCACGACTTACGTCTACAGCCCGCTTGTGATTTTCACAAACCAGCTTGGAGGGTGTAAGGCCACTTCGCTCGGTATTTCGCGGGATTCGCGCACCTCTGGGCTTCGCAGTTGCCGTGTGCCGGTTCAAAGGTCGGTACGTCAGACACGCTGCCTCCGTTGCGGCGGATTTTATCTGAATCCTCCGTGATTTCAGAGGCCGTGACGACTGTTCTAATCCACGCTGGGCGCGTACAGCTTCGATTATTGCCGCTCGATGTGCGATTTGGCCGCATAGGAGCCGTCGCTGTCGTGAATTCTGTTCATTTGTGGAGCCTTCGGGTGTATAAAGTCTGCCATCCGGGCGGAGTCCCGTCCTACCTGTTTTTCGGCCCAAGGGAAACCTGAAACGAGGAGAAGCTCATGAGACGCATGTTTCCTATTATCGCTGTTGTCGTCCTGGTCTCGCTTGGCTCGGCCCTGATGCTGGGGCAGGGGACGGACCCGTATGTGGGGACATGGAAGCTGAATGTGGCAAAGTCGAAGTTTACCGGGGCCACAGTACCAAAGAGTGAGATGCGAACGGTCGGAGCGCAAGGAAGCGGTTACAAGGTTACCTTCGATGGGGTCGCTGCCGATGGGAGCCGCATCGCATTCAGCCTTACCAGCAATTTAGACGGCAAACCTGTGCCCGTTTCTGGAGTTGGTATACCCGGCCAAGCGGATATGGCAGCGGTGAAGCGCATTGACGCGCATACAACCACAACCGCCATGACGAAAGCAGGGAAACCATTGGCAACAGTCCGAACGGTGGTTTCAAAGGACGGGAAGGTCACGACCCAAACGACTAAAGGGACGGACGCCAACGGTCAGCCGCTCAACTTCGTGGCTGTCTTCGATAAGCAGTAACTTTTGCTTGCTGGCGCACAACCCCCGACATGAACAATGGCATCCCTGCACGTTGCCGGACGCGTGCGGTTGATGCTACGAAAGACGCGCTCACAGTGAAAATGGTTCAAGTGCTCATGCCCCAACCGCCTATAAACAACGATGACATCCTGAGAATCCCGGAACTATTTCCGCGCAGATAGGCCCGTTCCGAAGGCTCGGAATTGGCTGGTTTTGGATTGTTGTCGAGTGATATGGCTTTGGTAGATGTATTTGCTCAGTTTCTTTGCTATTGTAGTACAAATGTCTAAGCATCAGTATCTCGGCACTTTCGAACTCGCTGTAATGCTGGCTTTAATTCGGCTTTGCGACAACGCCTACGGGATAACGATTTCACGCGAGATAGAAGAGATAGGCGGTCGGGAGGTAACTCTAGGCAGCATCTACGCAACCCTAGACCGGCTCGAAACCAAAGGCTTGGTCTCCTCGGAAATAGGTGAGCCGACACCAGAACGTGGAGGAAGGGCAAAGAAATATTTTCGCGTGACCGCCAGAGGACTGCGAGAGGTTCGTGGAACGCAGCGGGTCTTAGAACGTTTGTGGCACGGTCTAAGGCAGCTAGAAGGGAGCCGAGCGTGAGACTTTCAGAGCCGCCAGCTTTAGCAACTTGGTTGCTGAATCATTTTCTGCCGGGTTCGGAGAATGACCATATCACCGGCGACTTGATGGAGGCATACGATGCCGGTCGTTCCCGAACTTGGTACTGGAAAGAGGTAATTGCGGCAATCACGATTGGCGTCTCGAAGAAAACGGTAAAGCAGCCGTTTTTGGCGCTCAGGGCGATGACTTTGGGATGGGGTTCTTGGTTGCTGTACTATTACATTGTTGCGCCCAAAGTTTTGAATCCGGTTTTTAAACGGATATTCACACCTTCAGGCTATCCATTCAGTTTATCTACGCTCACTTGGTCGGTGACAACGTTACTAGTGTTGGTAGGAGGTGGATGGATTGTTGCGCGGCTTCATCGTGCGACAGTGGTGTTATTCGCCTTATCCTTTTCCATCAACCAACTTCGAAACCTACCTTGGATTTGGTCCACCGCAACCAATAGCTTAACCAACACAAGATTTCTTCCTTACTTCATATTCGAATTAGAAGTTCAGCTTCTTTTTCCTGCGGCGATAGTGCTCGGAGGTCTACTTACACGGGCGAACGATAGTGACAAAGTTGACCTGCGACACCCCTCGCACTAATAGGAGGACGCCGTGATTCGCAACAAATTCTCCCTCCTGATGCTAGTTCTCTTTTCCCTTGTTAACTGCTGCTCGGTATCGTGGGCAGCAGACACCGAACTCCAAACTGGGAAAATGCGGGATGGCACATTGATCGCGCCAAACACTGATTCATACTCTCTCACTCTGAAGGCGGGTGATCTGGCCGAGACGAATATCGTGACACATGGAACCAAACTCATCATCACTGTCTATGGTCCGGCAGCAAGGTGCGTGGTTTCCGATTCGACGGCACAGGCGGGAATATTCAGTTCGTCGCCGATGATCCAGGTGGATACCGGCTCGAAGTGGCTCTTAACCCAACGATCAAAGAAGGACCATACACAATCAGGCTCGCAAGGATCATCGCCCTTGCAGATCGAATTGCCCCGGCGACTGCGGAGCGATATGAAAGCCCACGCATTACGGCACTCCGAACCGGTCTCAAAAACGACCAAGCGAACGCAGTTGAAGACTTCTGGAAAGAGATAAAGATGAAGGGCACGCCATTGATTGAGCCACTGCCCGGCAATGACAAGGACATGCTGGTGACTTTTCTGTGGCGGGCGACCGCTGACACCCGAAATGTGAGTGTAAGGTGGGATGCGAATGGCAACTACCTAGTCCTTAACTTCAGCCGACCAGATGACTATCGATTGACTCGATTGGGAGAAACGGATGTCTGGTACAAAACCTTGCCGGTAGATAAGCGAAAGAGGTTCATGTACCAGCTTATTGTAAACGGCCCTTTCCTCCGTCCGTCGGAGGACTTCCCCGATGAGAATACCATGTTGCTATTTGCGGCTGCGGCCCAAGTGGACCCGCTTAATCCACATCACTGGCTTGTCAATTCTTTGAGTCCTGACGTTCCCGCGCACGTTGGTTTCTCAGCCGTGGAGATGCCCGACGCACCATCTCAGCCGTGGGTCGCACCACGAAACGTGCGCAAGGGCAAGATCGATAAATATCAGTTCAAGAGCGCCCTCCTGAAGAACGAACGTGAGGTGGCAATCTATACACCTGCGGGATATTCGAGGGATGCGAAGCCCTACGGTTTGATTGTTCTCTTTGATGAGAAACCTTACATAGACGAGAACATTATCCCTACACCGACAATCCTGGATAACCTGATTGCCGAAAATCGGATTCCGCGGATGGTCGCGGTCTTCATCGACAATCCACCTGGCGATGCGAGGGATCGTGAGCTTCCCTGTAATCCCAGGTTCGCAGATTTCTTGAACTTCGAACTAGTTCCTTGGGCGCGACGATTGTTTAATGTCACGACTGATCCGAAGCAAACGGCGGTGGGTGGCTCCAGCTACGGTGGATTAGCGGCTGCTTATGCTGGTTTTCGTCATCCAGAAACATTCGGAAACATACTCTCGCAATCTGGGGCCTTTTGGTGGACTCCACCCCGGAGCGACGATTCCTATGTAGCAGGAACCTACGATGAAGCGTTACACCTCCGCGATTTTGATCCAAGTGCCGAACCAAACTGGCTGGCAAAGCAATTCATCATGAACCCACGTTTGCCACTCCGATTTTACATGGACGCGGGCCGCGACGAGATCGACCTAACAAGGCTGGGCCGAGACATTCTGGCAAGTAGTCGGCACATGCGTGATGTTCTGCTTGCAAAAGGGTATGAAGTTCACTACCAGGAATTCATCGGTGGTCACGATTACTTGAGTTGGCGGGGCACGCTTGCGGACGGCCTAATTATGCTTATGGGCAACACCACGGAAACTCACGAGCAGGGCACAACAGCGAAGCATTAATCGCATGGTCAGTTACGCCCATTTCCGTATTGTTGTTATTCTCGCAACAGCACTTGTCGTCGCTAATCTCGCTTTTGCTGATCTCTCCGATGATTTTGTGCCCTTGCGCGACGATCCTGCGATTGGATACGCCACACGCCCGACCCACGATCCGATTTCGATCCTAAATGAAGAGATCGAGGCTACCAGGACCCACCTAAAGTTCGATGACGACCAAGGATTTCTGCCGTCGGTACTGGAGACTCTCAAGATTCCCATCGAGTCCCAGATGGCGGTCTTCTCTAAAACTAGCGTGCAGGCTCGACTGATTAGTCCACAGAACCCGCGCACGCTCTTCTTCAACGACTCAACAGTCATTGGCTGGGTGCGGGGAGGATTTATTGAAGTCGCCACTGAATCGCCGGAGCAAGGAATTATTTTCTACAGTCTTCCGCAGGAAAGCCGAGAGAAGCCACAATTCAAACGCGAGAACAATTGCCTAACGTGCCACGATTCCTACGACGCACTTGGAGTTCCAGGAATGTTGGTGCGAAGTAATTTTGTCGGGCCAAACGCGATGACGTTACGCAACCTGGGCAGCTACAACATCGATCATCGTAGCCCGTTGACGCAGCGTTGGGGTGGTTGGTATGTGACCGGCGACAGCGGCTCGATCCGGCACATGGGTAACGCGATTGTCACTGACGAAAACCACCCAGACGCAGCCATGGGACCAGAGACGCTGAATCTCAACTCGCTGAAGGGAAAGTTTGACACGGATGCCTACTTATCCCCATACAGCGACATCGTCGCCCTCACGGTCTTTGAACACCAGATGCGCATGATGAATTTGTTCACACGTCTGGGCTGGCAGACTCGTTACGCCCTGTATCAGAAAAGCGCGGGGAAGCCTGCTCTGAATCAAGGACGAAGTCAGAATGGTATCGATTTCAATCGGAAAGATTTACGAGACACAACAAACGATCTCGTGGACTACATGCTTTTCGTTGATGAGGCTCCGCTCGCCAACCCTATTCGCGGCAGCTCAGGCTTTGCGGAGAAGTTTTCCGCCGAGGGTCCGCACGACAGCAAGGGGCGCTCGCTGCGCCAACTCGATCTCGAACGACGCCTAATGCGCTACCCATGCAGCTACATGATCTACTCCGAAGCTTTCGATGCCTTGCCTGGCGAAGCACGAGATGCTGTGTACGAACGAATGTGGCGAATCCTTGCGGGAAAAGACAAGGAGGCGAAATACGCTCGACTCTCGCTAGCTGATCGACAAGCAATAGTCCAAATCCTACGGGAAACGAAGAAGGGCCTTCCAGATTACTTCCAGCTAGTCACGCAATAGAATCGGTTTGAATGGATGGGTCATTGCCGTGCCGCTCGGATGCGTGCAAGCACGACCGCCCGCGTTGCCACTAAATTCCTCTTTTTCGCATGCGTGAGCAAGCACCAATCAGGCCAATCGAGTTGCCGCAGCGTCAACTCTTCGGTGAAGATCACGAAAGCAGCGCACCAGCTGCAAATGCTGGGCTCGCCGGGTCTTGGCTGAGTCGATCTGTTCAGTGACCAGCGCAGCGAGTGTCCGCACTCCGGGCAGTGCCACATCGATTCGCTTCGTAATGGCATGTGGCGCACTATCTACCGCAAACGGACCGGCAGGTCGATCCGATTCACGGGACGGGTATGTCAGGAAGGATCAACAAGTTTGTCTCGGCTGGCCCTTCCTCGATTTTGACGATCTGGGCGCTCAAGGTTGACCTGCGGATTTCCTTACCAACTCGCTGCTCGATCATGAAATCATGGAATACATCGGGCGAAGACTTAAATGCGGTCAGGAACGGGGACGCATCCTCAGTCCTGACGCGAAGCCAGAAGCCGGAATCGTCGCCGAGATCGGGACGGGCCTTATGCTTTTCACAACCATTTAAACAGATAAGTTATGCCGTGGGCGTGCGGAACGTCTCTCACACTTTCGCTTCGTGCGCGAGACTACGAGGCTTCTTGAAAAATCGCTCGGTGACTCTATTCATGATTGAGCGAAAGTGGTTCATCGTATCTTCGTCTTGCATGCTGCCGATACTGCGTTCTTTTCTGTATTCCCGAAAGTAGTCTCCGAACGATAAGTGAACCTGGCTACCAAGTCGAACTCTTTCCATGATGCAGTCCATGAACGAGACCTTACCTGCTTGAAGGTACGGTTTCAGACGCTCAACCTCTGACACGTCCAGAATCAAAGGTGGTGTGCAGTTGATCTTTGGGCTTATTTGCTGTTTGCGTTTGAGGCTACCGAAGATGCTGGCGAGGTACGGTCCAATGATTTCGGAGCTAGCGAACGGCTCTTGCGTAATTAACATTGGAACCACCACGGCCGCGGGCGACGAATCGATACCGTTTAAAATGCGTCTCTGCGAAGGCTTCGCCGCAAAAACCGCTCCTACTTTTCGAGCAAGCTGCTCCATTCCTGCCCTCTTTTCGTTTCCGAACTTACGTTCTATCTCTTTTATGAACTCGTCTTCCTTCTCGGCGTATTTGGCAATCGACTTTATGAAACCACCCTTGTACTCCATCACGAACCAATAGTTCTTGAAGGCCACTACGCCATCAAAGGCTTCGTCGCCGTTATCTGCAAACTTCGGAAAAGCGTAAAACTGTTCGGGCGAACGTGCGAACGATTGGCTAAAGATTCTTGAAATGTACTCCTGAAACAGAAGTCCCCAATCCGAAAAGAACCTCTCTCGTTCTTCGTCCTTCTTGAGAGAGTTGAAGATTCTCCAAAACAAACCGGCCTCCAATTTTTCTTGAATGAACCCCACATGGACAGGAACGACATTATTTTCCGCGACCTGAATGAACGGTCTCTGCCGAAGCGGGATAAAATTGTGCTGTGGCTTCAGACCTGAGGGCTTTCGCAAGATACATTCAAGATCGTCAACAGTGGTTACCTCAAGATGCCAGAACTTTTCTGTGGCTTCTTTTGGAGCCTCGGCAAAGAAGTTGCTCATACTTAGAGACGCGAGTTCGCTCTTTTCGATCAACTCGCGCGGATTTACGGTCGTGTACCAAGCCATGACACCAAAAATCCGGTCCACGTATTCTTCCAACGCGAGGCCGGTCCGCTGCTTGAAAAGTCCTGCAATATCCAACGAGCAAGGCACCTTGCCCAGAAGTTCGCCAAACAGGATGTTGCTGCGCACGATGCTGGAAGCAATTTCAGGAGGATTGTTAACCTCCAGACCTGGACCGACCTGAAGTTGAAGAGCGATCCGCTTCCTTGCGGTGGACGGCCGTGCAGATTGAATAGCCCTAGAGCTTTCCTCGGAGAACAGAAGATCATTTGTCATGATCAAACAACGCCCGAGACGATGAGCGGCCTGCTGTTCTTCGTCGGGTCTTTGCCCTCCCGCTCTCGCTCCGTCCAAAGCTACTTTCTTCATTAACGTCAGAATTTGAAGCGAGTGAAACGGTTGACGCACTGATAGATGTTCGCGTCCATATCGTCTCTTTAAATCTTGAAACAAAGGCTCATCGATCAGCATATTGACTAAGAACGTCTGTAGGTCAGGGATCGAGAGTAGTTCAGCACGAGACATACTCAGCTTGACTAGGATATTTATCCTGGCAAGCAGCCAGATCGTATGCAGTCGGTCCAGCGTTTTTATTTCGCTCAGTAGCTCTTCCTCGGTTGGACGCCGACCAAATATTTCTTTCCAACTTGGATACGTCGCCACGAGCACGTCTGCGTCTCCAGAAGCGTCGTTGAGGCTGTCGTTTGCGTAGCTGGCTCAGGGACGCTTTGAAAAAGATTCACCAATTATACCTTAGGGCGAATGTAAGGCGAAGCGTAATGTTATGATCTTTGCTGTGTCTCAAGCAAGAAAATGCATCATCAGCTTCCGCGATTCGTGACGGTGTGGAACACGTCGCCGAGGTCACGGCGGAAAGCCTATTCGAGGCGGCAGCCTTGGCGTTGAAGCAATTCCGACGCGCCGAATGGAGCCGGAAGGCATCGCTCGATACGGCAACGCTGCGCGTCGAGGTCTGCGAGTCCACTTTTTACAACGTCAAAGTGGCTGAGTTGGAGGCATGGCTCAAGCGAACGGGCGGAGCGCCGCGGGACATCATCGCGAGGCAAAAGGTCAGGAGTAGGATCGGCGAATGAACACGGCTACAGCAGCTTTGCTGGTAATTGCATCGTCGTCGGACTAGAATTCCGCTGCCTTAACAGATCAATCCAGGGGTAAAAGCCGGATGGCGCGAGGAAAGGGTAAGAACGGCGGGAGCGCACACTCGAAAAAACGGGCCATCGACCGATACGAACACAAGGACAAGAAACGCACCAACAACCCGCCCGTAGGATTGGTTACTCCCGAGACCGATCCTCCGCTTCCTGCGCATCACGCCTACGATTACATTCAGCCGGTTCCCTCTGTAAAACCTGGCAAAGATTTGGACTACGATCCGCACCTTGATCCCCAACTCGTTTGGTCAGGAAAGAAAGAACACGCCTCCTTCGAAGTCCCAATCGTCTCGTTACACGTCCATGAAACGATTGATCCGCGAACAATCATCGAGGCTGTACGTAAACGCAACGGAAACGGTTTGCCGATGCAGCCGTCGCTTTTCGAGCGGCCTGAAGAAAGACTCCCGCTACGGGATGCAATTGATTTCTATAAGCATCCACACGGATGGTCGAACCGCTTAGTCGCTGGCGATTCACTGCTCGTAATGAACTCCCTTCTCGAAAAAGAGGGCATGGCCGGTCAAGTGCAGATGATCTATATCGACCCTCCTTATGGCATCAAATACGGCTCGAACTTTCAGCCATTTGTTAACAAGCGGGATGTGAGCGATGGCAAAGACGAGGACCTCACCCAAGAGCCGGAAATGATTCGTGCGTTCCGTGACACTTGGGAATTGGGCATCCATTCATATTTGACATACCTTCGGGACCGCCTACTCCTCGCACGTGAATTGTTGGACGAATCCGGCTCCTGCTTCGTTCAAATCAGCGACGAAAATGTCCACCTCGTCCGCGACGTTATGGACGATATCTTCGGGGCGACAAACTTCGTGTCTTTGGTGACTTTTTCAAAAACCACGGGCGCAACAGTGGTTCTTCTCCCAGGTACCGCAGACTACTTGCTCTGGTACGGAAAGAATAGGCAGTGCCTCAAGTATCGAAGGCTTTTTTCTGTAAAGTCGCTCGGGGGAGAGGGAGCAGCAAAATATGACCATGTTGAGCTGCTTGATGGACAGCGGCTCCCAATGATCAGCGAGGGCAAACACGATCCTAGCCGACTTCCCCCAGGTAGCAGGGTCTATCGACACGATAACCTGATGAGCCAAAGTGTCGGTCGAGAAAAAGGAGAGGGCGCGGCATCATGGTTTCCTGTGAAGGTGCAAGGCAGAGAGTTCAAGCCGAATATCCGAAACCGTTGGAAGACAAATGAGGAGGGGATGACAAGATTGCTCGCGGCTCGAAGGGTTGAAGTCACTGGCGACTCGCTGGCATATGTAAGGTTCATAGACGATTTTCCTGCTTTTCCAATTACGAATGTGTGGATGGATATCGGAGGCATCCAGAGCCGCAGAGATGCCAAAATTTACGTTGTGCAGACGGCTAATACGGCTGTTCAGCGGTGCCTACTGATGACGACCGACCCCGGCGATCTCGTTTTCGACCCCACCTGTGGCTCAGGGACAACTGCCTATGTGTCCGAGCAGTGGGGACGCCGATGGATCACGTGCGACACGTCGCGCGTTGCAATCACGCTGGCCAAGCAGCGGCTCATGACAACGGAGTTTGATTATTATGAACTGATACACCCTGAGGAAGGGGTTGGCAGCGGCTTGCGCTACAAGAGCGTCCCGCACGTCACGCTAAAGTCCATCGCTACTAATCCCGAAATCCGTGAAGGAATGAGCCGCGAGCAGATTGATGCGGCTATTGCCCGATATGCCGAGCAAGAGACACTTTATGATCAGCCGTATACCGATAACAAGCGCGTGCGGGTCACCGGCCCATTCACCGTCGAGGCTGTTCCCGCGCCGACTGTCCAATCTCTAGAGGAAATCGAAGCAGATAAATCGCCCCGGGGGTTCGCGGACACATCCATAGCGCGAAAGGGGCCAACCCTGCGACATGCGGAATGGCGTGACGAATTGCTCAAAACCGGGCTTCGCGGCAAAGGCGGGCACCACATAGATTTCTCCCGCGTCGAACCATTAGCCGGAACACGTTGGTTGCACGCGGACGCCGAAACTAAGGGAGCCAAGCCGGAGCGCGTGGTCATTTCATTTGGCCCCGAACACAGTTTGCTCGACCGCAATCAAGTTGAACTAGCCTGGGGAGAAGCCCGAACACTCAGCCCTCGACCTGCGATCATCGTCTTTGCTGCTTTTGAATTTGATCCAGATGCAGCGAAGGAAATTGACAGCCTCACAAAAGAAAAGGCTGGCATGACGTTTCTAACCGCCCAGATGAACGCAGACTTGCTGACAGAGGACCTGAAAAAGAAACGCGCCTCGAACGAAAGTTTTTGGCTCGTGGGGAGGCCGGATGTCGAAGTCCGCAAGGTGCCGGTAGCCTCCTCCGCCGGGGCAAAACCGAATCCCACTCACGTATACGTCGTTGAGGTCAAAGGCTTCGACTACTACAACACCCGCACAGGCACAATCGAATCCGGCGATACGTCCAAGATTGCGATGTGGCTCCTCGATACGGATTACGACGGCCGAAGCCTCTACCCGCGGCAGGTCTTCTTCCCGATGGCCGACGATGAGGAAGGCTGGACTCGCCTGACGCGAAACCTAAGAGCGGAAATTGATTCCGAACTGATTGAGAAATATCGCGGGACCGTTTCGTTGCCTTTTGAGCCCGGCCCGCACAAGCGTGTGGCGGCTAAGGTGATCGACGACCGGGGAATCGAGAGTGTGAAAGTTGTAGATGTGAAATGAGCCCTGAGACCCAAGCCGGTTCCGCGATAATCGATCAACTCATCATCAACTCCCCTTACGAAGAGCCGCATGAGCATTGGCGCTATCACCGTGAAACGCGCCTATTCACACGAGAGCCGGAGCGAAGAAAGGCCGGGTACGTCCGAGCATCTGAGAAATCCCGCACATTCGATGATCCAGGCATGTTCATTGAACTGCCGCTAGTTAACCAAATCAGGCCCCGAGTGAAGGCATGGCGCGAAGCGGATTATCCCGGCGCGAGTGGGATCACCAAGCGCCTCTTGCAGCATTGGCGGGACCCTGAACAACGCGATTCAAACCGCCGCTTCTTTTTCTGCCAGTTGGAAGCAATCGAGACAGTAGTGTGGCTGACGGAGGCTCCCGCATCTGAACGAGTCGGAATCGAAATTCGAAGCGACGGCGGGCCGTTCACTCGTCTTTGCTGCAAGATGGCAACAGGCTCAGGTAAGACGATCCTAATGGCTATGCTGATTGCATGGCAGGTGCTAAATAAGGTCACCTATCCTCAGGACAAGCGGTTCTCGAAAAGCGTTTTACTGATCGCGCCGGGTCTAACGGTAAAAAACAGGTTGCAAGTCTTGGTTCCGGGCAGCCCAGGCAATTATTACACCGAGTTTCAAATCATTCCGCCCGGTCTTGAAGACAAACTCCGGCAAGGCCAAAACTGCCGTGTTCACATCCTTAATTGGCACAAACTCGATTGGGAAAGCGAAGAGCAAATTCGCAAGAAGCGCAGTGTGGACAAGCGCGGGGCGAAGAGTGACGAGGCTTACGTGCGCGAAGTGCTCGGCGAACTGGCTTCCGCGCAGAACATTCTCGTCATCAATGACGAAGCCCACCACGCCTGGCGCGTACCTCCCAAATCGCGCATCGCAGGTGTGTCTAAGGACGACTTAGATGAAGCGACGAAATGGATCGGCGGGCTGGATCGCATTCAGAACGCTCGCGGCATCCTCACCTGCTTCGATCTGACAGCAACACCGTTTGCGCCGACCGGCAAGAGAAGCGGCGAGGAAACATTGTTTAGCTGGATCGTGAGCGATTTCGGTCTAAATGATGCGATTGAATCCGGCTTGGTCAAGACTCCGCGCGTGGTGGTGCGCGACGATGGAAAACTCGACGCCAAGTACAGATCGCGTTTTTACCACATCTACAGCGACCCGGATGTGAAGACGGACCTCAACAGAAAGGTCGAGCCTGAAGTCCCGCTCGCCGGCCTAGTGGTCAACGGCTACTACTTCCTGGGTAAGGACTGGCTTGAAACCGCCAAGGCTTGGAAGAAGGCGAAGCAGCGTACCCCACCCGTAATGATTACCGTGGCTAACACCACGCATACCGCGGCTCGGGTCGAATTTGCTTTCACCCACAAGCGGATCAATATTGACGAACTTTGCGATTCAGAACGAATTCTCCACATCGATTCGAAGGTCCTCGAACAAGCCGAAGAGCAGGACGAGCCGGTACAACTTGGGCTAAAACCGGTGCAAGCGGCTGAGGAGCCGGAAGAGTCGAACGGGGCCGATGTCTCCGACGATGATCAGCCAAAGAAGAAACTCTCGAAAAAAGAACAAGCCGAATTACTGCGGAGGCAGGTGGACACAGTTGGACGGGCTGGCGAACCCGGCGAACAAATTCAAAACGTAATTTCAGTCGGTATGCTCTCCGAAGGATGGGACGCCAAGACCGTCACCCATATCATGGGGCTTCGCGCGTTCACGTCGCAGTTGCTCTGCGAGCAGGTGGTAGGACGCGGGCTGCGGCGGACCTCCTACGAAACGGACCCGAACACGGGCTTCTTCCAGCCTGAATATGTGAATATTTTTGGTGTCCCGTTTACATTTTTGCCACACGAAGGTGGTGGAGATCAGCCCCCGCCTCCTCCGCCTGCTCCCAAAACGAGAATCGAGGCGATGCCTGACCGTAAGAGTTACGAGATTACGTGGCCCAACGTGGTGCGGATTGACCACGAATACCGGCCAACCCTCACGCTCGACCTGGCGAAAGCAAAGACTCTCGCGCTCGACGCCTACGAAACTCCAACTCTGGCTGAATTGGCACCCGTAATCGAAGGCAAGCCAGACGTGACGCGGATAGCCGAGATCAGTCTGCGGGAACTTGGAGAGCGGTTCCGAATGCAGAAGATCGTGTTTTCAGCGGCCAGCGATATCTACGAACAAATGAAAGCGACGTGGAAAGGCAGCCGCGAATACCTGCTGGCGCAAGTAATCCGACTCGTCGAGAAGTATATCGAGAGCGACAAGATTCGAGCTGATCCACCGCTATTTAACCAGGACAACATGCGTCGGCGAATCATCATTACACTGCACATGAGCAGCGTGGCGGAACATCTGAAACAGGCAATTCATTTTGAAAATACGAAGGCATTGATTCCGATATTCGATACAGAAAGGCCGATCCGCGCCACTGGCGACATGCTGCCCTGGTACACAGGCAAGGCGTGTGAGCACACCAAGCGTTCGCATATCAACATGTCCGTCTTCGACAGCCGATGGGAAGCGAGTGAGGCTTTCGAACTTGATCGTAGCCAGCACGTTGCGGCATGGGTCAAGAATGACCACCTGGGCTTCGAGATCACGTACTCATTTAAAGGCGTCATCCGCAAATTCCGTCCGGATTATCTCGTTCGGTTGGCTGACGGAACTATGTTGGTCCTGGAAGTGAAGGGACAAGACAATCAGGAACAGCAGACGAAGCGCGAATTTTTAAGCGAATGGACGCGAGCAGTCAACGGGCATGGCGGATTTGGGACTTGGGATTCCGACGTTTCCCGCCATCCCAGTGATATCCATGAAATTCTTCAGAGGCATTGTAGGCTGACGCCTCAAACCGACACACCTGTTCCAGCAGCTTGATACCGTGCGCGGGTCAAATTGAGCAATCACTACCTCCGCCGTTACACAGAGATGCCAGCACTCATTTATTTATTGAGTGAACGTAAAATCACGCTACTCGATCCACAGTCGTGGGACGACAGAAACGATTCCTATTACCTCACCTTATATCGCGAAAAGAAGAATCTCAAAACAGTCTTGGCACTCTGCTTCACCCAAGCCAACGAGACCTATCATCACTGGCGCATATTTGCTGGAGGGTCGGGAGGGGTGTGTCTTCGATTCGAACGCGCGGCCCTCTTAAAGGCCATCGCAAAACAATCAGGAATTCGAAAAGGCCCAGTAAAGTACTTAACCCTTTCGGAGATTCGGAGGAAACTCTTAGAGATCGACCATCTCCCATTCCTGAAGCGCTACGCATTCGAACATGAGGATGAATTCCGAATCATCTATGAATCCGCAACAATAAAAGTACGGAAACTAGATGTCGAAATTCCATTGTCGTGCATAGATAGAATCACTCTGAGCCCCTGGATTCACCCCGCCTTGTCTTCGCATTTGAAGCAACTAATCCGGTCCATCGACGGCTGCAGCAAACTCGAAATTGTGCGTTCCACCCTCATTGGCAACGAAGAATGGAAAAAGATCGGAGAAGACGCTGTATAAGGAGAACAGCAAATCTTGGAACGAGAAATTGCCATCCATTTCCGTGATCAGATTCGCCACGCTCGTGCTGCCGCCCTCAAAGACGCTGAAGAATTCGCAGAGCTTGTTTTTGTGCTGGAACGCCTCGGCGTCTATTTGACGGGAAGCGTCGAGGGTCTTGGCGACTATCATCACGAGATTGCCGAACAGGCTCGCCGGTCCCCGTTGGCCGAAGAAATCCCAAACGAGCTACCGACGTGGCACGCACCATTCACTACCCTCTATAACCTGGTTCAGCATGCGCGTAATGATGCCCTCCATGAAGGCGCTTTCGCCCGTCATCTCACCACCCACGCAATCGATCTCACAATCGTGCTGGAGGATGCCTTGATGCAGGATGCTTCAGTGGCCAGAGACTTTATGGTGCCTGATCCCTTGTGCGCGTTCCTTTGGCAACCAATAAGCTCGATCCGTAGGAACATGCTCGCAAACTCTTTCTCGTATTTGCCGCTTGCACCCGATGGCACCAGAGCATGGAGACTAGTCTCTGATTACTCAGTTGCGGCCTTCCTTCGCGCGGCCACTTCGGGGAATGACAGGAAAAAGCGTTTGGCCTGCAAGTTGAGTGAAGCCGTGGGAGGCGGAAAGATCGTCCTCGTGGATGCGCCTGTTTGTCAGCCTCAGGACTCTATTGCGACGGTCTTGAGTTGCTGTAATGGCAGGCCAGTGCTGGTGATAGATGAGGACAAGAATCTGCGCGGTATCGTTACTCCCTTTGATCTGTTATGAGTTCCCGGTTCTACAGGTCGGTCGATCCCCACAAGTGCAAATCTTCACCTCGGATGCCGCCTCCGCCACTCCGCCTTCACCTCCTCAAGCTGGATGACGAACACTCGACGTGGCGGCTTCCCGAAATTGGCCATCGGTGAACACATATAACGCCCCGCTTTGCCTTCGCGAATCAGTTCCTCATCGGTCAGCTTGCGGAGCCTCGCGCGAAAGCCCTCGATATCGATGTCATCGCTTGTGAATTGGGTCGAGTCCATGGTCGTTTGCGTCCCCGAAGAAATCTCAGCGACAGCGCAGCAGAGGCTCGAAAACCGTCATGTTTTAACTCGTGCCTAGGAATCGGAGCACCTACAAGTCCTTTGCCCGACTCATGAAAGAGATAGCGCAGTTGCCGGTCAAAGAGCCCCATTGAGGGCGAGATCGTGTGCTTGGATTTGGAGGGCAAAAGCGTATTCCTGGACCTGATGCGTCGGTGCAAAGCTGAGGCCGTGCTCTGTGCCTTTGATCTCCGCTCAATGAGCCATGGATAAAATAGCCGCCATAAGCTGAAGTCCCGCGCTACTGAGCATAAGAAGGGACAGAAACCATTGCCAGCGGGTATCAATATCATCTTTGACGAACGGCAGCGTCGGTTCTACGACAGCCTCTGTACAAATGCCTAGCGGAATGAGGGAAAAGAACGTAAACGTGAGAAAGAATTTGCCTACAATCATCGTCGAAGGCTTGTGAATGAACCTAGTCATGAAAAGGGGAGTCAAGAAAGCAGCGCCAGGGAAATAAATACTGAGTCTTATGAGTCCCGGTGCTAAGTGATTCACGCAGAAATCTTTCCATTTTCCCGATACAAGAGACCCCGCCAGAACCAATGCTGCGACAAGACCGTAAAACAGCCCGGACGCATTCACTAATTTGTGGGTTTCCAGCTTAGGTAACGCTGCTAATTCGCATGCGGCGGCGACTCCTAAAAGCACAACGGCTGCATTGAAGAATAGGGTTCCGACCCACCTCATGCGATAAATGAGGTAACGAATCTTCGGGATCAGAATGTAGCGCACGCGAAACATCTCATTCGCGTAGCACACGCGGATCGTCCCATACGACATGACGCTCACAACTATAATCCTGAAGTACCAACTGCATCAAATCTTACGCGGAGAATCGACGCTAACGGAGGTCATCTGCCCCGCCCTGCGCTCCTTGCCCACACGATGTAAGCGAATGACGGCTACGCGGTCACCGACATTGAACATGGCCTCCTCCCAGCGTGCCGTCTGAGGATTAGTGTTCTTTAAGAAACGAAAACTCTATGTTCTCGGTAAGCTGCCTCTCCATAAGCTCATCCAGCTTGAAGGGCTCGCCGGGTTCGTGGTTGGCGACAAGGTGCAGTAGCTGATCCTTTATCGTGTGCGAAATTATTGCGACCTTTCTCTCACCGGCGAGGTCGAGGAATTGCACCCGTACAGCCGTATTGGTCCCAAATTCCAGATTCAGGACCCGACGAATCTCGAAGGCTACGGCATCAGCAGCTTGTAGAACCTGGATTTCTTTGTCATCTTTGCTTTCAAATGTGCCCATATACTGCGCCGCAACTGGGTTAGCGGCTTTAAGATTCGCATAGGCTTGGGCTGTCCGCCTACTGTACTGCTGGTGTTCATCACAAACGTAAGAAACAATGTCCCTCAACCAACCGCCAAAGGCAGTGTTTTCTCTGGCTGTCTTAACATCCTGCTCCAATTGTTTCATCATCCACGCACACTGGATTATCGCGAAATCGTAGGCTAATCGGTACGGGTTGTCGCCCAAGATCGCCCGGGCTTTTGGGTCCTGAATGACCTCATAAAATTCGGGCTGGGGAACACCGACGCCTTGGCAGATGATGTATTTCTCTTTGGTTATGAGCGCTAGAAATTCCCGGCTTATGGCGTCGAGCTTTTCGTGCTCAGTCGGTGTGGGTTTCCCCGGCTTGGTAACGAATTTCTTGAACTCGCCTCGGCCATTCTTACACTCCACGGCTTTGAAGTATGCGATGTCAATATCAGGACGCTTGCGAAGGATTTCCCAGGTTCGCTCCAACTCAAATAGCGGAACACCCCGGGCCACCAATCCTCCGACTACAAACACCCCAGAGGGGCCGTCATCACAACTTTCGTCCATGTACGAGTACATTTTTCTGATCTGAGATAATGCTAACCGCGTCGGCCATATTCAAGCCCGAAAACCTTTGTTGCCTGATTAAGAATGGCTGTCATTCCACCAGAATCCAGAACCCGCTATCGTCCGGTGTTGACTTCCCGGTCTCGAAGAGCCGATCCAATTCCTCGGGACTCAAGTCAGTATCGTGCTCCAGCATCGAACGCGCCTGCTCTATCGAATCGAATGTCTCGCGCCCGTCCTCTGACAGTCCTTGACCCCACACTATCGTGACCATTTGCTCTCTTCGTGGCAACCGGGCTCCCCGCTCAGACGGGGTTAACTGCTCTAGCTGTTGCTCTCTCCTTCGTTGATGTACCGCTCGCACGTGACAACAGGGAAGTCCGACAACGCCCGGCAAACCCAAACCTTCCCTTCTTGTTCTTCGGACATTAACCCGTGCCGAAGAGCGAAATCGTGGAGACGGAAGTGCAGCGATGTCAACTCCTCGTTCAGGATGAAGTTGTCCCGGCGCGTCCGAGCCCGGAACCAGTCATCGTCTTTCCACGTTAGGACCGTCTTTCCCAGGTTGTCTACCAATTGGGCGGTAGGGAAGCCGGGAGTACTCGACGGTATAAGCCATAGCGAGGTCATTTCCTCTCCGAGACTAAACGTTTGAACATTGCCGGTGAATCGCACGCTACACCTTTTACTTTGCAACCGAGCATAGTTACGCCCATTCCGTCCGGGTTGTCGTCGTAGCGCACATCAATGTACGTGCCGTGCTCTAACTGCACAGTGTCGATAAATCCTCCTGGTATATCCTCGCGCGTGTGTCTCTGCGTCCGCGGCTGAGCCGGGGACGTGAAGATCAAGATTGTCGCAATGAGTATTCTCATGTGGTCTCCCAATCTAATCCCGCTCGAAAATGAGTGCCCTAAAATAGTGCAGTTTTGCATCAGATTTGCATCACCCGAGACAAATGCGAGCAAATGAGCCCTAACGTTCCGAACGATAAGTTGTGATTTTTCAACGAAGGCTAACGGTGACAAACGGCGGAAAACGGTGAAATTTCCGTGACAGGGCAGCGTTCTAACCAACTGAACTACGTCCCCACAACAACTTACAGGACCGCCAAAACTCGCTGTGTCGGTTTTGTATCGGTTTCCAATACCGGTACCTGGGTCTGCGGCCCAGCCTCGATCCAGCTTGGAAGCCTGCTCGAGATCGCGCTCGTCGCGTTCTTGCGCTTGGCCGGCTAGAACTTCCCAGGCCGGATGTCACGCAGAGAGTGTACCAATCGTCGCGCGGATCGACAACATGCTGTCCGCAGCTACCATGAGCTTGACGGAGTTAGGGCGAAATATTCCAGCGCGACGGGTTTGCCTCGGCTTTGCCTGGGCCAGAGGAGACAACCTCAGCTAATCTGATGTGCGTTTGACTGAGAGCTGGGACAGCTTGCGGTTGCACTGTCGACTTTTCCGAGACGCCGAATTCTTATCCGATAAGCGTGAGAATGACCAAGGTTCCCCGCGATCGTACGAAACTCACCCTGGCGCTTATTGTCTTCGTTGCAGGCTCTGCAATTTCTCTGGCGCTGCCTGCCGCCAATTCTGCGCAGGATCGAAGCACGCGGAACAATTCCCTTTCGATAAAGAGTGCGGCAGAAAGCGCACCTGAAAGTGCTCCTGAAAGCGTAACTCCGGGCGGCACTCCGACGTTCTACAAGGACGTCCTTCCGATTTTGCAAACGCGCTGCCAGAACTGTCACCGGCCCGGCGAGATCGGGCCCATGCCGCTCGTGACCTATGAACAAACGCGCAGGTGGTCGAGAGCGATCGAGCAGGCTGTTGAAACCAGGAAGATGCCTCCGTGGTTTGCCGATCCAGGGTTTGGCCGCTTTGCGAACGATCCCTCACTTTCGGCTGAAGAGATCGAAACGCTGACGCGGTGGACAGAGGAGAACGCTCCGGCCGGCAACGTCGGCGACGCTCCGCCCGCGCGCCAGTGGACGACGGGATGGAACATTCCCACGCCCGATGCAGTGGTTCGCATGCCCAAACCGGCGCTTCTCCCCGCCCGCGGCGACGTCGAATATACCTATGAAATCGTGCCCACGAATTTCACCGAGGACAAGTGGGTGCAAAGTTCGGAGATCCGGCCGCTGCGCCGTGAAAATGTGCACCACGCGGTGGTCTACGTTCGGCCGCCAGACTCGCAGTGGTTGCGGCACGCCCCGGTCGGCGTGCCTTTTACAGCCTCGACTCTCGAGGACGAGCAAGACCGGCGCGATGCGAAATTCACCACCAGCGACATTCTGCTGGTCTACGCGCCGGGGAGTTCACCCGATCAGTGGCCACAGGGAATGGCGAAATTTGTTCCCCGAGGCTCGGATCTGGTGTTCCAGATGCACTACGTAACCCGGGGCCATGAAGCTGCCGATCAAACCAGCATCGGACTGATTTTTGCCAAGCAAGCCCCGAAACAGCGGGTGCTGACCCTACAACTAACCAACAGCCGCTTCGTCATTCCGCCGGGCGCGGACGATTATCGCGTAGAGGTGCACGGGACACTGCCGAACGATGCATTGCTACTCAGCTTTTTTCCCCACCTGCACCTGCGTGGAAAGCGCTTCGAGTACAACATCGTCAATTCCGATCGGGGCACAGAGACGTTACTGCGGGTCAATTACGATTTCTATTGGCAATTGAGCTACCGGCTGGCCTCGCCGCGTTTCCTTAAGGCCGGTACGGAACTCCAAGCCGTCGCTACATATGACAATTCGCGCAAGAATCCGCACAATCCCGATCCGGACGCCGCAGTTCATTGGGGCGATCAGACCTACGACGAAATGATGGTGGGCTTTTTTGATATCGCCGTGCCGGCAGGCTTGGACAAATCCGACTACTTCATTCGCCAGCCTCAACCTGACCGGTCAGATGGCAACTCCAGCCGATAAATCCGCTTACGCCGTGACGCAAGGGACGGGAAGGGCAGCTTTAATGATGGCCCCGGGAGTGGCGGCGACAGCGACGATTTCGACATGGCCACCCTCAAGTGTAAGCACAACTGGAGCCAAGCAACGTGCGCCTGGAAGAAAATTGGTTGACTCAGAAGGGGTTGGGGTGTCACCTTGCACAGGGTTATTTCACGCTAAGCATTCGCCTAGGGCACTCAGGAGGCTTTCGTTATGAAGTATTGGGCATTTGTATTCTGCGCTATTTTGCTAGCGACTGCTGTCGCAAGCGATGTCAGGGGTCAGTCAGCGGCCCAGGCTCATGTCGACGCGGCCAAGGCGGTCGCGAAGACGCCGGACCCCGCGAAGCCGTGGGACAGTTTCGATGCGTTGTTCAGGCTGGTGTGTACTAAGCCCAGAGCAAATGCAAAACCTCCGGCCGTTGGCCCTGGCGAGCCCGACGAGAAGCAGAAATTGGTCGCGACGGACCACGACAAATGGTACGAGCCGCCGGCGAAGGTGTTCGATAACCTGTATTACATCGGCACGCAGTCGGAATCCACCTGGGCGTTGACCACCTCCAAGGGGATCATTCTGCTGAACACGAATTTCCCCTGGGTGACTCCGGACCTGGTGAATGAACTGAAAACGTTCGGCCTGGACCCGGCGAACATCAAGTACGCCATCATCGTACGCTCCCACTCCGACCAGTCCTGGGGAATTAATCCGCTCAAGAAGATGGTCCCTGGGGTGCGAGTCGTCATGTCCCAGGTCGATTATGATTTGCTGGCGAAGGATAACACCCCGGCAGAACTCAAGCCGACGAAGGATATCGTGGCGAAAGACGGGATGAAGATTACGCTTGGGGACACAACGGTTACGATGTACTCCACCCCGACGTCCACTCCCGGGAATATGTCGCTCATTTTCCCCGTAAAAGATGGCAAGCAAAAGCACATGGCCGGAATGTGGGGCGGGGACTACGTGAGAATCGTGCAGGAAGGCGTTCAGATGTGGCCGGATGCGCAGACCATGATGACGGGTTACGTGGCCTCATCCAAGCGCTTCAAGGAACTCGAGGATAAGGCCGGCGTGGATACGCTCGTTCATCCCCACGCCGAGTACGACAATACCTTCAAGAAGATCGAAGTTTTGGCTTCGCGAAAGCCGGGCGATCCGCATCCATTTGTCGTCGGCAAAGACGTGGTGGACCGCTTTGCGGATCTTCATATCGAATGCGGGGAAGCGCAACTCGCTTGGGCCAAAGGCGATTAGCCTAGAGCGCCACAGGTCCTCGAACAACCTGAATAGTCACACCAAGTCATACGGCTTGGTGTGCGTTTAGCTTGACACTCAGGGAAATCCATGGCATTAATTCGTCCACGTTTTGGGGTATGTGTTCGTCTGGTCGATGCGTAGAAGTATAGAATTGAAAGGGGCGTTCTGTGAGTGATCTGAAATCGCGTCGTTGTATCTCTGCAAAAATATCTGGGCATTGGCAATGGCTCGCTCTGAGCCTAGCTGTTCTTTTCCTCAGCATTCCTGTTTTGTCGCAAACCAGTCAGGGCACCATCCAGGGCGGCGTCTTCGACCAGAGTGGAGGCGCCGTCGCCGGCGCCATGGTCACTGTGATCGACGTGGCTCGCGGCGTTACTCGGACTTTAACCGCGGATGGCGCCGGCCAGTACATTGCGAACGATCTCACTCCGGGCACCTACACCGTCCGCGCGGGAGCCAAGGGCTTCCAGACGGTGGAGCACCCCGGCGTGCTGGTCGAGGTGGGGCAGAACATCCGCGTCGATCTCGTGGTTCAACCCGGCGAGCAGACCCAGACAATCACGGTGACCGGAGAGCTTCCCGCGATTGACACGACCGATGCCACCTTGGGTGGAACGGTAAGCAACGAGTCCATCAACGCGCTGCCATTGAATGGACGTAACTTCGACCGACTGCTGCAACTACGCCCGGGAGTGGTCTCCAGCGTCGGCGGCGGCAATGCCGCCGGCCCGCAAACGAACGGCCGTCGCAACACGGATAACCAGTTGCGCGTCGATGGAATTGCCGGAATGGCGCAGGCCCAGGGCTCCGATATTTTGAATGCGACCTACCGAACCGGGGATGCAGACTCCCTGATGCCTATCGACGCGATTCAGGAGTTCAATACCGAGCAGAATCCGAAGGCGGAATATGGTTTTCGGGACGGGGCAATCGTCAATGTTGGCGTGAAGTCCGGCACGAACAGCATTCACGGAACGGCCTACGCTTTTGGACGCGACGCTTCCGCCACGGATGCGGCGAACCACTTCACTGGCGCCGTTAACCCGGCGACGCTCGAGCAGTTCGGCGCGACCGCCGGAGGACCGATCATCAAAGATAAGCTTTTCTGGTTCCTCGGATACGAAGGGCTGCGGCTTTCCACCGGGGACCCAACGCAGGTTACGATTCCCGTCGATGTGGGGACGGTTACACCTGCGAACTTGGCGGCGGCGCAAGCCAGCACCAATATGGTGAACATCTGCAATTTCCTCAAGTTGCCCGGAAATGGGGGTGTCAGTCCGCTCAGCGCGCAATTGGCCGGACTGACAAATTGGCAGACGGGCAATCCCGCCGCATGCACGGTGACGCCCGCTTCATCGACGTTCGAGAACGTGTTCCCCTTCTCTACAACGGGGCAGCTTAACCCTCCGCTGGTGACGACAGGGCCGCTCAATAACGGACTCTTCAAAGGCGATTACGTCATCAACTCTCATCATCACGTGGGCGGCATGTATTTCGTGTCCAAGTCAAATGCCCAAGCGAATTCCCAGACGCAGCAAATCGAACCGCAGTGGGAAACCGTCGCTGTCAACGATGTCCAGCAGTATGACGGCAGCTGGACCTGGACTCCGAATTCGAGCTTGGTCAGTGACTTCCGAGCGGGCTATGTGTACATGAACAATGCCACTGCCTATGCGGATCAGAACATGCCTGCGAACGCGCCTTGGCCGAATGGTTACGCCATCAATACGGGCGTTACGAATCCGCTCTACGGCGGGTTTCCTCTAGTTACATTTCAAAACCTCAGCACGATGGAATTGGGCGCCGGGCCGCGCTCGTCGATTCGCGGGCCGGAGGGCGACGCCGACTTCATCGAAAGCGTTTCGTATCTGCGCGGCAAACACACATTCAAGGTTGGCTTCGAGTACGTGGATGTGGTTTTGGACGGGAACACTTACAGCGGAGCACAGGGCGTCACTGTCTTCCAGTCCCTGGAAAGTTTCGTGGCCGGGTCGCCGCTTAGCGGTTCGATCCTGACCGGCGATCCCACTGAACAGGCTCGGAGTCATTGGTTCGGAGCATACGTTCAAGATGACTGGCGCATCGCTCCCCGAGTGACCCTGAACCTCGGATTGCGCTGGGAGTACTACGGGTCTCCGAGCATCCGCGGCAACTACTACGGGAATTTCAATCCCAATGTCAATCCGGCAACCACGCCAGCGATCCAACAGTTTGGCGACGGGGAGCCGCTGGCATCCGAATACAATCCCTCACATCGTGATTTCTCTCCCCGACTTGGCGTTGCGTGGGATGTGCAAGGGAATGGAAAGACGGTGGTTCGAGCGGGAGCGGGCGTCTTTAGAGACGGAGCGCTGATCAAATCTTTCATCAGCAGCTCTCCTTTTGGGGCCACCTTCTTCGGCGGCACTTTGGCGAATCCTGTGCGAATCGGGCCAAACAACAGCGGGACGGCGGCGAGCGCTCATACCTCCGTCATCGATTCGCTTAGCTGTGCCACCGCAGGCAATTGTGGCACTGCTCCGGGCGAGTTGAATTGGACTCTCGCCGGGCCTATATACCCAACGATTGGCTCCTATTCGATCGGCGGCGTCAATTATACTGGTCAGGTATGCGCGCCGACCGGCGTTGCAACGGGACCGTGCCCCACATCCGCTGTGGACCCCAATTTCCGCGATCCGTATTCCGTTCAGTGGAACTTGGATCTTCAGCGCGCGATCACCAGCAAGCTGACCCTCGACGTAGCCTACGTCGGTAACCACGGCGCGGATGAGCAATCCCAGATCGACCTGAACCAGCCGGCTCTCGGCACGGGCTGGAACACCGCGAACGCGGCAACGGGTGGGCTGACACCAGCCGCTTACTGTCTGGCGAGCGTCAGTGACGTTATTCCCTACGATCATTGCGGCGGAAATAAGACGGTGACCGGTGCCGTATCCGCGAATGCGACCGCCGCCGGCGCCTACCGGAATATATTTCCGTATCTTCAATATATTGCCTTCGCCACGAACGGAGACATTTCCAATTACGATGCCTTGCAGATGACGCTGCAGGGGCGGAACTATCACGGCTTGTCGTTTCTCGCCGGCTACACGTATTCGCATGCGCTAAGCGAAACCGACAACGATATCGAGGGCTCCAACACGGTTGCCAGCGACAAGAATAACTTGCGCTTGAATTACGGAAACAGCGCCTCTGACTTGCGCCACCGCTTCACCTTTTCGCCGACCTATAACATTCCCGGCATGAAGTCGCCCGGTCAAATGTTGCAAGGCTGGGCAGTCAGCGGCATCGTGACCTTGCAGAGCGGTTTGCCCTGGAGCCCGAACGATAGTTCCGTGGACTATCTCGGCACGGGCGAGCTTGGCCCGGGCACGACACAGCAATGGAACTTCAGCGGGCCTCCCTCAGCGTTTAACGTGACGACGACTCCGATTCCTTGCTATGGCGCTGGTAAGGGCTGCACCTCGCCCACCGCGAACGCGCAAGCAGTAGCTGCTTGGGCCAACTGTCAGCAGGCCGCGCAGGCTCCTTACGCGGGCAACGCCACCCTGCAGCAACTTGCCCTCGCATCCCTTGCCAATAGCACCTGCTTCGTCCAAAACGGCGGGGTTCTCACTCCTCCCGCTTACGGGACGGACGGCGATGCCTACAGGGGCATTTTCCGTGGTCAGCGCTATTACAACACGGATATGTCGGTGTCCAAGATCTGGAACTTCAAGGAACGCTATAGCGCTCAGTTCCGCGTGGAGTTCTTCAATCTGTTCAATCGGGCCGACTTCGCCGCTGCGGGAAACGGAGGCGGAACGCAGGCCGCGGGCACCAACCCCACCTCCGGAAACGCGAATTTCGGCGTGGCCACGGTCACGCCGGACGCCTCGAACCCGGTTTCAGGATCGGGCGGGCCGCGGCATATTCAGTTCGGCTTGAAGCTCACGTTCTAGCGCCGCGACGTGGCGAGAGAAGTGCGCGGCAACGTAACGACGGAGTGGCGCGAGCCGTCTATATACATGTGCGTGCAAGATTTGGGTTGGGCGCGCCAGCGATAGTCCAAGCTGGTCGCTCTTGACCCTTGTGGAAAGTTATCGTAGTTTTCTTGCAAGTTCGTTATGGTTTTCCGACGACTCGATGGAGGAGGTCAGCTGTGAAACGCAGGTTCTTATTGGTTCTAATGGTAGCTGTCGGAATCTCTCTCTCGCTGCCGTTATTCGCGCATCATGGGAATGCCGCTCTAGACATGCAAAAGAAGCTGGTGTTGAAGGGCGTGGTTACGGACTGGCGCTGGCAGAATCCTCATTCGATCCTGAAGTTCGACGTCAAGGATGACAGCGGCAACGTCGTGAATTGGTCGGCGGAGATCAATAATCCGGCCGACATGGTGGAACGAGGGTGGACCGCGCACTCGATCAAGATCGGGGACCAGATCACCATCACGGTGAATCCGGTGAAGAGTGGCAAGCCGGTCGGGCGCATCGTGCAAGTGGTGTTTCCGGACGGAAGGACTCTGAACACGCAGTACGTCACTCAGCAGCAGTAGATCGTTCTGTCGTCGGAAGGGGGACACCGCATGCGGTATCGTTTTGTCCTGATCGGATTACTGGTATTCGTGGCTCTCGGACTAAGTCGCGTGGCATTTTCGCAGCAGGGCGAGGGCCGAGGGGCGGAGCAGCAGGGACAGCAGGAGGGAGGGCGCGGGCGAGGCGCTCGTGCGCCCGACGGACAGGGTTTGAAGCCTTCCGGTCCTCCCGCTCCGAAGCATGATCTCTCCGGAATCTGGGCGCCTGCCCGAGGGCCGGGAGCAGGAATTCAAGCCGGCGGCGTGGCGTCTGGCGGACCTCTCTATTCCCAGCCGTATACTCCGCTCGGATTGAAAACGATGGAGGCTCACAAGCCGCTTTACGGGCAAAGAGCGGTTTTCCCGACCACTGCCAGCGACGATCCGAGGAATTCTTGCGATCCGCTGGGTTTTCCTCGTGCCGACTTCTATCAGATTCGCTACGAACAGTTCATCCAGAACGATCGCGAAATCGTGCTCTTGTACGAATACGAGAAGAGATGGCGCTCGATTTGGCTGGATCGCGAACTGCCGAAAGACGACGATTTTCCGGGGGACCGCTGGTACGGGTATTCGGTGGGCAAATGGATTGACGACAATACGCTTGATGTCCAAACGATCGGCGTCATGGGAGAGCCCAAAGCGTGGCTGGACGAGACCGGACGTCCGATCAGCGACAAGGCGAAAATCGAAGAGCAGTTCCACCGCGTGGACTTGAACGACATGGAGTGGACGGTGACCATCGACGATCCGGTGATGTACACCAAGCCGTGGATCGCGATGAATAAATTTCCGATGAAGTTGCAGCCGGCGAACCTGGATATCTGGAACAAGTATCAAGAGGAGATGATTTGCTCGCCGTCCGAAGTGAAGGCCTACAACGACTCCATCGGCAGTAACGAAGAGAGCGGCACCGACGGCAAGTAAGGGCAGCGAGTAACAAGCAACTGGCAGCGGGCTTCTCACCGAAGGCGCTGTTCGTTTCCAGGCATCGCCAAACTCGCCGCGCCCTAGTTTTCGCGCACGAGCAGCGGATCAGCTTCGCGTTGCTTTAGCGCTTTCGGCAACGAGCCTGATGGCGTCGGGCAGTTCCTTCAGCGAGACAATTCCCCCGCTTGGCGCATATAACGCCAGGCGCCTGCCCTGCTCGTAATCATTGATCATAAGGATGGAGTTGGCGCCGAGGTCGCGCGCCACTGCCAATCCTTCCATGGTGTCGGCCAGAGCGATGACGTGCTGCGGCTGAAGCGACGCAGTTTGCATGGCTTTGGCCAGCGGTACGGCTTTGACGCCGCCGGCGCTTCCTCGATCCCAAATCGCCGAGAAAAATTCCCGCACGGGAAATCTCTCCAAAAACCGGCTCACCGCTGCTGCGGAAAGGGAAGACGCCAGGAACATCTGGATGTTCATGCCCTTCAATTCAGAAAGCGCGGGAACCACATCCTCGTAGATCTCGACTTGATCTACCGCCTGGACCTCTAACTCTTCGGCCAGCTTTTGCTGGGAGGGCTCGAGAGATTTGCCGGAGGTTTCCAGCAGATTGAGCATCCCCCAAAAGGCTTCGCTGCCCGAGGAATGGACGGACGCTTCGTGGAATAGACGAGCGGCGATTTCGTCGAATTCCCGGGCGGGAAATTCGGCCAGGCATCCGACCGGCTCGAGCAAAACGGCATGGACGATCTGCATGTGGTCGAGGGATTCTACCGCCGCAGGAGTTTTCTGCAAGTGAACATTCTCAAACCCCTTTAAGTCCAATGACTGGAGCTATGGCGGGCTTCGGCGAAGAATGAGCAGCGTGTGGGCCAACCCTTAGAGAAAAACGCACCCTAGAAACGAAGGGTGCGGCACCCACGGAGCAAAATTATTCGGCGGGCTGGTGGTCGGGCCCGACGCGCTCGCTGGGCGTGGCGACGTTGGCGCGATACTGTTTGTGGCAGGTGGTGCAGGCCGCGTTGAGCGGCTGCGCGACCGCGAGGAACGCGTTGGTATCTTTCGCGTCGGCCGCTTTGTAGGCCGCGGCGCCCGCATCCACGAGCATCCTGGCATCCTGCGCCCAGTTACCTTGTCCGCCGGCAGGGCCGCGCGCGAGGAGAACGGTTCCGGATTCGGCCAGCAGCACGGCGTTGCGCTTAGCGGCGGTCCAATCTTTATCGTCCTGCGGTCCGCCGCGATAGATCGAAAGCAAGAGATTGTTGGCCGCGGGATAGACCATGCTGACCATGACGTCGCTCATCGTACCTACGGTCTGAACGTTTGCGGCAGCGCTGGAACCTTGGGCGCGCGCGCTGGAGCGTCCGAAACTCAGAAGCGCCACAAGCAGCAATGCCGCAAAGCTCAGCGTGCCGTAAAAATAATGTCTCATAAGATCCTCCCTACAACAGCCCTGACTCGCGCACCCACTCCTTTGCATTCGAGCAGGTCTTCATTATTAATTCCGGCATGGATGTCAGCCATCGAGGTCAGAGTACAAAGATAGCCGCCATGTAGCGGCGTCGCCGATGCAGTGCAGGCGCCGGTCAGCGATAAATTGTACGAGCATCGATCCGCAAGGCAGACGACACGATCCTTATACCCGCCGCGGCCAACTCGGGTCAAGGCCAAATCGGCGCCCGCTCCTCTGGCCGCGCTCTTCCGGCCGGTACCCCGCGTTTAGTTAAGAAGAGAAAACTGTGGACGAATTTTTCGAAAGGGCGCGAGTGGTGCCGCGCACCCTGGACACAATCGGCTTGACCTGGCGAAGAGCGAAGTGTATAAGCCGTAACATAAGTCTGCTTAGGGCTCAGGAGATTTCTGCCTTTGAAGGATGGCTTTTTGGCGTCTTTACGTCATCGCTCAGGACCCTGCAGCTCGTTATCCCGGAGAACTTTCATGGTAAATCACGCGATTTGCGTCCCGAGTTCCCGGGCCTGTCATTGGTTTGCGTACAGCGGGTTTGAATATCGCGCGGGAGTTTGAGGAGGTTTCACGATGGAATATTCTCGCCGGAATTTCATGAAGGCAGCAGGAGTGGGCGCAGCGGCGCTGACCACTACCGTCAGCGCGGTGGTGGCGGCCAGCGAACCGGTCGCGGCCGCGCCGAAGCCGTCTCCTCTGGCGATTCCCACCGCCATGACCAAGGAGACGAGCACGTTTAGTGTGAATGGCAAGAACTATCAGGCGGAATACGAGGCGCGGACCACGCTGTGGGAAGTGATCGCGGTGAAATTGGGTTTGACGGGGACGAATCGCAGCTGCAACCGCGCCAGTTGCGGAGCGTGCAGCGTGCTGATGGATGGGGTGCCGTTCTACTCCTGCCACACGCTGGCGCTGGAAGCTGTGGGGAAGAAGATTTTTACGGTGGAAGGACTAGGAGATGAGAAGAACCTGCATCCCTTGCAGCGGGTGGCGCACTTGTACTCGGCGGCGGAGTGCGGGTTCTGCACGCCGGGATGGGAAGTGACGGCCAAGGGTTTGTTGGATAAGAACCCCAATCCCACGGTAGAGCAGGTAAAGGCGGCGCTGGCGGGGCACATCTGCCGCTGCGCGGCTTATGCGGCGATCATTCGCACGGTCGTGGATACGGGCAAGGTGCTGCGAGGGGAGGCGGAAATCGCATGAGTGACAAGCCCACGACCAAACAGAAGATCGTAGCCGAGCCGGAGCGATGCATCATCATTGAGCAGCCGATGGTGCGGAACTTCTCGACCGGCGGGGGACATGGTCCGGAAGACACGCTGGTGGAAGGCGACCAGAAATTCGTTACGCGGAAGTGGCAGGGCTACCCGCCGAAAGATTTGAATATCATCGGCAAGCCGCATCCGGCCATGCCGGAAGTAGGGATACCAAGGCTTACGGGCAAAGCCGAGTACGCTACTCGCGTCAATTTGCCCAACATGCTTTGGGTGAAGCTGCTTACCAGCCCGCACCCGAGGGCGCGGGTAAAGGCGCTGGATGTTTCGAAAGCGGAGAAGATGCCCGGTGTGGCTTACGTCCTGACGGCAGCGAATGCGCCGAAGACCTATCCTTTTCCTACAGAACTCTTCTTTCAGGGCGAAGTTGTGGCCATCGTAGCCGCGGACAACGAGGACCAGGCTGAGGATGCCGTTGAGACGATCCGGGCGGAATATGAAATTCTTCCTTTCGCGTCCAACCTGGAGCAAGCCTCGGCGCCGAATGCGCCCGACCTGACACTTACCATTAACGGCAAATCACGCCCTGGTGTGGTGAAGACGCTGTTCGAATGGGGCGAAGTGGACAAGGCATTCTCCGAGGCGGACATCGTCAAGGAGTTTACCTACTCTTTTTCGGGTGCGATCCCCGTGCCGATGCAGCCTAACGGGTGCGTTGCCAAATGGGATGGCGACAAGCTGACGATCTGGGGCATGGGCCAGTCGATCTACAATTCGCGAAACAATACGGCCAAGAAGTTGGGCGTCCCGCCGGAGAATGTTCGCTTCGTGGATAAGTGGAATGGCGGCTCCTTTGGAGGAGCCTTGCCAACCGGGGATAAGTTCTATGCTTGGGTCGCTTACATCGCCAAACAGACTGGCCGGCCTGCGAAGTTAATGCTTCCCAAGAATCAGGAGCTGGCCTTCCTGCAAATAAAGCCGCAGACGCTCAGCAAGTTCAAGGTGGGAGCGACCAAGGACGGAAAAATCACCGTATGCCAGCGCGAGTTTCACGTCAGCATGGGCGCCAATCAGGGAGGGGTACAAGAGGGAGGCGGAGGACGATCTGAGCTTTACCTCCATGTCGTCCCCAACTGGAGAGAGATCGGCGTTCTCTATCGAACCAACGTCATCGTCATGGGTTCGTCGCGGAGCAATTTCCAGCAGGAGTTCAAGTGGGCCTGGGAACAGATGATGGACGAAATGGCGGAAGCAGTGGGCGTGGACCCGGTGCAGTTCCGCCTGATGAACGTGCAGAAGCCGGGAACGAAGGTGGCTCTCAAGCAGGGTGGACCGACGATCACCGAGATGCCCGAGACGGAGAATGGATTTCTGCACTACGACTCCTATGCTTCGGTGGAAGTGTTGCAAGAGGGCGCCAAGGCCATAGGATGGGACAAGAGGAAGCCTGTGCCCGGAGGAAATCCGGGAAGGTTCAAGCGCGGCTTCGGAGTCGCGATGTCCCAGCACCACGCCGGCCGCGTGGGCTACCAGGAAGGCGAACCGGGCTACGATTGGGTGCTGGCGAAAAATAAGAGGCAAGGCAACGTCAATCCTGGCGGCGAGGGGGACATTTTTAACGCGGAGTTGGAGTTGAACCCCGAGGGCCAGATCGTGATGCACTTTGCCCAGCCTGACAGCGGTACGAACCATGGAACCTCGATGTCCATTCAGGTGGGCGAAATCCTCGGGTACACGTCTCTCGATCATATCCGCTTGATTTGGGGAGATTCGGAACAAGCGCCGTCGGCCCCTCCCTGGCACAGCGGTCTGACCACACAACTGCAAGGCGGGGCGCTTTGCAACGCCGCGGACAAGATGCGCAAGGACCTGTTCAGCCGCGCCAGCAGCCTACTGAAGGTGGATGCGGCCAAGCTTCAGGTGCGAGACGGCGTGATCTCCTCGACGGAAGATCCAAAGAAAAAGATAACCTTCGCGGAGCTTGCCAAAGCCAACAAGGGAAGCATCAAGCAGGCCGGCCGGTGCCTGCATCCCGGGGCCATCGGCAGGGCGCTGAACCGCGGCATCGGGACTTGCTTTGCCGAGGTCGAAGTAGACACTTGGACAGGCGATTGGCGTTACGTTAACGCGGTGTACGCCCAAGACTCGGGCAAGGTCATGAATCCGCTACTGGCCAACGCCGATCAGCATGGATCGCTGATCCAGAGCACTCAGATGGCTACGGACGGGATTCCGTGGGACCGTGAATTTCCGGGTACTTTCCACTATAGCGTCGGCTATCTATCGTACAGGCTGCCCACGATTATGGAGCCGCCGGAGCAGACCAACGTATTCGTGAACAGCTTGGAGCCGCGCTGGTTTTTTGGCTCCAAAGGGTTCGCGGAGACTTGCATCGGCGCCGCACCCTCGGCGCTGGCCAATGCCATTTACAACGCGTGCGGCGTACGCGTCCGAGAGCATCCCATCACGAAGGATAAAATTTTAGCGGGCTTGAGAGCCAAGGGAGGAATCGTATGAAGCCGATCTCGGTCTACCGGCCCTCGAGCGTCGAGGAAGCGATCCAGATTCTTTCGCTGCACGGGACGCAAGCCGGCGTGTATGCCGGCGGCACCGACCTGCTGATTCAGTTGAAGAACCGCATCGAAGCGGCGCCGTCATTTTTGGTGGATATCAAGAAGATCGACGGCCTGCGCTACATCAAGGAAGACGGGCAGGGCGGCGTGCAGATCGGCGCGCTTACGAAACTGGGTGAAGTCGCCGAATCGGATCTGCTGGCGAAGAAGTACCCCATGCTGGTGACGGCGGTGCAGAAGATCTCCTCGCCGGAGTTGCGCAACGCCTCCACGGTGGGCGGAGACATGTTGCAGCAGGTATGGTGCCAGTATTTGCGGGGCGGCTACTCCTGCTATCGCAATGGCGGCTACATCTGCTACGGAGCCATCGGGGACAACAGCTACTATCACTCGGCGATGGGTGGGCGATTGTGTTATGCCGTCTATCCGGGCGATCTGGCGACGGCGCTGATCCCGCACGATGCCAAAGCCAAGGTGGCCACTCCGTTTGGAGTGAAGGAGATGACCATCGAGCAGTTGGTGCCCGGGGACATGATGGTGGACGGGCGGCTGCAGTCGCATGTGCTGCGGTTCAACGAGATCCTGACGGAAGTGACCATACCGGCGCCGAAGCCCGGGTTCAAAGCCTCGTTCGAGAAGCTGCGGCCGCGCGGCGTATGGGACTTTGCCATGGCCTCGCTGGCGATGAGCGTGCAGATGCAGGGCAACACCATCGAGGATGCGCGCGTGGTGTTTGGCGGGATT